>Ga0209525_1000035_pt1 | contig 54104 bp, 50 predicted proteins | sample JacPin_JW_Ref_O1_FD_187958 | JGI IMG/M metagenome (GOLD analysis project Ga0209525, IMG submission 187958) | Forest soil microbial communities from Algoma, Ontario, Canada - Jack Pine, Ontario site 1_JW_Ref_O1 (SPAdes) (version 2) | ecosystem: Environmental > Terrestrial > Soil > Boreal... | reverse complement strand
AAGCCGACTCGTCCTCGTCCCACTGCTCCAGCATCGCCCCCGCCAGCTCATCGCGATCGCGAAAATGCCAGTAAAAGCTCCCCTTGCTCACGTGCAAATCCCGCGCCAGCACCTCAACGCGCACCGCGTCAATCCCATCCTGCGCCAGCCGAGCAAACGCCGCCCGTATCCAGTCACCGCGTTGCAGCGGCGCAGCCTTAGGTACCCGTATCGGTGCAGGTGATGCCATCGTCGTTCACCTCACAAAAGATTGGTTCCTAGATGTCAAAACCCGCTCTCCTTCAAGAGCCCTCGATGATCTGAAAGTTCATAGATATACGATAGAGCATGGTCCCTCAGTATCTCGGTTTTTTTATTTATCGTTTTTCTCCCTTGCGAGATGAGGGACGCCACGCTCAAGACAGTCGCTCCGGCTCCGATACCAGCCGCCGTTGGAAGGCTTCCTTGTGACAACGTCAGTAAAGTTGCGGCTCCCATCAAAATCGGAGCTAAAAGATCCTTCGAGAGGAGAAACTGCGATGTCTCACACCGGAGTTCCCTGCTCAAGTCCCGGATGTCATCACTTACACTCTGACGATACGCGGACTGCATTTCTTCCCAATCCAAAGGGGTTAGTTCCTCATGGTCAGCGACACCCCTGATAAACTTTGCCAAGTCACTTGCAAAATTCTCTCTCAATCTCCGAAGGTCGGGTTCTTTAACGTCCTCCCTCATTCGGAAATCGATTAGCTTACGTAGACTAATGTCTTGCAGATTGACGGTCTCTAGTGCGACTGAAACTAGTTGATCTCCATCCGTCGAGAGCAACGGAGCGTCATTGTCATGATCGTCCACCAAGAGACCGCAATATGCGGAATACGTATCCAGATCGTCCGTGATCTGCTGCTTCGTTACACCGGCCATGACGTCCGCATAGACAGCATAGAGTACAGATAAGGTCCTGGGTGCGAGGCGAACAACCCCGCCGCTTTTCATCCGAGCCAAGTCTAGATCAACGAGCAATCCGGCAGTCTCTTCATCGACTCCAAACGCGTCTGCGATCGGAAAACCAAACCCACCCACAGCTTCGTAAACTTCGTCATCGAAGCGTAAATCCTGGGCAATTGCGGCCGCGCCAAGCCCCCGAAGATGACGGTGGGCGGCTAACCGTTCCTCTTCAGAGAGCGTCCTGGGCTTGCAAACGAACTCCCACGCCTCACGAAATTCGCCCTCAAGGTGGCGGCACGAGATGTCCTGATCGGCTGCACCTATGACCTCTATCCGATCCCAAGTGAGAAGAGCTCGCTTTAGCAGACTTATCCCAGGGTGTGCGAACGGGAAATAAACGGCTGAGTGCATTAACATGTGCTCACCTACATCCGTAACTCGACGCTATATACGGATTTTTTGCATTACGCGGCGGCGCTGTTCCTCAGACTGTTTCTCCCGCCGCAGAGATTCCCTGACATCAGCCTCTTGTTTTCGTGCCTCGCTTTCCAGTTGCGCTTTCAGCGCGCTAGATGCATTCGGCAGCCACATCTTGAAATTGTCGATTATCGCCTGAACCTCGTGTTCACGGGCTGGAACTGTGGCCGTTGCTCCGTGAAATGAAAACACTTGTGGTGGTTTACCCATCACTGAAGAATAGCTTCCCATTCGATGAAGCGCTTGAATCCATTCGGGAGTGACTGGGCGATCTAAGGTGAAGGTCAGCTGGTCGCGATTCCAATCTGCGTTAACTAATCGCGGTGGCTCCAACGCCAACGGGTTGTCCACCTCGGAGGTCTTCACAACGGTTCCGTCAATCTGACTAATCTTCTGAAGAGAAACAGCTTCGGCGTGGTGTTTTTGCAGCAAGACCTTAATGTCTGCTATCGATGCAGGTCTCTCCGATGGTGATTGGCTTAGCATCTTCGCTACGATGGCGTCAAGGAAAGCCATCTCACCCGAGACCTGCCCGATCACGCGGTATTGTGTTCCGTGCGGCACCACTCCAGTGAACATCTCGTTCAACATCAATCCAAGCGCATAGATGTCTGCGGTAGCTTGGACTGCTTGTCCCGGGGCCCTCTGCTCCGGCGCCGCATATTGGAAATTTGCCAAGCGTTGCCCTGGCCCGGTTTCAACCACAGTCGCGAGAAGATCCTCGGTGAAACTCGCAATTCCGAAGTCGGCAATAGCTAGTGTCCCGGCGACTTTATCGTAAAGAATATTTTCTGGTTTTAGATCGCGATGCACCACCCCCTTCAAGTGCGCAGCCTCGACACCGTCCAGAATCTGTGAAAAAAGGCGCAGCGCGCTGTCTGGCATGACTCCGGCTCGAATAACATCCCGCAAATTGCCGTGATACCTGCGCATCACATAAAATGCGCCATTAACTTCTCCTCCGCGGGCAATACCGTGATCAACGACCGTAACGATATTCGGATGCCTGTTGCGAGAAAGAAATGCGATTTCGTTCTTGAATCGGCTCCGCTTATCAGCTGTAGCTCGATCCTCAGCTAGAATCTTTAACGCAATTAGCGATTTATCGATACCGGCACCACCATACACTCGCCCCGCTCCGCCTTCGCCGATCAATTCATCAACCAGATAAGTCCCGAAGGTTGTTTCGAACGCAATAACTTTCTTTAACTTGGTCATTGTTGTTGCCTTACAACGAGATTCTATTCGGCGTTTCAGATCGCTGAATGTCGAGATTATACCAACCACAAACTAAATGCTTACCAACCCTGCATTTTAATTTCGGGTTGAGGCCGTTCGGCACCATAAATTCCCACAGGTCTGCGTAGTTCTACGGATATTCAACCGGCTAAATCTGCGCTACCATTCGAGGTTTGTGTCGCGGCTGAAGCCGCGACCTACAAAGCTTCCTGCGCAGCAAAGGAACCGGCCGGAGGCCAGCGGTACAAGGGCACGGCGAACTGCAGATCCCTCGTCGGCTGCGGCCTCTGTCGGGATGACAGTCTGGCAAAAGGTGCAGGAGGTTTAATACACGGTGGCGCGATTAAAACTCCGCGCAAGCCGTTTAATTACAGTAACTTGAAAATTTCTAATCGGCGGTAAAAGGGGGTAAGGAATTGGCGCTGCGAGCTTCAGGACGACGAACGAGCTGCGATCAGATCGAGCGCGGCGGCAATGGTTTCGTCGGCGTCGCCGAAGGCGGCGAGCCAGCGAACATCTGGCTCGCGGCGAAACCAGGTGAGCTGGCGCTTGGCGAAGCGGCGCGTGGATTGTTGGATATTTGCGACGGCGGCGGCGAGCGGGATGCGGCCCTCGAGGTGGGCGCGGAGGTCGGAGTAGCCGATGAACTGGAACGGCTTGGCATCGACAGGAATTCCGGACGAGACGAGGGTGCGGACTTCGTCGAGCCAGCCGGCGGCGAGCATTTCGTTCACGCGGGCGTCGATGCGGGCGTAGAGGGCGGGGCGCGGAGGCGCGAGGCCGATTTTGGTGATGGCGTAACCTTCGAGAGCGTTGTTGCGCACTTTGCGACGATCGTCACTCGGCGAGTCGGAGCGGCCAGCGCTGAAAATCTCGGCAACGGGTTTTCCGGAGAGGATGCGCATCTCGATGGCGCGGATTATTTTTTGAGTGTCGCGGGGGGCGATGCGGGCGGCGGACGCGGGGTCGAGGCGGGCGAGGATTTTGTGGAGATGAATGGGACCGCGCTGTTTGGCGCTGCGGCGGAGGCGGTCGCGGAGTTCTTCGGAGCGCGTGGGAGCGTCGGCGAGGCCTTCGAGGAGGGCGCGGAGGTAGAGCCCTGTGCCGGCGGCGAGGATGGGGAGTTTCGAGCGGCGGCGGAGATCGTCGAGCGAGAGGAGGGCGTGGCGGCGGTAGTCGCCGGCGGTGAAGATTTCGTCGGGCTCGACGAGGTCGACGAGGTGGTGCGGGATGCCGTGCTGGTCGCGCGGCGGCACCTTCGCGGTGCCGATGTCGAAGTGGCGATAGACCTGCGTTGAGTCGCAGACGAGGATTTCGCCGTTGAGGCGCTTGGCGAGTTCGATGGCGAGGGCGGATTTGCCGGAGGCGGTGGGGCCGAGGATGACGATGAGGCGGGCGGGCGGTGCAGTCATTTTAATTTTAGTGCGCGAGTTTCCAGCGCAGCAGAAGGATCGAGAGAGCGATGGCGGCGAGGATTAGCGCGCCGAGGATTTGGGTGCGGTTGAGGTTCACCGCGGTTACTGTCGCACAGTCGGGCGGGGAGAGGAAATTGGAAAAGGGAAAATTGAAATTGGGGAGACTTCAGATCCGCGGGTGGTTGCTCCAAAACCGCGCAGGCCAGAGTGCCTGCGTCACTGGAAAGCTAGCGCGTGTTCACTGAGTCCGGAGGGATGTTGTAGAAGTAGATGAAACGCAGCTCGATGAAATCGCCTTTGAATTGCGGTGGCAGCGGTTCGAAAGGGTTGGAGGTGCGGATGGAGGAGAGCGCTGCGGTGTCGAGGGGCTGCTTGCCGGACGTGCGCTCGAGATTTGGATCCTGCGGCGGGACGCTGCCGTCGCGATTGATCTTGAACGTGAGCATGACGATGCCTTTGTCGCCCATGAGCGCGGACTCGGGCATCACGGTGTACCAGTTGCGCCTGACGGTAGCGACAAGGCGCTGCAGATAACTGTTGAAGTCGACGCCCTGCGTGTCGGTGAGGATCGAGACGCCGGGCTGCATGCCTTGCATGCCGCCGCGCCCGCCACGGCCACCACCGCCTCCGCCACCACCACCGGCGCTCGGTTCGTAAACGGTGCCGCCTCCGCCGCGCTGAATCTGATCTTGAATCTGGCTCTGGAGCTGCTTGCCGGGGGAGGAGTTGTTCAAATTGAGATTCAGGTGGCCGGAAGGGGGCGGCACTGGCAAAACTTGCGAGGGCTGCGGATTCGGTTGTACCGGGACGCTGACGGCCGGCTGATTCACGGCGGTGTGCGGCGTGGGGGCGGAGGGCAGCTCGGGCTTGGGCTGCTCGGGATTCGGGATTGAAGGCGGCGCGACGGGCGCGTGCGTTTCGGGACGCGGCGGCGCGACTTTGTTCAGGACTTTGTTGTTGATTTTAACTTTCGGCGCCGGCGGTCCAGGGGGCGCTGCGGGGATTTCGTCAGGCGAAATATAGGTGATGCCCAGGCTCTTGCTGGCGAGCTCGATCTCTTTTGTGGTGGGGACGTGCGGCGGAAACATTTTGGGGATGAAAATTATGAAAATAATCAGACCGATGTGAACGGCGACGGAAGCGGCGCGAGTGATGGCGTCCCATTTGGCGTCTTTCTTCGCTTCGGGCTCAATGAGCAGGTTTGCGTCGCCGGTGGTGAAAATGTCGGGCTGGATGACTTCGCGCAACGCTGCCGTCATCACCTGGGGCTTATCGAAGCGGGCGATTTCGGCAGCCTCGGGCGGCTCGACGTAGACCGGAACGACGACACGTGGATCCATCATGGCGACGGGCACGTAATCCGTGAGCGGCTTCAGGTCGAAAGGCTTGGGCTCGATGTCACGGCCAACGAGCGAACGCCCGACGAGAACCTCGAGCGGGAAGTGGCTCGGGATGCTGGATTTTCCATTGAGCGGCGGCGCATCGGAGAGGCCGGAGGGAACGACCATGCGGTCGTCCATGTAGGTCTCGAAGCGGGCGGGCGGCTTTTGCTTCTTCGCTTCCTCCTCGGTGAGCGGGCGCACGTCTCTCGGAACCAGTATTCGGGCGATCATCGAGCGTCCTGTGGAGCGAAGCTGGATAGTTGGACGTGGCGGGCGTGTTCGAGGATGCCCGACATCACGCGGTCGGCAAGTTCGAGAGCGCGGCGACCGGCGGCGCCGTCGACGATCGGCTGCGTGCGCGTGCGGACGGACTCGAGGAAAGAGCGGAGCTCGGCGCGCAGCGGTTCTTCGGGTGTGGTGGGAACTTTTTCGAATCCGATTTTCGGCTGCGCGTTATTTGCTTCCAGGCTTGAGGCGGCAGCTGCTTTCGCGCTGCCTGCTTCCACGCGGACGCGGAGAACGTCCTGGCGCGTGAAGTCGAGCGAAACGTATTCGTGCTCCTGGAAGAAACGCATTTTGCGAACGCGTTCGGTGGAGACGCGGCTGGCGGTGAGATTGGCGACTGTGCCGGTTTCAAATTCGACGCGGGCGTGGGCGATATCCACTTTGTCGCTGATAACCGGGATGCCGACGGCTTTCAGATCGACGACCGGCGCATTGACGAGCGAGAGCAGGATGTCGAGGTCATGGATCATCACGTCGTAAACGACGTCAATATCGAGGCTGCGCGGCGAAAAAATGCCGAGGCGATGGATTTCGAAAAACATCGGGCGCGAGACGATTTTTCCCACGGCGACGACGGCGGGATTGAAGCGTTCGACGTGGCCGACTTGAAGAATGCCCCGGCTGCGTTTTGCGGCGGCGATGAGCGCGTCGGCTTCATCGAGCGATGCGGCGATGGGTTTCTCGACGAGCACGTCAATTCCGGCTGCGAGGATACGGGAGCCGATGCGCGCGTGTTCAGCAGTGGGCACGGCGAGGCTGACGGCGTCGATGCCGTCGGATGTGAGCGCGTCGAGGTCGCGGAGAACGCGGGTGCCAAATTCGGCGGCAACTTTTTGTGCGCGGTCGGCGTTGGTATCGATGATGCCGACGAACTCAACTCCTTCGACTTCGTGCCAGACGCGAACGTGGTTGCGTCCGAAATCGCCGACGCCGATGACAGCTACGCGGATGGGTTTCTCGCTCAAGATTTCCTTTTCGCCTCCGGCGACTCGGTTGCAGCGGCTTTCGCCGGAGTGAACGCCTGGATTGCGATGCTGAAATCGTCGGCCGCTTGAATCAGCTGGTCGCGGTCGAAAAGCAGCGTCTTTCCTGCGTCGACGGCGAGAGCTGTGGCGTTTGAGCGGCGCATCACCTCGATTGTTTTCGGCCCGACGACTGGAACATCGAAGCGCATATCCTGCGACGGTTTGCTGACTTTGACCACGACGAGGCGCTGGCCGCCGGTGATGCGGGCGGCGCGTTCGATGGTCTCGTCGGTCCCTTCCATGGCTTCCACGGCGACACAGGCGCGATCTCGCACGACGACCGTTTGCCCGAGGTCGAGCGCAGCGATTTTCTGGGCGACTTCGCGGCCGTAGTTGATATCAGCTACTTCGGAAACGTCCGGCGAGCGGCGCGTTAGAATTCCGGCCTCCGGCAAGAGTGGGCCGAGAAATTTCGTGGAATCCACGAGTTCGATGCCTTCATCTTCGAGCACGCGCGCGACAGCTCCAATCAGCGAATTGGTATTTTTCGCCGGGAGCGAGAATAGCAGCTTTGCGAGTCGCCAATCGGGGCGGATCGAGCTGAAAATTTTATTGTGTTTCACTTGCCCTGCCATCACGGCGTGTTTCACACCCTCCTGATGCAATAGCTCGATCGTCCGGCTCAATTCGCCCAGGCTCACCCAATGCACGCGCGTTGCGGACTGTTCGATCGCCGGCGACGCTTCCTCGCGAATCGCGATCACGGCCATCTCGATGCCGCGGCTACGCGCACCTTCCAAAACAAGGAATGGAAAATCGCCGTTGCCAGCGATGAGGCCCCAGCGCTCAGAATTCTCCGGAATTGAGTTCGCTGGCATTCCTATTTGGTGAGACCGCGCTCGGCCGTCGATTCGATAAACCGGATAAGGGTTTGGACGTCTTCGGATGCGGAAAGGGTTCCACGCATTTGTTCGAGAGCCTGAGTGGTGTTGAGTTTGGAGCGAAGGAGCAACCGGTACGCCTTCTCGATAGACTCGATGCGGTCGGGCGAAAAGCCGTTGCGTTCGAGGCCGACGGAATTCACACCGTAGCATTTGGTATCGCGCGGGGCGACGATCTTGGAGAAGGGCGGAACGTCCTGGGTGATGACGGTGTGCGCGGCGATATAGGAATATTTGCCGATGCGGCAGAACTGATGCACGGGGCAGAAGGCGCCGATCGTGGCGTAGTCCTCGACGGTGACGTGGCCGGCGAGCGTGGCGCCATTGACGAAAATTGTGTGGCTGCCGATTTGTGAGTCGTGGCCGATGTGGGCGTAGGACATGATGAGATTGTTGCTGCCGAGGCGCGTGGTGCCGCCGCCTTTCACGGTGCCGCGATTGACCGTGGAGAATTCGTGGAATTCGTTTTCGTCGCCGACCTCGAGCGAGACGCGCTCGCCTTTGTAGGTGAGATCCTGCGGGTCGCCGCCGACTACGCTGAACGGGTAGAAGTGGTTGCGGCGTCCAAGGCGAGCGGGGCCTTTGACCATGGCGTGCGATTCGACGATGCAGCCTTCGCCGAGTTCGACTTCGTCGCCGATGACGGCGAAGGCGTCGATTGTGACGCTGTTGCCGAGGCGAGCGGTGGGCGCGATGGATGCGCGCGGGTCGATTTTGCTCATTCGGCGTGCTCGTTGCTGTTAGACATTCGTGAAGCTCATTCGGTTGGATTCCCAGGGCTAAAGCCCATCCTTCTTACGACCTTTTTCGCTGGACTGAAGTCCAGCTCCCCCTGCTAAAGCAGGGGGCTCCCACCGAAAACCTGCGATTCCAGCGCGCGTTCATTTGCGCGTTCATTGCGCCTTCTCAACGGAGGCTGGCGCGGGCTGTTGAACCTCGTCAATGTCCACCATTTTGCACATGAGTGTGGCCTCGGCTGCCAGTTCGCCGCCGACGCTGGCGCGTCCATGAAGTTTGCAGAATGTTCCGCGCCAGGCGAGAACGTTTACTTCGATGCGCAGCTGATCGCCCGGAACGACGGGGCGGCGGAAGCGCGCGTCATCAATGGCGACGAAATAGAGAAGCTTTTTTTCGCGGTCTTTTACTTCTTGCAGCAGAAGCAAGCCGCCGGTTTGGGCCATGGATTCGATGATGAGAACGCCGGGCATGATGGGTTTGCCGGGAAAATGTCCCTGGAAGAAATATTCGTTGATGGTGACGTTCTTGATTCCGACGATGTGCTTCCAGCGTTCCATTTCTTCGACGGCGTCGACGAGAAGAAACGGATAGCGGTGCGGGAGGATGGCTTGGATGGCGTTGATGTCGAGAATCATCGTTGGCCTCGTGTGTGAGGTGTGCGCACCGGTTGCTTTGGCTCGGCGTGCCTGACCGTATATGTTGTCTCGGAAGCTGCGCCCAGGAACAAGCGAATAATTCTATACGAAACGTGACGGAGTGGGAATCGGGCGGGCAAACTGTCCGACGCAATTGGCAAGGGTATCGAACTCGCATATGTCGTACGAATTCGAAAGTTAGGCAGATAGCCGTTAGACATAAACTGTGGACTATCAACTAGTATGCAACTGCGTCCGCTTCCATTCTCCGCCGGCCCGGCTATTACCCTTGTTTTCTGGTGCGCGTGCGCGGCTTGGATAATGCCTGAAATCATTGCCTGGAGAATTAAACGATCAACTGATTTCTCGAAGATCCGCGATCAGGGATCTCTTAACCTCATAGTCGTGCTCTGGTGGGTCGGAATAGCGATGGACTCTTTAGTCTCGCTGCTATTGCCGAACGGCGCCATCATGTGGAAACGAAATTCGGTCTTCTTCGCGGGTATCTTCTTGATGTTACTGGGTGTGGCGCTTCGCTGGTACTCCGCAGCGATTTTGGGGAAGTATTTTACTTTCGATGTAGCAATACAGGGCGGCCAAACTCTGATTGAAGCAGGTCCTTATCGTTATATCCGCCATCCCTCGTACAGTGGGGCACTTCTGAGTTTACTCGGATTCGGTTTGGCGCTCGGAAATTGGGCCGGGCTTGCGGTCGCTCTATCCTGCTTGGGCTTCGCTTATGCTTATCGCATACCAATTGAGGAAGCCGCTCTGACTTCAGCTCTTGGCGACAACTACAAGCAGTATATGAAGCGTACAAAGCGGCTCTTGCCTTACCTCTTCTAGGGAGACCGCTACCATCCTCGCTCGAAGAAAATGAAAGAGGCTAGATGATTTCGAGACGCGATTTCATGGCTGGCTCCGTCGCTTGGTTGGCTGCTGCGAGTTCCGCAATGAAACCCTCGTTAGAAAATGAATCGATTCAAGTCAACGATATTCACTCCCAACTCAATCCCACACGCGTGCTGGCAATATCGGAACCGCGGACCTTGGAAGACGTGCAAAACCTCGTTCGTAGCACGGGCAAAGCTCAAAGGTTGATCTCCATTGCGGGTGGGAGACACGCGATGGGCGGGCAGCAATTTGGCACCGATACTCAGCTGATCGACATCAGAAAGTTGAACAGGGTGCTCAATCTGGATCGCAAAACGGGAATTCTGGAAGCCGAATCGGGAATTGAATGGCCGCAATTGATTGAAGGTTATCTCGCGTTGCAAGACGGTGGCAGTAAGAATTGGGGAATCGCGCAAAAGCAAACTGGAGCGGATCGACTGACGATGGCCGGAACCATCGCTGCCAATGCGCACGGCCGGGGCCTGAAGATGAAGCCGTTCATAAGCGACGTCGACTCGTTTGTTCTCGTAGACGCGACTGGCGCTGCGCACACGTGTAGCAGGACAGAAAACTCGGAATTATTTCGGCTCGTTAATGGCGGGTATGGGCTCTTCGGAGTGGTTACTTCCCTTAAGCTGCGCCTCGCGCCCAGGCGAAAAGTGACGCGGGTGGTAGAAATTCGAACAGTTGACGACCTGATTCCCGCATTTGAAAAACGCATTGCTGATGGATTTGAGTACGGAGATTTTCAGTTCTCTATCGAGCGTGCGTCGGAAGACTTTCTACACAAGGGAGTTTTCTCCTGCTATCGCCCAGTTCCGATAGATACGCCAATACCATCTAAAGAGAAGCAACTGACCGATGAGAACTGGAGACAACTCTTATATCTCGCGCACGCAGATGGGAAACAGGCTTTTGAAAGATACGCAGACTATTATCTCTCCACGAATGGCCAAGTATACTGGTCGGATCTACATCAGTTGAGTATCTATCCTGAGAATTACCATCGCGAAATCGATGAGCGATTGCATGCTCCCTATCCTGCGACAGAGATGATCACAGAAATCGACGTACCAAGAACGGAGCTGAAGGAATTCTTCTATGAGGTGCGGGAGGATTTCCGCAAGAACGGGACCGAGTTGATTTATGGCACCGTGCGTCTGATCGAGAGGGATGACGAGAGCTTCTTGCCTTGGGCGAAACAGGCGTATGCGTGCACGATCTTCAATCTACATGTTGTTCACAATCCTGATGGGCTGAAGCAGTCGGCAGATGCTTTTCGTAGGCTTATTGATATCGCTGCGCGCCGTGGAGGGACGTACTACCTGACGTATCACCGCTATGCAACCCGGAAGCAGGTTGAAAGCTGCTATCCGCAGTTCGCTGATTTCCTGAAACTGAAGCTGAAGTACGACCCCGAAGAGCGTTTTCAGAGCGACTGGTATCGACATTACCGAGCGATGTTCGCGGAGAGCTTGTGACATGCGTGGGGTTCGGCGCGAAACGGTAGCGATTCCTTGCGAGCAAAGGACGTAGAGTGGCTGGTAGCATGGCGGCGCTATGAGCGAACAAGTTGCGGGGATGCGAGATTTGTTGCGGGAGACGCGGAAGCGCGAGCGCGAGATGGTGCGGTTGCTGGGGCGATTTGTGCGTTGTGAATCGCCTAGCGGTGACAAGGCGGCGGTGGATCGGTTTGGGGCGATGGTGGCGAGGGAGTGGAGGCGGCGTGGGGCCGTGGTGAAGATTTTGAGGCAGCGTTTGCGTGGGGATCACTTGCGGGTTGAGATGGCTGCGGAGGCAAGGCGCGACTCTCGGCGTCGCGACGGAAGTGCGGATCGCGACTATGGGCAGATTCTGGTGCTGGGGCATCTGGATACGGTTTATCCGATTGGGACGATTGCGAAAATGCCGTTTCGCGTGAGGGGCGGGAGGGCTTGGGGACCGGGGACGTTTGATATGAAGGGTGGGCTGGTGCTGGTGCTGGCAGCGGTGGATGCGCTGTGGGCGGTTGGGATGCGGCCGCGGAAGCGGTTGGTGTTTTTGTGGACTTCGGATGAAGAGATTGGGAGCGAGACGTCGCGGCGCGTGATTGAGAGTGAGGCGCGGAGGAGCGATGCAGTGCTGGTGCTGGAGCCGGCGCTGGGGCGCGAGGGGCGGTTGAAGACGGAGCGGAAGGGAGTGGGCGGGGCGGAAATTATCGTTACGGGGCGGGCGGCGCACTCGGGGATTGAGCCGGAGAAGGGCGTGAATGCGGTGCATGAGCTGGCGTTGCAGATTGCGCGGTTGATGAAGATGAACGATCGGGCGCGCGGGATTACGGTGCAGGCGACGATGGTGGAGGGCGGGACGGCGGCGAATGTGGTGCCGGAGCGGGCGCGGGCGGCGGTGGATATTCGGTTTGCGAGGGTAGCGGATGCTGGGCGGATTGAGCGCGAGTTGAGCGGGTTGCGTCCGATTTTGCGAGGGGCGCGGGTGGAGGTGCGGGTTGGGGGGATGCGTCCGCCGCTGGAGCGGAGTGCTGGAGTGCGCGAGTTGTTTCAGGTGGCGCGCGGGTTGATGCGGGAGATGGGGCTTTCGCTTGGGGAGGCTGCTACTGGCGGCGGATCGGATGGGAATTTTACTGCGGCGCTTGGGGTGCCGACGCTGGATGGGTTGGGGGCGGTGGGGGATGGGGCGCATAGTTTGCGGGAGCATGTAGTGGTGAGGGAGATGGGGGTGCGGGCGGCGTTGCTTGCGGGGTTGCTGGCGGCGTTGTGATGCGGAGTCACTGAGCAGGAAGAAGGCGATTTGAAATTTCAAATATTTCAAATTTCAAATGAAGAAAGAGAAAAGCAAAAGCTCGGCCTAAAGTGCGCCGAGTGGTGACACGGCCAGGTAGTTCTTGTCTTGTTACGGCTGCCCTTCGAAGCTCAGGGTGAAAAGGCGTGCCCCACAAAGGATGAAGCGAGAGGCCCACGACGAAGACTGCGTCGTCGTGGCTACCCGATCAGGCAATTCGTTAGCGGAGGTATTCGTGGCGGAGGTAGGCGATGGTTTGCTGGTCGAGGTCGGAGTAGTCGGCATGGAGGGCGTCGCGGAGGGCGGCGTCCATGGATGGGGCTGTGGAGATGCGATCGAGGAGGCGGCTGATGTCGCTGATGCCGCCTGCTTCGATGATGGATTCGACGGAGGCTAGCGCGTAGGCGTAGGCGAAAGAGGCAGCGCCGCCGGAGAGCGACATCCAGGAACCTTCGAGCATTTGGAGGCTGGGTGCGCGTCCTTGACCTGCCAATTCGACCAGCGCGCCGGCCGCGCTATTGCTGCGGCGGCCTTCGATCCATTGCGCGACACCTTCCTGGATCCAGGTGGGGGCGCGTCCGCGGGTTTTTTGTCCGATGAAGCTGTGGGTGAGTTCGTGTTTCAGGACGCGCGCGAGTTCTGACGTGACACTGCTGAGCCCCTGGACCGGGATGCGGATGCGGCCATCGTTGATGGCGCCGGCCCAGCTGGGGGCGCGGGTGATGTCGGCAAAGGCCTGGCCGGTGTAGAGGATTACGCCGATGGGTTCGGGCGGGGTGTAGTCGAGCTGGGATTCGATGTCGTTGAAATCTTCTTCAAGAGCGTGAAGGATTGCGCTGGCGAGGTCGGGCGTGGCGGTGCCGCTGTATTTCAGGGCGAAGTGAGCAGTGACGCCTTCGCGGTAACTTTCTTCTTCGGCTTTGTCTTTTTGCGCTTTGGCGAGAGCGCGCTCGACTTCAGGGTCGGGGTGCAGGTGCTCGGCGCGCTGCCATTCTTCCACCGCTAGATCCATTTTGTTCAGGCCGTAGTAGGCCCAGCCGGTGAGCTTTGCGACGTCGGCAGAATTGGGAGCGACGCGGCGGGCGTGCTCGAGCGGGTCGAGGGCGGCGGTGAACTGGCTCTGGCGCAAGAGGAGCACGGATAAATTCAGGAGCAGGCCAAGATTTTCTGGGGCGAGGTTTAGAGCCTGGCGGTAGTGGTCGATGGCTCCGTCAACTTCACCTTTGGATAGCAGGAACTGCGCGGCGGTGTAGTGAGCAGCGGAAACTTTTTCGATCGCGGCTGAGGAGCCGGAGCGAGCGTCGGCTTCGAGGCGCGCGATGTAGGCGAAATCGATGGAGTCGTTGTGAACGGCGAGGCGGGCGATATCGTCATAGCCGCGGACGGGCGCGATTTCGGGAGCTGAGACGGGCGGCGGGTCGTTTTGATGAGATGCCGGGGACGATGAGGAGTAGCCAAACTCGTCTTTTTCGATGCGGGCGACGATGGATTTGGGAAGACTGAATCGGCCGGCGGAAGTTTCGTAGCTGACGTGCTCGCCATCGTCGGTGACGTTGGCGGCGGTGATGCGGCGGCCGTTCTTGAGCACAATCGTATCGGCGGCCGCGGAAGACACGGCGAGCAAGAGCAAAGCTACAACTGGCGCTGCGCGATGCACATCTCAATTTTAGCAATGGGGCATGCTTACCTTCGGGCTGCCTTGCTGGTCTTTGTCTTAAGTGGTATGGGTCTTAAGTGGTATGCCTTAAATGGCTACCGTGGGAAGCGTGCTGTTCAACGTAAAAAAATCGTGGAGTGGGTTCTTTGTGGCAGGGGCGCTTGCGCTGCTGCCAGGCCTTGTTTCTCCATCTGCAGCGGCTGCTTTTCAAGCAACTGCAAATGATTCTTCCCTTCAGAGTGCGTCGAGCGATCCGCGAGCGCTGTATCAGACGCTGAATGCGCTGCGGCCGGATGGGGAGCACGTCTATACGGTTCATGAATTGAATCTGCGGCGAGATGTGGTGAATGTGCGGTTGGTTGAGGGGAAGCTGGCGTTTTTTCAGCCGATTGACGGGCACGTGACGGGCGCGGTGTTTTCGGGACGCGGTCATATTTTCGCGACGCCGAGAGAAAGAGGAGAGAGGCACTCGATTGCGCAGTATCTTGGCGTGCCGATGGTGAGCCAGGATTTCACGCGCGCGTATTTTCGATTCACGGACGACACGGCGGCGGAGATTGGCCAGCAGCTCGGTTCGCCGGACGAAGCGGACGTGGCCGATTCGAAATTCGCGGAGAGCTGGAGCGCGCTGGTGAGCAGCTTGAATCCGTGGCACTCGCTGCGGGTGATGCTGGACCTGCTGTCGAGCAATCCGCTGCCGTACTTCTATATTGGCATGGAGAATGACAATATCGGGGCGTTTGATGCGCTGGTGGATGCGCGGCGGCACGAGCAGGTACTGATGGGACAGCCGCGAATCGAGAATGGCGCGCGCTTTTATGATATGTGGGCATCGTTCAAGGCACTGGATGCGCCGAAGACTCCCATTGAGATGTTTTCGCCGGTTGATTACGCGGTGGACACGACGATCGAGAACGATCTGACACTTGCGGGGCGGACGACGTTGCACTTGAAAACGCTGCGAGCTGGAGAGCGGGTGGTAGGGCTGGAGCTTTCCAGGAATCTTGCGGTGGAAGAAGTGAAACTCGAAGGAGGAGCCCCGCTTTTTTATTTTCAGAATGAGGATATGAGCCGGCACGACATCCTGGAGCGAGGCAACGATGCGCTTCTTATCGTGCTTCCGGAACCGGTAAGGCTAGGCCAAGAGATTCGTCTGAAAGTGAGGTACCGCGGCAACGTGATCAGCAGCGCCGGAAATGGTGTGGAGTTTGTCGGCGAGCGTGGCACCTGGTTCGCCCACGTGGGAGGCGGAGATCATTTCGCTCTCTTCGATGTCACGTTTCGCTGGCCGAAGCGGCTTACGCTGGTTGCTACTGGAGTTCGCACCGATTTGCATGACGATGGTGACGCGAAGGCGGGCCGGTGGCAGTCGCGTGTTCCGTTTGCGGTGGCGGGCTTCAATCTTGGCGAGTACAAGGAGGAGACTGCGGCAGGCGATCGCCCGAAGGTGGAATTGTACGCAAACAAACAGCTCGAGGATACGATCCTGGCGTTGCTCCAGAAAAATCCCAGCGACAATACGTCGATTCCTGGGATATCTCGATCGCCGAGGCAACGAGGATTATCGGACGCAATTCCCGAAGCGCTGCCACCAAGTCCTGCTGCGGTGTTGAAGCACCTAGGAAGCGAATTCACCGATTCGATCCGATTTTTCGAGCGATTTAATGGGCCCTTTCCATTTGACCGCTTGGATGTTTCGCAGATACCAGGGAGCTTCGGGCAAGGATGGCCAGGGCTTGTGTATTTATCGACGCTTGTGTTCCTGCCTCAATCCGCTCAAGAACGTGCTGGGTTCAGCGCGCTCGCTCAGGAAGAATCTCGCGAGTTGATACCGTTTCATGAGGTGGCGCACCAGTGGTGGGGTAACGTGGCCGGATCAGCCGAGTACCGCGATGGATGGATACAGGAAGCGATGGCGAACTATCTGGCGCTGATGTATGCCGATAGCAAGCGACCGGCGAGTCAGAGAATGAAAACCTGGCTCGATCGCTATCGGAGCGCGCTGACGACGAAAGTTCCCGACACGACACTGATGCCGGATTCAGCCGGCCCCCTTAGCTTCGGATGGCGGCTGCTGTCGTCGAGGGCTCCGAATGCCTATGAGACGGTGACATATGGCAAAGGAACGTGGGTGATTCACATGCTTCGCGAAATGCTCGCTGAGCCTAACGCTGCGGAGCCCGACGCGCGCTTTCGGGAGCTACTAAAGACGATCCTGAGCGAGTATCATTTTGCACCGCTGTCGACGGCGGACTTTCAGCGAGCGATCGAAAAACGGATGACGCCTGCGATGGATATGGAAGGAACGCGTTCGATGGACTGGTTTTTCGACCAGTGGGTGCGCTCAACAGGAATTCCGCACTATTCGGTGGAGTTTCAGGTCAAAGGTCGCGACCGGGAATTTCTGGTGACAGGCAAGCTGGTGCAATCGGGCGTAGACGACGTTTTTACAGCGCCTGTACCGCTATACGCAATGAGACCGGGGCCTGGCGCAAAGCCGGAAAAGCTTGGCGTTGTGGTTACAAATGGAACTGAGACGCGGTTCCGATTTGTTACGAAGTCCCGCCCAGCAAAAATACTGATTGATCCGCGAGATACCGTACTTTGTGTTACGAATTGAAATTCCCAATTTGAACATTACGGGAAAGTTAAAGACGAACCTGCCTGCCGCTCGATATTTTTCGGGTTTAATGTTGCTTCACATTGCCTTCGGTTTTATCCTGTCACGTCCTGAGTGGGACACCAGCTGTTGTAGGCGGAGATGAAGCGTTTGTTGAAAATGGTGCACTCCGGACAAGCCGGCATGTTTAAAAGTCTGAGAACTCCCTTTCACTAACCCATTCGATGCCCCTTCGTTAGTTCGCAGGCATCTATAAACCAAACCCGAATCCAGCACTGGGGCGCTTTCGTGGATCCTGAGGGTTCACAAAACATAGCGGGAGCAGGCGAGGCACCGGTACTCGAGCCAGGCCACACGCTCGCGACTGTTACCGACAAGATCAGCTCGATCGTGCTGGGCCGCGGCACGACCAAGGGCTGGATGATCGGCTTCGCGATCGCACTCGCGCTGCTGATGATGTTTAACGTGGCCGTCACCTACCTGCTGATCAAGGGCGTGGGAATCTGGGGCATCAAGATTCCGGTTGGGTGGGGATTCGCGATCGTTAATTTCGTGTGGTGGATTGGAATCGGCCACGCCGGAACACTTATCTCCGCAATTCTTCTCCTTCTGCATCAGAAGTGGCGCACTTCCATCAACCGATTTGCGGAAGCGATGACGCTGTTTGCGGTGGCTTGCGCCGGAATGTTCCCGCTGTTGCACATGGGCCGGCCGTGGCTATTTTTCTGGCTAATGCCCTACCCCAATCCGATGTGGATGTGGCCGCAATTCCGGAGCCCGCTGGTGTGGGACGTGTTTGCGGTTTCGACCTACGCAACCGTTTCCCTCCTCTTTTGGTTCGTGGGATTGATTCCGGACCTGGCGACGCTGCGTGATCGAGCTCGAAACCGCGCGATGAAAATCGTCTATGGAATTTTCGCCATGGGCTGGCGCGGATCGGCGGTGCATTGGAAGCGGTATGAAACGGCGTCATTGTTGCTCGCTGGTCTGGCGACTCCGCTCGTCGTTTCCGTGCACACCGTGGTGAGCTGGGACTTCGCGGTAGCGATTGTCCCTGGCTGGCACACGACAATCTTTCCACCCTATTTCGTAGCGGGCGCAATTTATTCAGGTTTTGCGATGGTGATGACACTCGCTATCCCGATTCGCAAATTTTACAACCTGGAAGACATGGTCACGATGCGGCACCTGGACAATATGGCCAAGGTGATGCTCGCGACCGGAATGATCGTCGCTTACGGGTACATGATGGAGACGTTCATGGCGTTTTATGGCGGTGATCTGTACGACCGCTATTTAATTTTGAACCGGATGACGGGGCCGTATGCGGTGGTTTACTGGTCGCTGATCGCGTGCAATATCGTGATCCCGCAGGCTATGTGGTCGCGGAAGGTTCGCGCGAGCGTGCCGGCGCTATTCGTGATCTCGCTGATCGTAAACACAGGAATGTGGCTCGAGCGGTTCGTAATCGTGGTAATCAGCCTGAGCCGCGACTACATTCCTTCCATTTGGAATATGTACTACCCGACGAAGTGGGATTGGATGACGTACATCGGGACGTTTGGTTTGTTCTTTACGTTGTTCCTGTTGTTCGTGCGGTTCCTCCCGATGATTTCGATCGTGGAGATGCGTTCACTGGTGCGGGAGACAGACGAGAAACCGGAGTAGCGGCGGCAAGCGAAAAAAGATATGGCACAGATATTTCATCACAGCACGAACCTGATCTCGCGGCTGAGCATTTATGGGGGCGTGTTTATCATCGCAGCGCTTGGTGCGGCGCTGTATGGAATCGAGCTTTCGCCGTGGTATACGGACCAGCACGTCGCACGGCAACAGCCCGTTCCCTTCAGCCACAAACATCACGCGGGCGAGTTGGGAATTGATTGCCGCTACTGCCATACGTCGGTCGAGAAGTCGTCATTCGCGGGATTGCCGCCGACGCAAACTTGCATGACGTGCCACTCGCGGATCTGGACGAATGCTTCGATGCTCGAACCCGTGCGCGCAAGCTACCGCGATGACAAATCGATTGCCTGGACGCGGGTGAACGCGCTGCCCGATTTCGTTTATTTCGACCACAGCATTCACGTGAGCAAAGGTGTGGGCTGCACCACGTGCCACGGTCCAATTGCGGAGATGCCGCTGACGTGGAGAGCCGGCACTCTCTATATGCAATGGTGCCTGGAATGCCATCGCGAGCCGGAGAAGTATGTCCGTCCGAAATCTGAGGTGTTCAATCCGTATTACGAGCCACCGAAGAATCAGCTCGAACTGGGGCGGCAGCTGGTGAAGGAATACAAGATTCAGAGTTTGCAGAACTGTTCGACGTGCCACCGGTGATTGCATAACGATGAACGACAACTCCAACTCGAACCATTCCATGAACGAGACGATTGATCTCGCTGCCGTGCGGGCGAAGCTCGCGCAGGACGGCGGCAAGCGATTCTGGCAGAGCCTGGACGAGCTGGCGGAGACGCCGGGATATCGCTACAAGCTCGAAAACGAGTTTCCTGAAAATACGGAGAAGGAAGCCGAGGGAATCGACCGGCGCGGAATTTTGAAATTGATGGCTGCGTCGGCGGCAATGGCCGGGCTGAGCGCGTGCACGAAGCTGCCCACAGAGAAAATCGTTCCTTACGTGCGGCCGCCTGAGGAAATTATTCCGGGCAAGCCGCTGTACTACGCCACCTCGATGACGCAGTCGGGCGTTGCGACCGGGCTGCTGGTGGAGAGCCACATGGGGCGGCCTACGAAGATTGAGGGCAATCCGGAGCATCCGGGAAGTCTCGGCGGAACCGACGTGTTCAACCAGGCGTCGATTTTGACGCTTTACGATCCGGACCGGTCGCAAACCGTGATTCATGAAGGGCGCATCGAGAGCTGGGCTGCGTTTTTGACGGCGATCGGGAACATGAGATCGCAGATTGCGCCGAGAGGCACCGGGCTTCGTATTCTTACTGAGACGGTGACGTCGCCAAGCCTGGCGGCGCAGATTCGAGAAGTTCTGAAGCAATTCCCCGAAGCGAAATGGCACCAGTACGAGCCGTGCATTCGTGATGCGGCGCACGACGGTGCGGTGACGGCGTTTGGGAAACCAGTGACTGCGGTCTATCACCTCGACAAGGCCGACGTGATCGTGTCGCTCGACGCAGATTTCCTTACGACGGGGCCCGGGCATACGCGCTACGCTCGCGATTTTTCTTCGCGCAGGGCGATTGAAGGACCGGGTACGAAATTAAACCGCTTGTATGTTGTGGAGTGCACCCCGGCCAGCACAGGATCGATGGCTGATCACCGGCGGGCGATGCGCGCGAGCGAAGTGGAAGCGTTTACGCGGCAGCTGGCTACGGAGTTTGGAATCGCGTCGGCGGGAGCGCCGGAGAATTCGACTTCGTCGGTTCCCCCTGCGTGGATGATGGCGGTGGTGCGTGATTTGGAAAAGCATCGCGGCTCGTGCGTGGTGATTCCGGGAGAAGGACAGCCGGCGATCGTGCATGCGCTGGCGCACGCGATGAACGCGTCCTTGGGAAATGCCGGGAAGACGGTTACCTACAGCGAGCCGATCGAAGCGAATCCCGTGAACCAGATGAATTCGCTGCGCGATCTGGTGAAGGACATGAATGCGGGAGCCGTCGAGTTGCTGGTGATGCTGGGGGGCAATCCCGTTTATGACGCGCCGGCGGATTTCGAATTTGGACCGACGCTGCTGAAGGCGAAGCAGCGGGTGCATTCGGGACTTTATTACGACGAGACGGCGGAGCTGTGCCACTGGCACGTGCCCGAGGCGCATTTTCTGGAAGCGTGGAGCGATGCGCGGGCGTATGACGGCACGGTTGGAATCGTGCAGCCGCTGATTGCGCCGCTTTATCAGGGACGATCCGCGCATGAATTGATCGCTGCGGTTGCCGGCGAGGCTGGAAAGTCCGGCCACGATATCGTTCGTGATTATTGGAAGGCACAGCGGCCAGAGAAAGACAAGGCTTTCGACGCGTTCTGGCAGAAATCGCTGCATGACGGCGTGATGGCCGGGACGGCGCTGGCTGCGATTCCGGTTTCGCCGCGAACGGATATTGGGCGAGAGCCTTCATCGCCGGCCCTTGATAAGGGCGCGCTGGAGATCGTGTACAGGCCCGATCCGACGATTGGGGACGGGCGGTACTCGAATAACGGGTGGCTGCAGGAAACTCCGAAGACGATCACGCGGTTGACGTGGGACAACGCCGCGCTAGTGAGCATCAATACCGCGGAGCGATTGAAGCTGCGCCATGGGCAGTACATGAAGTTGAAGGTGGCCGGGCGCGAGGTATATGCCGGAGTTTTTGCGGACCCGGGGCATCCAGATAATTCGATCACTCTACATCTCGGATATGGGCGGCGTCGCGCGGGAAACGTAGGAAATGGACAGGGCTTCAACGCGTATTTCCTGCGAACTTCGGGAGCACCTTGGATGGCTGGCGGGCTGCAGCTCGAAGATTCTGGAAGGAAGTACTACTTCGCGGTGCAGCAGTATCACTACATGATGGAGGAAGACGGCCATCCTGCGGATACGGAGAGCGTGAACGCTTTCCGCCGCGATTTGATTCAGGTGGCCACAGTTGAAGAGTTTCAAAAAAATCCGAATTTCGCGCGGCATCCTGAGACGGAGCCGGCGAAAAAGCTGTCGCTATACCCCGGATTCAAATCCGAGGGTTATGCCTGGGGGATGTCGATCGATCTGAACCGCTGCATCGGGTGTAATGCGTGCGTGGTGGCGTGCGTTTCGGAAAACAATATCGCTGTAGTGGGGAAAGATCAGGTGATGCGCGGGCGGGCGATGCAATGGATCCGGATCGATACTTATTTCCGCGGAAACCTGGAAACGCCGGAGATGTATTTCGAGCCGCTGCCCTGCATGCAGTGCGAGAACGCGCCGTGCGAGGTGGTGTGCCCTGTCGGCGCTACGTCGCATAGTATCGAAGGGCTGAATGAGATGACGTACAACCGATGCGTGGGGACGCGCTATTGCTCGAATAACTGCCCATATAAGGTGCGGCGATTTAATTTCCTGCTCTACTCCGATTTCAAGACGCCGAGCCTTTACGGAATGCGCAATCCTAACGTGACGGTGCGCAGCCGCGGCGTGATGGAAAAGTGCACTTACTGCGTGCAGCGGATTAACGCGGCGAAGATTCAGTCGGAGGAAGAAGACCGGCTGATACGGGACGGAGAAATTGTGACGGCGTGCCAAAGCGCATGTCCAGCTGAGGCGATCGTGTTTGGAAACATTAATGATCCGAAGAGCCGTGTATCGAAATTGAAGGCGCAATCGCGCGATTACAGTCTGCTGGATGATTTGAATACGAAGCCGCGTACGACGTATCTGGCGCGCGTGCGGAATCCGAATCCAGAAATACGCGAATAGGGAGCAACTGGAGCCTGGATTGAGGCGATGAGACGAAAGCCTATTTACGGATTGCTGGCAGAGTTCGTTACGCCGGAGGAGCTTCTCGCGGCGGCGCATCGGGCGCATAGCGCTGGGTACCGGAAGATTGACGCGTTCACGCCGATGCCGATTGAAGGATTGGCGGAAGCTGTGGGATTCGAACATACGGTGCTGCCGGCCGTTGTGTTTACCGGCGGGCTGATTGGCGGGCTGACGGGATTTTTTATGTGCTACTACGCGAACGTGATCAGCTTTCCGTTGATTATTGGCGGGCGTCCTTATAACAGCTGGCCGATGTGGATTCCGATCACGTTTGAGCTGACGATTCTGGGAGCGGCGCTTTCGGCGGTGTTTGGGATGCTGGCGATGAACGGGTTGCCGACGCCGTATCACCCGGTGTTCAACGTGGCGCGGTTTGCGCTGGCGTCGAAGGACCGGTTTTTCCTGGTGATCAAGATACGGGACCGGAAGTTTGATCTGGCGGCGACGAAGGCGTTTCTCGAGGAGATGCGGCCGCACGGGGTGTTTGAGATTGAAGCGTAGAACGCAACAAGGAGCAATCAACCCACATTTCGCGCGTTGGCGCGGGATTGCCTGCGCGTGTGCGATTGCGATGCTTGTAGGCGGATGCCGGCTGGATATGCACATTCAGCCGAAGTACTTGCCCTACGAGCCGACGAATTTCTTCGGAGATGGGCGCTCGGAACGGCAGCCGGTGACAGGAACGGTGGCGCGCGGGCAGTTGCGGCTGGATGAATTGCTGTATACCGGTAAGGAAAATGGCGTGATCGCGGACAAGTTTCCGTTCCCGATTACGCGCGCGGATTTGGAGCGGGGACGCGAGCGCTACAACATTTACTGCACTCCCTGCCACGATTACACCGGCCAGGGAAATGGAATGATTGTGCAGCGCGGATTTCCGCAGCCGCCTTCGTTTCATGTCGGAGGCTTGAGTACAGCGCCAGTTGGGCATTATTTTGACGTGATGACGAACGGGTTTGGGTCGATGTACAGCTATGCGGCGCGGGTCGAGCCTGAGGACCGCTGGCGAATCGCAGCTTATATCCGGGTGTTACAGGCGAGCCGTCGTGGCAGCATCGATGATGCGCCTGCGGCTGAGCGCCAGAAGCTTGCGCAGAGTGCTTCCAGCGAAGCAGGTGGCCACACACCATGAGCCCAGTGCGCTCAGTGACTCTACCGGAAGAGCTGCGGTCGCGGTTTGACTATGTGCAGCGGGTGGCTTTCGTTTGCGGGGCGCTTGGTCTGGCGCTCGTGATTTTGCTCAGCTTCCACAGCGAACATACGCGGGTGCAATTTTTCCGTTCATATCTATTTGCTTTCGTTTATTGGCTTTCGATTCCGCTGGGTTGCCAGGCGATTTTGATGATGCATCATCTGACGGGCGGCTGGTGGGGTTATCCGATACGGCGGCTTCTGGAAGCTGGGACGAGGACGCTGCTCGCGATGGCGATTTTGTTCATCCCTCTGCTGCTGGGACTCTCCCGGCTTTATGCGTGGGATCAGCCGGCAGAAATAGCAGCCGATCCGCTAATCCGATACAAGCGGCCGTACCTGAATCCGGGATTTTTTACCGTGCGCGCGTTGATTTATTTTGCGATCTGGGTGGGACTGGCCTTCGTGCTGAACAAATGGTCGCGCGAGCAGGATGAAACCGGCGACCCTTCGATTGAAGGACGCTTCGAAGCCCTTAGCGGTCCGGGACTTATTCTGTGGGGGCTGGCGCTGACGTTTGCGTCGGTGGATTGGGTGATGTCACTCGAGGTGCACTGGTTTTCGACGATTTACGGCATGATTTTCATGATTATTTCGGCGCTCACGTCGATGTCGTTCGTGATTTTTGTGGAGCGCAGGCTTTCCGACCACGAACCGCTGCGAGATTCGGTGACGCCAGCGCAATTCAACGACCAGGGCAATCTGATGCTCGCGTTCGTGATGCTCTGGGCTTACCTCTCGTATGCGCAGTTTCTGATCATCTGGTCGGGCAATCTGAAGGAAGAGATTCCGTGGTATGTGACGCGCGCTTTTGGCGGTTGGGGAGCGGTGGCCGTTGTGCTGATGGTGCTGCATTTCGCGTTGCCGTTTTTGCTGCTGTTGCAGCGCAGCGTGAAACGAAAACTGGCGCGATTGGCGCTGGTTACCGGAATGCTCATCGTTCTCAGTCTTGTTGATATTTACTGGCTGATTGTGCCGGCGTTCGACCCGCAAAGTCCGCGAGTTCACGCGATGGATATTCTGGCTGTGCTGGGAATCGGCGGCGTGTGGATCGGCACCTATTTTTGGCAACTGAAGAAAATGCCGCTCTTGCCGTTGCATGACCCGCGGTTTGCAGGCGAATTGGAGCATCAGCATGGCGACTGAACGCCACCCGAAACACGGAGAGGAAGGATACGAGCACGCGGACACGAATGTACGCAGCATTTATCATTTTGGGGCGGTGCTGGCGATTCTGATCATGGCGGTGATGTGGGCGATGGTGTACACATACAACTTCTTCGCGAATCACGAATCGCTGGGGCCACCTGCTTCGCCATTTGAGAATCAGCGCGAATTGCCGCCGCAGCCGCGTTTGCAGCCGCACCCGGCGACCGATCTGAAGCGCTACTGCGAGATCGAGCAGCAGCAAGTGACCACGTACGGCTGGGTGGACCAAAACAACGGGCTGGTTCGAATTCCGGTGGACCGCGCGATGGAAATAGTTCTTGAAAAGGGATTACCGGCGCGGCCTACGAATCAGTTTCCGCCCGAGACAAGCGTGACGCCCGTGGGATCAGCTATGGAGCCGCAAGCGATGGGCATTGTAGGGCCTTGCGGTTACCTGGTTCAGCCGGCGAACAAATCGGCGGAATCGAAACAGCGGGAAGGATTGAAGTGAAACTGGCTGTGCAAAAGTCAGCGACTATGCGGGGCGATTCAGCGCGGTGCGCGATTATTGCGGCAGCGTTGCTGCTGAGCTCGCCATTTTTCGGAGCACTGGCCCAGGCGCAGTTTCAGTATCCCACTCAGAATATCGGCGTCCGTCCGGAGTTGCTAAAAGACGTGGGCATCGACCAGAAGTTGAACAATTCGATTCCGCTCGATCTCACATTCCGCGATGAAACCGGACAAAATGTGAAGCTCGCGCAATTTTTTGCCGGCAAACCCGTGGTTCTCTCGCTCGTTTATTACAACTGCCCGATGCTCTGCACGCAGGTGCTGAACGGGATGGAGCGAAGCCTGAAAGACGTTCCGATGGATATCGGGAAGCAGTTCAGCGTTGTGACGGTGAGCATCGATCCGACGGAGCGCCCCACTCTCGCATCGGCGAAGCGCGCGCTCTATACAGGACTGTACGGCCGCCCTGAGGCTACTCAGGGCTGGCATTTCCTGACGGGCGACGAGCCGCAGATCAAGCAGCTCGCGAACGCAGTGGGATTCCGCTACGCCTACGATCCAGCGTCAAAGCAGTTTGCGCACGCGAGCGCGATCATGATTCTTACCCCGGAAGGCAAAATTTCGCGCTACCTCTATGGGATCCAGTATGCGACGCGCGATCTCCGGCTTGGCCTTGTGGAGGCGTCCGAGGGCAAGATTGGGACGCCAGTGGATCAGATTCTGCTCTTTTGCTACCACTACGATGCGGCGACCGGAAAATACAGCTTGTTGATCTCGCGAATGTTGAAGGCGGCGGGTGTCTTCACGATTCTAGTGATTGGGATTGGAATTTTTCTGCTGGCTCGTAGCGAACACTATGCACTGCCGGAGCGACGGGCATGATAGGAGCAGGCATTGCCGAAGTTTTTGTGGATGCCGGAGCGCGCCTGCTGACGAGTGCTTTGGCGCCGATTCCGCTTCGTCCGCCAGCGGCTTCGACGATTGCGGAAGGCGTGGATAGGCTGCATTTCGCACTGACGGGAATCACGCTGTTTTTCACGGTGATTATTTTTTCCACGATTTTCTTTTTCATGATCAAGTACCGGCGGCAATCGGAAGATGAGATACCGCCGGAAATCGAGAAGAATGTTCCGCTCGAAATCTTGTGGACCGGGATTCCTACTTTAATCTGCGTTGTGATATTTTTCTGGTCTGCCAGCCTCTATATTCGCAATGCCCGCCCGCCCGACGCGTCGACCGAGATTTTCGTGGTCGGCAAGCAGTGGATGTGGCATCTGCAGCATCCCGAAGGCGTCCGCGAAATCAATGAGCTGCACGTGCCACTGGGCGTTCCAATCAAGCTGACGATGACGTCGGAAGACGTGATTCACGATTTTTACATCCCCGCGTTTCGGGTGAAAAAGGACGTTTTGCCGGGCCGATACACGTCCCTCTGGTTTCAAGCGACGAAAACGGGAACGTATCATGTTTTCTGCGGCCAATATTGCGGTGCAGACCACGCGCAGATGATTGGCTGGGTGTATGTGATGGAGCCTTCCGACTATGCTGCGTGGCTTTCGGGCGGCGCATCGCACGAATCGATGGCGCAGGCAGGCGAACGGTTGTTTACGCAGCTAGGTTGCGCCACGTGCCACGCAGGGGACAATACCGGACGCGGGCCGTCACTCATTGGGCTTTACGGAAAGCCCGAGAAATTGCGCGGCGGCGAAACGCGGATCGTTGATGAAGGCTTGATTCGGCAGGCGATCATATTTCCCAATTCAGTAATTCTGCCGAACTATCCGCCGGTGATGCCCACTTTTCAGGGGCAGATCAATGAAGAGCAAGTCCTGCAGCTGATCGCCTACGTGAAATCGCTCGGAACGCAGGAAAGGACAGGGAAATGAGCACGGCTGTAGCAGACATCCACGAAGTTCCTGCCGGATCTCGCGTCAATTATCTGAACGCCAGCTACGGCATCAAATCGTGGCTTTTCACCACCGACCACAAACGCATCGCCCTGCTTTACCTGGCTTCGATCACGTTCATGTTTTTCGTCGGCGGGACGGCGGCTGTGCTGATGCGTATTCACCTGATCGAACCGAGCGGCGCGCTGGTGCAGCCGGAGACTTATAACAAATTGTTTTCGATCCACGGGATCGTGATGGTGTTTTTCTTTCTGGTGCCTTCAATTCCGGCTACCCTCGGGAATTTTCTTGTCCCGTTGATGATCGGCGCGCGTGATCTGGCGTTTCCGAAGCTGAATCTGCTGAGCTGGTATGTATATATGGTCGGCGCAATCTTTACTCTCTACGCCGTCATTTCCGGCGGTGTTGACACAGGCTGGACGTTCTACGCGCCCTTCAGCAGCTTGTATTCACAGACGCACGTGATTGCTGCGGCTCTGGGTGTGTTCATCACCGGCTTTTCTTCGATTCTTACAGGACTCAATTTCATCGTTACGATCCACAAGATGCGCGCGCCGGGAATGACTTGGTTCCGGCTGCCGCTCTTTATCTGGGCGATGTACGCGACGAGCGTGATTTTTATTCTCGGCACGCCGGTGATCGCGATAACGATTTTCCTGCTGGGACTCGAGCGACTGCTGCACGTGGGTATTTTCGATCCGGCGGTGGGCGGAGACCCCATACTATTCCAACATCTATTCTGGTTCTACTCGCATCCGGCGGTATACATCATGATTCTGCCGGCGATGGGCGTGATCAGCGAAGTGGTAACTTGCTTTTCGAAAAAGAGGATCTTCGGCTATAGCATCGTCGCTTTTTCGAGCATGGCGATTGCGGTGATCAGCTTCCTGGTGTGGGGCCACCACATGTTCGTCACGGGCCAGTCCGTCTACGCAGGCCTTATTTTTTCCGTGCTCAGCTTTTTGGTGGCGATTCCCTCGGCGATTAAAGTGTTCAACTGGACTTCGACGCTTTACAAAGGCTCGATCTCCTATGAAGCGCCGATGCTCTACGCTCTCGGATTTATCGGCTTGTTCACGATGGGCGGGTTGACCGGCCTGTTCCTGGCTTCGCTCGCCACCGATGTGCATTTAAACGGCACGTACTTCATCGTCGCGCACTTTCACTACATCATGGTGGGAGGCGCGGTGATGGGATACCTGGGCGGGATTCATTTCTGGTGGCCAAAGATCACCGGCCGCCTGTATCCAGACGCCTGGGCGCGCTTCGCGGCGCTGGTGGTGTTCGTCGGTTTCAACCTCACTTTCTTTCCGCAATTCATGCTCGGGTACCTGGGCATGCCGCGGCGTTACGCCGTGTACCCGGAAGAATTTCAAGTGCTCAACGTGATGTCCTCAGCCGGCGCGTCGATTCTAGGTATCGGATATTTAATTCCGCTGATCTATTTGATCTGGTCCATGCGGTACGGGCCGGTAGCGGGACCCAATCCGTGGGGCGCGCGAGGGTTGGAGTGGGAGGTGCCTTCGCCTCCGCCGACAGAAAATTTCGAAGATATTCCCGTCGTTACCGAAGAGGCTTACAACTACACAGGCGCGAGGCAAACTCTTGGCTGATATGGCTCATACCGTCCCTCATTCGCCGGCCTTGGTGCATCAGTTCGAGACCAAGGAGCAGCAGCACGATGCTGGAAGCCTCGGCATGTGGGTCTTCCTGGCCACCGAAATCATGTTCTTCGGCGGCGTTTTCATGGCGTACATCGTCTATCGCGCTCTGCATCTGGAAGCGTTCATTCAGGGCAGCCATTTCCTTGATGTGACCTTCGGAGCCACCAACACGGCTGTGCTGATCTGCAGCAGCTTGACGATGGCGTTGGCGATTAACGCGGCGCAGACGGGCAAGAGCAAGTCTACGATTATCACGTTTCTGATACTGACGATGCTGCTTGGCGCGGCCTTTCTGTTTATCAAGTTCACCTTCGAATGGACTCACGATTGGACCGAAGGGCTGGTTCCTGGTTTGCATTTCACGTACAACGGCCCGCACGCACCGGGGGTGCAGCTATTTTTCTGTTTTTATTTTTTCATGACCGGGCTGCACGCCCTGCACATGTTTATCGGCTTGGGCATACTCGCGACGTTGACGGTGATGGCCTATCGCGGACGTTTCAATGGCGAGTATTATGCGCCGCTTGAAGTCAGCGGGCTTTATTGGCACTTCGTGGATATCGTCTGGATATTTCTTTTCCCGCTGCTTTATTTAATCGGCGGACGTTACGGAGGCGGGCACTAATGTCCGAGCACATCGTACCGGTTAAAAATTACGTGGCTGTTTTTCTCTCGCTGCTGATCCTCACCGCGCTTACCACCAAGGTTGCGTATATTGACTTGGGGCAAACTGCGATTGGCAAGACTCACGTGATCGACTGGAACACTGTGGCCGCGCTTGTCATCGCGGTGGTTAAGATGCTTCTGGTTGTACTTTTCTTTATGCATGTGAAATACAGCCCGGGATTAACGCGGCTGGTAATCCTTGCCGGATTCTTCTGGCTCGCCATCATGATTGCCCTGACCCTGTCCGATGAGCTTTCGCGGGGTTGGACAGGCACGCCGCAGCCTTGGAGCTTGTTGCTGCCCGTTTTTCACCCTTTCTTCTGACCTAGCCCAGCTCGCGTCCCGCGCGCCAACCTAACCTTCCAGCGCAAACGTCATAAACAGGGCTACGGCGCCGGTGCAACATAACGACGCCAGAAAAAGAAAATCGGCGATTCTGGCGAGCTTCAGCCGTTTTGGTTTTTGCTGGGTTCGCAGCGCCAAGTAAGCGAAGACCGTGGAAATAAAGTAGCCGACGCAGACAAAGGCGAGAAAGTTGTCGGCGAGCGTGGTGATTTTCTCAAACCGCGTGTAGATTTTGATTAATCCGATTACGGTGAGACATAACACCAGCATATTAGGCGAATTCGTAAAGACCTTCTCGGAAAGGTCAACCTCCGCCCTTTCCTCAAGCAATTCCTGGTCTGGCACATAGCCCTCCCAAATATAAGTTTCGCTACACGCATTCATATGGAGCCGAACGCGGCGTGAGCCGGATGATAACGCAGGTGTCCGATGGATTAGCTAGCAGCTATTTGGGAACCGACCGGAATGCAATTACTGCGTTCAGGCCGCCGAAGGCAAATGAATTCGACAGTGCCGCGCCCACCTTCTGCGCGCGAGCTTGATTGGGGATGTAATCGAGGTCGCACTCCGGGTCGCGTTCGTTGTAATTCGCGGTGGGCGGCAGGATGCCGTGGTAGAGGGCAAGTATCGTGGCAATCGCTTCGAGAGCGCCGGCTGCGCCCAGCGCGTGGCCGTGCATAGATTTCGTCGAGCTCACGGCGAGCTTATCCGCATGGGGGCCGAACACCGCGCGAATTGCCTGGCTTTCTACGGGATCGTTGCCGGGAGTGCCAGTGCCGTGAGCGTTGATGTAGCCGACTTCTTCCGGTGACATACCGGCATCTTTGAGAGCGCCGCGCATGGCGCGCGAGGGGCCTTCAACGAGTGGCTGCGTCAAGTGGTGTGCGTCCGAACTCATGCCCAAGCCGCAGATTTCGCAGTAGATTCTCGCGCCACGCGCCTTCGCAGCTTCGAGCGGCTCGAGAATCATCATCGCGCCGCCTTCGCCCAGAATCATGCCTTTGCGATCCTTGCTGAATGGCCGGCAAGTATCCGGAGCGATCACACGCATCGCTTCCCAGGCTTTCAGCATTCCTATTACGAACGGTGCTTCGCTGCCGCCCGTGACTGCCATCTCCGCCTCGCCGTCGCGAACGAGGCGGAAGGCTTGACCGATTGCATGGTTGGCCGATGAGCACGCGGTTGCAACCGTGTAGGTCGGCCCTGTAAACCCTAAATCCATCGAAATCTGGCTTGCCCCGGCGTTTGCCATGGTCTTGGGAATCGTTAGGGGATGCACGCGGCCGCGGCCGGAGACGTAGAGATCTTCAAACCCGCACTCGATGGCGGATTGACCGCCGACTGCTGTGCCGCAGACGACGGCGCCGTTTTCACGAAGTGCAGCGTTCAACTCGACGCCGGAATCACGCAGCGCTTCGCGCGCCGCCACCACAGAAAATTGTGCGAAACGGTCGAGATACGCTTCACGGCCAGACTCGAAGTGTTTCTCCGCATGGAATCCGCGCACTTGTGCCGCGTTGAGGAGCTTCATCGGAATGTGCGAAACATCCACGGATTCGATCGGCCCGATGCCCGGACGGCCTTCGCTCAGCGCTTTCCAGTTATCGGCGAGATTGAGTCCCAGAGGAGAGATGATTCCAAGCCCGGTGACGGCCACTCGGCGCGGTGCCATCCGTCAGGCCGCCGGGGTGGCCGAGCCCATCGAAGTGTCCGGAGGAGCGGCGGCAAGAAGCTTCTTGACGCCTTCGACGACGTCGTTGACGGTGCGAATGGAGCGCACGTCGTCGTCAGGTATCGAAATTTTAAAAGCGTTTTCGAGTTCAAAGAGCAGCGTGAAGACGTCGAGCGAATCGATGCCGAGCTCCTGTAAATTGGTATCGAGAGTGATCTTGTCCGCCGGAATTCGCTTTACGGACGCCAGCGTAGCAATCACTTTATCCGCCACAGCATCAGACATCGAGCTCGCCCTCCCGCACTACCTGCGCATTTTTGAGACCGCGAATTCGCGCGAATACGCCTTTCGTAACCGCAATCCGCTGAACACCAGACCGTAACGCATCGTCTAGAGTGAAGTCAAATTCTAGCAGGAGTGGGCGCTGCACAGCGCGTCGATTTTCTCCGGGCGGCTATTCAGCGAGTGGTCGACGCTGGCGCGGGAGATTCCGCCGGTGCGAGCTCTTTCTGAGCAGCGGGCGGCAATTTCTCGAGATGGCTCAAAAACGTGACGATCTGCCACGTTTCATTTTCGCTCAGGGTCTTGTTCCACGCGGGCATGCCCGACCATCGAATGCCGTGCTGGATGAAATAGAAGCTTTGATTATCGGCCATGTCGGAACCTTCTTTGAAAAACTGAGGGACGGGCGGATTAAAAGAATGTCCGAACTGGCTGTCGGGATTCGAAGGAGTGCCGTGGCAGCCGGCGCAATGATTCCGGTAGAGAACGGCGCCCGCTACAACGTTCTCGTCGGTAGCTTGCAGCGGATTTTTATGATCTCCCGCGTGACGATCGGTGGATGCGTCCACTGCGGTCATTGCGAAATGCGTTTCCGCCGAAGAGGGCTTTTGGTCGGCCGAAAAATCCATGTAGCCCTGCTTCGCATACATATAGCCGCCGATGATGATGATAAGAACTGTCGCAACGACCCCCAAGAGAAAATTTCGCATCAACGTCTCCTTTTAGGACGCTAATAGCCGAAGGGCGGGCTGAAATCATTTTACAGTGAGACGGTTATACTTCCTCAAAACTTCGCACAGCCGGTCGTGCGGCAAGGCTTCGACGATATGCCCGTTGATGCCTGTCATAGTCTTCGCAGCGATCATTGCGTTAACGACGGCCTCCTCGGTGGCTTGAACGGTGGCCTCAAACAGAGAGTCCACTAGCCCGTTAGCTAGCATTCGGACGTTCGCGGACTTCTGGGCCAGCCCAGCGCCCGCGTTTGCTGTCGAGAATGCAATGAAAATATCGCCGGAATCGTTGCCGGAGATGCTGCCAAGTCGCCCGAGACCTAAAGTAACGCGACGGGCAATCCGTTTCATTTGATGGGGCAGAAGGGGTGCATCTGTGGCGACGACGACGATTATCGAGCCGACATCGGAACGATGAGTATCGAGCGGGATCTCATAGCCCACAGGCGCTCCGGCGATGCGAAGGAGGTGGCGGACGCCAAAATTGCACTGGACCAGCACACCCACTGTGTAGCCACCCAGATTTTCCGGAAGTTTGCGCGAAGATGTGCCTGTGCCGCCCTTGAATTCGAAGCAGACCATGCCGGTGCCGCCGCCCACGTTGCCCTCAGCGATTGGTCCCGGGTGCGCATCTTGCATTGCGGCAATCGCGTCGTCCGCCTTTACATGGAAGCCGTTGATGTCGTTCAGTTCACCATCCCACGTTTCGGCGACAACCGGTAGGGACCACCAGTCCTCGAGCGGAATCGGCGTTCCATGTTTTAACTGCCAGTCGATGACGGTATCTCGCACGACCCCTACGCTGTGCGTGTTCGTGATCATTACGGGGCCATAGAGAAATCCGGACTCCTCAACCCACGTAGTGCCGGTCATCTCGCCATTGCCATTCTCCGTGAACCATCCTGCAAATACGGGATCCACCGAGGATTTCCCTCGGGGGAAGATTGCCGTGACGCCGGTGCGAACAGGTCCGACGCCGACTTGCAACTTTCCTTCACCGCTGATCAGGGTGCGATAGCCAACCTCGACTCCGTTGACGTCTGTAATCGAATTTAAGGGGCCGGGGGTTCCTTCAAATGAAACTCCGAGGTCGCGAGCACGCTGAGCAGTCTGCGCGCTAGCGTTTGTGACAGAGCCAACCAAGACGAGCAAAATCGTGAGGGCGTAAATCTTCATCGCTGGTCTCCGGCAGCAACGGAATCGAGTTCGTTTCTCACATGCTGTAGGAGTTCTGTATTCTTTGTTAGCGCCGACTCCAAAATTTTCGCCTGTTCTGAGGCGCTGGCCCAGTCACTAGCTTCGGAGGCCTCCGTTAGCCCGGGCAATTCGAGGTGGGCGTACGTATAACGAGCACCGTACAAGGTATGTTTCCACCAGGGACGGCCCGGAATCCCTGCCGGATTGCACCAGTTGCGCTCGACTTGCATCAGTTCTTCATTTATACGATCGGTTTTAGCGGCGTTTAGGTGGCCGTGCGAGACCGCGCGCGACGCGCTTTCGTTGAGCTCTCGGCCGGCGGCTTCAAATGCCGCAACGCGATCTTGCAATGGAACAAGGTCGATTTTCGTGCTCAGGTGAGTCGCTGAATCGAGGCTGGAGATAAACCTTCGAATGTTGGCTCCATAAGAAGCGAAGTCGAATGGCAGGATGTCGGCGTTGGCAAGCCGCAGAGCCATCAAACCCCAGAGTTGGGCCATCAACGCGTGATAGCGATACCCGGGGTCGCCAAAGTGATTCATCCAGTAGAAATCGTCATACATTGAGTGATAGACGCCGTAGGGGCCGACGAACGTAAGGCCTACAGTCGGTATCCCGAGAAAGTTCAGGAATACTGTGTGATCCGATCCGCTGCCGATTCGCGTATTTGCCAATTCGGAATCGGAAATGGGCCCGTCGTGAAGCTCGTATTGGCGGGAGATCTTCCACTCGTCGTAAAGCATCTTGCCCGAGGGCGCGGGCAGCGTGCGCGTCACCTCCACAAGAAGAGGAGCGAGTGAGCCAACGGCGTCACCTTGAAAGTCTTTGCCTGAGGTGGCTTCGTCAACGTTGAGATAGGCGACCGCCTTCTTCTTGAGTTCGTCGGCATACTGCTCGCCCCATTCCGTGGAGCCCGTGAGTGCATATTCCTCGCCATCCCAGCTGCATATCACCAGGGTGCGCTTTGGGCGAATTCCCTGTTTCAGGAGCTGCCCCAGGCTGCGAGTGAGCTCCAGCATCGAAGCCGTCCCGCTCGAAGGATCTACGGCGCCGAATACCCAAGCATCGCGATGGTTACCGAGAATGACCCATTCATCGGGCGACTCTGAACCTCGAATGCGCGCCTCAGAGACAAAGTAAGGCTCGATGTTTGTGTTCATATCAACCTTCACATGAACGCGCACACGTTTTCCGCCGAGACGATATTTGAGCGGAAGCCCGCCCTGCCATTCATCCGGCGCGACCGCCCCATCGAGATTTTGGAGAAGCGGCTCAGCGTCGTGCCATGAAAGAGGCACCGCCACGATCTTTGGAAGCGACACCGCCTGCTCAGCAGGGATGCGCTTCGCGCCAGGCACCGAAGCCCAGCCGGGAGTGAGCGGATCACCGGGCTCCAGAAAATCGTAAGTGATCGCACCGCGCTGGATGTGAGTCTCCGGGCCCCAGGGGCCGTCCGGAAACACGGCGCCTTTTCTGAATCCGTCCTCGGCAGGATCGGAATAGATCAAAAGAGCGGCGACGCCAAGCCGTTCGGCGGTGAGAGCCTTGAAGCCGCGGTAGCTGTATGGATTGGAATATCGCACGAGAGCGATTTTCCCGCGGACATCGATTCCGTGCTTATGGAGGTAGGCATAGTCCTCCGGGTTTCCGCTGTGCGCATAGACGAGCGGTGCAGTCACATCACCTGAAGCCGAGTAACCGAGGTATGCGCCCGAAACATTTGGATTCTTCGTATCCGGATCAACTTCGTAGGGGGCCTCGCGAAGCGTCGCTCGATACTTCTTGGGCGCAATCATCTCAAGCGAGATGTCGCGAGGGGACGAGTTCAGGACCTCGTACTGATGAATCGTTACGTCTTCGAGCCCTTGCTCACGCCATTGGGCGGCAACCCATCGCGCAAGCTCATTGTTCCGAGGCGATCCGGCTGGGTGCGGCTCCGCTGTGAGATAACGGTGAAATTTCGAGATTTGGTCTGTGGAGACGTTGGCTCGATAGCGCAGCTCGGTGGCATTCTCTCGTACTGCTGCGCCTGATGAAAAGCCAGTGATAGGGACGATGTCTTCGGCAGCACCGAGCATGGCCACAGACAAGAAGAGAATCGAAATCGGCCATAGGGGGAACCGGGAGGGCCGGTCAGACAAGCGCAGATGTACCTCCCGTGCCGGCGAGATGAGTCCTTTCGAGGTCTGCGAAGGCGCGGCCCAGACCGGCCGCAAGCATCTGGATCATGGCGGAGGTAATCGTGTACGGCGGAGCAATCAGGATGTGGTCGCCGCGAGTACCATCCACGCAACCCTGCATTGGATATGTCATCACACCCGCTTCGAGCGCATCTTCCTGAATTCGCGCGGCCATGTGCGCGTCCGCAGGAAAAGGCTCGCGCGTCTTCGTGTCGCGAACGATTTCGACAGTAAGAAGCAGGCCCTTGCCCCGCACGTCACCGACGACGGAGTATTGCCGAAGCGCTTCGAGCGCCGCAAGCAGTTCGCGCCCGACCGGCTCGACGCGTTCGAAGAGGCGCTCCCGCTCGATGTAATCGAGCACCGCGTTTCCGGCCGCAGTAGCCACCGGATGCGCGCTGTACGTGAAGCCGTGGAGGAAGGTGCCGGAGCCGCGAGAGATCGTTTCGGCAACATCTGCGCCAACCAAGACTGCTCCCAACGGAGCGTACCCGCTCGCGATTCCCTTCCCGACCAGAATCATGTCTGGAGAAACGCTCCAATGGTCGACGGCAAAAGGCTTGCCCGTTCGGCCCATGCCACTCATCACTTCGTCGGCAATCAGGAGAATCTTGTGGCGGCGGCAGATTTCCGCGATCCGTTGGGTATAACCGTCGGGTGGCGCGACAGCGCCGAGCGTGGCGCCCACCACAGGCTCAAAAATGAAGGCAGCGACATCCTGCGATCCCTCGCGCTCGAGCAAGCGGTCGAGTTCATCGGCGCAATCGACATTGCAGGATGGGTATTCGAGACCAAGCGGGCAGCGGTAGCAATAGCAGGGCGCAATATGTCCCCACTCCTGCAACATAGGGGCAAAAGGCTCGCGGCGACGAACGTTCCCCGAAACCGAAAGGGCGCCGAGCGACGCGCCATGGTAGCTCTGGGAACGCGAAATGACGCGGTAGCGCTTCTTTTCGCCTCGCTCGACCCAGTATTGTCTCGCAAGCTTTAAGGCAGTCTCCGCGGCTTCGGAGCCGCCGGAAGTGAAATAGACGCGTCCTTGATGCCGGATTCCGCGAGGCGCAAGAGCAAGAAGGCGACTGGCAAGTTTCTCGGCGGGTTCGGAATGGAATTGCGAGGAATGAGCGTAGGCGAGCTGGGTAGCCTGTTCGGCCATCGCCTGGCCAATCTCTGGGACGCCGTGACCAATGGTGACGACTGCAGCTCCGCCTGAGGCATCGAGATAGCGCTGGCCTCCTGCGGTGAAGATAAAACATCCCTCGCCGCGTACCGCCTGAGGGTACGTCTTCAGGAAATTTCGAGGAAAGACGGCGTCACTCATCGCTGCTTTCTCAATTAAACGGCGCTTGCGCGATTTTGCACAACGGAGCCCGCACTATCTCAACTATCGGCCGATAAGCAAGTAAGGGTTACTGAACGGTGAGACGTGCCGAGCGTATTCATAACCGCGGATAATTGCAAGAGCACGACGGTTATTTCCATTTCAATTTCTTGACGTCCACCGTGGGAGGCGGGAACTTCATTTTCAAGCCTTCCAGAGTTTCTGTAATGATGTGGGAGACGGCGAGGTTGCGGAACCATTTCTTATTCGACGGGATCACGAACCAGGGCGCTTCGTCGGTGCTGCATCGCTGCAGTGTGTCTTCGTAAGCCTCAGCGTAGTCGTCCCAGAACTGCCGCTCCTTAAAATCGTCCTCAGAGATTTTCCAGCGCTTGTCTGGATCGTCGATACGCTCCTGGAATCGTTTCTTTTGCTCGTCCTTGCTGATGTGCAGAAAGAATTTCAAAATTCGAACATGATTCTGGGTCAGCATTCGCTCGAAATCATTGATTTCGTCGTAACGCTTGGACCATTCCGACTTCGGAACCAGATTGTGAACGCGCACGATCAGGACGTCCTCATACTGCGAGCGATTAAAGATACCGATATCGCCGATGGTAGGTACCGCTTTATGGATGCGCCAGAGAAAATCGTGGGAGCGCTCTTCGGTTGACGGCTGTTTGAACGATACAACATGGCAACCCTGAGGATTGACGCCATCCATTACGTGGCGAATCGTACCGTCTTTTCCGGCCGCATCCAGCCCTTGCAAAACGATTAGGAGAGCATGCTTTCTCTCCGCATACATCAGGTATTGCAAGTCGTCCAGCCGCTCGCCGCATTTTTCAAGGTTGTCCTTCGTCTTGTGGTCCTTCTCCCAACCGAGCGTGTCGTCAGGGTCCCACTTGGAGAGGTTTACGTGCTTCTTCCCGGGAGTGACTATGAGTTCCTTCGTGAAGTTAGTTGGCATCGGCTTCCTTTGCAGTTCGTGTGCCGGCTCAAGCTGTCCGGAATCTAGAGCATACCTTGTTCGTTCGCGCAGTCGCAGCTCTCGGTTTCAAGTTCAGCCCGTTGGCCGCTGTTAGGTTGTAACACTTTTTTGACTCGGGATTCACAGTTCCGAAGTATGATAAGTTTCTCATCAGGCGCGCTCCTTATGGCAACGGTTTTGCTCGAAGCATCGACCACGACTCGAACATCAATAGTGAAGCCTCCTGCCCCGAAAAGGCAGTATCCGGGCGCACTTGTCGTGGTGGAAGGCATCGACGGGTCAGGAAAAAGCACGCAGCTTTATCTGCTGAAGCGCTGGCTCGAAATCGGCGGGTACCGTATTCACTTCACGGAATGGAATTCTTCTCCCCTCGTGAAATCCGCTACACGACGAGGTAAACAGCGCCGGCTGCTGACGCCCACGACGTTTTCGCTGCTTCACGCAGCCGATTTCGCCGACCGCTGCGAGCGCCAGATTTTGCCGCTTCTACACGGCGGCTATTTGGTGCTTGCTGACCGATACATTTACACGGCTTTCGCTCGCGACGCGGCGCGAGGCTGCTCGCCCCACTGGTTGCGGAATTTATACAGTTTTGCTCCTGTCCCGGACATCACATTTTACTTTCGCGCACCGCTTGACGTGGCGGTTAACCGGATTGTGGCGGGCCGGCCGAAATTGAAATATTACGAGGCTGGAATGGACCTGGGAATTTCGCTGGATCGCGCGGAGAGCTTCCGAATATTTCAGGAGCGGATTCTTTCGAACTACGACTCCATGGTCGAGTCGGATCATTTCGTCTTGATGGACGGAACTGTTCAGGTGAACAAGCTGCAGAAGCTTATGCGACAAGTGCTCGGCGAGAAAGTGGAACTCACACAGTTCGCACCGAAAAAATAGGGTGGACGCACACAACAAAATGGTCTCGGTGAATTCAAAAAACGGCAACCCATCCAGCAAAACGAAAAAACGCAAGAAAAAGAACGGGCAGAGCGAAATACCCTCGCGTTTTTATGGGGTTCCGCTTCCGGGCGTAAAGCTCGAAGAATTGAGCGGGACTTTGTTCGTTCTCGAGGGCACAGACGGTTCGGGGCGCTCGACGCAAATTTCTCTGCTCACCGAATGGCTCGAATCGGAAGGATTCGCGGTACAGACGATGGGCTTGCGCCGATCTTTTTTGGTTGCGGACGACATCGATACGCTGCTCGCCGAAAATTCGGTTACGCCGATGACGTTGGCACTGATGTACAGCACCGATTTCTTCGACCAACTGGAACGGCGAATTCTTCCCGCGTTGCGATCGGGCTTAATCGTTCTGGCCGATCGATATATTTACACCCTAATTGCGCGATCCGCGGTGCGAGGAATCGGGCGCGATTATCTGCACGGAATCTACGAAATGGCGCTGCGTCCAGACCTGACTTTTTGGCTCAACGTGAAACCTGAGATTGCTTTCGATCGCGAGTTCAAGAAATCGCAGACAATCAGCTACTGGGAGTCGGGGCGCGATATGTCGCTATCGAACGATCTGTTCCAATCATTCATCCGGTATCAATCGCTGATCCGCCGGGAATTTGATTATCTGTCGCAGCGGCATGGCTTTATTGAAATAGACGGCGAAGAAAGCGTCTCCGAAGTGAACCGGGTGCTGCGCAAGCGGATCGCGTCCGCGCTGGGAATCCGGAGCACGCACTACAAACCCTCACATGCACTTGCGCACCTCTGGCGCTGAAAATTGGCCGCCCCTGTCCAGCTCGCGGCGATTGACGCAGGCTCGAATGCGATTCGTCTCGTAATCGCGCGGGCGACCTCCCCCGAGCACATTCAAATTCTGGACAACGAACGGGCGGCGGTGCGGCTGGGCCATAACGCGTTTACGCGCCGGCTTCTTGATTCGAAGACGATTGCGCGCGCCGCACGTACGTTTGAAGGGTTTCGCGAGCGGATGGACCAGCATCACGTGAGCGACTATCGCGCCGTTGCGACGGCCGCTGCACGCGAAGCTCGCAACTATCGCACGCTGATGGAACGTATTCGGCGCAAGACGGGCATTGAACTCGAAGTGATCAGCAGTGAAGAAGAAGCGCGGCTTGTTTGTTCGGCAGTCTTCCGAGCGCTGGGCGATCAAGTGCAACCTCGGCTGATTTTCGACTTAGGTGGAGGTAGCCTGGAGCTGAACTTCTTCGAGCGCGGTGTGTTGGAGCATCGAATCGCGCTGCCTCTTGGAACGATTCGGCTGATGGAGACTTATTCGATCCAGGGCGCCATCGACGAAGATCACGCACACCGGCTCCGGCTCCATACCCTAGCGCTGCTTCGAAGTGCGATGCCGTCGCCGCCAAAATTGTCTCGCACTATAGCTGTCGCGTGCGGAGGCAACGCGGAAGCCCTGGTTCGCCTGGCTTCGGGGCCTTTTGTTGGGCGGACACCAACGATTAATGTGCGGCTGTTGAAAGATCAGACCTGGCGGCTGCTTGCTCTGGATATCCCCGGGCGGATGAAAGTATTCCGCGTGAGACAAGACCGCGCCGAAGTGATGGGAATCGCGGCTATTATTATCACGACGCTCGCGAAATGGCTCGACATTCGCACAATGCTTGTGCCGGGCGTGGGCGTACGCGAAGGCATTTTGCTGGATCTCGTGGCGGCGCAATATTCGACTTGTCTCTCATCAGAGGAAGAGAAGGATCGTGCCGAGGAGCTTCTTGCTGGCGCTCGATGGTTTGGGCGGCGCTTCAATTACAACGAGCAGCATGCCGATCAGGTGGTTCGGCTCGCGCTTTCACTGTTTGATCAGCTTCGGCCGTTGCATGAGATGGGAGCAGACTTGCGGCTGGTGCTGGAAATAGCTGCTTTGCTGCACGATGTGGGCGACGCCGTGAGCCACAAATCGCATCACCGGCATGGCGAATACTTGATCCGCAACGGTGAGATTCCGACTCTGCGCGGCTGGCGATGCGATATGGTGGCGGCGCTGGTGCGTTATCATAATTCGAAATCGGAGCCTGAGCTTGAACATGCGTCCTATGCCGCGCTGGACGGCGCGCGGCGAAGACAAGTACGGCTTCTCACCTCTTTGCTGCGTATTGCAGAAAAACTTGAATCCGAGCACGAGCAGCATGTTGCGGCGGTGGACGTTCAAATTGCGGGCCGCAAGGCGATCTTCAATGTTCGCGCGGCGGAAGGTACGCGATTAGATGTCTTGGGTCTGGAGCGAAAAGCCGACCTTTTTGAAAAGGAGTTCCATTTGAAGCCTGAGTTTCGCCGCGAGCCGCGGAAAGAAAAGGAAAAGGTGGCGTAAGATTAAGACATGATCCTCTATATCGTGCGCCATGGAATTGCAGTGGACCGTACAGATCCAAACAGCCCGCCCGACCCGGAGCGGCCGCTGACTGCGCGGGGAGTGAAGAAAACACGCTTAGCGGCGCTGGGGCTGGCAAAATTTGAGATCAAGCCCGACCCTTTCATCACAAGCCCCTTAATACGCGCGGTACAAACCGCGGAAATTTTCGCGGAGGCGCTGGGCTTTGCTCCGAGCAAAATTCGTTCGAGTGAGCACTTGAAGCCTGCTGCTGACCCGGCGGAGTTTTTGAAGGAACTTTCGCGGCTGAAGGCGAAAGAAGTGATCTGCTTTGGTCATGCGCCTCATGTGGATACCATGATTTCGCAGCTGGCTGGGGCGCGCGGGGTGTTTACTTCGATGAAGAAAGCGGGAGTTGCATGCTTTGAGCGCGGCGCTTCGCAGGGACATTGGGAGCTTCTGTGGCTGGTGACGGCAAAAACACTGCGTCAGCTGGCCGAGTAAGCGGTTCTGATTTCACGGGTCAGAACGGGAAGCAGAGTGTTTCCTCCCTGTAGCCCTGACCGCCAATCAAGCCAGAGCGATTCTTTGCCGTTTGTTTTGGCGAGAAACTTCTCCAGGCGCTCCGCGCGCGCCGACTGAATTCGCTCCAGCCATGAGGCAACCGTCTGCTGCGGCTCCAGTTCGCGGGAGTGGCGGCGAATATAGGTCCGAAGCACATCGAGATCGTGAATCTCTCCCAATAGGTCCTGCGTTTCCTTCAAATCTCTGGCCCAAGCTTCGTAGTGCTGCGGCAGGAAATTCTCGACGATATAGCGAAATTGCTTGATGGCGATGCGAACTCGGTGCCAGGCGACGCCGCTCTTCCGCTTCCTCGCCTGATGGTAAAGCGCAACCGCGTCGTTCAACTTCATGAGAGCCTGCCGCTGAAACACAACGCTTCCAACCGGAAACATATCGGCTTTGTTGCGCAGTTTTCTCGATAATTTTCGCCACTCTTTGCGATCGAAGTGCTCGAGATCCTTCTGCGCTTCCCGCAATCGTGCAACCTCAAGCACTCGCAATCGCTTCAACAGTTGTGTCCTGGCGTCCGTTGCACCGGAGAGGAGTTTCTTGACCCATTCTTGCTCAACCTGAACGTCTCGCAATTCGCCGAGAGCATGGAAAATCTTCTTAGAATTTCTCTTCAGTTTGTTCCAGCCAGGGCTTGGATTGGTGTCGGTAAGGGCATCCGCCATCGTTCGGCATTTTCGCAATGCCACGCGCAAATCATGGACGTCGGCGGCGCTCCAGGTCTTGCGAACCTTCTGTCCGCGGTTCAGGACGCGTTCCATCCATTTCTCTAAAGCGTCGTTTTTAGCCAACACGGAAACAGGCAGGGTGATCGTTTGTGCCATCGATTACCATTTCTAAGGTCGAAACAGAACGTAGATACTACCTCTGTGACCGCAGTTTGGCTATAGCAGCTGTGGATTACGAGAAGCGATTTCGTGGAATTAGCTTGGTTTCGCGACCAAGTTTTGTTTTTGGGCGCTGCCTGGATGGAAGCATTTTTGTGTTTCACTTTTCATGCCTCATTTACCCGCAGCTAACAACGACCTCTTATTAGTGGAGGGCCCGCATTGCCTCATGCCAAGCACGCCCACTGGCTCGGCCCGAATCCCTCGGGACGGGCCAGCCCCGTTTTAGCTGCTTTCCACGGTGCATTCGGAGCTATCCTCTTTCTCGGAGCTGGATTGCGAAACCGGAGCACTGATGGCCCGAGCATCTCGTAGCGTCGATCTTACGCAAGTTACGGAATGGAATAGCGGCATCGCGACCCGCAAAGACGATTTTCTGGCTGCCGAAGAGCCGCTCGAAATTCGGATCGGCGAAAGTCCGCTCAGCGTCACAATGCGCACGCCGGGACACGACGTGGAACTCGCCGCGGGATTCCTGTTTACCGAAGGTCTTGTACAGCGGCGCGAGCAGATTGTCGCGCTCGAGAGTGTCACTGGCGATAACGATGGGAAGCGGGGCAATGTTGTGCGCGCCGAGCTGAGCTCGGAAGCGCTGCCGGATTTCGAGAAGCTGCGGCGACACTTCTTTGCGGCGTCGAGCTGTGGAATTTGCGGAAAAGCATCGATTGACGCTGTGCGTTCGCGGCTGCTACGGATACCTAATCCGGATTTTCGCGTCGCACCTAACCTGCTCGTGAGCCTGCCCGAAGCACTGCGTTCTGCACAGGACGTATTTGAACGGACCGGCGGACTTCACGCCGCAGCGCTGTTCGATTCCGGCGGGAAACTATTGATCGTTCGCGAGGATATTGGACGGCACAACGCGGTAGATAAGATCATCGGGTGGGCTCTGCTCAATGACCGTATTCCGCTAACCGACTGCGTACTGCTTGTCAGCGGGCGAGGGGGATTCGAAATTATTCAGAAAGCCATCGTCGCTGGAATTCCGGTAGTAGCGTCAGTGTCCGCGCCGTCAAGCCTTGCGGTTCAGCTTGCACGCGAGCTCCGACTGACGCTCATCGGATTCCTGCGCGGCAACCGATTCGTGGTTTACGCTGGAGACGATCGAGTGGCGAAAAGCTGACAGGATATTTTCTCTTGCGCCTAGCACTACCGAAGCTGCGGTGCGTGTCGTTCGTGACGATTCTCGATGGGCGCAAGAAATAGTTCCAGCGATCATCCCTTGCGCAGGGTTGCTTCAATCAAGCCGTGAGGCTCGTCAGTAGGCAGAAAAACTTCGCCGGGATTGTCCATTCCAAAGGGAGCAAGATTGACGGGAGTGAAATGCTTGTTGGGAAGCGAGAGATAAATTTCGCCGATGCGATCGAAGTTGTTAAGGACCGCCTCACCCATCGCGTACAGTGTGTGTTGAAGTGAGTGGCTATCGTGTTCGGCGAAGGTTTCGAGCATCGTCTGGCGCACGCCGTGCCAAATGGGGCTAAATTCGACATCGCCGCCTTCATAAAGCCAGTCCGCGTGAATCACCGTTGATAAAATGCGATCGCGATCGTCCTTGAGGGTCGTGTAGGGGTCGCGTAGAAACCCCTCAAACGCAGACTTGGTGGTCTTCAGTACGATCAAATCGTCGATGCCCGCGCGAATGGTGGTTCCTTCTCGGGTACCTATCAACACGGCCGTGCGCTTCTCGTCTCCGGCTCGCGTAAAGGCCGAGGAGTGCGGTTTTCCGCCGAGGATTAGCCGTTCCCACAGATTTTCACTCGCTTCAACTCGAACACGCGAAACCTGGGGATTGTAGGTGAGAAAGTGTTCGATGAGATGCAGCGCGAATTCCTCAACGGCTTCCACCGGATACTGCCTCGCGAGAACGTACACCGTATTCTTCATCGTGTCTGTGGGCAGAATTTTCTGATTGTCGCCTTTCGTATGCGCGGACTCAAAGTCGCCTTCAAAGCGGAGGCGAATGGTCAGCTCCTTAATATCGTGCCGGCCCTGCTGCTTTACTACGCGGAGCAGCCTAACGCCGGACTTACCGTAGTTGTTTGCGCCCAGCTTGATGGCCATCCTTCAGCTCCCGCGATACGTGGAATATCCGAATGGACTCAGCAGCAGCGGAATATGGTGGTGCTCTTTCGCGTCTCGAACTTGGAATACGATCGTAACTAGCGGATAAAGTCCCTGCACCCTGCGCGATTTGAAATAGGACTCCGTTTCAAACGTCAGCCGGTACGTTCCCTTCACGAGTGAGCCGGGCGCGAGTAGATGCCGGAGCCGTCCGTCCGAATCCGTGGCGCCGCGGGACAATTCTTTCCAGTCGGCTGCCTTTTGAATTTCCAGGGTGACAGGGACGCCTGCGGCAGGCCGGCCTATCGAAACGTCGAGCACGTGTGTCGTGATGTCGCTCATGAGTCGAGTAGCTTCTCCAAGCGCAGCCGGATTATCTTTCGCTTTTCCTCCGCAGCCACGCGCAATTCTGTTTCGGGATCATTTGCCAGACGTTGACGAAGCGATTGCAGGATTTCGTCGCCGCTTTTCCCGGTTGCGCAGATCAAGAACACATACCCGAATGTTGCATGGTAGGCCTGATTGGCGGCGTGAAGAACAGCCAGCGTCTCAGGGGATGACGTTTGCGCCGCGGATTGTTCGCCCGTTGACCATTTACGCGCGGTTCCAGACTGCTTTGAATTGCGGCGCTTGCTGCCGATCGGCGGATGGTGCCGGATCGCGCGTAACCATTCCTTTGGGTCGAGCTGTGCCCAGATTTTTTCGGCGCTCTCGAACAGTTCTGAATCCTCCGTAAAAGGCCGCCGCGAAATCATCTGGTCGGCCCAGGTAATTGAGCCGCAGCAATCGAGTAGGGTCTTGCGCGCCGCTGCGGCCGGCAAATTATTGATTTGTTCGAGGCCCTTTAGCTGATCCTGAAAGCCCACGGGACGGCCGAAAATACGCAGGCGGCTCACGCCTCCGTCAGGATAGATATCGAATCGGACGTGGGACGCTGCGCCGACTTTCTGCAACTTTCGAAATATGTGGCGCCTGTTGGCTCGGAGTAGCGTCCGGGGCAGCACTTCTTTCCAGTCGACGGATTCTAAACTGGCGTTCTTGTCTTCTTTTTGAGCGACGTGGCTGGCTTCGAGTGAACAGCTTTCTGGAAAATTTCCTTTAAAATGAGCCGTATCCACCTCGATGCGACGAATAGTTCCGGGCGCTCCAAGCTTCAAAATCACCCAGTCATGCCCGGGCCCCCGCCTGCGGCGAGTCTCCCAGCCGTCGCTCATGTCTTTCCCGCGTCCCGGCATCAGAAGATTCAACGGCTCGCTATAGAATTGATCACTGGATGCGACTACTCTTCCGCCGCCTTCGACCGCGGCGAGATCAGTTTCCGAGCGCTTGGATAATTTTGTGTCCGGTACCACCTCACCATAAGCGCGAAGCCGGGCTACCCCGCCGTCCGGATAAATCTTCAGGCGAAGATGAGTGAAGCGGCGGGAGTCATCCAGGGCGAATTGATTTTGCGAGTCGCCTTCGAGCGACGTCTTCGGCACGATTTCGATCCAGTTTGTCCCATCAGATTTCGAGAGCGCCTTTTCGTCGCGGTACGGACGGTTTCCCCGGTCGCAGGCCTCCAGCGAAAAGTGCGAAGGAAAGTTTCCCGTGAAGAAGCTTGTGTCCACCACAACGCCGCGAATCACTCCCGGCAGGCCCAGTCGGATGATGCACCAGTCGTAGCCAGGCGTCCGACGCCGCCGCGTCTCCCAGCCATCCATCCATTTGCCACGTTCGGTATATTTGCCTTGGATGAAAATCGGCTTTGACGGCTTCAGTAGATTGTCCTTGGGCGCAAAAAAATCGTCATTCGCTTCCAGCACACGGCCACCGAGCCGCTGCGATGCCAGATCGACAAAGCGAGTGAACTGGTTCACGCGCTGCCTCGGCGAAGAATCTGGCCCAGCGGACTGGGAGAGAACTCGCCTCTTTCGAAAATTTTGCGCCCGCGAAGAAATGTCGTCTCGACGACACCCAAAAGTTCGCGCCCTGCATACGGAGTGATTTTGTGTCGCTGATGAAGCTTTGCGGGATCGACCGTGAACCTGCCATCCGGATTCCAGATCACAAAATCGGCATCACAACCCACCGCGATCCTTCCTTTCCGCTCGAGTCCCGCCAGACGCGCAGGACCGCTGCACAGCCACTCTGCTAGCCGCGGCACAGCATAGCCTCGCGACGAGGCCGCCGTCCACACCGCCGGCAGGCTCAGCTCGAGCGACGCAATTCCTCCCCACGCGCTGAGAAAATCGCCCGTTTCGAGCGACTTCATCGCAGGGGGACATGGCGAATGATCGGTCGCGATGAAATCGATCGTGCCATCACCAAGCGCCGCCCAGAGTTTTTCGCGATTGTCCTTCTCACGAATCGGCGGAGCACATTTAAATTCGGTTCTCCCGTTACCGACTTCCTCAGCGTCGAAGGTCAGGTAATGAGGGCAGGTCTCAACGCTGAGCGGCTGCCCCTTGGACTTTGCTTGCTGCAGCGCCTGGATCGCGTCCGACGAAGACAAATGCACGATGTGCAGGCGAGCACCGAATTCACGCGCCAGTTTCAGAACAAGCTCGATTGCCTCGTTCTCCGCTGCACGCGGGCGCGACGCGAGCCACGTGGAATATCGTCTTACATCCGATCCGGACATTTTCTTGGTGGCCTGCACGATTGGACCCGGCAATTCAGCGTGGACGAGCAACGGCACTTTGAGTTGAGCCAACTCCGGAAGTGCAGACCGAAGATCGGCCTCGGTAACTTGCGCGAATTCCTCGACGCCGCTGGGCACGAGAAAGCACTTGAACCCAAAGACGCCGCTTTCCCACAGCGGCCGAAGTTCGCTGGCATTTCCGGGAACGACGCCGCCCAAAAAACCGACGTCCACCCAAAGTTTTCCTGCAGCCGCTGCCAGTTTTTCGCGGAATGCCGCTGCGGTCGTCGTTGCGGGAATGCTGTTGAGCGGCATTTCGATCAGAGTGGTGATTCCGCCAGCCGCCGCAGCCCGAGTGGCCGTCGAAAAACCTTCCCATTCCGTGCGGCCCGGCTCGTCGATGTGGACGTGGGTGTCCACGATTCCCGGCATCACAACAAAGTCGTGAGCCTCGTGTACGACGGAGCCCTTCGGTAAGTCGTCAAACGCGGCAATCGCGGAAATAACGCCACCCCGCACGCGAATCGCAGCCGCACGCTCGCCTTCTGACGTTACCACTCGCCGCCCGCGAACAATCAGATCTGGTACTTCTGTGAGGTCGGCCGGTGAGCTGGGTGAATTTGGCATGCGTGGCTAAGTGTTCATCAAGTCAAAGAATTCGCCGAGCAGATTCTGCGCCACGCGGCGCCGGTAGACCGCAGTCGAGCGCATATCGTCAATCGGTGATATTTCCCGACCCAGTGTGGCTTGCGCTGCTTCCAGCAGAGAACTAGTGAGCTTTTCACTTCCCAAAATCTTCTCTGTCTCTGTAGCCCTGAAAACCGTGGGAGCAACACTGCCCAGTGCAATCCTTACGTCGTTAATTCGGCCCTTCTCAACGCTCGCGGAAGCCGCAAAGCATATTTTTGAAATCGCCTGTGCTTTTCGCGTTCCCACCTTTCGATAATATTCTTTGTCTCTTTTCAACGCGCGATTCAGGTGAATGCGCCAGACCAGCTCATCGTTGTGCATCCGCATTTTCTTATAGCCCGTGTGAAAATCACGGTACGCCACCCGCCGAGCCCCTTTCGCAGAAATAAGCTCGATCTCAGCGTCGTAAACCAAGAGAGCTGGTGGCGAGTCCGCGGCGGGTGACGCATTGGCAATATTTCCGCCAAGCGTTCCGCGATTCTGGGTGGCTACGCTTCCGGTTTCAGATGCCGCGCGGCACAACAGAGGAAACTCACGCTGCAAAATGGCGTTTCGCTGAATCTCGGTATAGGTCGAAAGCGCGCCAATAGACAACGATTTAGACGACACGTCAATCCCGCGCAATTCCGCGAATTTCCAAATGCTCAGGAATTTTCGATGCGGCAGTTTTCCGGCTTCGAGCAATACCATCAAATCCGTGCCGCCAGCAAAAGGCCGCCAGACGCCGGGCTCCCGTGTCAGCATTTCGAGCGCAGCACCAAGATTCCGCGGCGCGAGCAGCTCGTAAGACGGAAGGCTAGCCCTCAACGGTGCGATCCATATCGCGGCAAGCCGCCATCACGGCGGTGAATATCTTGGTGTAACCGGTGCAGCGGCAAAGGTTCCCCGAAAGCCCCTCGCGAATTTCTGTTAGCGTCGCGTGAGGTTTGCGCTTCAAAAGGTTCACGGCTGCCAGCACCATGCCTGGCGTACATATACCGCACTGCGCACCGCCGTAAGTAATGAAAGCCTGTTGCACCTCGTGCAGCTGATCTCCCGTCGCTACGCCCTCGATCGTCCGAATCGTTGCGCCCTCCGCTTGCAGCACCGGAATTAGACAACTGTTCACGATCTCGCCGTCCAGCTCCACACTGCACGCGCCGCACTCCCCCTCTCCGCAACCCTCTTTCACGCCGGTCAAGCCCGCTTCGTCGCGCAGCACGTCGAGAAGCCGCGCCATCGGGTACGCTTCAAGCGTTGCCGCAGCCCCGTTCAAGGTGCATCGCACGCGAATCTTTTCCGCGAGATCAGACATGGACGCCCGCAAGCAGCTCACTAAGGACTTCGGGAGTTATCGGCACGCGTGTAATATTCGCGCCGGTCGCATGGGCGATTGCGTTAGCAATCGCCGGCGCGGTACCGTCAAGCGGCAGCTCGCCGATGCCTTTTGCGCCCGCAGGCCCGCGCTCGTACGGATTTTCTTCGAAGAAAACGCGAATCGGCGGAACGTCCATCGACGTCGGCATGATGTAATTCGTCATCTGCCCATTCACCATGCGGCCTTCCTGCCAAACGACATTCTCATATAGCGCCATGCCGATTCCCTGCGCGACTCCTCCCTCGATCTGGCCCGCCGCGAGAACAGGATTAATCACCTTGCCCACTTCCTGCACCGCGACGAAATCATCGAGGCGCGCTTCGGCGGTGCGCATATCAACCGATACCTCCGCTACATACACGGCCCAGGCGTATGCACCGTATGCGTGCCCTTCGTAACGTTCATCGTCCCAAAACAAATCGCGAGGATGTTCGTATTTCGCGAATGACGTTAGTGGCCCGATTCGATCTAAATATCGGCCGCACGCTTCTGCGAACTCGGCAGTGTTGTACTCGGCTGAAAGATAACCGCCATTTACCAGTTTCCTGCGAATCTCGAGCGCGGCAGTTTCAACTAGCTTGCCGACAATCATCGACGTGCGCGATGCAACCGTAGGCCCGCTATTCGGCACGTTCGCGGTGTCAGGCTGCACGATTTCAATCTGCTCCTGGTCGATGCCGAGGGCTTCCCCCGCAATCTGAGAGAAAATCGTGTTGGTTCCCTGGCCCATTTCGGTGCTCGCGGCCATCACGCGCAGTCGGCCGTCGCGAGTCGCTTCAGCCGCCACCTCTGATGCGAGGTGCTCTTCGCCGGAGCCCGTGAATCCTGCGCCGTGAAAAAACGACGCGAACCCAATTCCCTTCCGGATCATTTTGCCCGGATTTTCCGTCTCGAATCGTTTGCGCCTCTCGTAGTAGCCGCTCAACTCAAACGCGCGATCCATCAATCGGCCCATGTCCACTTTTTCGTGGATCACCTGCCCGACAGCAATCGTCTCGCCCTGCTGAATGAAATTCCGCCGCCGGAATTCGTCCGGCGCAAGTCCCACGGCTTCCGCGACACGATCGAAATGCCGCTCGAGGGCGAACACGCTTTGCGGCGCTCCGAATCCGCGGAACGCACCGTGCGGCGGAGCATTCGTCGCGACGGCCCGGCTGCGGATTCGCACGTTCGGGCAGCGGTACGGCCCGCCAGCGTGAATCGTCCCACGCGAAAGTACGACGGGCGACAAAGTCTCATACGCTCCGCCGTCCAGAGTGAAATCAATGTCGATTGCCACCAATTTCCCTTCTCGGGTAACGGCCGTGCGATGCGTCGTCCGCGAAGGGTGTCGCTTCGTCGTCGCCACCATGTCTTCCGCTCGGTCGTAAATAATCTTCACCGGCTTCCCCGATTTCCACGCAAGAAGCGCCGCATGCCCGGCAATCATCGACGGATATTCTTCCTTGCCGCCAAATCCCCCACCCGTTTCCGCCTGTACCACTCGCACGCGATCTTTCGGCAATCCAAATAGCACGACCAGCGCCTTGTGAATGTAGTACGGGCACTGCAGCGAACCCCATACAGTGACGCCTTCTTCCGCGTTCGCCTGCGCGATCATTCCTTGCGGCTCGATGTAGAGCTGCTCCTGCGCGCCGGTTTCGTAGATTCCTTCCACGATCAAGTCGGCTTCGCGCAACGCGTGTTCCACGTGCCCTTTGTTCACTTGGTAGGATTTAAAAATGTTGTCCGTTCCCCAAATCACATGCTTGCGCGCAAGCGAATCATCCATCGAAAAAATCGCTGGCAGCGGCTCGATTTCGATGCGCATACTGCGCCGAGCCTCCTCCAGCAAATATTTATCAGGATGGGCAAGCAGGACCACAGGCTCTTCAGGATGGTTCACAAATTCAGCAGCCAAGCATGGTTGATCATCGATGAGCAGGGCGATGCAATTCTTGCCGGGAATATCCTTTGCGGTGACTACCGTAAATTCTTCCCACGGAATGCCCGGCTCGAAATGAATGCCAAGAATCCGCCCACGCGCCACCGAGCTGCGAACCGTCGCGCCAAAGATCATGCCGGGAAATTTCAAGTCGTCCACATACTTCGCGCGGCCCGTCACTTTCTCCCGGCCTTCCTTACGCGGCACGGACTTTCCGATAACCCGGGTTGCCATCAAGCTTCCCTCAATAGGCGGTCTTATCCGGCTTCGACACCCACAAATGAAACGCTTCGAGCGCCTCTTCCCGCATCATCGGTATCAGGGGAATTTTCCTATGCGCGTGCGGCCGCGGAATTTCCTCGTATATCAACGAATCATCAAATCCGGCCTTGGACGCGTCCGCCGCGGTATTGGCGAAGTAGACCCGCGCCGGCCGCGCCCAGTAAATCGCGCCAAGGCACATGGGACACGGCTCGCAGGTGGTGTAAATTTCGCAGCCTTTCAATTCGAAGTTCCCCAGATGTTTGCAGGCCGCGCGAATCGCCACCACTTCCGCATGCGCCGTCGGATCATTCGTTGACGTGACGCAGTTGGTCCCTTCCGCAATGATCTTGCCGTCTTTCACAACGACGGCCGCGAAAGGTCCCCCTCGCTCGGCACGGATATTCTCAAGAGAAAGCTCGATCGCGCGAGCCATGAATGAATTGCGCATGTTTATAGAGGCTGCCTGATGGCCCGATTGTAGCTTAGCCGCTCTGGACGCGGCTCAACAATGTCCATTTCTCTCCTTCAGCAATGGTCGCTCACGCAGATTCCTCGACACTGACGCTTTCTCTCAGCCGCGCAAACTCATCCGTCGCGAATAATCGTTCTTTCCGTCGCCAGAAGTAGAGCAGCGCACAACCGATCAGGATTAGCGCGACGCATAGACCCGTCCACAACCCCGGCGCACCCCAACGCAGCCGGAAACAAAGGTATGCGCCCAGAGGCAATCCAATTCCCCAGTACAGAATCAAGTGACAAAGCATTGGTGTCCGCGTATCGCCTGCCCCTCGTAGCGCGCCGGTCGCCACGGTTTGCATCCCGTCGAATAGCTGGAAGAAAGCAGCGACGTACAACAGCACGCCCGCCGCATGGATCACCACAGGATCGGGCGTGTACACTCGCGCGATCGAATCCGGCGCCAAAAACAGAATCACGCCCATGCAGAACATGAAGCTCATCCCCAACGCCAGTGCCGTCCATCCGGCGCGGCTTGCTCCATGCGGGTCGCCTCGCCCCAGCGCCTGCCCCACTCGCACCGCCGCGGCCGACGCGATTCCAAGCGGGACCATATAAGTAAGGCTTACGCTGTTAAGCGCCACCTGATGGCTTGCGAGCGGAACCGCACCAAGCTTTCCGATCAGCGCCGTGCACACCGCAAACACGCCTACTTCCATTCCAAATTGTGTCGCTGCTGGAAATCCCAGTTGGACGAGCTTCCACATGCGAAGGAAATTCGGCAACCGCGGCGTGTCGCGGAGTCCAGTCTGATAGCGATGATCGTAATACACCGCATAAACGAGCAGCACAGTCATCATGTAAATTCGCGCGATACAAGTGGACAATCCGGAACCCACAGTCCCCATCGCTCGAAACCCTAGATGACCGTACACAAGCGCCCAGTTCCCCACGAGGTTCACAAAATTCGCGGAAATCAGAGCGAACATCACCGGCCTGGCAAGGTTCATGCCTTGGAGGTAGCGGCGAAAGACAAAGTAGAGCAACAGCGGCAGCGTGCCCCAGTTCAACGCACGCAGGTATGGAATCGCTTGATTCAGCACCGGAGCCGGAATATCGAGCGAGCGGAGCACGGGTTCGAACAGCCGCACGATCCCCATCAGAAAAGGGGTGATCCCCAAACTCAAGTACACACCATTCACAAGCGAGTGGTGACAATCTTCTACATCGCCGGCTCCGTAGGAGTGCGAAACGAGCGTGTCGAGCCCTAGCATGAGGCCCGTTCCAAAGATCGCTACGGCGTTAAAAAGAATGCTGCCCAGGCTTACCGCTCCGATGGCCTCGGCGCTGTGAGCCTGCCGCCCGACCATCATCGTGTCTACAATCGCCATTGTCATCCAGCCCAGCTCTGCAAGAACGAGCGGGATGGCCAGGCGCAGCATCGGGCGCGCCTCCTCGGCGATGTAGTGTAGGAATAATCGTTTCAGCATGGCTTGGACGGTTCTTCGGATCACTTCGCGCAAACGACCGCACGCATGGCAACCACGAGAGAAGAACGCTATCTCAGTTTATAGGGATTCGGAAGTTGTAGGAACCAATACCGTGGAATGCAAAACGCAGCCTTCACCGGGCACGATATTCGATCGAACTGTGGAAGCGCCTGTCATCCTGAGCGCAGCAAAGGATCCCAACGTAACATGCGGCAACGCTGCCACTCGAACTGGCGCCGTCATTCCATCCGCAGCGCG
>Ga0209525_1000034_pt1 | contig 54186 bp, 61 predicted proteins | sample JacPin_JW_Ref_O1_FD_187958 | JGI IMG/M metagenome (GOLD analysis project Ga0209525, IMG submission 187958) | Forest soil microbial communities from Algoma, Ontario, Canada - Jack Pine, Ontario site 1_JW_Ref_O1 (SPAdes) (version 2) | ecosystem: Environmental > Terrestrial > Soil > Boreal... | reverse complement strand
GGGTCTCGTCGGGACGGTTTGTTCAACGTTTTGTTCAACGCCGTCAGGATGATTCCCTGATTGAACGTCTCACCTAATATTCTTCGGTTGTCTCTGACTCGCCGATCCCTCAGCCGGTTTGCGCGAGCGATGATGCCGAGCTTCGAGGTTGCGCCCTTCCATAAGCTCATGATCGAGAACCTGGAACAGCTCCTGGCCGGCACAATCAAAAAGCTCGCCATCATCGAACCGCCGCGGCACTCCAAAACAACTCTGGGCAACGTCATGCTGCCGGCCTTCGCACTCGGCAGGAATCCAACCGAGACCATCATCACGGTGTCCTACGGATCCGAACTCTCGGAGACCTGGGGCCGTAAAGTCCGGAACATCTTGAGTGACCCTGCATTCCAGCAGTTGTTTCCTCATTGCCAGATGAGTCCCGATACATCCGCGGCCTATCGATTTTCTACGACCGCTGGTGGCGAATATACGGCGACCGGACGTGGAGGGCCAATCACCGGTAAAGGCGCCAGCCTCTTGGTGCTCGATGACCTGATTAAAGACGCCCAGGAAGCCAATAGCGAAACCACCTGTAGATCGATCGTTGAGTGGCTGCAATCGGTCGCCTTCACTCGATTGACGCCGAACGGTCGTGTCCTGGCAATTGCCACGCGATGGTCGGAACGGGATCCTATGGGTTGGATCCTCCAACAGAATGGCTGGACGGTTCTGCATCTGCCGGCATTCGCAGAGAGCAAGGCAGATCCGTTGGGCCGTGAGATTGGCGAAGCTCTTTGGCCGTCACACTATCCGGTTGAAGCTCTTGAGCAGATCCGCGCCGACGTTGGCAGCCGAGTCTTCCAGACGTTGTATCAGGGCAATGTCAGCGCCAGCCAGGGAACCATTTTCAAGCGTGACTGGTTTCAACACTATCAGCAGAGGCCGGAAACCTTTACGCGCATCGTCCAGTCATGGGATACCGCATTCAAAACAGGCGCGACAAACGACTACAGCGTGTGTGCAACGTTCGGCGAATCGAAAAGCGGATTCTATTTACTGTCGCTCTATAGGGCCAAGGTGGAATTCCCCGAACTGAAGAGACAGGTCGCACAGCAAGCCGATTTCTGGCGCCCATCTGAAATCTACGTTGAAGATAAAGCCAGTGGGCAAAGTTTGATTCAAGAGTTGAAGCTCGCAACTACATACCCAATCATTCCCGTAAAAATTGACAGGGACAAAGAGACGAGAGCTTCAGCCGTAACCGGTTATTTCGAATCCGGCCGTGTTCTGTTCCCTGAGGGCGCACCGTGGCTTGCTGACCTGGAGGATGAACTCGCTAGCTTTCCTGGTGGCCTTCACGATGATTGCGTTGACGCCGTGAGCCAGGCACTGAACCGGTTGCGCGATTCTGGTGGTGGTCTCGGACTGGTGGATCTTTTCAAGGACATGTTCGCCGGCAAGCGGAAGTTGCCGCGGAGTTTTGAGGAAGCGAAGAACTCGAAGCCGGCTGTCGAAGATGCCAAGGCGAAAAGCTTTCAGACGTGGCAGGGAAGGACTCGTAACCAACCAGGACCGCCGTGTCCGGCCTGCGGAAAGACGTGCACCACCTTCGTAGGTGGGCCGCCGAGACTTCATTGCAATGATTGTGGCGCAGAAGATGGTATTAAACCGGCTCCAGCGATTGTTGATGGTAAGTGTCCGGTTGACGGCTGCAATTTAACGATGCGGATGGTGTCCAGTGCGTGGTATTGCCAAAACCATGGCCAACTTCCAGCCGCAGCCAACCGGCTGATTGGAGCGACCTTCGCAGAGCTTCGCCGTGGTCGTGGTGCCCGCTGCGGCTAGAAAAGAAAAATCCCGACCGCCGGTACGCCGGACCCTGACAGTCGGGATAACCGAATCCTAAAACAGAAAAAGTTGAGGGGCGTGAATCACTCGGATGGATTCACGCCCCCTGGGATTCAAGACAATCCAGCGCACTCCATAGCAGGTCAAAACTCGGATGCACTTCCATCGCTCCAGTTTTCACAACCTAAGCCGTCCAGCCTAGTCCGCGTGTGAAGTGGTGGCGCACTTCGGATTTTACCCCACTCGCCAAGGTTTGACAACTTAGATACTGATAAGGAAACTATGGCATGGTTTACGGGTGTGGAAACATTTAGATAGACGACGAGCAGAATATTTTGTAGTGTGCTACCGGATGGTGAACGTGGCCGAAACTAAAGCAGGATGGTTCGAAGATACGCAGTGCCCCAAGTGTGGCAGTCCCTTAGTTATTCAGATTGCAAATCAAAAACACTGTCAAAGTTGCGCGGCTGATTTTCTCCAGCGTCGAAATGTCGCAAGGCAGAGTGTCGGCACTCGTGGCATACCGCCACGTCCGAACGCGCCAAAGGAACCGGTGAAATACTGATGAACTGGTTTGCAAAACCTACGGCAGTGATCGAAGCTCCAGAGAGTGACGGCGACCGCTTGGCGCTAGTGGAGGCCGAGTATCAGGCAGCCAAGGCCGAGCATTCGAAAGCCGCGTTAGCCGTTCGCACGTATCAAGCTGTGAATCGCACGCCCCCGCCGATGTTCTTCCGAAATGGAAAATGTTTCGTTCCGGTCAACCGTGAGCAGCGCTGTGATCCAGTGCTCAACTGTCTCCAGAATGAAGCCGAGCGTGCACGGCAGAGGTTCGCGGCAGCCCTACGAGTAAGGGCAGATTTTTTAATGCGAACGGGAGCTATCAAGTGAGGTGAGGAATGTTCGAATTTCGATTCGATTCTGCGACTAAAACTCGTCTGCTGGTAAAACTTCAGGGCATGTCACCACGATTCGTCGAGGTCGTCGCTACGAAATTGCGGGCTTTGATGTTTCAGTTGCAGAGCAAAATCGTCTCTGAAAAACTTTCGGGTCAAGTCTTGCATCGTCGCACTGGCGTCTTGGCTGGCAGCGTTCGCACTTTGCCAGTCACAGTAGCCGGCAACCAGATCTCGTCTGGTGTCGCCTCTAGTTCGGGGCCGGCCTTCTACGGAAAAATTCACGAGGTCGGTGGCTCTCGTCCGTATCAAATCTTCGCAACCAAGGCCAGAGCATTGCAATTCATGCAGGGGCCGCGCACTGTCTACGCCCAAAATATTATTCATCCCCCCGCAAAAATGCGCGCATTTATGAGACCCAGTTTGATTGAATCAGCGCAAGAAATTCGAAATGAATTGCAGGCGGCTATCGATGAGGAGCTGAAGAAGAAGTGAATCTCGTTCGCGCAGCGTGGCTCGTGTGGCGCAGCCGAAAGCCTGGGGCTGTTGACACATCGATGTCCAGGTACGGCACATCGGTTACGTTTGAAGAGCAGGAGTTTTTAGGCAACATCGCAAGAGCGCAAGCGTGCGACGTCGAACTGAAGCTACTCACGCGGCGATTGCCGATACTCGAAAGTAACCTGAGACGAGCGCAAGCGGAACTCGCCGAATGCCAACAAAAACTCGAGCGCATCAGCCAAGCACGTAATCGACTGCTAGGACGCGGTGAGCAGGACCAAAAACTTTTGACCGGAGGTAACAGCAAATGTCTGACAGAAAAGGCAGTGGTGGCGATGGATTCTTAATGACGTACATGTTTGGCCACGACAATCCGCTAGATGGACTTTCGGAGAATGGCGGACTGAGTGGAAACGAAGTCGATACGCACAAGGTGAACGATTCGGGCGAATCGCAAGTGTTCGATCCGTGTGAAGCACTCTGGAAGGCGACTGCTGCGAACAGGCTCAACACGACACCAGAAGGCGCGAAGCTAGAGAAACGCTGGGCGGACAATGATCCTTTTGCGCTCGCCATCCAGAAAGCCACGCGGATGCGGAAAGACGGCAACGTGATGAAGCTTTACGACGCTGCCGGCAATCTCCTGGTGGAAAAAGAGGTAAGCGAATGAGCAAAGCCAGACACGTTTTTGATGTGCTCCAGAACCATTTTGAAAAAAGCGCCGAGCGTCACATCCGCAACGGCAACCGAGCGAAAGCAGCGTCAGATCATCTCCGCAAGTGCTTCACGAAGGCTGAAATGGGGGACAGTGACGATAACCCATACTCTGCAATTTGCGACCTATTAGACGAGTTGGTGGGTGAGTATGCGGATGCGGCTGCTTCGGACATTGAGTCTTGCAAGGAATGCAGCAAGGCAATCGAAGCTGGCGACCTGGCCAAACTGGTTCCGACCGCTATCAGTGCCGTCGTGCCTACGGCGCCAGTCCGCGCCGTGCCGAGAGCAGGACAGCGAGAAATCCCGCTCACCGACATGGTGGAGCCGCAGTTTAGAAAACTTGTCGAAATAGACGAAGGCGAGGAATACGCACGGTGAAGTTCTATGGATCACAGAGCGATTGTCGAGAGTAGCGGGGCGGAATACATCGGCAGGCGTGACGGCATCGTGTATTTTCGTGCCGATGGTGCGGTCGTTTCACTATATGCGTTTGCCGTCACGCCGGAAAATGTCGCGCTGAGTGTCAAGAATGTGAGGGAGCCGGTTTTTGACTTCGAACCATTGTTCCTAGAAACCGCAGAGGTGGACGCCTAAATCCGATGTCACGCGTCTGGATCACCGTCCCTGGCGAGGATGTACTCCCAAAATGTCCTGAGTGTCACTCAACCGAACACGTTCGCAAAGGTGCTTTGTACCGTCGCAAATATTACCCACTAACTAGATACTACGTTTGCTCTCTCCACACTCCGAAGGATTCTGCGGGTTTTCTCAAAGAAGCTGATCGAGGCTGGAAACATCCTGCAAATGATGCGAAATCCACACATCCCGAAGCGAAAGACCGTGCACGGTATCGCCAAGCATTGAATGAACTCAACGAACTTGTACCACCACCGCCGAATATGGAAGAACTTTCGCCAACGTCACGACTCAAAGAAAAACCGACCGTATCAGCGACTGACGCAATTTTCTTCGGCAATTGGAAAATCAAACGCAGCCTCGCTCGAAGTCTCGCCTGCATGTTCAGGGTTGCGAACGGATTCACGCCGACGACAGAAACTTTAGACACGTTCATCAGCACGATCATCGAGGCTGAGGTGGCCACCTTTAGACTCAACCACAGAGACGAAATCCTGAGAGGTTACGGCAGGCCAGTCGCAAAACCGGTTGACCCTATTGCGACAATCCGAGAAGCGATTCTCGAAGATCCTTGAAACGGAGGTGACACGCCAATGACGATGAAAAATCAACCAGTGACGATTAAAAGCCGCAAGACACTTACACCCGATGAGGTTCGCCGTGCAATCGCGGCAATTGAAGATGGCGTCAGCTATAGAGTAGTGGCCGCACGGTTCCATGTTCACGCCACGATATTACGCCGTGAAACCGGCGTGAGTGCGAAAGGCGCCAAGGGTAAAGGCCTGTCGGTGTGTCGGGGAGCAATAAACAGAAAGTGAATAAGCACTACTGCGAGGCCATGCACGAGGCGCTAGTCCATGAGCAGGAGCGCATTGCCGAACGATTCCGGTGTGCCGACGAATCACAGCGGCGATGGCTCAGGGAACAGTTACTTGCGAACGAGCGCGCATTCAAGCGATTGAGGGAACGGGAAGAGAGGGAAATGGCGAAATAAACATATGTTTGAGAATATACAAGCCGACTATTGCGCGATAGAAAGAGCGTACTTTACACGCGACAAGACGGATAGGAACCACGGAACGGTCTCCGTGAGATTGATGAACGGACAACGGTTTGAGTTTGAAGGCATCATCCGTGCAAGTTTCTACAAATGGCAGCAGCATTCGTTTGACTATCAGTACGCACCTGAAGGAGTCGCATTCTATGAATAATTGCCCGTGAGCAAAAAAAGGTCTAGGATTCCGTCGGCAAGGAAGTCGAATCAAAGACTCTCCTTAGCCTAAACGCTCTTTCAGCGGGGCGTTCTTGAACACTCCAACTAGACCTAATCCACCTAGTCGGGGTGTGTTTTCTAATTCAAGTTGCGATTCTCACAGCAAGCCAGAGCAGCACTCACCGTGTCTTCGCTATGGATTTCAAAGGTAGTCATTATTTCTTGCCTATCTGTGTTCGGTGGCGCGTTTGGGTGAGCGGTTAGCGTCGTATGTTTGAGAATCCAGCAAACAAACGAGACTGCGAACAGGATCCAGAAAGCCATTGGTTCCTCCCTGAAACGGGATACTGGGGTACATCTTAGTGGGCCGCGTACGAGAGTTGCGATTCGACGAACAGACTCTTGTCCGTGAATACGGAGAATTTATTGCTGAAGGCTAGGTAGTAGATGCCAGATTGCGTAATCGGCACGTCGAAACTTCCTGTGGTGATCTTCCCTGTACTATAGAGTGCCTGCGCCGGATGACCGTTTATCCAGTTCGTGTACTCGCTCTCCTCGGCGATCACAACCTGAATATCGTTGCCGGTGCCACCTGAAGCCGTGAATTGGCCGGTTATACGGACATTACTCATTCTCGCGGTGTCGATAATTATCCGCTGCTGTACATAGCCACCTTTCATCACGGTCAGTTGTCCCGAGAACAACTTCTGGGTCACAGGTACGAATACAGGAACCGGTGGAGGAGCCGGCGTTGGGTCTGGAACTGAAACAGGTTCCACAGCAGGAGCGTCGGTAGTCCTTTGCACCGAACCAACAGCTACCTTCGGAGGTTCCTGGCGCAAAACAAAGAGCAGCACCGCAACCGCAAGGCCGAAACCGATGAACAGCCACGTTGCCTTGATTCCCGCTTGGCTTCTGGTCTTGACGCTAGTCGGTTTGCCGCAGTGATTGCAGAACGGGGACTCGCCAGGAACATCTTTACCGCAAGAGGGACATTGCATAGTCGGCCACTGTATAACGTGCGAGAACTTACCGTCTCAGTCGTTCAATGTCAACTTCGAAAGTGGTAAAGTTCCCATGGGCGATTATCTTCTTTCTTAACCAATGTCCGAGGAAGAATCAAAGCAACGTCCATCTCGTCGATTGATATCGAATAGCTTTAAAGACGGCATCCTCAGAAAACCCCACGTTCATCAACATCAAAAATCGCAGGAGCGCGTGAAGTTTCTGATTAAACAGGAAGAAATCTCCCGCGCTTCTGAGCACTTTAGTTTGTCCACGGATTCCGAGATGCGTAAGGAAATTCCTCGTCTGGCGGAGAGTTTGTTCGAACTCGATAGGATCGCCCAGAAGTATCTGTACATGCTCTGGCTTGAGGCGGCCCAGCAAGCCATTGATCCGATTCCGGAAACCCGGTTCGTTAGCGAACTGAACTGACTCTTCGAGCTTTGTCACTAGAGCGGGAAAATGGCACACAGCTTCAATGACTTCGTTAATTTTGGTGCGTATACCTTCAAACGTCGAACTGTCCACAAGGCTGGCAGAGTCGGTCAATCGATGAAACGATTCGAGGGCCTGAGCTAAAGACAGGAATTCAGTCTCGACAAACATCGAAGTATCACGAACTGTGCCATATACGAAGTTCTGTAGCGGACGCAGGTTTTCCGTTGCGCTAAACCATGCTGTAATTGCGGCTGCCAGTTGCGAGGATTCAGAACCAAAGCTCGCCTCTAGGTCGTATTTATCAATCCTTCCACGTTGGGGGCGGACAAACCAACCCTCGCGGTTATCGGAACTAGAGAACCGAACCGTTAGAAGTCGGACCGAGACTCCCAGGAACAATGACAAGAAATCTTCGAGGCGTGATGCGTCATCATAGAGTCGTTCAATTGAGGCGAGTTCGACTGGCTCGATCTTTATTCGCGGTCGGTTGACAGCCGTGTGATGCCAGGCACGGAGGTGCACGTCAGATCCGACGGACAACGCGATGCGAGTTTTGTTTGCACGGACGCAGAAATCGACTAACGTGCGGGATTTCAGTGAATAGTTGAGCGAGATACCTTCTTCGGTAGGTGTTACCCGGCTGGTGGGTCGGAGCCAGTTTGATAGCCCACTGTAGGTACACTCGACGGAACCACGCAACGGAGCGGCTGGATCATCTAAGTGCATTCCAACGATGCAGAGACTGACCCGGAATCGACGAATGGACAAAACCTCGCTTGTCGCGCCGTCGAGTTGCTGTGGTCCGTTAATTGCGTGAACATCAATTAGTGTGCAGTCCCCCAATATAGTCCGGCCGTGCATTACTCCGGGCGATGCAGGCTCCTGGTGGGCAAAGAATGTCTCTGGACCTGTGATTTTCGCAGCCGACAACTCAATACCTTTCGCCGAAGCGACTAGTCGTCCCGCGAAGCTCTGGTTTCGACTCCCTGCGGGCCAAAAAACTCCCTCAGCTTCGAACTGAGATCGGAGGCTGAATTTCCTAGGCATTCTCTTCACCAAGTCCGCTAAGATTCAGTCTTCTTCAAAAGTGGGCAACTGCGAAAAATAAGTGTTTTTCTGTATGGGGAGTGTTAAAGCGGGGACGCCGCTAGGCCTTACGCTGACGCCCCCCGAATGTTCAAGCACAATTATCCTAGCACGATGATTGAACAGGGCCGCGGGTCTTGTTCAGGTTCTATGAACAAAAAAAAGATTCTGGAAAAATACCTCGCCCTCATTGAACCGCAGTGGCATCCATTCTTAGAAAAAATTGCTGACACCGTTCATCCGCTAGATCCCGCTCCGCACCGCTGGAGCCCACAAGATGAGTCTTGGTTCAAATTAGTGAATCATCTCAACGGCATTGCAGCCGCATACGTTGCCTGGCAAGGCGCCGGCACCCTCATTAACGAACACGGTGACATCGATGACGCTCGCGTACTTGAACTCATTCAACCATGCGGGCTCAGTGAAACAAACCAACGCCTCTTTCTTTCCGTATGCCAACAACTCGTTCGAGACCTCCAGAAACTTCAGCAGGATGCTTCAGAGGAAGCAGGAACGGAATAACTTTCGGTGTTCCAGGGGAAAACAATAGCCTCGTTGTGGGATGGCGACCGGTCGCTAGCGTAAGTTATGAGTAAGGTATATTAACACTCGGTTATCACTGTGGAGATTTCTTTCTGTTCGTTATCCTGGGAAAGATACCGATGTCGCCGGCTGAAACTCCGCTACCGGAGTGCTGCCCAGGCCAGGCAGAGGTCATATTCTAAGGCTTTAGATTCAATGCCTTGGGAGGGTCGTTGAACGCGTGTTTAACAGATAGCTCGGTAAATGAAGCGTTTTCAACGGGCCTTACAACGAGCTGCTGCAAGCGCAGAAGCTCGGCAGGATCGAAACCATTCGTTGCCTCACTAATCAACTGTGCGAACTCGGTGTCGTCATCAAAGCCGTGTTTAATCGTCACTTTGTTCGATGTGAGGTTTAGATGAATTCCACCGCTGTGTGCTGATTGCAATTCTCCGGACAGTCTGCCGAGCAATTCTATTAACCGCGTAAGCGCACCCACGGCACCCGTAGCAGCACGGAGATCTTCTTTCGATGTCGCAGTCGCCAAAATCTTCTCCGTCGTCTCCATGAGCTTCAGGACGCGTTCTAAAAGTTGGCCGCCCTGTTCCGCACGCTGGCCTTGTTCGCATCTCATGGCATCGGCGAGGGCCTGTTTGACGCATGTTTTGTGACGGTGCAAAGCTCCCAAGGACAAACCGAAGCGCGCTGAGATGGGACGAAGGGCGGTTCCAGAGACGATTAATCGGTCGATTTCGTTGCGGTCATGATGCGAACAGGTTTTGCACGGCATGCCGTGGATTCTACATCGAGTGGTGAACACGTTCCATAGTGTTCCGGTTCGTTTAGTTGATGTTCCGGTATATTTCGTCTGCTTAGGGTTTTGTCGGTTTTGTCAGTTTTGCCTAAGAAAGCTTTTAAAGAGGTTTTGTCAGTTATGTCAGTTCAGTCAGTTTTGTCAGTGCTCTAGGATTCAGTGGGTTCTGTCAGTTAAAGGGGTTTTGTCAGTGTCGGTTTGGGGGGTTACATAGATTCTGGAGGCTTGGAAATTCGTGTAAGCCCCCTCCGGCGCACTGACAAAACCTCAAAACCGACGAAACCAGGAGCAGTGACAGAACTGACGAAACCCTGGGAATTGGTGCGAGTGGTAAAATCGGACCTAGTAAGAGGAAAGGCCGCCAAGGGGAATGAGCCCGAAGCGGCCGATGGTGCTGATGAAACGTCGAAAAAAGCATACCGGCAGGCGGCCGGCGAAGTCAACGAGTCGCCGGGCGAGGCCAGGCAGCTTTGTAATTGAACCGCGGATGCCGGAAGTAGCACCAAACCCCGAGCTAGAAGCGGAAGTGGCGAAGAGGATCGCGCCCAAACTGCCGGTGCGCGACGCGATGGGCGGCCGGAATCTCTACTACTTTAATCAGGTCGCCGGCACTTACTCGATGAGCTTTCCTGTTGCCGATCCCAGCGTTCCGCGAAGGACAATCGAGATATTGAAGCAGGCCGCAGCGCTGGAGGCCGCCGACCGAGAAACCTGGCAATTAGCGTTCAAGTTCTGGCCACGCATTAAAGATAAGGAAAAAGCTAAAAGCCGACTGCGCGTCATGATTTCCAAGCACCGCAAACTCTACGATTCCCTCGTAAAAGCCCACAAACATAGTAACGCAGTTGTAATCTAATCCTTCGGGTACGTTTCCGCGCTGGAAACTTTTTGTTCAGTCTTACCTCGCTAATTTCTGGACTCTGTTTATGCGCGGAGCGAACATCTGCGCGTGCGTATGAAAACCCCAAAAAGGAGACCGAAGATGCTCAACCAGACAAGGAAACAGCGCGATGTAATGGTGCACCTACGACTACCGGAAAACGTACTGGCGGTTATCGAACCGCAGGCGGAGCACGAGGGATTAAGGCTCCCGAGTTGGATCCGGCGCGTGCTGGTCCTGGCCGCACGTGAATCGAGTTCGAAGCAAATGCAGAAGTAGAACGGACACACGCCAAGCGATGTCGAGTCGCCGGCGTGTTGGAATTCAAAGGGAGTTTTATGCAGCAAGTCAATCAGACCACAGAATCTGAATCGGCGTCAACGGTCAGCGCCATTTATTCCTACGAAGACCGATTCGGCGTTTTGCAGTATCAGGTCGTGCGCCTCGAACCAAAGGCTTTCTTCCAGCGACGACCCGATGGCAACGGCGGTTTCGTGAATGACCTGAACGGTGTCGAGCGTGTCCCTTACCGATTGCCACGAATCTTGAGTTCTACATTCGAGGTGATCTTCGTGACTGAAGGCGAGAAAGATTCAGACACCCTTGACGGGCTCGGCCTGATCGCCACCACCGCGGCGTCCGGCGTTTGGACGCAGGAGATGATCGCTTTTCTAGCTGGGCGCGATGTTGCAATCCTCATCGACAATGACGGCATCGGCCTCGTCAAGGGCGACGATCTAGCTAAGAAACTTTATGGAACAGCAAAGAGCATTCGTGTCGTGTGGCTGCCGGGACCGAAAGGTTCGGACGTAACCGATTGGTTTGGTGCTGCCCATACCGTCGAAGAACTTCACAAAATAGTTGGCGAGACTCCGTTGATGCAGGCGCCTGCATCTTACGCCGATGCCGATGGCTGGGGCGAGCCGCTCGATCTCCGGCCGGAATTACCATCGGTTCCTGTTTTCGATATTCATTGGTTGCCTGAGTGCCTAAGACCGCTAGTCGAAGAAGTTTCAGAATCAATGCAGGTCCCCGTAGATTTTCCAGCCGCTACGATCACGGTGGCGTTGGCCGGCATCACGGGGAGAAGAATCAGTCTTCGACCGAAGTACAAAGACTCATCGTGGAAGATGCCCAGTGTTTTGTGGGGCTGCCTCATCGGTCCGCCTGGATCATTGAAAACACCAGTGCTGGAACGAATTGTCCAACCGCTCGTGGAAATCGAAAAAGAATGGCGAGCCATCGAAGCACTCGACGTTGAGACCTACGAGACGGCCAAAGCCCAACGGGATATCGAACAGCAAGTGTGGGAATCTGAAGTAAAAGCGGCCATCAAGAGCAATCAACCGCAACCTCCACGACCTGAAGGAACCCTCCTCGAACCAGAGAAGCGGCGAATCTTGGTTACAGACGCGAACTACGAATCGTTGCACGTTATTTTGAAGGCCAACCCTGCTGGAACTTTTTGTGTGCGCGATGAATTGAGCGGTTGGCTGGCTGGATTGGAACAAGACAATCGTGCGATGGAACGCCCTTTCTGGCTTTCACTCTGGAATGGTAGCGGCCATTACGCTATCGATCGGATCACTCGCGGCAATGTCTACGTGCCAGACATGTGTGGAAGCATATTTGGGAACCTCGTTCCCACCAGCGCAGCTCGTCTCGTGGCAGCGGTGGCAAATGGCAAGCAAGACGATGGCTTTCTAGAGCGTTTTTCATTTGCGGTCTGGCCGGACATCGGTTCCTGGAAGTATATCGACCGCCAGACTCAGCCTAGTGCCGCACAAAGGTGGGAGCGCGTTGTAAGAGCGATCGTTGCCCTGTCCGGAACCGACCCACTCCCCATGAATTTTAATCCCGCGGCCCAGGAAATCTTTGTCAATTGGATCTCGAACTTGCACAAAAAGCTTGGTGCTGATTCGCTTCTTCATCCTGCAATGCAGTCGTTACTAGCAAAATATCCGAAAACATTGGTGGTCATTGCCGGCATTTATCAACTGGCGGAGATGGCCGACAGTGGCGAATTGCTGTCTCGCGCTGCGATCGTCGAACCGTACACCGAGCGGGTGAGGCCCTCAAGGCGCATCGTACTTCCGCATCAACCGAATCAACTGCCGCCCGCACCTGTCGAATCCACTTTAATCAGCGTCCAAAACATCCGGAGGGCGATCGAGATCGTTAACTATCTTGAGGCCCACGCCCACCGGCTGTATAGCTGCGTAATTACTCCACAGCTCAGCGCCAGTCACAACCTCGCGCGACATCTTCGCCGCGGTGACCTTGATCCAAAGTTTTCGAAACGCGACATTCAACGCCGCAATTGGACAGGGTTACAGGAAGCCGAGTTAATCGAAGCGGCGATTAATCACGTTGCGGATCTTCACTGGATCCGTCCGGTCCCGGCGCCGACGACAGAGAAGGGAGGCCGGCCAACGATCCAGTATGAGATTAATCCGCGGTTGAAGTGAGAACTTAAAAAGGAGAAACACAATGAGCAACACGCTAGCAGCACACGAAAAACTACCGTATAACCCAGCTCAGAAATGTGAGATTTGCGGTGAACCAGCAACGTTCAACCGCCCTTTGGTCGAGGACTGGTCGGATGGCGGCGGCGGCTGGGGGTACGAAGTAAGTATTCACGAGGATTGCCGGCGAGCGGATTATGAAATCCACGATAACAAGCAGGAATATGCACCTGCCCTGAACGATGATGTGCGGCCTATTGATGTGGAGGCGCTCGCAAGGCGATTGGGAGTCCGTGCCAGAGTTATGCGAGGAATCCTCGAATACAGGGGGATACTCCCTCGACTCAGCGAAACGTGCGCGCATTGCAACAAGCTCGGGACTGCACAAAACCGGCTATCGCGCCGGATGATGGGCGTCGATGATGGAGTCGTCTACAGGCACCAACCTTTGTATGTTGGGTGTAGGCCTGTCGCCATACACCATCCGTGCGAACTTGCTGCCTATCAATCCACGGAATTCCTGCTGCCCGACCAGATAACCGACCTTTTGAACGAGGCACACCGCAATGGCTGGCTGGCGTACCAGATCCCCGAACTCCTAAAAGAGAATTTCAACGTTGCCAGGCCCAAAGATTTGCGGCAATCGCAATTGGCCGGCGTGATGGACATCGTTCAGGAGGCGCCGAAATGCCAGTATTGCGGGGAACTAGGAACCACAGACAGGCCCGTTTTGCGCCGCACCCTGACTGAGGATGGGGCCTGTTACCGAGACGATCAAGAGGTTCCTGGCAACGTTTGGCAGATGGCCGTCACCGTACACGATGCATGCGCTGGTACGGATAGCGGACTTTGGGAGCGCTTGCACGAAGGCAAGTTGAGATGAGCGAGGAGAAACAACGAAATGAAACTCACTGAACGACAAAAAGAAGACGTGTGGGAATACTGGCAGCGCACCTTCGATTTGTTCATCGCTTGCACGCCGCCGGACCAACTGTATCAACTCAAACGACGCTTCGAAGCAGGAGCACCGATCCGCATCGTGCAAAAGAGGAAGGCGCGCCGAAATAAACAATCACCAAGGAGGAATGAACAATGAGCGATTGGGAAACGACTAAGATGAGCGACGTACTACAGAGTATCAAGGCCGAGGAGTGGATTGCGGACCACGTTCCGATTTGTCGCGCCATCGTAGAAGCCGGATACGAACGCTTTAGAGACCGACTCTCACCGGAAATCATCCAAGCAAAATCCACACTCGACGAATTATTGAAGCGATGCGAACTGAGCACGCATGCTTGTGAATATTTCTTCGCGGCCCCTAGCCTGTGCGGAAAGCCTGCCACTAAAGAGTTTTGTTCGAGAGATGGCGGCGTGCCGAATACCTACGTTTGTGACCGACATTTTAAAATGCTTTGTGATGAGTTCGAGAGAAAGGAAAGAACTGGCAAGGCAGGAAGCACTCGGCAATAGCAGCGCCAGTAGCCAGCTATCTGATGGCAGCAACACTCAAACTCGAACCGGTGCCGACTCCCGCGGTGGTGAGTCCTGAAGACATCCTGACGCCAGAGCAATTGGCCGACAGATGGCAGGTCAAGCCGTCGTGGGTTTTCGAGCAAACTAGAAAGCGCGCAAAGATTCGCAATAAGGGCAAAGTGCCTCTACCCTGTCACCGCCTTGGTAAGAAAATCCTGCGGTTCTACTGGCCTGAAGTCTGCGAGTGGCTGCTCCAGAATAAAGATTGACCCTCACTAGTTATCTTGGTATAAATAATACCCTATAGGGGAGGCACGATGCGGAAGCGAGCAGGTAGGCCGGAGATAGACCCAAGCCAGAAGAGGGAATCGGTGTTTCGTTTTGTCACAACCAAAGCCGAGGCGACGAAGATCCGAAACAAAGCGAAGGCATCTGGCCAAAGCATCTCCGAATACCTACGCAGCGTTGCGATCCCCAAAAAGTGAGGGAACAAACATGGCCCAGCATGGATTCGTTTTCAGACGATACGATTCGTGGTTCCTGAAGTTCCGAACAAAATTCCTTGTCAATGGAGTGATCGTCCGCAAGCAGAAATGTGTGTTCCTTGCGAAGTATGATTCCAACCGATTTCGGTGCGAGGGCGACGTCGCCGACCTCGCGTCCGAGGTGATGGCCGGAATTCGCGCAGCGGAGAAGTGCCCGCAATCGGAACGTCCGTTCATCGATTATGTCGAGGACGTTTACCTACCGTTCGTTCAACGCACCATGAAGCCGAGCACCTACGCTGGGTATCGCAGTTATTTCGAGAGGTACATCAAACCAAGAACGAAAAAGTACGCGCTACGGGACTTCACCATTGCGACTGTATCAGCTTTGCTTGAGGACGTTGCGGCCATGCACACTCTAAATACTGACACAGTTGGAAAGGTGCGCTCGATCCTGAGTGGAATCTTCACCTACGCGATGGCGAAGGGAAACTTTCCTGGCAAATCAGCGTCCGACAATCCGGCGTCGAAGGCGATGATTCCAGAAGCGGCCACAGAACCAAAGGAAACTGTCGCAGCTACGCGCGATGAAGTGAAGACGATCCTCGCTCTGCTCGATGCCGATGGACTGACGCTAGAGCGGGCTGCCGTTGCGCTCATCGCCTACACCGGTGTTCGCCCAGGCGAAGCGCGTGGGCTCAGATGGGAGGAATGGAACAGAACCGCCTCGCAGATTAAAGTGACGCGATCGATATGGCACGCCATCGAAGGGACGACCAAAACGGAGCAGTCCAACCGGTTCGTCACCGTCACTGATGAGCTGCGGACTATCTTGCTGGGGCTGTGGAAATGGCAGGGCTCGCCACTCGGGGGCTACATCCTAGCCAGGGCCGATGGTGGCCGCGTGAACTTGGACAATATGGCCAAGCGCGAAATCCGGCCTGCCCTGTGGCGCTGTGTCGTTTGTAAGAAGGCCGAATCAGCTAGCCACGAGGGACACGAGTTCGAGAAGGATGAGACAGTACCGCGGTGGCGCGGTTGGTATTCGGTGCGACGCTTCCACGGCACGGTGGTGCGTCAAGAATGCGGCAGTTCTGAGACGGGTTCGAAGGCTCTGGGAAACTCGAAAGAAGTCTTCAACAAACACTATGACAAGCCGACTGAGGTGCCTTCTGACGTGCGAAAAGCGGTGAATGGCGCAACTCGCGGCCTCACCGATGTTCAACGTTTGTTCACCGGATCGAACTAGCCATCGTGGTAAGTTGTTGATACGATGGCGGGGACGACGGGACTCGAACCCGCGACCTCTGCCGTGACAGGGCAGCGTTCTAACCAACTGAACTACGTCCCCCGCGTTGTAGCTCGGACTGCCGGATGGTGGGCGGTCACGGATTTGAACCGCGGACCTTCCCGGTGTAAGCGGGACGCTCTAACCGCTGAGCTAACCGCCCCAAAGCCCAACCATCCTAACAGAAGGTGCGCTCGCGATGCTAGCGCTTCTATCATTCTCTCGTCGGCAGTAATTTGATTTCTTGGTAGACGATGGAAAATGCGAGTCACCATTTGTTCCAAATCTCTTCGATGGTGAACCGGGTGAGTGCGCGCGAACCCCGGAACGGTGACCTGTACCTTCGTACAGGAGCAAAAATTCACCTGTTCAAGCGTACAGGTTTGGCAGCGTCCTATCGGATGTTAGCTGATTCACCACGACGAGTCCATGCGAGACCAAATCTGTCGTCAGCGCGTGTTACGCTGCCAATTCCGGCGGGTTCTAGTACCGCGGACGCACAACCATGTCTTCACGACTCGGCGAAATACTCGTCAAAGACAGCCTGATCTCTGCGGATCAGCTCAAGCAGGCCCTCGACTATCAGAAAAAGAATGGGGGCAGGCTGGGCACTTGTCTCGTCAAGATGGGGATTGTGAGTGATGAAGACATTACTGCGGTCCTTTCGCGGCAATATGGCGTCCCTTCGATAAATTTGAAGTTCTACGAAGTCGATCCGTCCGTCATCAAGCTTGTGCCGCAGGAAACTGCAATTCGCTACCAAATCGTCCCACTCTCTCGCGTTGGCTCGACGCTCACGATCGCGATGACCGACCCAACGAACGTCTTCGCGATGGACGACATCAAGTTCATGACCGGATTCAATGTGGAGCCGGTGGTGGCCTCTGAGACTGCCATCAGCGAAGCAATCCACAAATTCTATGGTGCCGTCGAGAGCGTGGAAGAACTCGACAAAGTGATGAAGGACCTGGCGGGTGAGGAGGCCGCGCTCGAGCTGGCGTCCGATGAAGCGGAGATGGACCTAGCAACCTTGGAGAAGGCCGCCGAAGAAGCGCCCATCATCAAGCTGGTCAACCTAATTCTCACCGACGCAGTGAAACGCGGAGCGAGCGACATTCACGTGGAGCCTTACGAAAAAGAATATCGCGTGAGGTTCCGCATCGACGGTATTTTGCAGAATGTGATGGCGCCGCCGATGAAGTTGAAAGATGCGATCACGAGCCGCATCAAGATCATGTCAAAACTCGACATCAGCGAAAAGCGGCTGCCGCAAGACGGTCGCATCATGATCAAGTACCTTAAGGACGGAAGGAAAAAAGAGCTCGACTTCCGTGTATCGACCGTCCCCACCCTGTTCGGCGAAAAGATCGTTCTCCGGTTGCTCGATAAAGAAAATCTGCGCTTGGATATGACCAAGCTCGGTTTCGAAGCCGAATCTCTGGCCAAATTCGAGCGGCAAATCTTGAAGCCGTACGGAATGGTGCTGGTGACCGGTCCGACAGGCTCCGGAAAAACCAACACGCTCTATTCGTCGGTCGCGCGGCTAAATACCACCGACACCAACATCATGACCGCCGAAGACCCGGTTGAGTTCCAGCTTCCCGGTATCAATCAGGTCCAGATGAAGGAGCAGATTGGACTGAACTTCGCCTCGGCCCTGCGCGCCTTCTTGCGGCAGGACCCCAACATCATCCTGGTCGGCGAAATTCGAGACTTTGAAACCGCCGAAATCGCCGTGAAAGCCGCGCTGACCGGCCACCTAGTACTTTCCACGCTGCATACCAATGATGCGCCATCCACAATCAGCCGATTGATGAATATGGGAATTGAGCCTTTCCTGGTGGCTACGTCGGTGAACCTGATTTGCGCCCAACGCCTCGTGCGCCGGATCTGCGTGCAGTGCAAGGAACCGCTGCAGATTCAGCCCCAGGCTCTGATTGACGCTGGGTACTCGCCCGACGAAGCGGTCAAGACTGAGGTGCAACACGGCCGCGGTTGCGGTACCTGCAACAACACAGGCTACAAAGGGCGCGTTGGCTTATACGAAGTCATGGAAATTAATGACGATCTTCGCGAGCTAATACTCGTCGGTGCTTCAGCCGTCGAACTCAAAAAGAAGGCTCTCGAAACCGGAATGATCACGCTCCGGCGAAGCGGTCTGATTAAAGCCGCGTTGGGGCTCACGACAATGGAAGAAGTCTTGCGGGAAACAGTTCTCTAGGCGGAGGAGATTATGGCTGGAATCACCCTGAGCGAATTACTTAAGAAAATGATCGAAATGGGCGGTAGCGACTTGCATCTCTCGACGAACAGTCCACCCCGCATTCGGGTCCACGGCAAACTACGGCCGCTCGACATGCCCCCTCTTACGGCTGCCGATACGAAGGCGCTCGCCTACAGCGTCCTCACCGACGTGCAGAAGCATCGGCTGGAGGAAAATCTCGAGCTCGACTTCTCTTTCGGCTTGAAGAGCCTCGCCCGCTTCCGAGGCAACATCTTTCATCAGCGCGGAGCCGTCGCAGCCGTCTTCCGGACGATTCCTTGGGAAATCAAATCGTTTGACGCCCTCGGACTTCCTGCTGTCGTTCGAGGACTGTGCGACAAGCCGCGCGGCCTAGTGCTCGTCACCGGCCCGACAGGTTCGGGCAAGTCCACCACCCTTGCCGCGATGCTCGACAAAATCAACAACGAGCGTGACGAGCATATGATCACGATCGAAGATCCGATCGAGTTTCTTCACAACCATAAAAAATGTCTGGTCAATCAGCGCGAGGTGCACTCCGATACACACTCATTTGCCAATTCGCTCCGCGCTGCCCTTCGCGAAGATCCGGACGTGGTGCTCATCGGCGAAATGCGCGACCTCGAGACGATCGAATCCGCTCTGCGAATCGCCGAAACCGGACACTTGACGTTCGCTACGCTGCACACGAATTCGGCGGTTTCGACGATCAACCGAATCATCGACGTCTTTCCGGCGCACCAACAGCCGCAGGTCCGAGCGCAGCTCTCGATGGTGCTCGAAGGCATCCTTTGCCAGTCGTTGCTGCAAAAGATCGATGGTCGCGGCCGGGCCATGGTGATGGAAATCCTGATTCCCACTCCCGCCATTCGCAACCTGGTCCGGGAAGACAAAATTCACCAGATCTACTCGGCCATGCAGACCGGCACAGGCCAGTCCGGCATGCAGACATTCAACCAGAGCCTTTCCAACGCGTATTTCCAGAAGCTGATCACTTTGGAAACGGCTATGGCGCGGTCTTCGAATCCAGACGAATTGCAGGATTTAATTAACCGAGGGGTGACTTCTCCGCCGACTGGTGGAAAAGTCCCCGTCCGGCGATAAAGAGAAGAGGAGGTAACAAAGATGCCGGTTTATACCTATCGCGGAGTTAACCGGGCGGGTGCGACTGTCGTGGGGGAGCGTTCGGCCACCAGCAAGACGGAAGCCGCAACGATTCTCAAGCGCGAGCAGATCAATGTGAGCAAGCTCTCCGAAAAAGGGAAGGAATTCAACATTCCCACCTTCGGAACGGGCGTGGACTCCAAAGAGCTGGCGATTTTCACCCGGCAGTTCTCGGTGATGATCGACGCCGGCTTGCCGCTCGTGCAATGTCTCGAGATTCTCGCGGGACAGCAGGAGAACAAAATCTTCCAAAAGATTTTGAACGGTGTACGAGCTTCTGTCGAAGGCGGCGCCACTCTGTCCGCGTCGATGAAGCAATACGACAAGGTTTTCGACCCCCTCTACTACAACATGGTGGAAGCGGGCGAGACCGGCGGTATTCTCGATACGATTCTTCAGCGGCTATCGAGCTACATCGAAAAGAACGTCAAGCTGAAGCGCGCCGTGAAATCAGCGATGATTTACCCGGTTGCGGTCATCGGCATCGCCGTAATGGTCATCACGCTGCTGCTGTGGAAGGTCGTTCCTATTTTCACCACCCTGTTCAACGGCCTCGGCGTCGACTTGCCGCTTCCCACCCGCATCGTTATCGGAATGAGCAAATTCATTGGCAGCATTTACGGGTTCCTGATTTTGGTGTTTGTCGTTGGCGTCGGCATCGCATTGAAGCTCTGGTACGGCACGCCCCAAGGCCGCTACGCTCTGGATCATGTCCTGCTGAAACTTCCGCTCGTCGGCATGCTGCTGCGAAAGATCGCAGTAGCGCGATTCACTCGGACTCTCGGCACTCTCATCTCCAGCGGCGTGCCGATCTTGGAGGGTCTCGATATCACAGCGCGCACTTCGGGAAATGCGGTAGTTGAAAGAGCGATTTCGCAAACACGAAAAGCGGTTGAAGCTGGCCGCTCCCTAGTCGATCCGCTGAAAGAGACCGACGTATTCCCGGGGATGGTCACTCAGATGATCGGCGTCGGCGAACAAACCGGCGCGATGGACGCGATGCTTCAGAAAATCGCTGACTTTTACGAAGACGAAGTGGATGCGGCGGTGAAAGACCTGCTGACCGCTCTCGAACCCATGATGATTCTATTCCTGGGCATCGTAGTCGGCGGCATCGTCGTTTCGATGTATCTGCCGCTGTTCTCACTGATTGGCAAACTGGCTGGCAAGTAGAACTGCTTACTGCGGCTCATGCGCGGGCGCCTCAATTAACGAGGCGCTCGCCGCCCGCAGGATCATAAACATCAATTCTCCCGGGCAGTTTCGGGGCAGACGTGGTGAATCAAGGGGCGGCGACGGATCCGAAATGGAGTTCAAACCCAGTGTCAGCGAATGGCTGCCTTGGCTCGGCCGCGTACGTTTTCTCGTTATTACGTTTCTTGTCGGAGTCGTTGTTGCCGTCCATCAGCTCACCCCAGTAGTAATTCCCGTTCGGGCGTTCGTCTCGCTGGTTGTCTTCTGGTACACCCTTGCTGTTGTCTACGTGATTTTGCGGCGCTGGATTCCGGAAGCGCGCTGGCACGCCCCGCTTCAGTTTGTTTGCGATCTCGTGATCGTAACAGGCGTCGTTTACGCCACAGGCGGCCAGGACAGTTACTTCTTGTCCCTCTATCTGCTCGTTATTTTGATGAGCAGCGTACTGTTTTCCAGGCGCGGCGCATTCCTTGTCGCTGGCATGAGTTTTGTCCTTCTCGGTTGCGTCATCGAATTGATGTTCTACGGCGTAATCGCCCGCACCTCGAATTCGATGCCGGCTGCTCGCTCTTTAGGCTTCTGGCTAGCCAGCAATCTGTTTGCGTTCTGCGCCGTAGCCTACTTGGGCAGTCTCCTCTCTCAGACACTTCGCACCAAGGGAGTGGAGCTGGCAGAAAAAAACGAGGAACTGAAAGATCTGCAAGCGTTCAATCAGGACATCATCGAGTCCATGCGCGGCGGCCTGCTCACCACGGATTTGAACGGCAAGATCTTGCTGATGAACCGAGCGGGTGCCGAAATTGCCGGACTGGGATTCGGGCTGCTCCGAGGCGAACAAGTTGAAAGTGTGCTTCCCGGATTTTGGCCGGTTGAACTCGACGAGCAGGGAAGCCCGCTCGCGCTGAGGAAGGAAATAGAATTTCGTACTCCTGACGGCGCCACTCGTTACGTCGGTCTTTCCGTTTCTCCGTTGCGGCTGACCCAGAATCAGACGAGCGGCTACGTCTTCAACTTTCAGGATCTCACCGAGTTGAGGCGCCTGGAACGCGAAGTCGTCACGAAAGAGCGCATGGCCGCGCTCGGGCGGCTTTCCGCAGCCATCGCACACGAAATCCGCCAGCCGTTAACGGCGATGACTGGCGCTCTCAAGGAATTGGCGCGCCTGGCCCCTCTCGAAGATGACGACAAGAAGCTCGTTCACATCGTCAGCCGCGAATCTCAGCGCCTCAATCAGATCATTACCGATTTTTTGAATTACTCTCGCGAAAAGACTTATTCCTTTACCGACGTTGATATCGCGGCAGTCATCGAAGAAACCCTCACCCTAATCGAGAGGGACGCGAGCGCCCTCGGTAAATTCCGCATAGATCGCCAATTTGCCGCTCGCAACATTCGCGCGCGCGCGGACCGCGACGCCCTGAAACAGGTGTTCTGGAACCTCTGCAACAACGCGCTGCGTGCCATGCCGAACGGAGGAGTTCTCACCGTCTCGCTTGACGCAGATACTGCCTGGACGCGCATTTCGATTCGCGACACTGGAATCGGGCTCGATAGCAGCCAGGCGACTACCTTATTCGAGCCTTTCCAGTCAGGCTTCACGGGTGGAACGGGCTTAGGCCTTGCAATTGTTTACCAGATTCTTCAAGCGCACCAGGGCCGCATTCGCGTGGAAGCGGAGAAGGGAAGCGGCGCCGATTTCATCGTGGAGTTGCCGCGAGCCGTTCGTTCGCGAGCGCCGGCCCGGAGCGAGCGCTTGGAGTCGCGCTCCGAATTGTTGTCTTCAGCAGGGAAGGGGTAATCCAATGGCCCACCTGCTCGTTGTCGACGACGAACGCTCCATCTGCGAACTCCTCGAAATCAGTTTCCGCAAGGACGGACATAAAGTGGAGCTGGCGTCCAATGGCGAGGATGCCAAGCGGCGACTCGCCTCGCGAGTTTTCGACATCGTGGTTTCAGATATCTGCATGCCGGATATGGACGGTCTGGAACTCCTCCGTTACTGCAAAGAGGTTTCTCCTTCAGCGGCATTTATTCTCATCACCGGCGTGCCAACCATCAACACCGCAATCGACGCCGTAAACTTCGGCGCCGATCGCTACGTCATCAAGGGCGACCGGCTGCTTGATGAGCTCCGGCCCGCGGTGAAAGAGTACGCCGAAACGCAAGCTCTGAAAAAAGAGGCCGGCGACCTGCGCCGGCGGCTCCGCAAATTTACCGGATTCGACCACATTATCGGCACGAGCCCGAAGATGCGTGAACTTTTCGACTTGGTCGAAACGATCGCCCCTCAGTCGAGCCGCGTGATGATCACAGGAGAAAGTGGTACGGGCAAGGAACTGGTTGCCCGCGCCATTCACGAGAACAGCGCCCGCGCGAAAGCTCCGTTTATCACCATCAACTGTGGAGCCTTTCCCGAAACGCTTCTCGAGTCGGAGCTTTTTGGATACATGCGCGGCGCCTTTACCGGAGCGAACGAAAACCGGCGCGGGTTGTTTCAAGCTGCGGACGGTGGAACGCTCTTCATGGACGAAATCGGCAACATGAGCCTCACGATGCAGGTGAAGCTCTACCGTGTCCTCCAGGAAGGAAAAGTTCGTCCACTCGGCAGCACCGAAGAATCCGATATAGACGTCCGCGTAATTGCCGCCACAAACAAAAACCTCGAAACGGAAATCGCCGAAGGCCGGTTCCGCGAGGATCTGTATTACCGGCTGAGCGTGATTCCCATTCATCTGCCGCCGCTGCGTGAACGCCGCGAGGATATCCCGTTGCTCGCGCGCACATTCCTGGATCGCTATTCGAAATCCATGAACAAGCCGATTGAGGGCATCGATTCCGAAGCGGTCCGCAGACTCGAGGTGTACGATTGGCCGGGCAACGTGCGCGAACTCGAGAACACGCTTGAGCGCGCCGTTGCCCTCGAGACGAAAAAACAGATCTCGCTCGAAAGCATCCCTGAACGCATCACCAACTTTTATCAAGAGTTTCGCTCCAACGGACAGCCGGAATCAAAGGCTTCACTGATTCCGGAAAGCGGCGTGGACCTCGAAAATCATATCAGTGCGACCGAAAGGGCGTATCTACTGGCCGCACTCGAACGCGCCGGCGGCGTTCGCGTCCGAGCCGCTGAACTACTGAAGATGACCTACCGTTCGTTCCGCCACTACGCAAAAAAACACGGCGTATAATTTTCGAGGCGGTGAGTAAGGGACTCGCGAGCATTGAACCGGTTGCACCCGCAGGCACGGGTGAGGCAAGTTTTTTTCGACATTTTAAAAGGGGTCTTCGTGTCCGAAACTCTAGTTCTCGAACAGCAGGATTCTACATCAGGGCCTCTGGCTGTTTCGTTGCCGGCGTCCAGAACCCGTTTCCGCTACGGTTTCACTATTTTTTGCGGAGCATTTCTTCTTTTCCAGGTTCAGCTGATACTCGGCAAATACATCCTGCCGTGGTTCGGCGGCACGCCCGCAGTCTGGACCACCTGCATGCTTTTCTTTCAGCTGTTGTTGCTCGGTGGCTATTTATACGCCCACTTCCTATCGAGCAAGCTCAGCGCGCGGACCCAGGCGATCGTGCATATCGCCGTCATTTCTGTCTCCGCAGTGGTAATCATATTGGGGGCCGCTTTCTGGAAAACGCCACTCTTGCCCGGTTCGTCCTGGCGCCCGGCATCCTCTGACTTTCCCATATCGCAGATATTGCGATTGCTGCTGGTAGCCGTGGGTTTGCCTTTCTTGTGCCTCAGCGCCAGCGCCCCCCTGTTGCAGAGTTGGTTTGCCCGGGCCTACCCTGGCAAATCCCCGTATCGGCTCTACGCTCTCTCGAACACTGGCTCGCTCCTGGGTCTTGTCACGTACCCGTTCGCGGTCGAGCCAAGTTTTCGCCTCCATGTCCAAGCATGGTTATGGAGCGCAGCGTATATGCTCTTCTTTGCCGGCCTGATTGCCTGCGCAATGGATATAAAGCGCTCGGCCTTGCCTCCCTCGCCCGCTGCGGAGTTAGAGGGCGGCATTCAGCCGTCAGGTTCCGTCCAGATCTTGTGGTTCTTGCTGCCAGCTTTTGCTTCTTTAATGCTTCTCGCCACGACCAATCTCATGTGCCAGGAAGTAGCGGTGGTGCCTTTTCTGTGGGTACTGCCCCTGAGCCTTTACTTGATCAGTTTCGTCGTCTGCTTTGACAATCCGAGCTGGTATCGGCGCGAAATTTTTCACGTATTGCTGGCCGCATCTCTCCCCATGGCGCTCGTGGTGTTGCTATCGTCGATTAATGCTCCCATCGTGAGGCAGGTATCGCTGCTTAGCATGGTTCTCTTCGCCTGCTGCATGGTCTGCCATGGAGAACTGGTGCGGCTGAAGCCGCACCCGAGCCACCTGACGCGATTTTATTTGTTGATCTCGGCAGGGGGGGCTGCAGGCGGGCTTTTCGTCGCGATTGTTGCTCCTCGTATTTTTAGCGGCTTTTGGGAATTTCATGTCGGATTGATTGGTTGCGTGCTTCTCGGGATCTTTGCCATCACACGCGACCGCGAATCCTGGTGGTATCGGAACAAGCCGTATCTTGGCGGAGCCATTCTTCTTGGCTTGTTCATCGCTCCGGAGTTCCTGTGGCGGTACGCCGGGTTGGCGGATATTCAAATGCTGATGTATCGCTGGCATTATTATGCGGTGCTTTTAGCGCTGGCGATCGTGGCAGGTGCAGTTACGCTTAGGACGTGGGACAGCGAACCGAGGTTCCGGCGCTTGAATGGCGCCCAGCTAGCGGCCGTCTCGATCGTCATGGCTCTCGCTGCTTCGCTGTACGGACAAGTGCAGTTTGACAAACTTCGCGAAGTGCGTCGCGACCGCAATTTCTATGCCGCCCTGCTGATTCGCAGAAGCGCACTGCACACCATCGAACTGCGGCACGGACAGACGTCGCACGGTTCCCAGTCGTCCGATCAGCCCACCGAACCGACTTCTTATTATGCGCGCCATCGCGGCATCGGGCTTTTCATGGAGGCGAAAGCTGCGTGCACTTCGCCATGCCCCGTCAGTTACGGAATTATTGGCATGGGAGTCGGTACCTTGGCGGCGTACGGTCGTCCGGGCGATACGTTTCGATTCTATGAGCTGAATCCCCAGATCATCGGCTATTCGACAGGACCGAAGCCCTATTTCACGTATATCCGCAACTCGCCTGCAAAAATCGAGATTGTGCCGGGCGATGCGCGTCTTTCGCTCGAACGTGAATTCAATGAAACCGGTTCACACAAGTTCGACGTTCTGTTTGTGGATGCTTTTAGCAGCGACTCCATCCCCCTCCATCTGCTCACCCAGGAAGCGATTGAAATCTATCTGGAGCATCTCCGAGGTCCGGATTCTGTTCTCATATTTCATATTTCCAATCGGATGCTCGATCTGAGTCCGGTGGTGGCGGCGCTTGCGGCACACAATCAGTTGGCTAATGTTCGTCTTCACAGGCCGCATGACGCCGACATCGCTGATAGGAGCGACTGGATCCTCTTGGCCCGGAATCCCAGCGCCTTGGCGATCAATTCGTTTCACGGGCATTTGGATTTGTTGCCTCCTCCAGATCCCAAGATGCTCTGGACAGATGATTTCAGTAATCTATTCAAAGTTCTGCGACTCCATTGATTTACCCAGGGGCTCTCTACTCATCTCTCCCGCAAACTAGAAAAAGACCGCGTCTATTCTGTATCAATTTGGTGCGGGCGCATTTTGGACCTCTAAAGGACCATTATTGTTAACTATTAAGTATACCAAAAAGAAACGCTCCGTTTTCGTTTTCGAACCATCGCGATAGCCCCCTAACTGTCCCTTCTATAACTACTTAGCAAGTATCTTGCTTTTGTCTTTCCTGCGTTCGATTGGTGTCTCCATTGCTATTCCATCGTGAGTGCCTCAACAGCACCAACTCTATAACACCGAGATTTGTTTCAAGGAGAAACAATGAACAAGAAACAAAAGGGCTTTTCGCTTATCGAGTTGTTGATCGTCGTGGCGATCATTTTGATCATCGCGGCCATCGCAATTCCCAACCTGCTTCGCGCTAAGATTGCTGCGAACCAGGCTTCGGCAGTCGGTTCTCTCCGCACGATTTCTTCGGCTGAGGAAACCTTTTCGTCCACCTTCAGCGATGGCTTCACCCTGACGCTGGCCCAGCTGGGCGGCCCAGCCGGTTCGCAAGGCTGTAAGAACGCAGGTTTGATCGACGAAGTGCTGTCGACGGCTCCGAACCAGAAGAGTGGTTATACGTTCACATTCACACCCAACGGCACTATTTCGCTTACCGCCGGAGTTCCGGCGGCCTGCGGTGTGTCCGGTGACACCGGCTTTTCGGTCAGCGCCACGCCTGTGACGTTGAACTCGACGGGTACGACGGCATATTGCGTCGACGAAACTGGAGTCGTTCGCGTAAACGCAGCCGGCGTTGTAATCGCTCCGCCGTGCGCTGGTTCCGGCTTTCCTCCGTTGCAATAGTAATTCGGCCCAAGAAGGGAGGAAGCCACCGCTTCCTCCCTTCTGCTTTTTTGACCAAAGGATCGAGCCATCAAGACCGTCGATGGAAGAGAGCCAGCTGATGAGTGCATCAGGTCTTCGAACGCGCGGATTCTCGCTGATCGAGTTGCTGATTGTGATCGCCATCATTCTCATCATTGCCGCGATCGCAATCCCGAATTTGCTCCGCGCTCGCATGGCGGCAAATCAAGCTTCCGGCCTCTCCAATCTCAGGACCATCACCACGGCGGCAATCACTTATTCGTCCACTTACGGCAACGGATATCCACCCGATCTTCCGACGCTGGGAGGAGTGGGCCTGGCAACGTGCAATGGCGCGATTCTTCTCGATGACACTTTGACGACTCCTCCGTATCGCAAGAGCGGCTACCAGCTCAACTACCTGTCTCAGGGTGGTCCCATACCGAATCCCCCGGCAGCCTGCGCGAATGCGGGATTCAACGCATACCTGACGACCGCTGTTCCGGTTGTCGTGGGACAGACCGGACAGACTAGCTATTGCAGCGAAGAGCCCGGGATCATTCATTACGATCCTAGCGGCGCGCAATCGCCTTCGCCGGCGGCGTGTACAGCGCTGCCTACCCTTCAGTAGCCTGATCCTGAAATCCTGCTCTGGTGGGTCCCGCTTCAGGCGATCTGCCAGAAAACTGGTCTAAACGCCTAGCGCGCAACAAGATGACCCTTTGAGTCGAGTAAGACGGCCAAAAATCGTCATCTTTCGACCCACTCCAATCCCGCTTTCGCAACAACCAACCCAGCCACTCAAAACGGCGTCTGTATCTCTATGAAACGGGCAGGTATAATGCCGTGTGCCATAACGGTAACCTACTGCTCCAGCTTGGCACATACCGTGCACTATATCGCCGCGTACCCCGCCAGGGAGTACGAGAAAAACATTCGACTTTGGATCCAAGGAGAAACAATGAAGAAGAACCAGAAGGGCTTTTCGCTTATCGAGTTGCTGATCGTCGTGGCGATCATTTTGATCATCGCGGCCATCGCAATTCCCAACCTGCTTCGCGCTAAGATTGCTGCGAACCAGTCAGCCGCGGTCGGCACGCTCCGCACGATCTCTTCGGCCGAGGAAACCTACTCGTCCACCTACAGCGACGGTTTCACTACGACTCTCGCGATGTTGGGCGGCGCGGCAGGAGCAGCACCAAAGTGTGCTGCCAACGGTCAACTGATCGACGAAGTGTTGTCGAACGATCCGGCACAAAAGGGTGGTTACCAGTACATTTACGCGAATAGCGGCGTCCTAGCCCTGCCCACAGGCGTTCCCTCGGGCTGCGCTACTTCCGGTTTCACAGGATTTTCGGTCAGTGCGGGACCGGTCACGTTGAACACGGGAACTGCCGCGTACTGTATCGATGAGACGGGCGTCGTACGCGTTGACTCGGCGGCAACCGCGCTTGAGAACATGAACAACTGCTCGGCTACAGGCAAGCCTCCGCTGCAGTAATGTCTTAAGCAGGGAATGGAAGGGAGGAAGTCACAAGCTTCCTCCCTCTTTTTTTAAGAGGCCAACAGTAAAGAGAAACAAAATGTTCGAGAACACTCACAATTCGAAGGCGGCGCGGAACCGAAAAGCCGGTTTTTCGCTGATCGAACTTCTGATCGTCGTGGCCATCATACTGATCATCGCAGCGATCGCTATCCCCAACTTGCTTCGCGCCCGAATAGCTGCGAATCAGGCGTCGGGCCTCTCCAATCTGAGGACCATCACCAGCGCCGCGATCGTTTATTCATCCACATATAACAACGGCCTTCCACCAACCCTGACATCGCTCGGCGGAGTCGGGGCGGCGAACTGTAACGGCGCCATTCTGTTGGACGACACATTGACCACCCCCCCATTTCATAAGAGCGGTTACGCACTTGACTACCAGCCGCAAGGCCCTCCAATTTTAAACCCGCCACCCTCCTGCGCTGCGCCGGGGTTCAACGAATACGTCGCGACGGCTGTGCCGGTCGTCGTCGGGACAACGGGACAATCCAGCTATTGCAGCGATGAGCCAGGAGTCATACGAATCGACACTTTCGGGAACAAGGCGGCCACCCTTGCTGCCTGCGAGGCGCTTCCACCGCTTCAGTAAACGGTAATCGTCACTTTTTCTCCGCAGTTCGTCCTTATGTTGTTAAGCTCCCTTCATGTCGCTTCTTGCTCTGCTGTTTGTCGCTATCGCCGTTCCGCCTGGTTCCGCCTCTGACGCAAAGTCCGCCATCCACGCGCTGGAATCGCGCTACCAGCACGTCCACACTCTAAAAGCCACTTTCTTTGAGCGCTATTCCGATGGTAAAGGCGCAATCCAATCCGAATCGGGGACCGTCTATTTTTCGCGACCGGGCCGAATGCGTTGGGATTACGAATCGCCCGAACAGAAGCTCTTCCTCGTTGATGGCACGAATGTTTGGTTTTACGTTCCGGCGGATCGCACCGTGAGCCGTGCGAAGATGAGGGAAAGTTCTGATTGGCGTACGCCAATCGCTTTGCTGGTAGGGAAGGCCGATCTTTCGCGTTTATGCCGCAGCATTGACATCGTGACTTCCGCCTTGTCCTCCGGCGGGAAGCCGGAAACCCACCCCTTGCGGGACGGCGACACTGTCCTGCGCTGCACGCCACGAAACAGCAGTGGCGACTCGACCGACGCGACGGATTCTCTGCATGAGGTTCTGCTGGAGACGGACCCGCAGGCCCGGCTAGTCCGCGTGGTGCTCCGGGAGGCGGGAAAGATCGAAACCGAATTCCGCTTTGGTGACTGGGAAGAAAACACTCCCATCCCTGAGGCGCAATTTCATTTTCAACCGCCGCCCGGCGTTAGCATCGTTGACGAAGCGAGCATCGCAGGTGCAATTCGCTAGTTGTCAGGGAGGGCCAACCCTCGCAGCCAATACCGAATCCCATATCCTGGGCTTTTCCCCCAGCTGAGGCTCCAGTGCCAGCCGTTGTCATATGGTGTTAACGGGTCGTTTTCACGCCTTCACCGAAGGCCCAAAAGCGGTATGCTAAACTGAAGGCGAAACACCCAATTGAGAGGGTGTCCAACCTAAAATATGGCTGAATTCGTCTGCAAAGTCGGGGATATCTCCGGCCGGATTTTCGATCAAGTTGAAACGGCCCAGTCGGAGGCCGAAGCGAGACAGAAGCTTGCTGACAGGGGCTTCTATGTCTACAACATTCGCAATCATCTCGACTTCGTATCCCAATTCACCCGTTCAAAGAGTGACCGGACGATCCGCACGCAGGATTTCCTGATTTTCAATCAGCAGTTCAATACGTTGCTCAAGGCCGGTCTACCCATTCTCAAGGCACTCGACCTGCTCGGCGAGCGCGCCGCCGCTGAAAGCATCAGGCCGATCATCAGCGACGTGCGCCAGCGCGTCCGGGATGGTGCCTTGCTTTCTGATGCGCTTGCTGCCCAGGGATCCTTTCCGCCGGTGTATGTCACAGCCATATCGGCGGGCGAACGAAGCGGAAACCTAAGCGGCGTCCTCGATCAATACATTTCATATCTTCGGGTAAGCACCGGCTTCAAACGTCAGCTCATCACCGCTTTGATCTACCCTTCAATTCTGGTCGGCGCGGTTGTGCTGGTGATGTCGTACATGGTGACGTACGCGATGCCAAAGTTCGCCGGCCTCTATAAAGACCTCAACGTTCCGCTGCCGCGAGTCACCGAGATTGTTCTCGGCTTGGCGGCGCCCCTGCGGGATTATTTCCTCGTTTTCGCCGTAGTTGCAGCTGTCGGCTTCGTAATGATTAGAATTTGGACGCGCACCGATCGCGGTGCCCTGACGATCGATAGCATCAAGCCGCGAATCTGGTTCTTTGGCGACATCTGGTTGAAAGCGCAAATCGCGCAGTTTGTTCGCACGCTTTCGACGCTTCTAGCCGGCGGCACTCCTCTGGTCACGGCTCTAGCCACCGCGTCGAAAGCCATCGACAGCCGTCTCGTCGCTACCTCTGTTGAAAAGGCCGCCGAACGCGTCCGTGAAGGCGAGACGCTTCACGCCAGTCTCGCGCAAACAAACCTGATCCCCTCCCTGGCCATCGAAATGATCGAAGTGGGCGAGGCTTCCGGCGCGCTACCGGCTATGCTCACAAGCGTCGCCGATTTCTACGAAGAAGAAGTAAATACGAGACTGCAGCGCACACTCATCTGGGTCTCGCCCCTGATTTTGGTCGTCATGGCCGTTGTGATAGGCTCGTTATTGATCGCCTTATATCTGCCGATGTTTTCCCTCCAGATAGGAGCCGCAGGGTAATGACCACAGTGAACCCGATTCCCACAGGTATTCCGGATGACGCCGCCGAGCGAGATCAAGCACGCCGCCTCGCCGAGCGTTATCGCTGCCCATTTGTCGATCTCCGAGAACAGCGCATCGACCCGGAACTCTTCCGCAGCATCCCGGCGGAAATGATGTTTCGCTACAAATTTGTACCACTCGAAAGCCACAACGGCACTCTCGTCGTCGCCATCGCCGATCCCAGCCAGCTGCAGCAGACCGACGAACTCGCCCTTCTACTGAATAAGCGCCTCCAGATAAAAGTCGCCACCACCTCTCAGATTGACGACCTCTTGAAGCGCACTGAGCAATCACAACGCGTCCTCGACCAAGCGACCGAGGGATTCACGCTGCAAGTCGTCGGCGACGAAGACGACAGCGACGAAAACATCACCATGGACAAACTGACGCGCGACACCGGCGTCAGTCCCGTTGTCCGTCTCGTGGACACCGTGATTTTCACTGCCCTCGAGCGCCGCGCCAGTGACATCCACATCGAAACACGCAACACCGAAGTCGTCGTTAAGTACCGCATCGACGGCGTTCTGCAATACGCCATGCAAGCCCTCGCCAAGGAATGGCACGCCACCATCCTTTCCAGAATCAAAGTAATGAGCGAACTCGATATCGCCGAGCGCCGCGTCCCACAGGACGGCCGCTTCCGCGTTCGCTACAAAGGCCGTTTCGTCGATTTCCGCGTTTCGATCATGCCGTCGGTTCACGGTGAAGACGCCGTCCTTCGCGTTCTCGACAAAGAAACGCTCAGCGAGAAATTCCGCAACCTCAATCTCGATGTAGTCGGCTTCGATCCGCAGGACATCACGCGCTTTCGCCGTTACATTCATGAGCCCTACGGGATGGTCCTGGTTACCGGGCCCACAGGCTCCGGTAAGACGACCACCCTCTACGCCGCCATCAATGAAATCAAAAACGACGAAGACAAGATCATCACCATCGAAGACCCGGTCGAATATCAAGTGCGCGGCATCACCCAGATTCCGGTAAATGAGAAGAAGGGCCTCACCTTCGCCCGCGGGTTGCGTTCTATTCTCCGCCACGATCCCGACAAAATCATGGTCGGCGAAATTCGTGACCAGGAAACCGCGCAAATCGCCATCAACTCCGCGCTCACTGGCCACCTCGTCTTCACCACCGTTCACGCCAACAACGTCACCGACGTCATCGGCCGCTTCATCAACATGGGCGTCGAGCCTTATAATTTCGTCTCTGCCCTCAATTGCATCATGGCTCAGCGTCTGGTCCGCGTGATTTGCGACCATTGCAAGAAGCGTGTCCAATACGCACCGGAGGTTTTAAAAGAATCGGGTCTCGATCCTGCCGAGTGGAGTAGCATCCCTTTTTACGAAGGAACCGGGTGCCTGGAATGTTCCGGCAGCGGCTATCGCGGCCGGAGCGCCATCACCGAATTGCTAGACCTATCGGACAATATCCGCGAGATGATTATCAATCGTCGCCCGACCTCCGAAATCAAGCGTGCCGCAAAAGCCGAAGGCATGACGTTCCTGCGCGACTCCGGTCTCGAGAAAATTCGCAAAGGCGTAACCACTTTGCGCGAGATCAACAAGGTGACTTTCCTTGACTAGCACCGCGCCAAACCTCGAGGCGAAACTCTATCAGCTCGGCCCCATGCGGCGCCTGGACCGCTGGCTCAACGCCATGCCCCATCCGTCGCTGGTAGTCGAGATCACGCCCAACCGCGTTGCACTGGCTCGCTGGGGCAAAACGCGTGGCACGCTCGAGTCCTACGCCGTCGAACCGGTGCCGTTTGGAGCTATCGTTCCATCTCCAGTCGAGGTCAATATCGCGCAGCCCGATGCCGTCCGCGGCGCGTTGCGGCGCGTTTTCAGCCGTGTCACCGGGCACGGAACCGATCTGACGCTTCTGATTCCCGATCCCGTCGTTCGCGTTTTCATTCTTCCCTTTGAGACGTTTCCGCGCCGCGCCGAAGAGGCGCGCCCGCTGCTTCGATGGCGGCTGAAGAAAAGCGTTCCCTTTGACGTGGAAGAAACTGTCGTCTCCTGGATGCGCCAGCATGGCCGCGACGGCAATCTCGAAGTTGTGGCCGCTGTCGCTCGCGAGAGCATCGTCCGGCAATACGAAGAGCTACTTTCCTCTCTCAACGCGCAGGCGGTTGTCGTTTTGGGCTCCACACTTGCCACCCTGCCCCTGCTCGAAGAGCGCGGTGCCACTCTCCTTGTTCGCATCAGCGGACGCACTCTCACCACCGTCATTGTTCAGGGAGGAAATCTCGCGGTCTATCGCTCGGGCGAAATGCCGTCCGACGTAGGCGCCCTTGAGCCTCAAATAATTCTCGACGAAATATTCCCAGCGATTGCCTACTACCAGGACACTTGGGAAGCAATGGTCGATCGCGTAAGGCTTTCCGGGTTCGGTCCACGCGAAGAAATTTTTAAGCAGGCTCTTACGGACGAATTGAAGGTACCCGTCGGCCCCCTGGCCGCGTCCGACCAGGCGCTATGGCTTCCTTCCGCCGCTAGGGACCTGATGAGCGAAGATCTCGATTCCGTAGTCGGCTGGATGATGAACGGAGGTTCCTGAGCGCTCCAGCGCCAAAATTTCCTATGGAACTGCGACTTAATCTTTCGACCAGCCCACGCGAAAATAAGAGGCCCTTCCTTGCAGGCGCCGGCCTGCTGGGAATGATTGCTTTGATCTTTCTGCTGGTCCTTTCGCACCAGGCCTACCAATCCTGGCGAGCCAATCGCGACATCCGCCGGAACATCGCGGATCTCGAACGTCAAATCCAAGCCAGTGAGCAGAAGCAGAGCGCCCTCGAAGCCTATTTTAGGACGCCACAAGCTGTGCAGGTTCTTGACCGCGCCGCCTTTTTGAATTCGCTCATCGACGAACGCAGCTTTCCTTGGACCAAGGTTTTCGCCGATTTGGGTGAAACGCTTCCGGCCGGCGTCCGCGTGGTCAGCATTTCACCGCGTCTCGATCACGGGCGCGCTCTGGTGAAGCTCACTGTCAGCGCCCTGTCAGACGATTCGAAGGTGAAGTTTTTGCAGACGCTCGAGCGATCGAAGGATTTCGGAGAGATTCAGGTGCAATCCGAGCATCGTGAACAGAACTCGAATGAGATTTTGATAGATCTCACGGCGTGGTATGTGACGATATGATACCCACTCAAACTTCAAGTCCCTGGAGAAAATACGTCAGGGGTATCGTAGCTCTGCTTTTTTTGGCTGATTTTGCCCTCGCTTTCTTCGTCTGGCAGGGCGGTCGCGAAGGTCCTGAGACCAAGCGTCGGCAGCGTGACCATCTTGCATTGCAAGCGAAGCTCCTCAAGGCGGACGTCGAGCGCGGCGAGATAATCAAAGCGTCACTGCCGCAGGTCGGGAAAGACTGTGACGGCTTCTACAAAGCGGATTTTCTGCCCGCTTCCGCTGGTTACTCGGCGATTCTCGCCGAACTGACGGAAATCACGCACAAGGCAGGGCTGAAGACCGGCGGCGTCAGCTTTCAGCAAAAGGAACTGAAGGGTCACGGAGTCACCGAAATCGCGATGAAAACCACAGTAGAAGGCGACTACCCGGCCTTGATTCAGTTTATTCACGCTCTCGAGCGATCGAAGAATTTTTATCTGCTCGATAATCTCACGCTGGCTTCGGGGGGTTCGACTGCCGGCGTTAAATTAAATTTGGATTTGCGCACGTTTTTCAGGACCCCGGTGTGACGAGACAAAGGATGGAAATCTCGGCGCTGGTAGGGCTGCTTGTCGTCGGCGCCCTCGTGTATTTTTTCAACCGAAGCCAGATAGGTGGCGGAGTGCCGCAAGTGTCTGCCGACGCGAAATTCGCCCCCCTGAGCGTTCAGGAACCTCAGTTGCGCCTCGATCTCCTCGCCAAGCTCCAGAAAGAAGAAAGCCTGGCTGCGCATCGCAATATTTTCAATGCAACTCCTCCTCCCCCGGAGCTCACTCTGGAACAAAAGAAGGAGCAGGCACGTCGTTATCCCACCGTGCCGGCGCCCACGCCGCCTCCTCCGGTTCAAGTTCCTGGTGAGTTTTTCGGATATGCCGTTCGCCCAGCCCCGTCGGGTACGCGTTTCGGATTTTTCAAGAATGGTGACGACGTCCTCGTCGTCGCTGAGGGCGACAAATTCCTCAGTAACTATCGTTTGATTCATATCGGGAACGATTCTGCCGACGTGGAAGAAATCTCGAGTGGCCGGCACGCGCGTGTCGCGATGGTTCAGCCTCCCGCCGGCGGCGGCGCGGGCCCAGGACCAGGCGATCAGGCAACGCCATGATGAACAGCGATCGAGGCTCCCCCGGAAATCGTCGCCATTCTGGCGAACGCGGCTATGCCATGCTCATGGCCCTTTCCATGACGATGATGATTCTGATCGCTTCAACCGCGATGATTGCCAACCTTCGAATCGAGGGCAAGCGTCAGCGCGAAGATGAAGCGATCTGGCGCGGCAATCAATATGCCCGGGCCATTCGCCTTTATTTCCACAAGACCGGACACTATCCTCAAACTCTCGAGGATCTTCAGAAAGGCCTTCCACAGCTTCATTTCCTTCGTCAGGCCTACAAAGATCCGCTGAACAAATCCGACGGCTCCTGGCGATTCATTTATGTGAATGCCGCCGGACAAATTATCGGCAGCACGAAATACACGTCTCTACAGCAGATGGCGCTCTACGATAGTGGCGCCCTCCAGAACGGCCTGCCCGGGCAAATCCCGGGCTTGGTCGGCACTCCAGTTTCCAGCCTCACGAATGCGAGTGGCTTCGGGGACGTGAACGGAAACGCGTTGTCGAATTCTTCAAACTCCGCGCAGACGTCAACCCCTGCACCAACCGACCCGAACGCTCCGCCTCAGCCGCCCGGTCAAGCGCCTGGGCAGGCCCCCGATCAGTCGGGACAGACTCCTCCGAGCGGGCAGCCTCCCACGCCGGCTCCAGGACAGCCGAGCGCTTTTGGGCAGCCCGGCGCTCCGGGGCAACCAGGCACACCTCTCGGTCAGAGTCCGTTCGGTTCGCTGAACGGTCAGGTGGGAAATCCCGCGGACCTGCAGAAGCCCACGGGCCCGGTGGACGGCCCGGTTCTTGGCGCCTTCTTGACTGGAGTTGCCAGCAAAGTGGATGCGCCTTCGCAGAAGGTCTATCACCATGGCAAGAAGTATATTCAGTGGGAATTTGTCTGGAATCCGCTCGAAGAGGCGGCTGCAAATATGCAACAGGTGCTCAATCCGCAGGGGCAACAACCGGGAATCGGCCAGCCAATCGGACCGGGTGGGATAGGCGGAATCGGTTCGCCGACAAGTAGCCCGTTCGGCCAACCTACGACAGGAATGCCGCAACCACAACCGCAGCAACAGGCACAACCACAGCAGTAATTTCGCTCAATTTTTGGGAGTTGTCATTCTTGAGCGCAGCGCGTTTTGCGCGTTCCGATGCTGCAGGGGGACGAAGAATCTCACCCGGACGAACTTGGCACTATCACTTCGACGCGCACTTACTGCCGTCCGCCGACTCCTTGCACTTCATCGGCTTCGCAACTTTTCGAACGTAATTCTGCGTCTCAGGAAAGGGCGGGATTCCGCCATACCGCTGGACCATTTGTGGGCCGGCGTTGTAAGCAGCTAGCGCGAGCGACAAATCGCCGTGGTAGCGTGCGAGAAGATCCTTCATGTAGTGCGTTCCGCCGTCAATATTCTGCGCAGGATCGAACACGTTTCGCACCGAATATTGCGCGGCCGTCTGGGGCAACAGCTGCATTAATCCGAATGCGCTCCTGCGGGAAACCGCCTTGGCGTTGAAGTTCGATTCGACCAGAATCATGCGGTGAATCAGATTCTCGTCCACGCCATGCTTCTCAGCAGAGGCGCGGATTAGTTTCGCGTAAGGCCCATCCGGAAGCGGCGCCACAGTAGGCCGGGATGGAAACACATCTTCAGGCTCTATGGATACGATCTCGCCGGCAGCAACTTCCACAGAGCCGCCTTCCACGGTAAGTCGCACCCGGTCGCCCGACGTCTCATATCCCGTGATGTGCAGCCGCACACCCGAGCGCAGCACCGCGTAGTCCGCACGCGCCATCGGTGCAGCGCTAGTCAACAGCACGTACAACGGCACGCACAACGAAAACAGGTTAAGAATTATTCTTCGGTTCATTTCTTCGCGCTTCAGTTTTCGTAGTTCAATCGCCTTGAGCGCAATCGCTTCAGAGAGCATGCTTTCGAATCGCTACCGCTACGCCGCTTTCGTCATTTGTCAGCGTAACGGCCCAGCCGCGCGTTTTCAACTCCGGCACCGCATTCCCCATCACGATCGGTAAACCGGCGAACTCGAGCATCTCGCGATCGTTCCAGTTGTCGCCCATCGCCATCAGTTCGTCGCGCGCAATGCCTCGCCGCTTGGTCCATTCTGCGAGCGCTGAGCCCTTCGAAACACCGCGCTTCAGAACATCCAGAATCGAAAGATCGCGGCTTTCGTATTCCGTCAACGCCAGCGTGTATTCATTCGCAATCGGCAAATTCTCCAGAAGCCTCATCGCGGTGCGCAAATTTTTGCAGTTGTCCGCGTATCCCACTTGGATCGGATCGGTCCCGTTCAAGCAATCTGTGAGAGGTGAGATCAAGCCGATATATTCGCGGTTGCGGCGCAGGTAACGGCCTCGCACGGGATGCTCCCAATCCGGGCGCTCCATCATTACCTGATTTTCGCGAGGCCGGTCGAAAACCACCGCCGCCCCCGAACGGAATTCTTTCGTCGCTTCGAGCACTTTGCGAGCCGCGGCTGCCGGAAGCAGGTGCCGCAAGTCAGTAACGCCGCTCTTGGACTTGATGATGGCGCCGTTGTTCACGATGAAGTGCAGATCGCAGGGAAGGGAATCGGCAATCGGACGCGCGAAATCGAAACGTCGCCCCGTAACCAGCACGATCTCGATTCCCCGGCCCTGGGCCTCCGCAATCGTCCGAGCGTTTTCCGCGGAGACTTTTGCGTTGCTGTCGAGCAACGTCCCGTCGATATCCATCGCAATCATTCGGATCGGCATCGCTCCTATTCTACATGGAGCGGCGCTCGTCGCGATGGCAACGGAGTGTTAGGGTTCGATCGAACGCAAATTTGGTTTGTGAGAAAAACTGGCGCTAAGGCTGAACGGCCCCAGCCTGGCGCGCGGCGTCTTCCGTTTGGTCAAGCGCACCTTGTATCTCACTCGCGCGATTGTCGAGACGCTCGATCAAGTCGGTAGTCATGTTTCCGCCGAAGCCCGGCGTGGGAGGCTGGAGGTTCGCTCCCAACGCAGTCGCTTGCTCGGACATACCACTAAGCTCGTCTTGTGTGGCGTTGAGTTCATTTGCCAGTTGAGCTTGGCGCTCGGCAATCTCAAATCGTTCCTGTGCAGGAGTCAACGGCCTCTGAGCCGCCGCAAGAATCTCAGGCGCATCGCGAATGATTGCCGGAGGCATGTCATTTTGCTGCGCGGTGTCTTCGAGCGATGCGATCTGCTGCTCGACTTCCGCGCGGCGCTGCTCGAGATTGGAGATTTGATTGTCCGTGGTGAACCCGTCGCATGGCGCATTCAGCTGCAATCCGATTCGAGTCCCGGGCAAAGTGTCGGTCGATCGGCTCGCGCGAAATTCGCGCAGCCCCTCTTCCCGCATCATGATCTGGCCAAGTTCCGCTTCAAGCGTTGCGACCTGTTCCGCGTACCAAAGCGGATCCTTTTCGGGCGTCAGCGGCTCATTTGCGACGCTCCTCGGACGAGGAGTCGCGGCCATTTGAATCGGTGCCCGCGAGGTCGACACCACGGACAATTTCGGCTTCGGCCACATCCGATCGATCTCGTCGTTCGTATAGACTTTCTTTTCGCGGTCCGGACTTACAACATTTTTCGATGCCGTGGATGCCGGCGCGGGCGATTTATCGTCGCCGGATGCAAATACACGAGTGGAAATTCCAGAGAGGAGAACTACAGCGAGGCTCGCAGAAGCCAGGGAAATTGCACGAATTGGAATGCGCATGAAATACCTCCGTTCCCCCAGCGGCGAGAGTATCGCACGCATATGTGCCATTTGTATACGTTGTTGCGTGGAGAAACAGAAGCGAAGCGCATCCGGGCATCGCGGTGCCCATCGCTATTTGGCATCGCGCCCATCCTCATTTGCAATGCCGCGCGCGAACAGGCAAAATGCTGATATGGCCGTCGAACTTGCCAAAGGCGTAACGCTCGAGCTTCCGGGGGAGAACGAAAACTTCCTCAAGGATGAAGGCATCCTATTCGCCTCGCTCGACAAGGTGGTGAATTGGGCGCGGCGCAGCTCTATCTGGCCGATGTCGTTCGGCCTCGCCTGCTGCGCGATTGAGATGATGTCGATGGCTGCCTCGCGTTACGACATCGCGCGATTCGGCGCCGAAGTATTTCGCGGATCGCCGCGTCAATCGGATTTGATGATTATCGCTGGCCGCGTCTCGCAGAAAATGGCGCCGGTGATCAAACAGCTCTACATGCAGATGCCCGAGCCGAAGTGGGCGATTTCGATGGGCGCATGCGCCACTTCAGGCGGCGTCTTCAACAACTACGCGGTCGTGCAAGGCGTGAATCAGGTGATCCCGATTGATGTTTACGTTCCAGGTTGCCCGCCGCGACCGGAAGCTTTGCTCTACGCGATCTTCCAGCTGCAGAAGAAGATTGATTCCACGCGCGGCAGCTTTTCCGGCTCCTTCAATTTCGCCAAGAGCTCGACTTCGGCCTCGACTTCAACCTCGCCAAAAAGCGAAGCCTGAGTTTCTCAGAACATCCGGTCTTCAGCGGTCGTCTGCAACATCCTTCCGAGTGACAAAGCAGGATTTCACGGTCTCTTAAACCCGCTTTCACCGCCTATTAGAATTTCTCTTCCCCCTTTTTTTCAATGCGTTACGCCGAGTTTTAATCGCGCTACCGTAGATTTAAATCGTTTGGAAGAAATCTCGTGAAACCAAATAGATGTATATGCATCTATCTGGTATGGACAAGCCAGAAAAGAGCCTGCCGAATTTACCGTGCATTTGCGCGACCTTCCGCCGGACGGCGCGAGCGCTCTCACAGCTCTATGACCACGCGCTCCGGCCGCTTGGACTGAAGACTACGCAATTCACGATTCTGCAGGCGCTCTCGCTGGCGGGTGAGGTCTCGCAGGGGCGGCTGGGCGAGATTCTGGCGTTGGACTCGACGACATTGACGCGAACGCTGGCGATCATGAAGCGACGCAAGTGGGTTGCGATGCGCCAAGGACGCGATGGACGCGAACGCTTGATATCCCTGTCGACGGCGGGGCGAGAACGATTCGACCTGGCGTCTCCGGCCTGGCAAGCCGTGCAGGACCGTTTGCGCTCGGAGCTCGGCGAAGAGCGCTGGAACGCGCTGTTTCAACAAAATCGCGACATGACCGCTATGGCAAGAGCGAAATGACTCCTGTGACGAAGGGAAAATGATTGCTGTGGCAAGAACGAGATGTCGGTGGCGAAGGCTGAGTGAGTTCTGGGGCGTAAAAACAACTCGGTACCGAAAGGAGGATTGTGATGAGTGGAAGAGAGCACGGAAAACTGGCAATAGGAATCATTGCAGGGTGGTTCGTTTTTTCACTTTCTGCGGGGGCCGCGCACGTTTTCAAGCAGAGCGCAGCCGGTCCGCCCATCGCGCTGGGGCTGTCCGTGGCGATACCGATTCTCTTGTTCTGGATCTGGTTTAGGACTTCGGCGGGATTCCGCGATTTTGCGTTGTCGCTCGATCCGCGCGTGCTGACCACCGTGCAATCGTGGCGAATTGCTGGGTTCGTGTTTGTGGTCCTGTATTTCTACCGAATTTTACCCGGCATGTTTGCGAATCCTGCCGGATGGGGCGACATCGCAATTGGTCTCACTGCGCCGTGGGTAGCGATGAAGCTGGCTGAGCCGGGCCATCGAAAAGGATTCATCTTTTGGAACGCGCTCGGCCTTCTGGACCTGGTTGTAGCGGTAACAACGGGAACCACATCCAGGCTGCTGAATCCTCACGGACTTGCCGCCGGTGCAATGACGCTATTGCCGCTAAGCATCGTGCCCACGTTCCTTGTGCCGCTCTTTGGAATTCTGCACATCATCGTAATCGCGCAGGCCCGACGCTGGCCCGAAGTTGAGGTTGCGCGAAATCGTCAGCCGGTACCGGCGTCAGCGGCGTGAGGATGCCGTCTTAACGAAACAAGAGCCCTCCCTTTTGCGTATATGCTAGTGTGCGCTGAGGGAGGGCTGTGATGTTGACGTTCTTGCTGTGGTGCCTGCTGTTTGTGGTTTGCTGGCCGCTGGCGCTATTGGCGCTGATTCTCTATCCGATTGTTTGGCTGATCCTGCTGCCGTTCCGGATCGTGGGAATCGCGGTCGGTGGAGTCTTCGAATTGTTGCGAGCTATCATCTTCCTGCCAGCGCGGGTACTCCGCGGCCCCCGCACCGCATGATCCCAACGCATAATTAGCAACGACGATCAACGCGCTCGTGGCTACCATGCAAAATTCAGCCGGGCTGTAAAAAGCCGTTCCCACAGAAGCTGCAACTAGTGAGCTGTTTAGCCCTGCGACTGCGTCGCATGCTTCGTTTGGCCGCCGTCGAAGTAAGTGCCATGGTCGAGGTCGGGGATAAGGCCGACTTGGGTTGGGCGCCAGCCGAGTTGTAGCTGGGTTTTCGCGCAGGAGGCAGGGCAATCGATGGCAACGAAGTGTGCGAGCCAGTCGAAATGAGCGGCGGCTTCGTCGGGTGATTTGCTCACGACCGGCACGTTGAGACGGCGGCCGATCGCGGCAGCGATATCGCGGAAGGGAACGCCTTCGTCGCCGATAGCATGATACTTGGCGCCGGCAGTACCGCTTTCAAGCGCAAGCCGATAGAGACGAGCAGCATCGAGGCGGTGAACTGCAGGCCAGCGATTCGATCCATCACCCACGTAAGCGGAAGCGCCCTTCTCGCGAGCGATTTTGATGAGGCCTGGAACGAACCCGTGGTCGCCGTCACCGTGGACGGAGGGCGGGAGGCGCATCGTCGAGACGTTGACGCCGCGCGCTGCAAGTGAATCGGTTGCCTCTTCGGATTTGCGGGGAAAATTGGCGCCGGCCGACTCTTCTTCCAGTGCGAGTGCGCCTTTGCGTTGAACAAGCAGAGTGCCTGAGGTGACGATGAGCGGGCGGCGCGAGCCAGCGAGCGCGGCACCAAGTGTTTCAATGGCGAGCCGATCTTTCTCAGCGGCCGGCCCGTAATTTGAGAAGTCGTGTATGAAAGCGGCATGGATCACGCCGTCGGAAGCGGCTGCTCCACTGCGCAGGCTCTCGATATCCTCAAGCGAGCCGCGATGCACATCGGCTCCTGCCGCAGCAAGCGACTTGGCGCCTGCATCCGAGCGAGCAAGGCCAAGCACTTTGTGACCTGCCTTCAGCAACTCCGGGATGATGGCAGAACCGATGAAGCCTGTAGCACCTGTGACGAAAACTTTCATAAATGCTCCTTCTATGTCGCGATCGAAAAGCCAAATTAATGTGCAGGCTGAGCCGCCGCCATTGTTTTGGAGCTGATTGAGTTGAGCTGGGCGATTACGTCCGAAGAAAGTTGCAATGAAGCAGCGCTTAGATTCTCCCGAAGATGGCCAGTGGAAGAGGTGCCGGGAATCAGCAGAATGTTGGGAGAGCGCTGCAGAAGCCAGGCGAGCGCAACCTGCATAGGGGTGACTTGGAGCGAAGCTGCCACCTGATCGAGGACCGATGATTGCAACGGCGTGAAGCCTCCGAGAGGAAAGAAGGGAACATAGGCGATGCTTTGCTGCGCCAGGACATCGATGAAGGCGTCGTCACTGCGGTTAGCCACATTGTAGAAATTTTGGACGCAGACGATCTCCGTAATTTTCTGGGCTTCTTGAAGTTGCTTTGGAGTGATATTGCTAAGACCGATGTGACGAATCAAACCTTCGCGCTTCAGTTCGACGAGCACATTCAGCGGTTCGGCGATCGATCCTTCCGATGGCTGCAGCATCCCGCCGACGCGAAGATTGACGACGTCAAGATTGTCGAGACCGAGATTCCGGAGGTTGTCGTGAGCTCCATCGATCAATTCTTTTCGCCCGAGCGCGGGAATCCACGATTTGTCGGCTCCACGGCGAGCACCGAGTTTGGTCACGATGACCAAGCCGGCGAGATAGGGATGCAGAGCACGCTTGATAATCTGATTGGTTACATGCGGGCCGTAATAGTCGCTGGTGTCGATGTGATTCACGCCAGAGGCTATCGCCTCCCGCAAAACAGCAATCGCGGCGTCAACGTCCCGTGGAGGCCCAAAAATTTCAGGTCCGGAAAGTTGCATGGCGCCATAGCCCATGCGGTAGACGCCGGATGAGGTATCGGGGAATTTGAATGTGCCACCGAGCTTCGTTTCGCTCATCGTCATATTTTCTCCATCTGTGAATTCGTTTTCTTGAATTTTCGTGGTCTTGACGTAGATCCGGTTAAAAGGATTCGCCAACCATTTCTTCACTCTTCTTCCAAAGCGCCTCGGCATTGGCTGCGTCCAGCGCATAGGCTCGTACTCCTTCGCTGGCAACGGTGATTGTGGCGTTGTCTGGAACGACGTTGCCGACATGGCAATTCTCGCAGTAGCGACCGCCAATCTCATCCGCTGGAGCAACCACGGCGGCCCACACGGAAGTCGCGGCGCCCTGCGGAACCGTTTTCAATTGGAAAGGTGCCTTGCCCTCTGCGGCAAGCTGGTTGTTGATCTGGGCGACCATCGTTTCTAAGCGGCCGGGATCGGTGTGGCGGGTCAGTTCGGTCCGTATACCGCCCGGATGTACGGCCGCGGCGCGCACGCCGCGTTCACGGTGCCGGTTATCGAAGGCAACGGCGAAGAGAATGTTTGCTGTCTTCGAGCGACCATACGCGACGAAGGGTTCATACTCCGTGCGTTCAAAGTTTGGATCTTGCAGGTCAACGTTGGAATAACGATGGCCTGCGGAGGAGAGGTTGATCAGCCGTCCTCCCGCCCGGATGAGCGAAGCAATCCGGTTGACGAAGACGAAATGGCCCAGATGATTGGTGCCGAACTGCATCTCGAAGCCGTCCTTTGTGTAGGTAAACGGTGTGGCCATGACCCCCGCATTAGCGATGACTACATCGAAGGGGTCACCCTTTTTGAGAAGTTTGTCGGCACAGTCGCGGACACTCTTAAGATCGCCAAGATCGAGCGCAACCAGTTCGAAGCTACCGCCGTTGGCCGATGCGTCCTTTCGTACCTGTGCTGTTGCGGCGTCCGCCTTATCCAAATCTCGCGCGGCACCAACGACGTTGGCGCCGTGTGCGGCAAGTGACCGCGCCGTCTCCACGCCAAGACCCGCCGAAACGCCGGTAACAAGAATCCGCTTGCCGCGCAGATTCACGCCCGACAGAACATCGTCTGTTGTTGAGGTCGCTCCGAATAATGTGGCCGAGGTTGCTTTAGATACGCCCGCCATGTCTCCTCCATCTTATGCCTCCCCCTTGTTATCGCCGAGGGCAGCAAACGCGTGTTGACGACCGGTCCGTTCTCCGGGTAAAAGATTCTGGTAAAGCGGAGGCCGTCTCCGCTATACTTAGATTATCGGAGGATGTCTCCGGTTGCAAGATTTTTAGACTTTTAACCATGGCCCAGAAACGTACACATCCCGCCCCGCGGAAACCGCACCCAGGAGCACGACGAAAGCCGCGCGCAGATGCGCAGCGGAACCGCGAGCGCATTCTGGAAATCGCCAAACAGGCGTTCACGCGGTCCGGCGCCGACGCCAGCCTCGACGACATTGCCACGCAAGCAGGCGTCGGAGCGGGCACCTTATATCGGCACTTTCCGACGCGCGAAGCGCTGCTAGCAGCGGTGTACCGGACGGAGGTGGAGAAGCTGGCCGCAGCAGAGAAGCGACTTGCTTTGGAGTTAGCGCCGCTGGAAGCTCTGCGAGCTTGGATGCTGTTGTTTGTGGATTACATCGTCACGAAGAAGATCATCGCCCCGGCGTTGAAGGCAATGGTCGGGGAGCACTCCAGAGTGATTGAGGATTGCTACGCCCAGATCCAAGGGGCCATTCGAGCTCTTGTGAAGCGAGCGATCGCCGGCGGGGAGATGCGCAGCGATATCGACCCGGTTGACCTGCTGAAAGCTCTGGTTGGAGCGGCCTACATGTCGGACAGTCCCGACTGGCAGCAAAGCGCGAGGAGACTGGTTGATATTTTGATTACCGGGTCGCGAGCCGTTAGATAGCTCAGTCCCGCCGTAACTGCCGAGCAGTCCCCGTCCTTGACAGCGCCGAGGGTTCGGTATCAAATGGCGCCGCATTCGGGCCTGTCTTACACAAAAACAACTAAAAGAGGAGACTGCATGAAGCGAATCACTTCGTGGTGCGTTTTGTTGTTGTTGGCGACGGCGACGTGGTCACTGGCGCAGACAGGGACGGGGGAAAAAGCGGTTACCGATCTCGAGAAACAATGGCTCAAAGGGCAGCAGACCAACAATGTGGCGCTGATTGAGCCACTGCTCGCCGACGGTTTTGTGAACACGGACTCTGGAGGCAAATTTGAGGACCGTGCAGAAATGATCGCGCAGGCAAAAGCCACCAAGTATACGAGCGTTGACTACGGTGACCTGAAGGTGAAGGTCTTCGGCAGCACCGGGGTGGCGACAGGGACGTTCCGGGGTACAGGCACCGACTCATCCGGCAAGCCTTTGGACGCCAAAGAGCGATTCACCGACACCTGGACGAAGATGGCGAACGGGAAATGGCAGTGCGTGGCGAGCCACCAATCGGCGATCAAATAGTAGGCATGCAAAAAAACGCCGCGTAATAAGCTCCGATTCTAGCGGGCGATGACGGTAGCGGTGCCGCCGTCGAATTCGAGGATGCTGCCGGGGGAGTTGTGTTCGCGCCTCACGTAGCCCATGCCGATGGCAGTGCCGGCTGACGGCGAGAACGCGGCGCTCGTTACGTAGCCGACATCTGCTCCGACGGCGCGGAGCTTTGTTCCTCCCGGCGGCGCATCTTGCGTTGAAAATTTGAGTTGAGTGCGGCGGCGATTTACGTGGCCGCGCGAGCGAACGCGTTCGACAATTTCCTGCCCCGTATAGCAGCCCTTACTAAAGCTAATGTGCGTGCTTTCGACGGCCGCTTCGTGTGGGATTACTGTGTCATTGAAATCGAGCGGAAACCAGGGAATACCAGCTTCCAGCCGCAATGCATTCAAGGCCTGCATACCAATCGGGCGTCCATGTTGCGCGTGAACGGCTGTGTGGAGATTCTGCCAGATGATTTCGAGTTTCTCACGCGGTGCGATGATCTCCGCGCCTGGCAGACCAAAATGCGAGTGGCGGATTAGATGGCAGGGAACCGCGTCGACTGCGACGTCGGCGAATGCCATTTCGGCGAAGCCTTCGATAGCCAGGCCGGTTGCTTGGGAAAAGACCGCGCCGGCTTTTGGTCCTTCGATGGCGAGCGAGCCGAGTTTGTCGGTGACGTCTTCGAGTGTGACGTCGTCCATGATGATGAATTTGTCGAGGGTTTCGATGGCGCGCTCGCGGACGGAGGCGTGGGTGAGGACGAGCAGCTTTTCTTTCAGCGCATACACTTCGAGTTCGGCGAGGATGTGTCCTTGCGGGTTGAGGAGGAGGGCGAGGGTGCCGGAGCCTTCGCCGAGGGCTTTAATGTCGTTCGTTACGATGGCGTTGAGGTAACGGACGCGGTCGGGGCCGGAGAGAGTGATGGCGGCGTGCCAGTTGGTGTCAAAGAGGGCGACGGATTCGCGGGCGGCGCGGTACTCGGCATCGAAATCGGAGAAGACTTCGGGGAGGGCGCAGCCGGTGAAGTCGGCGAGCTTGGCGCCTTCGGCGAGTTCGAGTTTTGCGAGCGGCGTTTCCATCTCAATTTCATAGTAACAGAAAGAAAAAAGAGCGATATGGCGGCCACAAAGACACAGAGTCACAAAGGGAAGGAGGGAACCAGCCTTAACTGGGCTGTTATACTGCAGGAAATTATGGGCGACAAATTGATTCATGAAGTGATTCCGGTGGGGATGCTGCAGTGTAACTGCTCGATCCTGGGCGATCCGGTGACGCGCGAGGCGATTGTGGTGGACCCGGGCGATGATGTTGGCCGGATTCTCGAGATTTTGAAGAAGCACGGGCTCAAGGTGAAGGCCATCGTGAGCACGCATACGCATATTGATCATGTGGGCGGGCTCGCCGAATTGCATCGCGCGACTGGCGCGCCAGTGTTGATTCATGAGGCGGACATGGAGTTGTACAAACATTTGGACATACAGGCGCAGTGGCTTGGGGTGCCGACGCCGGCGATGACGCGCATTGAGGATTTTGTGAAAGAAGGCGATGCGGTGCGCTGGGGCGGGTTTGCGGCGCGGGTATTGCATACGCCGGGGCATACGCCTGGGAGTATTAGTCTGGTGATTGAACCGGGAGCTACGGGGACCGCGTTAACGGACGGCAATCGCGCGCACGAGAGTTCAGCCGAAGCGCAGAAAGTCGCGGAGCCGATCCTGCTTGCGGGCGATACGCTATTTCAGCGAAGCATCGGGCGCACGGATTTGTGGGGTGGGTCGATGCCGCAGATTCTGAAATCGATTCGAGAGAACCTGCTGGTGCTGCCGGAAGAGACGATTGTGTTCCCCGGGCACGGGGATACCACGACGATTGGCGAGGAGAAGGATCAAAATCCGTTTTTGCGCGCGTGATCAGCTTGGCGAACGTTCCAGCAGAGCAGTGCCGCGCTGCACGAGAATCACAGCTCCGATCACCATTGCCGCAGCGATTCCCAAATTAAGTGTGAGCTTCTCACCTGCCAGCAGCCATCCGATCAAGACGGCGATAATCGGGTTGATATAGGTGTGGGTGGCAATGAGCGTGGGCGAATAATGTTCCAGCAACCAAGCGTAGGAAGTGAACGCGATCAGCGAGCCGAACACTATCAAATAGGCAAGCGCCGCCCAGGAACGAAACGTAACTGACGAGTATGAGAAGCCGCGCGCTTCGCCTATGGCTGTTCCGATCACAAGTAGCATGAACGAACCCGCCAGCAGCGAGAGTGCGGACAGCAAGAGCGGATGGCCTGAAAGCTTGGAGCGCCGGGAATAGATGACTCCGGCGGCCCAGGAAAGCGCGCTGATTAGAACAACGATCACTCCGGTCTTCATTCGCTGCTCTGAGAACTGGCCTTTGCCGAGCAAGAGCGCGACGCCTCCAAGGCCGAGCGCGACTCCTGCCGCGAGCCAGGGATTCATGCGCCACTTTCGATCGGCGATGTCGGCAAGCAGAAAAACCCAAATGGGCTCAGTGGCAATGAGAAGCGCTGCAACGCCCGATGGCACCCATTGCTGGGCCCAGTGAACCAAACCGTGGCCACCAACGAAAAAGAAAAAGCCGGCAATGATGCTGGCGCGCAACTGCGCCCGCGTCGGACGCAATTTCTTGATAAAGCACCAGGAAATCATGAGCGAGCCTGCAATCAGGTGGCGGGCACCTGCGGCGTAGAAGGGCGGAATTGTTTCGACCGCGTAGCGGATCGCAAGAAACGTGGAGCCCCAGATGAACCAAATGGCCCCGAAGGCGAGTAGTACGGCAATGCGATTCGGCGCGGGCTTAGCAGCGATTCGGGCGGAGGGCGACGGCTCCAGCGTTCCTGACGCCGAGGTATCGATTGCGACTTGGGCGGGTTCGTTTTCGACCGACATTCTTATACCGATGCGCATAGATAATCACGAGCGAAGCGCAGATTCAATGAATCGCGAGATGCAGCAACAGGCCATCAGCTGCCATATTGGACATCCGGGAGCCACATTGGCAGGCGGGTTCGTTGAAAATCACGGGCCGCGAACGTATGCTAGGGTGCTGTGAAGATAGCATTAGCCCAGTTCAATCCCACCGTAGGCGATTTCGCGGGTAATTCCGCCCGTATTATTGAATTGGCTTGTGAAGCGAAGAAACGCGGTGCGGATGTGGCCGTGTTTTCAGAGCTTTGCCTGTGCGGATATCCACCGCAGGATTTGGTCGAGCGCCCAGCGTTTGCCGAGCGCAACGCGACAGAGTTGGCGCGGCTGGCGAAAGCGATTCCGATGCCGTCGGTGGTGGGGTACGTGGGCCGCGCGCAGGACGACACCGGAAAACCGGTGGCGAATTCGGCGGCGCTGATTGCCGACGGGAAAATACTTTTCGAGCAGCGCAAGATGCTGCTGCCGACCTACGACGTGTTTGACGAATCGCGCTATTTTCAGCCCGCGCACTCGCAGCACACCTTTTCGCTGCGCTCCGAAAAACTCGGCATCACCATTTGCGAGGATTGCTGGAACGACAAGAATTTCTGGGCGCAGCGTCTGTACGAGCGCGATCCCGTGGCGGAGCTGGTGGCGCAGGGAAGCAACCTTATCCTGAATATTTCCGCTTCGCCCTACACGATTGACAAACGTTCGCTCCGGCACGACATGCTGCGCGCGATCGCGATGGAGCGACGGGTACCGGTGGTCTACGTGAATCAGGTGGGCGGCAACGACTCGCTGATTTTCGATGGGTCGAGCATGGCGTTCATGCCGGATGGGCGCCTGGCGGCGCTGGCGAAATCGTTTGAAGAAGATTTGGTGTTGTTCGATACGGCGACGGGCACGGGCGAAATTCGTCCTCAGCCGCTCGACGAGCTGGCTGCCGCATATCACGCGCTGGCGCTCGGTACGCGTGATTACGTTCGCAAATGCGGATTCAGCAAAGTGGTGGTCGGGCTGAGCGGCGGCGTGGATTCTGCTCTGGTGGCGACAATCGCTGCCGATGCGCTGGGGCCGGACAACGTGCTCGGAGTTAGCATGCGAAGCCCGTATTCGTCGGAGGGAAGCATTCGCGACGCCGAACAGCTGGCAAAAAATCTTGGCATTCACTACCGGTCGATTCCAATCAAGGAACTCTTCGAAAGTTATCTCACGGCGTTGGCGCCAGCGTTCAAGGGGCTGCCCGTAGATTCGACCGAAGAAAATATTCAGGCGCGGATTCGCGGAAATTTGCTGATGGCGCTCTCGAATAAATCCGGTTCGATGGTGCTCAGTACGGGGAATAAATCGGAAATGGCGGTGGGCTATTGCACGTTGTACGGCGACATGGCCGGAGGGCTGGCGGTGATTTCGGACGTGCCCAAGTCGATGGTGTGGGAGCTGGCAAAATTCATCAACCGGCAGCGGGAACGCATCCCAGTGGCGACGATTACGAAGGCGCCGTCGGCGGAATTGAGGCCGAATCAGACGGACCAGGACACGCTGCCGCCTTACGATGTGCTCGACAGGATTTTGAAGGCGTACGTGGAGGACCTGCGCAGCCCGGAAGAGATTGCCGATCACTATGGATTCGATTTGCAGTTGGTGCGTTCGGTAGCGCGGCGTGTGGATCAGAACGAGTACAAGCGAAAACAGGCGCCGCCGGGGTTGAAGGTTACGTCGAAGGCGTTCAGCGTGGGCAGGCGGTTTCCACTGGCGCAGAAATTTGTGGACTGAACGGCTGCGCGGATTTCGAACGGGGGAATTGTTCTTTTGGGATTTCCGCAACGATTCTGTAGTCTTGCGCTTCTATGAACTTCGAATTGCGTTTTCATTCAACGGAGAATTCATGCGAGCTTTTATAACCACTGGACGTTGCTGTCTTTGCTTGGTGGTGACGGCGGCGCTGAGCATTATGGTAGGAACGGCGTGTTTTGCCCAATCGCCTACGCAGGCAGGCGCATCGCCGAACGGCGGGTCAGCTCCTGCTGGTGGGGCAGGTGCGCCCGGCGGTGTGGCGAACGAGGCTGCGATCCTGCAATCGTCTGAAGTATTCGTCCGTAAACTCTTTGCGTGGGGGCCGGATTTTGCGCTGAAACTAGGACCGCTTTCGCAGTCCGCGACGCCCGATTTTTATCGCGTGCCGCTGCAGGTCACATACAAGGGGCAAACGGAGGCTGGCGAAGTATTTGTGAGCAAGGACGGGAAAACACTATTTCGCGGGGACATGTTTGAAATTGGCACCGACCCCTTTGCTGCAACACGTGCGAAATTGCGGTTGGAGGGTGACCCTGCAAAGGGTCCTGCCGATGCGCGCGTGACACTTGTGGAATTCAGCGATTACCAGTGCCCGCACTGCCGCCAGCTCTACACCGTGATGCAAGTCATCGAGCAAAAGTATCCGCAGGTGCGCGTCGTGTACAAAGACTTCCCGCTCGCGGGGATTCATCCGTGGGCGATGACGGCGGCGGTGGGAGGGCGGTGCGCGTTCGCGCAGAGTCCGGAAGGATTTTGGGCCGTCCACGATATGATTTTCGAGAACCAGGATGTCATCTCCAGCGAGAACGTGTATCAGAAAGTGATCGATTTCGCGGTGCGCGCGGGGCTTGATAGAGATGCCTTCAAGGTGTGTCTGGCGTTGCCGGATGCGAAGGCTGCGATTCAGGCTGACGTGGATGAAGGGAAAGCAGTGCAGATCAGCAGCACGCCAACTGTGTTTGTGAACGGCCGGCCGGTGATTGGCGGAGACGAGAATACGCTCGAGCAGTACATTCAGTTTGAGCTGGGACCGGAGGAGGCGAAGAAGCCGGCGACGTCGATCAAGCCAGGTGGGGCCGCGCCGAAGTCGAAGAAGTAGCGGGCTTGGCCGCGAGCGCGCGAGCAGAAAATCCTACGACGAGTTAGAGCGTCGTCGTGGCCGACCTAACCCAAGGTGGTTAGAAAACCTTGATTGCCAGGTCACGCGGTTTTGATCCCACCGGGATTAGCGTGATTAGATTGGCAGTTTTGGGGCGGATTACGGCGAGATCGTCCGACGCAGTGTCAACCACGAGCAGTATATCGCCGCCGGGCGTCAGCCGGCTTGTGCGCGGCGCAGAACCGACCGTGATGGGACGCAGCACCTGGCGCGTCGCCATCGCTACCGGAACCACATGGCCTGCAGTGGAATCGGAAACGTAAAGAGTTTCGGTGTCAGCCTTCAGCGTCCCTGATGATGGGGATGATCCCAGCATCAAAAAATCGCCGATTTCGTTCGTCTGCGTGTTAAGAACGAGCAGGCCGTTGGTGTCGCTAGCCGTGATGTAGAGTTCTCCGCCGTCTGGCTTCAGGATCAAATCGCTCGGAGTACCGCCGATAGCGACGTTCGCGAGTAGCGTCTTCTGGCGGAGGTCCACAACGGAAATATCATTCGAGGTGCCGGAGGTGACGAAGGCTTTTGAATTGTCGGGCAGGACAGCGATCTGCTCGGGCTGGCTGGCGACGGAAATTGTGCCGAGCGAGGCGAGCGAGTTGGCGTCGAGAAGCGAAACTGTGGAATCGTCGCGATTGGAGACGATGAGAATTTTGCCGTCCGGCGTAACGCGCGCGATCCATGGGCGGCGTCCGGCGCGGCCGCGCGCTACGATAGCGCGTGAAGCGCAGTCGATCGCGACCACCGTGTTAGCGCCGGATGCGGCGACGAAGGCGCGCTTTCCGTCCGGCGAAAAATCGAGCGCATACGGTTCAGTGCCGATCGGAATGTGCGCCACGATTTGATTCGATTTCGAATCGAGAATCCACGCGTAGCCGCCCGCCGAGCTGAGCCCCCAAATTTCTTTGCGCGTAGGATGCTCGCGGACGCCGCTGGGCCCCGGGCCAACCGCGATAGTTGCGAATGGCGCGAGCTTGACGAGATCGATGACCGTCAACGTGCCGTCCGCCGAATTGCCGACGTAGGCGAACAGATGCAGGTCGGGCCGCAGGAATGACGGGCGAAGTTCGAGCGCCACTTCGCGAGTGGCAAATCCGGCGAGAATCACGAGGACAAAAACGAGGCGCCAGTTGAGGCGAAGTTTCATCGTGCGCGTTATCGTGCGAAGGCGCTCAATTCAGCGTGCGATGTAGTACGGCGGCGATTTGCCGGCATTCTTCCGTGAGCGCCGCGAACTCTTCGGGCAGAATGGACTGCATGCCGTCGGAAAGGGCCCGGTCGGGATCGTTGTGAACTTCGACGAGCAGGCCATCGGCGCCGACGGCAACAGCTGCGCGTGACAGCGGAAGAACTTTCGCGCGGCGGCCTGTGCCATGGCTCGGATCCACAACGATCGGCAGGTGGCTGCGGCGCTGCACCGCGGGAATCATGCTCAAGTCGAGCGTGTTGCGCGTATGGTCGGAAAAAGTTCGGACGCCGCGCTCGCAGAGAATCACATTGTAATTGCCTTCCGACATGATGTATTCGGCAGCCATCAGGAATTCGTCAAGGGTTGCGGACATGCCGCGCTTCAGAAGAACGGGCTTGCGCGAGCGGCCTGCTACTTTGAGCAGCGAAAAATTCTGCATGTTGCGCGCGCCGATCTGAATCACGTCCGCATACTTCTCGACGAGTTCGAGCGATTCGTTGTCAATCGCTTCGGTCACGATGCCCATGCCGAACTTGTCGCGCACTTCCGCGAGAATTTTCAATCCCGGCTCGCCCATGCCCTGAAAGCTATACGGAGAAGTTCGCGGCTTGTATGCGCCACCCCGAAATAA
>Ga0209525_1000033_pt1 | contig 54253 bp, 41 predicted proteins | sample JacPin_JW_Ref_O1_FD_187958 | JGI IMG/M metagenome (GOLD analysis project Ga0209525, IMG submission 187958) | Forest soil microbial communities from Algoma, Ontario, Canada - Jack Pine, Ontario site 1_JW_Ref_O1 (SPAdes) (version 2) | ecosystem: Environmental > Terrestrial > Soil > Boreal... | reverse complement strand
CGTGTCGCCGTTCATCCACCTCCTCATAGGCGGTTCACACGAGCACGTGAATGGCGTCGGCAGCGATTCGTCGTTTGCAGCAGCGTTGGGTGCCGGAATTGATACAAAACTCAGCGGACCGATTTACTGGCGGATCATTCAGGGCGATTGGATTCACACGAGTCAATTCGGAGGCAGTCAGAATAATGGCCGGCTTTCGACGGGCATCGTAATTAAGTTCTAACCTGCGATTCGGCCTTCAGGGCGCTGCGAGATTTCGTAGCGCCCTTTTTTATTTTCCCCGACGATTCGGTTCAGCGCATTCAATTCAGTATGAAGTTCACCGTGACGTAGGTTTCCACTTCCACCGGTTCACCGTTCAATCTCGTCGGCTGGTAACGCCAATTCTGAACGGCAATTCTTGCAGCCTGAGCGAGCAGTGGATTTCCGTCAACGACTTCCAACTCGCGCACCGAGCCGTCTTTTCCGATGACGGCGCGCAGATGAACCAGGCCGGAGATATGCGCTGCTTTGGCGATGGCTGGATATTGCGGTTCCACTCGATGCACTAGCATCGCCGCCATCACTTCCCCGCTTCGTCGCATCGGCCGAACGTGAGGCGGCTCGGCGTGCGGCGGTTCCGGGACGATGACGCGATCGCCGGTTCCTCCTGTCAAGAACCCGGGGCCAATGCCCGGTTGGCCTGGTCCTTCTCCGCCCTGGCTTTCATTCAGGCCGATGTCGGGCGCCTCCGATGCGCTTGCGGGCGCCTGTAGATTCAGCGTGGGCGCGCAAAGGGCGAGGCAAATCGTCGGAAACGACGACGCACGCGGATGATGCATCGTGGGCTGCTCGTGATGCGGTGCGCCGCCACCCGAATAGGGCGGCGCGGGAGTCACGATGTAACGCGCGGTGAGAACTCCCGGAGAGATCAGAGGCCAAACGAGCAGCGCGGCTAAAATAAGGGCTTCGAGCGCGACTGAAAGTACGAGAGCTTTGCTGCGAAGCCGGCGCGCTCGCACTCGTACGGCGGGATCGTTGTCAACCAGGCATTCAGACAAGCTTCCGAGATCGCTCATGGGCGCACCTCCACGCATGACGGCTGGCAGCCGTTTTGCAAATCAGTGTTATCTAGTCCTTTTCTACTAGAGGAACCAGGACGATGAATCTGACGACGCGCGGTTTTCTTCGCAACGAAGCCGAAGGTAAGTTACTGCGTTTCGGCTTCACCGCTTCGGCCGCTGCTGAGTTCGCGCGACTCTTGAAGCTATAGACACCGAAGTGTTGCGGCAGTTCCGGGAATTCGGGGATAAGGACGAGCAAGCTGCAAAATTGTTGTTAGTATTCTTCTAAGTTATTCAATTCCATCCGATTACGATTTCGGCCCCGCACATGCACCATTTTCGGCTTTCTCGCGTCTAATTACTTGTTCCTAGCCCCTCTTGGGGATTGAGAGGTCATCATAATGAAGAATTCTCTGGAGACGATTGGAGTTCGATACACCGGATGGGCTGCGCTCAATCGCGATCCGCTCGAGGATCACGTTGAGTTCACCTGTCCGCATTGCGGCCTTCCGGGCGTGAAGAACGCGCGGCGCCCGCGCTCGGCTTATCACTTCACTGACGGATTCGTACAGGATCTGCAGGGTGAGGCAACCACTTGCCGTGAGTGCAAACAGTCAGTGCGCGTGTCGCCGGTGGTGCTGGTTCACGACAAGCACGAGAAGCAACGCTTCGAAGCGATGTTTGGTCCTGCTTTTGAGGCCGATCTGGGAGTTTCGAATAACTAACGAACGGCAATAAAACGCTTCCCTCTGACGGTGAAAGTGAAAGAGCGGGGATGGGGCACGCCCTCCATCCCCGCTTTGCTTTTCAGGGGATCCGCGCGCACGGGTGTGCTCTGCTGGCGTGATAGGTGCTTGTGGCTTGCAAAAAGAGTCGGCGAGACGCCGGCGTCACCGAAGGGCATCCACGCTGTCAGAGAACTGCGGAGTCTTCCTGCATCTTGCTTGAAATCGCACGGAAGAGAAGAGCGGCGCAGGGCACGCAACTACCTCAGGGCAACAAAGGTAAAATCGAGTTGGGCTACTCCTCTTCGTCGACCGAGAGGTGGTGCTCTTCCATCTCCGCGCGCACGCGATCGAACGCATCGTCCACGTTGTCAGAGAACTGGAGCAGCTTGTACTCGCGCTCGTTGATCGTTCCGTAGCGCAGCATCTGGCGCCAGTTGAACACCTTGTCCCAGTATTTCCTGCCGTAAATCAGAATCATGTGGTGCGAGGAAAGCTTTCCTGTTTGCAGCAGGGTGAGCATTTCAAATAGCTCGTCCATCGTGCCGAATCCTCCGGGGAACACGATCAGCGCTTTCGCCATCTGCGCGAACCACAGCTTGCGCATGAAGAAATAATGGAAGCAGAAATTCAGGTCTTCGGTGATGTAGGGATTGGGGCGCTGCTCGTGCGGAAGCTGGATGCTGAGGCCGATGGACGAGCCGCCTGCGTCGAAAGCGCCGCGGTTCGCTGCGTCCATGATTCCGGGGCCACCGCCTGAGCAGATGACGAAGCGCTTCGGGTGCACGCCGAGCGTCAAGGACCAACTGGTGATGCGACGCGAGAGTTCGCGCGCTTCTTCGTAGTAACGCGACATCTCCAGATGTGATTTGGCGTGGCGAATCCGCTCCGCCCATTGAGCGCTGCGGCGGCCGCGCGAACGGGCGCGAACTTCTTTTAGCTCGTGCTGGGCTTGTTCGCGCGAGTGGATTCGCGCGGAGCCGAACATCACGATGGTGTCCGCCACTTTTTCGCGCCGCAAACGGGCGAGCGGATCGAGGTATTCAGCCAGAATGCGCAACGGACGCGCTCCCAGGCTTTCCATAAACCTGGGATCCTGGTAGGCGAGCTTCGCCATCGGCAGGTGGCTGGGACGTCTCATGAATTCCCCCTCTGAATGAGCTAGTGCGCGCGGCCATCAGTGCGACAGCAAACACGCAAATGAACACGCAAACAACTATTTTAATACTGTTGGCCGGAGGGTGCCTGACGCGTATTGAGCGCGATTTCCATCGCGTGAACTTGCCCGTTCGATGCATGCAACGCCCTGAGGCGAATCCGGAATCAGATAAAATGGCTCTATGGGCTTTGGCTTACCAAGAATAGCGGGCTTAGCCGCGTTGATCGCGGCGGTTGCAGCGCTTCTGGCGCTGACGCCCCCGACGCGCGCCCAGGCACCGCCCGGGCCGCTTCACACAAAACCGGGTATTGAACCGGAGAGACCGCCGACCCCTGAAGAAGCGAAGCGCACGATTCACGTGCGGGTAAACGAAGTGACCGCGCCGGTGACGGTTCGCAACGCGAGCGGCGAGATGCTGCTCGATATCCCCAAAGAAAGCTTCCACATTTTCGACAATGGAGTGGAACAGAAGATCGAGCATTTCGATCTCGGCGCGAGTTCGCTTTCGATTGTGCTCGTCGTTGAGACCAGCTCGCACATCGATCCGATGTTTCCGTCGGTGAAACGGATGGGCATCGTGTTCACGGAAACGGTGATGGCGCAGACGTCGGAAGTGGCCGTGGTGGGCTACGACGATGACGTGAGCCTGCTGAAAAAATTCACCACCGATCCGGAGCGCATCGGAGACGTGATTAACAATCTCACTACGGGAAATTCCGGATCGCATTTGTACGACGCGATGGCGCGCGGGATTTCGCTGCTCGAAAAACGGCCGTCGGTGCAGCGGCGGATTCTGGTGGTCCTCGGCGAAGCGCAGGACACGGGAAGCGAGAGTAGGCTCGGCGAAGTGCTGCGTAGCGCGCAACTCGCCAATGTGACGATCTATTCGATCGGGCTGAGCACCGCGATGGCGGATTTGCGCGCGAAGAAGGAGCCCGTGGACCATTCGCTCGGTCCTCCGGGTACGTATCCGATTCCGACGCCACCAGGAAAGCCGCAGACACCCGATCTCGAACGGCAGGCGGCCAACGCGCCGATCGACTATATGGCGCTCGTGATTTTCCTGGTGAAAACCGGCAAGAATGCGATTGGGCCGAATTCGTTGGCGATTGCGAGCAAGGCGACGGGTGGAATGTTTTTGAACGCGAAGAAAGACAGCACGATTCAGAAAGCCGTGGATGAAATTGGCGGCGAGATTCACGCGCAATACTCGCTGGGGTACCGTCCGCCGCCGAACGTGGAATCCGGCTATCATGAGATCAAGGTGACGGTGGACCGCGAGGGCGTCAGCGTGCGGACGCGCCCGGGATATTATTTGCCGCCGCCACCCGCGGATTAGAGTGGCGCGGATTTCTCCGCTGGCCATCCTCCGCTAACGCTGTAGTGAGCGCCTTCTGAATCCACAAACTGCGCCAGGTATCCTCCGTATTCCTGTTTGGTAGGCGGCATCGAAAACTTCAGACCCTGAGCGACCATTTCATCGTGAAATTTTCGCAGATCGTCCACCTGAAAACCCAACTCCACCTTTCCGGCGGGGTTTTTCTCAGAAGCTGGATGCAAAGCGAGAGTCGTTTCGCCCGTTGTGAATTCACTCCAGCCTGGCGACTGAAATTTCAATGGCAGACTGAGCGTGTCGCGGTGAAAGCGAATGGCGCGGTCCATATCTGCGACGAACTTGATCGCATACGTGAGCTTTGGCGGCATGGCTACCTCCTGCGTGCGGATAGAGTAACCCAATCGGGAGCGACGCGACCAACTGGTAGATGGCACCGCTGTGCTCAGGGGACATTCGGGCACGGCATGCCGTGCCCCTACTGAAGCAACTGCGAAACGCAAAGAACGAAAGCGCACGTGAGGCAAGAAATCGGCGGCTTCGCTGTGTTCTTACGTTGGCGCAGGCTGAAGCCTACGCTACTGAACGGCTACTTTTTCTCCGGCTCTGGCGGTGCGACCGCGGCTTCTTCCTCTTCGAGGATTGCGGCGGCTGCGGCGATGCGGTCGCCTTCCTCGAGGCGCAGCAATCTCACGCCTTGTGTTGAGCGGCCGGCTTCGCGGATTTCGCCGGAGTGGACGCGGATTACTTTGCCCTGGCCGGTGATGATCATCACGTCGGAATCTTCGCGGACCTGGAGCGCTGCGACGACCGGGCCGTTGCGATCGGTGGATTTCAGGTTGATTACGCCTTTGCCGCCGCGCGAGGTGACGCGATATTCGGCGAGCGGCGTGCGCTTGCCGTAGCCTTTTTCGGCGACTGTGAGCATCAGAGACGTGAGCGATTCGCGGATTTGATCGCTTTCGAGCTCGTCGAGGTTCTGCGTTTCGTTTTTGTATTCCTTGCGGATGATTTCGAAGTCGGGCTGGACGGCGTCCATGCTGACGACGTAATCGTCTTTCGCGAGATCCATTCCGTTGACGCCACCCGCGCCGCGGCCCATCGAACGAACTTCCGTTTCGCGGAAGAGGATGGCCTGGCCGTCGCGGCTGGCGAGGAAAATCATCTGCTTGCCGTCGGTGAGTTTTGCGCCGATCAGTTCGTCTTTTTCGTCGAGGCTGATGGCGATGATGCCTGAGGGGCGGGGATTCGAAAATTCGGAGAGCTCGGTTTTCTTTACAGTTCCGTTTTTCGTGGCAAGGAAAACGTAACGGCCCGCTTCTTCGAGGTTGCGCGTGGGCACGACGGCCGTGAGCGTCTCGCCCTCCTGCAAGCGGACGAGATTCGTGATTGCTTTGCCGCGCGTGGCTGCGGCGGCTTCGGGAATTTCGTAGACTTTCAGCCAGTAAATTCGGCCCTTCGACGTGAACAGGAGGATGTAGCTGTGCGCCGACGCGGTGAAGAAATGCTCGACGAAATCGTCTTCGCGCGTCTTGGCGCCGATGCGGCCTTTGCCGCCGCGCGACTGGTGGCGGTAGACGTCCACCGAAGTACGCTTGATATACCCGGCGTGGCTGACGGTGATAGCCATTTCTTCGTCTTTGATCAGATCTTCGAGCTTGATCTCTTCGACGCGATCGACGATCTGCGTGCGGCGGTCGTCGCCATAGGATTTCATCACTTCTCGAAGCTCGGCGACGATGACGGCTTTCAGTTTTTTCTCGCTGCCGAGGATTTCTTCGAGATCCTCGATGCGCTTCCGAATTTCGCCGAGTTCTTTGAGGATTTCGTCCACCGAGAGCTGCGTGAGGCGATGCAACTGCAGTTCGAGAATGGCGTCGATCTGGGCATAGGTAAGCCCCTCGCCTTCGGCGTTCCCAATCACGGAGCCGGTGAGCGCAACGATGCCGTACTTTTTGCGGTCGACCTTGATGCCTTCGAGGGTGCGTTCTTTGCCGGCCACGATCACGCGCACGCTCTTGTTGGAGAAGAAGTCGTGCAAGTTTTCGCGGGCGTTGGCGCGGCTGGATGATCCGCGGACGATCTTGATCACATCGTCGATATTGTCGAGCGCGATGCGGTAGCCGAGGAGGATGTGCTCGCGTTCGCGGGCTTTCCGCAGGTCGTATTGGGTGCGGCGGCGGACAACGTCAATGCGGTGCGCGATAAAAAGATTCAGCAGCTGAATCAGGCCGAGCTCACGCGGCTGGCCGCCAACGATGGCGAGCAGAATCATGCCGAAGGATTCCTGCATCTGCGTCATTTTGAAAAGCTTGTTGAGGATGATTTCCGGTTCTTCGTCGCGCTTCACTTCGATGACGATGCGCATGCCTTCGCGGTCGCTCTCGTCGCGAATGTCGGAGATGCCTTCGATTTTTTTGTTGTTGATGAGTTCGGCGATGTGCTGGATGAGATTTTTCTTGTTCACCTGATACGGCAATTCGGTGACGACGATGTCCTGGCGATCTTTGCCGCGCTGCTCGATGGCGGCTTTTGCGCGCACCTGGAAGCTGCCGCGACCAGTTTTATAGGCTTGCTCGATTCCTTCGCGGCCGTAAATGTAGCCGGCGGTGGGGAAGTCCGGACCGGGAACGATCTTCATCACCTGCTTGAGAGGGGTTTCCGGGTTTTCGACGAGTAGAATCGCTGCTTCGATGGTTTCCTTCAAATTGTGCGGCGGAATATTCGTGGCCATGCCGACGGCGATGCCGGAGGAACCGTTCACGAGAAGGCTGGGAATGCGCGTGGGCAGAACGACCGGCTCTTTTTCGCTTTCATCGAAATTGGGAATGAAATCGACGGTTTCCTTTTCGATGTCCGCGAGCATTTCTTCCGCGATCTTCGAGAGGCGCGCTTCGGTGTACCGCATCGCGGCCGGCGGATCGCCGTCAACGGATCCGAAATTTCCCTGGCCGTCGATGAGCGGGTAGCGCATGTTGAAATCCTGCGCCATGCGGACCAGCGCGTCGTACACGGGCGAATCGCCGTGCGGATGGAACTTGCCGAGGACTTCGCCGACGATTTTTGCGCACTTGCGATAGGGCTTCGTGGAGGTGAGGCCGAGCTCGTACATGCCGTAGAGGATGCGGCGGTGGACGGGCTTGAGGCCGTCGCGCACGTCGGGCAGCGCGCGCCCGATAATTACGCTCATGGCGTAATCGAGATACGATTTTTTCATCTCCGATTCGATATCCACCGGAGTGAGGATTGATTGATTTGTTTCGTCAGCCATTTAGACCCCTTCGTGACTCGTAATTCGTGACTCGTGATTCGTGCAAAGGCAGTGCCGCATCCAGTGCGCGGAACGGCGAAATGCCGATTTTGTTGCGGTTAGAAAATTGCTTTCTCCTTTGTTTGCAAGGAGATGAGTTGTTTTCTAATATTCGACTGTTGCGGTTAGAAATTCGTTGCGCTCGAGGCGTCATGTTTTTCCCGCCATTTTTTCGAGCACGTAGGCCTTTACGGTTTCGAAGGCCGAGGCGTTGTTTGTGAAGCGCTGCGGGGCGAAATGCGATTCGAGTTCTTGCAGCAGCGCGTTGCAGTCGCGCTCGTTGGCGCAATCGATTGCGACGCCTTGCTCGGTGTTGGGCGCGGCGGTGGGCGTGGCGCGGAAGTCGGAGCAGGAGAGGCCGCGCAGGCCCGGCAGGATTTTGAATGTGAGCTGATAAATCATGGAATCAGATATCGAGGTTAACTACGTCGAGGGCGTTCTCCTCGATGAATTTGCGGCGTTGCTCTACGTTTTCGCCCATTAGCGTTGAGAAGATGTCTTCGGCGGCGACCGCGTCTTCGAGGCGCACTTGCAGCAGCGTGCGCGTTTCGGCGTTCATTGTGGTGGCCCAGAGCTGATCGGGGTTCATTTCGCCGAGGCCCTTGAAGCGGGTGATGGTGAATTCTTTTTTGGCGTCTTCGAGGACATAGCCAAGGAGCGCGGAGGAATTGTCTCTCGTGACCTTGTCGCCGTTGTGCTGGATGGTGAATGGCGGACGGTCGTTTTCCTGGATGGCCTGGCGCAGCGTGCGGAGGCGCTTGTACTCGGCTGTGGCTGCGAGGGCCCAATTGATTTTGCGCTCGCCGCCGTTTGTGAGGAGCAGTTCGTGCAGGCTGTGCTCTTCGTCGTAAACGAGTTTTGATTCGAGCTCGAGATTGGCTTTTTCGATGGCCTTGGCGAGCTCTTGCAGTTTCTTTTTGTCGGCGAAATCGGTTTTCTTTTCGAGATCGCCTTCGGCGAGGATGTCGACGAGCTTCGGATCGCCGAGCCGGCGGCCGAGTTTCGCGGCAACCTGGTCGTATTCCTGAATGTTTAGCAGGAACTGGGTGAGTTCGCCGCCTTCGAGCGATTTACCTGTCTTACCTTTCACAACGTGCTCTTCTGTAGCGCGCTTCATGAGTTCGCGGACGAAATCGCGTTCGTCGCGAATGTAGCGGTCCATCTTGCCGCGCTTCACGCGATAGAGAGGCGGCTGGGCGATGAAGATATTGCCCTTCTCGATCAGCTCGCGCATGTGGCGGAAGAAAAATGTGAGCAGCAGGGTGCGAATGTGGCTGCCGTCCACGTCCGCGTCGGTCATGAGAATCACTTTGTGATAGCGGAGCTTCGTAGCGTCGAAATCATCTTTGCCGATGCCGGTGCCGAGCGCGGTGATGATGGCCCGAATTTCTTCGTGGCCGAGCATCTTGTCGTAGCGGGCTTTTTCGACGTTAAGGATTTTGCCTTTGAGCGGGAGGATCGCCTGATAACGGCGATCGCGGCCGCCTTTCGCGGAGCCGCCGGCGGATTCGCCCTCGACGAGAAAGAGTTCGCATCGCGCGGGATCGCGTTCCTGGCAATCGGCGAGCTTTCCGGGCAGGCCGCTTGAATCGAGCGCGGATTTGCGGCGCGTTAGCTCGCGAGCTTTGCGCGCAGCTTCGCGGGCGCGGGCTGCGTCAATACATTTGCCGATGATTTTACGGGCGATGGATGAGTGCTTGTCGAAATATTCGCCGAGCTTTTCGTTGACGAGCTGCTCGACGAGGCCTTTGATGTCGCTATTCAGCTTGCCCTTCGTCTGGCCTTCGAACTGCGGCTGCGGGAGCTTGACGGAAACAACGGCGACGAGGCCTTCGCGCACGTCGTCGCCATTGATCGAGACTTCGTCCTTCTGCTCTTTGAGCATGCCGGTGGAGCTGGCGTAGTAGTTGAGCGTGCGCGTCAGCGCGGAGCGGAAGCCGGCGAGGTGCGAGCCGCCGTCAACGGTGTTGATCGTATTGGCGAAGGAAAAAATATTTTCGGCGTAGCTGTCGTTGTATTGCAGCGCGATTTCGATATCCACCTGGGCGCGCTTGCCTTCCATGTAGATGGGTGAATCGTGGAGCGTTTGCTTGCCGCGATTGAGGTGCTTGACGAATTCGGCGATGCCGCCGGTGAAGCGGAATTCGGCTTTTTTGTTGCTGCGCTCGTCGTCGAGCGTGATTTTCAGGCCTTTGTTGAGGAAGGCGAGCTCGCGGAGGCGCTGCGAAAGCGTGTCGAAGCTGTAGATCGTCTTGTCAAAAATCGAGGGATCGGCGTGAAAGGTGATTTTTGTGCCGGTCTTGCGCGTTTTCCCTGAGGATTTGAGCTTCGAGGTGGGAACGCCCTTCTCGTACGACTGCTCCCACACTTCGCCATCGCGCCAAATTTCGAGGTCGAGCCAGTCAGAGAGCGCGTTGACGACGGAGACGCCGACGCCGTGCAAGCCGCCCGAAACTTTGTAGGTGTCGCTATCGAATTTTCCGCCGGCGTGCAGGACGGTCATCACAACTTCGGCGGCGGGCTTTTTCTCGGTGGCGTGCATGTCGACGGGAATGCCTCGGCCGTTGTCAACCACCGTGACGCTGTTATCGTCGTGCACGGTGACATTGATTTCGTCGCAGAAGCCGGCCATCGCTTCGTCCACGGAGTTGTCGACCACTTCCCAGACGAGGTGGTGCAGGCCGAGCTCGCCCGTGGAGCCGATGTACATCGCGGGGCGTTTGCGAACAGCTTCTATGCCGCCAAGAACTTTGATTGAGGTAGCGTCGTACTTGTGGCCCTTCGGGGGTTCCTTTTCAGCCATTACGTTTGCGTCTCCTCAGATACGAACAAATCAAAACCACGCAGCGCAAAAAGCGCGCCCAACCAAAGTCAAATGCCTCAGGTCTGAAGACCTGAGTTACACAAAACAAAAATAAACTGCGCGAAAATGCGAACTGCTCGGGAAGGCGGTCGGCGGAAGGCCGCGACACTTGCCTTGCCCATTGGCCCCGGACTTCGCACGAGTGCGAGCTGGGACTCGAAGGGTTGCTGCTCCATCCCGTCCCGCTCCGAAATTTCGGTGGGACGTGGCGAAGCGTTGATTCTCCCCCGCGGAAGGGGAACAACCGGATTTTGGAGGCCTCATTTGCCCTGGCGCGAGCAAAGTGTCTGAGGCGATCTGGTTCCGGCTGGAACCACTATTTGCAGACTACACATTTTACCGGATGCGGGCGAAATTCTCAACATAAATCGGCTCGTTGAGACGCCCGTTACTCCTTTTGTTCCAGTCAATTACGGAAGGTTAGAAGGGTAACAAATCAGCCCAAGGAGCGGTCGTGACCTGAACAAAAAATCGAGACTAAATTAAGGGTGTGGAACGCGCACCTAAGTGAAAATCTGGAAACCCCTTCGTGTCCCGGGTCATTTTCGCGAAGCTGAGATCTGCTCAAAATTCTCCAAGAGAGACCGTATTTCATTCTCTGCGAAGCCCTGACAATCCGAGTACAACTTTGTCAACAAGGATGGAAGCGTGTCGGACACAAAGGGTAAAATTTCTTCAAATTCTACGAAGCCCCGACGGAAGCCGCGAATTCTTTCTAAGTTGGCGGCGAGTTGGCGCTTCCGTTGTCCGTCGTCTTCCCAAACTCGTTTCCAATAAGAACATGTAAGGCAGGCCGCAGGGCATCTGCCGCCGTCATGGGACAAGAATGATTCCCAGCCCGTAGTCGCTAAGGAAAGAACCTTTAGTGAGTCATCGCGGCGTTTTTCGCTGTTGCAATTCCTGCACGCGACCAGCACATTGCCAGGAACGTGAAGCCCTGATCTATAGCGATTCATGCCGTCAAGGTGCTCAATTATCGCTGTCGCATCAATCAGACCCCGGGAACAATATGGGCATTCATTGTTGAACGTTTGTCGGACAAGGTGCGCGTACTCCTCACCATCGACTTTCATCGGCCACGCCTGACTAAGTTTGCGGCTGAGCTCGTGCAGAAACATGCTGACAAGCTTGTTGGCAACGTCCGATTTGGCCCGTCGGGTGGCTGAGCGTAGTTGCGAGGTCGGATCTTTCACTTATTCTCATCTCCGAGCAGCCAGTCAACGTCAACCTCCAAAACCTTGGCAATCGCTTTGAGCTCGAAGTCCAGAACGTGGCGGAGATCGTTCTCGATCTTGGCAATCGCGGCTCGGTCAAGCTGAATGCCCAGCCTAGCCAGCTTGCCGGAGAGTGCATCTTGTGTGAGGACGGGACTGCAGTCTCGTCGAGCCTTGGCTACACGTTCGCCGACGATGTTCTTGCGCGGCGTTTTCTTCGGCATCGGGCGAAAGACTACCCTTTGCACGAGCCGAAAATGTTCTATATTAGAACGTAGTAAAAATGGCCCCTATCTTGCTAGGCGTACTCGGAGGAAAAAAGAATGTTTTCGAATCGACCAAAGATCAAAACAAAAAGAGACACGAAACTCACGTGGCCGGGGCTAAGGGCGGATGATCTTCTGAGCCGAGTTGTTACACGGTGGGTTAAAAGACAAAGAGAAGATGAGGCTTGGGCGCGAAAACAAATTGCGAAGCTGCTAGCTCGGGTCCCACCTGAAACTGTGATGAAACTACTCTATCGAGAGGCTCGACACAGGAAGGAGCCTATTCCGCCATCGCCTATCTACCTTGCGAGTCGAGTTCTGTAGGTCAGATGCGCATCGGCATCACGACGTAACGGTAACGCGTCGACTCGTCGGAGACGGGGCGGAGTTGGCCGGCGGATTGTTCGTCTTTTAGCTCGAAGTTGATGGGGCCGTCGGTGGCGGCGGCGAGGAAATCGAGAAGATATTGGGCGTTGAAACCGATGGCGATCGGGTCGCCCTTGAATTCTTTCTCGATTATTTCTTTGGCTTCGCCGTATTCGGGGCTCGAGGCGGAAATTTCGAGGCCTTCTTTGGCGAGCATGAATTTCACGGCGTGCGAGCGGGAGTCGGCGAGTTGCGAGACGCGGCGCAGCGCGTCTTGAAGCTCCGCGCGCTCGAGAACGACCACCTTGGTGACCTCGCGCGGGAGAACTGCTTCGTAGTTGGGAAACTGGCCGGTGAGCTTGCGCGAGGTGAGCAGACGGCGGCCGAACTGGAAGAAGAGATGGCTTTCGTCCTGCGCGAATTCCACCTGCCCGTCGTCGCCGGATTCGGCGGCAAGGCGCTGCACTTCGGTCATCGCCTTTTTGGGAACAAGGACGCGCGTTTCGGCAGAGAAGCCTTCGAATTTATGGTCGCGCTCGACCATGGCGAGGCGATGGCCGTCGGTGGCAACCATGGTGATTGAGCCGGGCTTGAGGACCATGAGCGCGCCATTGAGCGTGTAACGCGATTCTTCGAGCGAGATGGCGAAAGTGGTCTTGGCGATCAGGTCAGCAATAAGCTTGGCGGGAATTTTCACGAGCGCGTGCGGAAACTGCGGCAGCGCGGGGAAATTTTCCTTGGACATGCCGACGAGCTTGTAATTGCGGCGATCGCTGGTGACCTGAATCCAATGGTTCTCGAGAAGCTTGAAGCGAATTTCCTCTTCGGGCAGCAAGCGCACGAGTTCGAGAAGTTTTTTTGCGGGGATCGTGCCGGCGCCTTCTTTCTTCACCTTGGCTTCGCAGGACGTGCGGATGCTCAGCTCGAGATCCGTGGCGGTGATCGTGAGGCGATTGCCCTTGGCCTCGAATAGAAGATTTGAAAGGATGGGAATGGTCGTCTTGCGTTCGACGACGCCCTGCGTGAGCTGGAGCTCCTCGAGCAGGTCAAACTTTTTTACGCTGAATTCCATCGGGCCAGTTCCTTTTTCTTCGTGAGTGGCACGGGCAGACGCCGTCGCTTCCGTCATGCGTTATTCCCCTTTGCTGCTGCGGCTACTGTACTGCTTTTCTTTATTTGAATAAATAAGTATAAGAAAAACCCGTCGCCGTCGCCGCATCTGTGGAGATTGCGGAAAACGGTATAAGTGCTATTCCAACCGGTGGTTAGTAATTCGACTGCGCTGTGGAAACCCGCGCCACCGGTGGGTAACTCGCGCCCTTGGAGCTTCTACCGACGCGCTCGCAGCAACTTCCACAGGGCGTCCACAGGGTGAAAGCGTGCGAGCGGCGAGCCAAGCCGCTAAGTCTAACCGAACGAGTCGAGTAGCCTGTTGATCGTCTTGTTCAATTCTTTGTCGGTCTGGCGCTGGTTGGCAATTTTGTGAATCGAGTGGAGCACGGTGGTGTGATGCTTGCCGCCGAATTGCCGGCCGATTTCTGGCAGCGAAGCGGACGTGAGCTGTTTCACGAGGAACATGGCCACCTGGCGCGGGAAGGCGATCACTCTCGAATTGCTGCGAACTTTTAGGTCCTGCGCGCGGATGCCATACACTTCGCCGACGCGTTTCTGAATCTGCTCGATGGTGACTTTCTTTTCCTGCGTGTCGATTAGGTTCTTGAGCACTTGCTGTGCTGTGACGAGATCGATGTGTGCGCCGGTGAGCGATGCGTAAGCCATCAGGCGGATCAGGGCTCCTTCGAGCTCGCGAATGTTGGACTTGATGGCGCGGGCGATGTATTCAGCGACGTCATCCGGAATCTGGACGTGCTCGTTCTCGCCCTTCTTCTGCAGAATCGCGATTTTGGTTTCGAGGTCAGGCGGCTGAATGTCCGCGATGAGTCCCCATTCGAAGCGCGAGCGCAGGCGCTCTTCAATCGAGGAGATTTCCTTGGGCGGACAATCCGAGGAGATCACGATCTGCTTCTGCTGGTCGTAGAGCGCGTTGAAAGTATGGAAGAATTCTTCCTGCGTGCGTTCGCGGGTGGCGATGAACTGGATATCGTCAATCATCAGGACATCCATGGTTCGGAAGCGCTCGCGAAATGCGGCCATGCGCTCGAAACGAATCGAGGAGATCACTTCGTTGGTAAATTTTTCCGCGCTGACGTAGGTGAGACGGAGCGAAGGATCGCGGCGTTTGAGCGAGTGGCCGATGGCTTGCATCAGGTGAGTCTTGCCAAGTCCTACTCCGCCGTACAAAAATAACGGGTTATAAGATTTCGATGGCTGCTCGGCCACGGCGACGGCGGCTGCGTGTGCAAACTGGTTCGACGCGCCGACGATGAATGTGTCAAATGTATACCGCGGATTCAGCTGGGGAATCGTGGAATCGAAATCGAGTTTGGCCTGCGCTTGTGGAATGGAAGGCGCGGCCGGTGCAGGCTCCACTTCGGCACAAATGTATTCGAGCACTACTTGCGGCTTACCGATTTCGGTGAGTACGGCTTGCAACAGCTCGCCGTAGGTTTCAGCTAAGCGCTTACAGAAGAGGCGCGTAGGAACGCGAACGACCAGGCGATCGTTGTCAGCCGATTCCTGGCGAGTAGGACGAAACCATGTGGCGAAACTGTGGGGATTGACGCGCCGCTCAGTGTGCTGAAGTATCTTATCCCACAAATTCATAGCAAAAGTTAGCCCCCGCGCAATTTCCACTGGTGTGGAAATGCTGTGGAAAATAGATTTCTGACTGGGTGAGGCTTTTAGTCTGGCCTTTCAGAGTTTGTCGCACCCCGCGCCCGCGTGTGCAACGTACGATGAGTGCTCGCGTTTGCCCGCATTTAAGAGAGTCGCGAGACGGGATTCTGCCTAACTGCGGCGAAGACAGCAAGAGAAAATTGAGCGAACAACAAGCGTAGACTCCACACATTACTCACAGCTTTTCCACAGGACGGAAGGCGAAGCTAAGATTATTTTTGCGTGAATTTTCTTATTGCTTTCTTACAAAATATTTTTGCGGGCAGAAACTTTCGAGAGATGGGCTGCGCCGATCAATGTGCTGATGAATTTGCGGAAACCTTTTCGGGCTTGACGAAATCGAAGATGCCCCAAGCCTCGGTGCCGAGAAGCAATCGGTCGGGTTCGACGAGGATTGCCTTGGCACTCAACGGTGCGCCCGCAGGAGACAATGTGCGATAGGAGCCGATGGGCACGCCATTCTTGTCGAAGCGCCGCAATTCGTTTCCGATCGCGACCCAGATTTCCTGCGAGGCGGGATCAACGGCAAGCGCATTGATCTGCGTCCTGACCCGCCGCGAATTATCGTCAGAATCGGAAGAGAACAACTCGCGATGATGGGCTGCCGCCGCGAATTCATCTAAGGCGATCTCGCTGCCCGCGAAGCCGAAGCGATCGAATCTGCGCACCGTCGGCTCGGGCAAAAACAGGAAAACGTAATAAAGATTTCCGGCCGGGTCCGAGGAAACGCGGCCGAGATCGGGAGTGCGATGCGCGTCCGTCCCGCGCGCGAAATCTCCCGGATCTCCGATTGCCCGAACGAGCGTGCCTGCATATCCATAGATTCCCATCAACCAGCGGTAACGCAGGGACGTGACGGCCAATTCGTTACCGGAAAGAGCCGCGACAGATGTCGGAGCGGGAATTGGAATCGTGCCGGTGAGCGATCCATCCGCGGCAAAAATTTTCACATTGTTTGCGCCGCGGTCCGCCACAAGCACGTGGCCGCTCGAATCTACATCGAAGTCGGCGGCGAAAACGATCTTTGAACTTTTCTTCGCGTCCGAAGAAACGGCGTCCTGAACGCTCGCGCCGGGAATCTCACCGATGTGCTTACCGTCGGCGCTAAAGATCAAAACTGTGCTCGCTGGCGAAGCGACGACGTAATAGTGGCCGGTAGCGTCGCGCTTAATCCCGATCAAGCCTGGCCCAATATCGGGAAGTACGCGTGCGCGCGCCCGAATTTCGGTTTCCGAATTCTGGGCGGCTGCGGGCGCGAGATACAGCGCGGCGAGAACGAAGAGTGTGCAAACGGCGGTTGCTCCGAGATGGGTGCGGCGGAACATTTTATGGGAGACCCAGTCTAGAGACGCTCGCTGACCTCAGCGCGTTGCATGGAGATTGCGACGAATGTGCCGGTTGTCTATAAATAGTTAACCTAGCGGTGGAGGTCGCGATGACTGCTTCCAGAAAAATCCTGCGAAACAAAGCGCCAAGGCCAAGGCCTATGCCGCGCGCCAGACCGACGAGGAATTCTACGTGTTGGAAGGGTGGCCCGATCGATACGATGCTTGCGGACTGGCCGTGAGCGCCGTTCGAATTCGTTAGCGGAAGCTCCACTAGCGCAAACTGAACGAGAAACGCTCGAGAATCAGTGGTCAGTGGAGTGCGTAGACGTTGCCGTCGGCGCTACCAAAATAGATGGTGCCATGGTCAATCACGGGCGATGAGAGGATCGCGCCAACAGAAAAACTCCGGTACAGATACAGGGTCATATCGAGAAAATTGTGAAAGAACGGATGAGACGCCGCAACGCTTCCATCGGGATTCAGAACTTCCAGCGGATTTTTCTTCGATGATTCGGTCTGAAAATCCCAGGTAAGCTCGCCGGACTTTGTATCGATAGCATAGAGGTGGCCATTGAAAGCGCCGACGTAGGCAAGATTGCCTGCAAGCGCAGCCGAGCCGAAAATCAGACTCTTCGCGTCAAAGACCCATAGCAACCGTCCCGTCTTCGCGTCGATGGCATGGAAACGATGCGTATCAGACGTGCCAACGTACACCACTCCGTCACGCACGGCAGGTGTGCCATTCACCCACGACTGGCTTGTCGAGTAGTCCCATTTCTTCACGCCAGTGGCAGCGTCGATTGCGTAGACGTGGCCATCGCGGCATCCGGTGTAAACAGTGCCATCCACAACCGCAGGTGAAGATTGAAATCCCACTTGGTTGTGCACAACGGGATCTTCTCCTGCTTTGAATCGCCATTTTTCCGCGCCGGTCTCGGCGTCCAGCGCATAGAGATTGCTGTCCCAGCTTCCAATGTAAACGGTGTTGTTCGCGATTGCAGGTGAGGCGTGCACCACGTCTTTTGTCACAAACGACCATGAGAGAACGCCTGTCTTTGCGTCGACTGCGTAGACATGACCATCACTGCTGCCGAAATAGACGCGGCCATTGAAGACCGCCGGCGAAGAGAGGAACACGTCCATCGGATCGGGGATGTTCTGGTCGGCGGGCATGAGTCCGTGCAGTCCTTTTGCTTCAAACCTTCTCTCGCCGCCGGTGGCGAAGAGCCACTTCGCGGCGCCGGTATCAGCGGCGACCGCGTACAACGCGCGATCGTAGCTCAGGTAGTAGACGATTCCGCCGGCGACCGCAGGAGACGAAGCGATGCTGTCGGTGGGATCCGTTTTCCACTTCTGCCGGCCGGTCTCCTGGTCGATGGCGTAAAGCGAACCGTCAAGGCTTCCGATAAACACCAAACCGCCCGCGATGGCCGGTGAACTAACTACTGGACCATTGGTCTTGAAGGACCATTTCACTCCCGTGAATTTCGTGGGACCGGGAGAATCGTAGACGCCAGTGTGCGCAAGATTGCCGTGGAAAGTGGACTGCGCAAGCGCGAGCGGTGAAAAAACCAGTGCGATGAAAGTGAAAGACAGTATTCGACGGCTCGCCTGCGTCATGTGTGGCATCAGGACTCCGGTTGGCTGTGGTGTGTGAGACGAGACGCGGCGCGATTTGTTAGCGCGCGGAATGATAGCGAACTGACAAGCAGAAGAGCCGAACTCGAACGGGCTAGTCCAGGCGGAAATTCAGGCGCTGGATTGAGCGGGCGCGGCCGGTGGACTCATCGATATCGAGGAGCACGGTGTTCATCTGCACATCGCCTTCGGCTACGACGAAACGCGCGGGCATTGCGTCGAGAAAGCGCTGCAGCACGCCCTGCTTTTCCATGCCGATCACGGAATCGTGCGGGCCGGTCATGCCGGCGTCGGTGATGTAGGCGGTGCCGCCTGGTAGAACGTGCTCGTCGGCCGTGGGCACGTGCGTGTGCGTGCCGAGCACGGCGGAAACTTTGCCGTCGAGATACCAGCCCATAGCCTGCTTTTCAGATGTGGCTTCCGCGTGCATGTCGACAACGATTACTTTCACATCGGTTGGAATTTTCGCGCGCTCGCGATCGGCGGTGCGGAAGGGATCATCGAGCGAGGCCATGAAGGTTCGTCCCTGCAGATTCATTACGGCGTAGCCGATGCCGGTTTTCGTCTTGCCGACGTAGAGACCCGCGCCGGGAAGCCCGTTTGGAAAATTCGCGGGGCGCAGGAGGCGCGGCTCATGCGGGAAAAAATCCAGGATTTCCTTGCGATCCCAGATGTGGTTGCCGCCCGTGAGCACTTCGATCCCGCAGGAGAAAAGCTCTTCGGCTAGACGAGGAGTGATACCGAATCCCGACGCGGAATTTTCCCCATTGGCGATACAGAGATCGACGCGGCGCTGCGTAAGAATGTCTGCCAGGCGATCATGAACGATTTTGCGGCCGGGCGACCCGACGATATCTCCCACGAATAAAATTTGCACGTTTCGCTTTCTGAAATCAGATTGGCGCGCGGCGGCAGGCAGCCGGAATTCTTAGGAGCGGTCCACTCCGCCGTGCGTTACTAGGCCCTGAACCCCACGAATAAGTGGGTGCCCTGCGCCTGCTTTAAGGCTGTCGCGAGCCGGCAAGCCGGCCCAGGATTGCACAAGGGCAGGACGACGCGGGCTCCCGGGGATCCAGTGTTGGTTCAAATAGGCTTTCGCAACGTCACCTGCGTTGCAGGCCAACTCCACGCGATATTGTAGCAGGAATCACGGACGCGGCTCGATGGCGCAGCGCGTTGGTACACGCGAGTGTCGGCGAAGCGGAATGTCAGCGAAGCGATTTGAGGTAGGTGACGATTTGCCAGCGGCGCTGTTCAGGCAGGCCGGACCAGGACGGCATTCCGTGAAAGAGGCTACCGTTGCGCAGAAACCATTGAAGCTCGCCGGGCGTTGCGTTCTGAACCGCTGGCGCGTGGAGATTCACGGCGTTGTGCATGCCGCGCGCGTTGGCGCCGTGGCACTCGGAGCAATGTTGAACGTAGAGTTTTTTGCCCGCGAGCAGCGCGTCGGGATCGCCCTGGTAAGGGTTTTTCGCGTCGCGCGCTTTGGCGGGCGCCTGCGCGATCGAAAGGTACACGCCGCGGCTGTCGGTGGCGTTCTTGTCGCGGGCCGCGCCGAGCGCGGCGAATACAAGAGAAGCAAGCAGCAAAAGCGCCGGGCGCGAGAGGGAAAAGCGCCGTGACTTCGACTGAGTGGCGATGTGGGGCGCGATCATCGGAACAAGCTCCTTACCTTGCGGCCGAAATTAGGGATTTCGTAACTCATGCCCCAGCGCAGCAGGAACCGGTGAGAATTGTCGTTGAGACCGAATCCGGGAGAGAGCGAGAAAGTGACGCCGTTGGGAAGCTCCCAGGCGACGAGGGGCGCGAGGTAATGTGACGTGCCCGAAAGTGTGAAGCTCTTGACTGTTCCCAGGCCGCCGTACATTTCTATTCCGGCGACGAAATTCTCGCGACAGAAGTTACAGCGATCAGGAGTGGCGGCAAGACGAAGCGTGCGGCTTGCGCCCACCGCGTAGCCGAATTCCCAAGGCTCGTGACCGAGATTTTTCTCGGCGATGAAGTTTTCCGAGAAGTTCCAACCCTTGTAATCACTCGAGAGGATGAGCTTAGTTTCGATTTCGTGCGCGTAGGAATGGTTCAGCACGGAATTACGATCGGAGAAATCGAATTGATTGTCGAAGCCGACGACTTCCTTGAGGGTCTTGTCCGCATCGGTGGTGTTTTCATACTCGACGTAGAGAACCGGATTGATCCAGTGCTCGCGCATCAGCGGGCGGAAGCGATTCTCCCAGCGGAAGCCGGTGAAGACGGTGCTGTCGTGAAAGGTGGATTGGCTATCGAGATAAAACTCGGTGGTCCACCAGCCGGTCGCGCCGTACTCGATCTCTACCCAGGGAGCGATGAAATCGTTGCCGGCCTTCTGCGTGCCGTAATTCGAATAGAACTCGAGTTCGAGGCTGCCGGATTCTTCGAGGTGGTGCGAGTAGGTGACGAAGTAGTGGGTGTCCTGCGCACACACGGGGCTGGGAAGGAGCAGGCTCGCAGAAACCAGGAGGGCGAGAGCGAGAAGGCAGCGAATCGAAGTCATGAGGAACCTTTCTACGGGATGCGGCGCGAGCCGCCGAAAGCCAGTTGAAACTCATTAACAACTGGAGCACTCTATCCCAGTTGAAAACCAGTTGCAACTGGAATTCAGCGAAACCGTGGCGCCGCTCGGCAGGCGGTTGTCAATTACGCTCCAAGTGCGGTTTTCAGGGGTCGGCTGTAAGGCGGAATCGCGAGGTTTTCTGTGCTACCGGAGGAAAAACGCGGCGGGCTTCGTGGCATAAGAGCCCGCCGCCTCAACTCTGCCGCCTCCGGCTAAAAGTGGAAGCCGACCTCGGCCGTCAACGCGCGCGGGGTCACATAGTGCGTGCCGCTGAAGGTCGAGAGGAAGTTGTACACGGCGTCCTTATTGGCGATGTTGATCGCAGTGAGCCGGATGCTCCACTTGTAGCGATCACCGTTGAATAAGTTGTCGTGCCCAATGGCAACGTCGAACAAGTTGCGCGCTTGCACGCGCGGCGGGTTGCGATCGTCGTCCTCGGTACCCGGCAGTGGTATCTTCAACTTCGTCGAACCGTAGTCCGCCGCAGGACAAAGGGAATTGGGGCTGATGGGCGTCGTCGGCGTGGCAAAGACCTTCGTGCCGCTGACAGTGCAGAAAAGCCCAGCCTGAAATTGCTGGTCGGGAGAAAGGATCGAAGCATCCACCACCGTGTCGCTGCCGTTCGGGCCGTTCGAGCAATTTCCCCCAGCGCAAGGTACGGGGCCGGCAACGAGTCCGCTGTCATAGCGCCAGTTAAATCCAACCCACGGCCCGCGTTTGGCGAACTGATATTGCAGGTGCGCGGTCAGGTTGAATTTCTCGTCATGGTCAATGCGAAACGGTGTAGGCACCGCCGACGTGATGGGCACGGCACCCACGCCGCCGATTTGAGGCGTAAAGAATCGCGCGGCCACGCTGGACATCACTACGAGTGCTGTCAGCCCATGGTAATTCGGAACATTCGCGCGAATCGCGTAGCCGGGAATCTTCGAATTGTTCCACGCGATCGGAAACGTAATCGGCGTGGCGCCCAGGATGCTGAAATCGTAGGCGTTGTGCGTGTATTTCCAGATGTACTCGCCGTCCACAACGAGATATTTGCCAAACGCCTGCTGCAAGCCGGCATGAAACTCGTTTCGGTAGCCCGGAGGCAGCGTGCTGGGAGCAATATTCACGGCACCGGTTGTCGCGTTGGTGCAGCCTTCGCCGGTAGCAGCAAATAGATTTGCCACCACCGCGTCGAGACATCCGCGGCTTGAAAGCACGAGGTTCTCATTGAATGGAGACTCGAGCGTTCGCGCGTAGGAAATCCGCAGCACGGTATTGCTCTGCTTGATGTTGTAGGCAAGGCCGAGCCGGGGCTCCGCCTGCGTGGCTTTCGAGAGGCCGTTGTAGATGTCGCCTCGAATCCCCACATTGAAGGACCAGTTCTTCACCGTGATTGTGTCCTGGATGTAGAGAGCGAACTGCTTCACATCCGTGTGGCCGTGGAAAAAGTGCGTCGCGCTCGAAGCGGTTCCACATCCATCCGCGGCCGACGGTGTGGGCCGCGTCAGGTCGATGCAGCCGAGAATCGGGACGAAACTGGCATTTGCCGCGAAGGGCGTTGGATATAGCGCAGGATTGGTCGAAAGCGCTGTGCCGCACTGCGTCGGATTGTTCAGGCCCGGATTGCCGACAAATACCGGAATCCCGTTTGCATCGAGGCACGGGGCGTTGAGTGTGGGATCGACGATTCCAAAGTGATCGTTCTCGGTGAGAAATGTCTGCTCGTACACCGCTCCGGCTTTCACGTTGTGAATGCCCTTCACGTACGACACACTCGCGCGAGCGCCCGCATTCGTCAGCGAGCGATCCTGGCTTACAGTTTCCTGCTGAAGGTTCGAGGGGCCGAGATCAGCGAAGGGATCGCCGCTCGGATAATAGTTGTACGCGTCGCGCCGCACGTAAAAGCCCGCGGTCAACACGGTGTTGGAACTGATCAGGTGATTCCAAGTTGGCGCGATGTTGAATGTGCCGATTTTGGAGCGCTGATCCGTGGGACCAACCACGTTGCCGTTAGGATCGAGTCCGCCGTTCGCCACCACGACGCCATTCCATGGCGTGGCATTTTGCGCGTCGAACGAATTAGGCGTCTGAAACCAGGAACGGGTGTAGCCCACGTTCAAATGCAGCGAGTCTGAGGTGGAGAGTTGATAGTCAACTCGGTCAAAGAAATTTTCTTCGTTGCCTTTGTCGTGCATCACGCTGAATTCGGGCGGATCGAGGAAGCGGCCGCTGTTGAGCCCGCCCACGGCGATGAAATTTCCCCACTTGTCATTTCCGTAACCGAGATCGAAACCGCCGGTTGCCGATCCAAACGAACCGTACGAGCCGGTTATGCTGCCGTGCGGTATCTTTTCGCCCAAGCCTGAGCGTGTCGTCACGTTGATCACCAGGCTCGTTTTGTCGCCGTACTCGGCCGGTGGCGCGCCGGAAATCACTTCGAGCGACTGAATCGAATCGAGCGGAATCTGATTGGAGAACACTTTGCTTTGCTGGTCGGTGATAGGCTGGCCGTCCACAGAAAACGAATTCTCGGCGTGATCGCCCATTCCGTGGAAGAGGCCGTTGGAATCCGCGGCGACACCCGGCGTTGACAGCGTTACGAGCGAACTGACCGATGAAGACTGGCTTTCGAGCGGAAGCTTGTCGAACAGCGCTCGATCCACGTCCGTGTGAAAAGTCGAATCGTTCTCGATCAAATCTCCGCCGCCCTCCACCGTAACGGTGGAGGAAGAGCCTGCCACCGTGAGAGCGATGTTTACCGGCACCGGAACCGATGATCGGACATCAACGTCCTGCGCGTAGGCTCCGAATCCTGCGGCCTGGACGGACAGATGATAGGGATTCAGCGGGATGTTCGAAAACGTGAAGCTACCCGTACTGTCGCTCGTAGTTGAGCGATCGTAGCCGCTCACCGGATTGTGAATGGTGACAGCAGCGCCGGCGACGACAGCGCCGGAAGGATCCTTCACGACTCCGCTGATCGTGCCGGAATTGCCCGATTGCGCGAAAATAACGCCTGAATGCAGAAAAACACCCAAACTCAAAAGTAAAAATAGCCGGAACACGAAATTCCTGTGCATTTCTCCTCCATCCCCTCAAAAAAGGGCCCAGCCATGTGGGCAGGTTCGGCTGCGTGGATAGGGCCGCGAATAAAAGCGGCGGCGCTGATCTCAAATCGACGTCAAAGCGAGATCAACACAACGAGCCAATCAGTTTTTGCGGTTTGGAAAACTACGCGGACGGAGGACCACGAGAAGAGAGCCGGTGAACAACGACTTCGAGCGCAGGTTCAAAGGAAAGTTTTACAGCCAGCCGGTTAACAATTTCCGGGACAGGTAACGCGTTGCCGTGAGAGAAGTCGACCGTAACCGAATGTGCGAAATGGCACACGCGGCAGTGCTGGTCTTCAAATGTTCGGCTGTGCCAGTGTCCCGCGGCCTGAAGGCCGAAAGACAACACCGCCACAGCCACGAGAACAGCTAACAGCCTATGTGCTGTGCGGCGGGAGATATGCACCCCTAAACTCCTTCCTCTAGCATCGTACTTAGACGCAAGCCAGCCTGCAATAGTCGCGCGATTCTGCATGCTTATTTCATCAGGGCGGCAGTGCAATCGCACGCCATCAGACCTGCAGCACGTCGCCATCGCGCGCCACCATCTCGTAAAGCACAGGGTTCACAAAAAATCCGAGGAGCAACCTCGAGACCAGACCTGCGACGATGACAATCGCGAAGGGCTTTTGCGTGTCCGAGCCGATACCGGTGGAAAGCGCGGCCGGCAAAAGGCCCAGGCAGGCGACGAGCGCCGTCATCATGATCGGTCGCAGGCGCAGCAGCGAAGCTTCGCGGGTGGCCGTGCGAATATCTTTATTTTCGAGTCGCAGCTTATTGATATACGAAACCAGGATCACAGCCGTTTCCACCGAAACGCCCATCAGCGCGAGCAGCCCGAGTACGGAAGAAACGCTGAAGGGCGTGTGCGTGAGTTTCAACGCGATCAGCGCGCCCACCGGTTCGGTCATTATCACTCCGAGCGCGATCGTCACCGGGAATTTGAAATTGCCGTACAGCGCGAACAAGATGAGAAAAATCAAAAGCACCGCCAAAGGCCCCACTACCTCGAGCTGCTGCTTCGCTTCGAGGAGTTCGGTGTATTCGCCGCCCCAGTCGATGCGATAGCCGGCTGGAAGGGATTTTGTGATATCCGCGATGGCCCGCTGCCCGTCACGCACGGCGCGTTCGAGATCGCGTCCCTCGATGCTGTACTGCACGCCAATGTACCGGGAGTTGTTTTCGCGATAGATAAAGGAAGCGCCGGTTCCTTCCTGAATGTCGGTGAGCGACGAGAGCGGAATCTGCTGCCCGCTGGGCGTGCCCACCAGCAGATTGGCGATCTGCTGCGCGTTCTCTCGGAACTCCGGCTTCATGCGCACCACGAGATCGAAGAGCTTCTCGCCTTGAATCACCTGTGTCGCCGCCTGGCCGCCCACCGCCGCCTGGATCACGCCTTCCACATCCGCCACATTTACGCCGTAACGCGCGATCTTCTCGCGATTCACCTGGATCAAGAGGCTCGGCTGGCCGAGTTCGCGTACCACGGTGAGTTCCGTGAATCCGGGGATCTTTGCTAGCCGCCGCTTGATCTCGAGTGCTTTGTCCTGCAGCACGTTCAAGTCGGATCCGTAGATCTTCACCGCAAGCGCGCTCTTCAGCCCGGTGAGCGCTTCGTCGACGGCATCTTCCGCGGGCTGGGTGTAATTGAAAATCACGCCGGGATACGCTTTGAGTTGCTTCTGCAACTCGGCAATCAGCGCGGGTTTATCGTGAACGGAACTCTTTTCCCACGAGGGGTCATTGTATGGTTTCAGCCCCACATAAAATTCGCAATTGAAGAAACCGGTGGGATCGGTGCCGTCGTCCGGACGGCCCAGCTCAGAGCCTACTTCCGTCACCTGGGGATACTTCGCGATCAGTGCGCGAATCTGCGGCGCGAACTTGCTCGCCTCTTCGTACGAAATCGTGTACGGCAGTGTGGCGCGCACCCACAGCGCTCCTTCGTCGAGATGCGGCATGAACTCGCCGCCGATGAAAGGAACGAGAAGCAGCGTCGCGCCGAAAATCAGCGTGGCCACGATCATCGTGGTCTTCGGATGGTCGAGGCACCACGTCAGCTCCTCCCCATATTTTTCCTTGATCCATTCGAACGGCTTGTTCCGCCGCTCGCGCACGCCTTTCTTGAACCAGTACGAACACATCACCGGCACGAACGTCAGCGTGAGGATGAGCGCGCCGACCAACGCCACGGACATCGTGTCCGCCATGGGGTGGAAGAGCTTGCCGGAGGGACCGCTGAGCGCGTAGATCGGAATGTAACCGGCGATAATCACCGCCACCGAATAGAAAATCGGCCGGTCCACGTCCTTCGCCGCTTCTAGGATCACTTTGTTGAGGTCGTACTTCTGCCCTTCGCGTTCGCCGAGCACCCGAAAAACGTTCTCCACCATCACCAGCGTGCCGTCGATCACGATTCCGAAATCGATCGCGCCGATCGATAGCAGGTTCGCCGCCACGTCGTGCGCGTGCAGAAAGATGAACGCGAAAAGCAGCGCGAGCGGAATTGTCAGCGCCACAATCAATGCCGCCCGAATGCTAACCAGAAAAAAAATCAGCACGATGAGAACCAGCACCATCCCGCGCAGCAGGTTGGCCTCCACGGTGTCCGTCGTGAGCCTCACCAGATCGCTGCGATCGTAGAACGGACGCACCTTGATATCCGGCGGCAGAATCCGCTCGTTGATTTCCTTCGTTTTCGCCTGGACGCCTTGCAGCACGGTCTGCGTCTGCTCGCCGCGGCGCATCAGGATCACGCCTTCCACCGCGTCGTCCACCTTGTTGAAACCGAATTCACCGAGCCGCGGCGCGTGCCCGATGGTCACGTCGCCCACGTCGCGAATGCGCACCGGGACGCCGTTCTGTGTTCCCACGATGACGCTCGCGATATCCGCCTGGTCGCGAATCAGCCCCAGCCCGCGCACGTAGTAGAACTGGCCGCCCTGCGAATAAAATCCGCCGCCGGTATTGGCGTTATTGATTCCAAGCTGCGTCACCACTTGTGGCACCGTGACGTGATAGCCATACAGGCGCGCCGGATCGAGAAGCACCTGATACTGCATCACCGTGCCGCCGAGTCCCGAATCGTCCGCCACGCCTCGCACCTGCTTGTACTGCCGCTCGATCACCCAATCCTCGTAAGTCTTGAGCTCCTGCGGTGAACGATCGGGACTTTCCAGCACATAGCGATAAACGAGACCGGAAGGACTGAAAAGCGGCGCCATCGAAGGTTGCACGCCCGCTGGCAAATTCGGCTGCACATCGCTCAGCCGCTCGAAAACCACCTGCCGCGCGAAGTAATCGTCGGTTCCTTCGTCAAACGTGAGCCGCACATCCGAGAGGCCGTAGAGCGAAATCGAACGCATCACATCCATCTTCGGCGCGCCGTTCATCTCCACTTCGATTGGCAGCGTCACCAGCCGTTCGATTTCCTCCGCAGCGTGCCCGGGCCATTGCGTGATCAATTCCACTTGCGGCGGCGCGAGGTCCGGATACGCATCCACCGGCATTCGCTTGAAGGAAACCGCGCCGCCCACGGCCACGAAAGCCGTCAGCATCAGAACCAAGAAGCGCTGCCTGAGGGAGAATTGGACGATGCGATGGATCATGTTTTCGTTATTGGTGTTGCGGCGTTGCTAAATCCGCGGCTGCTATTCACCGCGTCCGAAAAAGGCTAGTGCTGGAACGAATTCGCAAACTGCAAAAATAAGCTCCCGTCGCCGACCACTTTTTCTCCCGGTGCAAGTCCCTTGGTAACCTGCGTCTTTCCACTCTCGCTAAGCCCGATCGCCACGTGGCGGCGGCTGAACTGATTCGATCCGCTTACCACGTACACGAACGGCTCGTTCTCGTCGTCGCGCAGCACCGACGCGTCCGGCACCGCGATCGCATTCTGAATTTCGCCCGCCGTCACACTGACGGTGCAATACATGTCCTTCTTCAACTTTTCGCCTTTGTTCTCCACCACGATTCGGGCCTGCAGGGTTCGCGTGGTGGGATCAAGCGCGGGTGAAATAAATGAAATTTTCCCGTGGAACACTCCGGGATACGCATCGGTCGTCACGTCCACCACATCGCCGATCTTCACGTCCGCCAGATCGGCCTGGTAAATATTCGCGAGTACCCACACCGTGCTCATATCTGAAATCGTGAACGCCTGCGTCGCTCCCGCCTGCAGCACTTGCCCTGGCGCCACCAACCGCTCCACCACTTCTCCCCCAATCGGCGCCAGCAGCCGAATTTCCGCCGAGCTCGGCGATTTCTCGAGATCCTCCGGCTTCGGGATACCGAGAATCTTCATGCTCTGCTCAGCGGCGTTCATGTCCGCCTGCGCCTGGTTGCGATCGGATTCAGCTTGCAGCAAATCGCGCTCCGCGATCGCATGGTGCTGATACAGGTCCTGCGCGCGTTCCCAATTCTTTGCGGCCACACGCAGTGTGTCGCGCGCCTTCAAATACACAGCCAGCAATTGCGAATAATCCGGGCTGCTCACCTCGAGCAGCGGCTGGCCGCGCTTCACGAATTGCCCGGGCACTACGAGAATGCGGCTCACGGGTCCGCCCACCTGGGTGATCACAGGTGTCGTCGCGAACGCGTTGTAGGCCACCGCGCCGGTGAGACGCAGCTTGCGCGTCATTTTCCCGGGCGCGATCGTCACCACTTGCACGTGCGACATCTGATCCTGTGGAATCGTGAATAGTTCCGGCGCCGCGCCCTTCGCTTCCTTCGACGAATACGACGTCATCTCCGCCGCGCGTTCGGATTTTGCAGATTCGCAACCGGAAATTCCGGCGAAAACTGCAAACCCGATCGTCAACGCCAATGCCATCTCCGATCGCGCGCGCATTCGCCTCGCCTGCGATCGCCGTCTTATTTGTGCGTGTCTCAAGGCAAAGTCCTTGTTCCCACCGCTTCGCGCAATTGCTCCACCGCCGTCAGATACGACGCGAGCGCCTGCCTGTAAGCCAGCTCCGTCGCGCGATAACTGCGCTCCGCGTCCAGATAATCGAGCAAGCTCGCGGCGCCACGCTTGTACGCGTACTCGCTGATGTCGCGCGAATCCTGCGCCTCTTTCAGATAACCGGAGCGGTAGAGCGTCACGATCTGATCGTTCGTGCGCACGCCTTCGTACGCGTTCATCACGTCCGTCATCACCTGGTCACTCGCCGCGCGCGCCAGTTCGTCTGCCTGCGTGATTGCGTATTTCGCTCTCAAGATTTCGCCTTGGTTGCGGTTGAAAATCGGAATTTGAACGTTGCCAAAAAAAGACGCGCTGCTCGCGTTGCTCACGTGTGAGTAGACGGCGGTTCCGGTCGGATCCACTTTGCCGATGGCTTTTTGCAACTCGTACTGGCTGTTCGCTGCTGCGATACCTTGCCGCGCCGCTCGCAGGTCAGGACGGTCCGCCAGCGCCTTCGCCTGCAGGTCTTCGAGCTTCATCGTCACCGGCGCGTAATCGAACGCACTCGCCACGTCGTAATCCGCAGGAACTGACTCGTACCCCAGCGATTGCCGCAGCGACGCGAGCGCTTGCACTTTTGCCAGCTGCGCTTGCGACATGTCTGTCTGGAATTGCAGCAGCTGAATTTTGATTTTCAGGAAATCGACTTCGCTGATGTCGCCCGCTTTGTAGCGGCTTTCGCTGATGTCCACCGTGTTTTGAAAGCTTTTCAAGTCTTGCGCGGCGAGATCGATCGTGGATTCGGCCACCTGCACGTCGATGTACTGCGAGGCCACAAGAAAAACGAGGCTCCGTTCGTTATCGGTCACGATGAAGCGCGATTGCTCGGTCACGTCGCGCGCCGCCTGCAAACGATGCTGCCGCTTGCGCCCGCGCTCGAACAAATAGCTGAGCCCTATGTCAAACTGCGCCGTCGTATTGATGTAATCCGCGCTGAACTTGTCTGGCTGAAAGATCGGCAGAAATTGCGCGTCGCCTTGCAGCACCGGATTCGGCCGAAGGTTGGCCGTAATTTCTTCGGCTTGGTTTTGCTGCACCACAGTGCGCTGCGCCAGCAAATTATGGTTGTGCTGAAGCGCCATCTGAATGGCGTCGTCGAGCGTGATCTTTACCGGACCGCTCGTGGGCGGCGTGGTTTGTGCAAAAGCCGCGCTGGAAATGCAAACTGCTGCGGCGAGAGCCAGGAACCCGATATGTCGTGCACGCATACGCGCTGAACCTTCTTGAGTGAGACGTACGTGAATCGAAGCGCCCTCTTGCACTAGCAGTGGAGGTGCGCAGAAGGACAGAATCCTTACGCAGCGGGTGGAGCGCGAGCCGGAATGCGGGAAACTACGAGGCCATAAATAAATGCAGGTTCACGCGGATCGATTCGCGTGCCGAGAAGCGCCAGCACTGGCGCTCGATCCGATATCACCAAATGTCCCATCGCCTGATGATTCAGATGGCAGATGGAACAGTTCGTATCTGTTGAAGTCGCATGATGGTGCCAGACGCAACCCAGCGTGGCAAGTATCAGCACCGCGACCAGCGTCACGGATACTGCTAGGTACCGAATTGCCTTGCTATCTGGCATGGATCAGAAAGTTAGAGGGAACCTGGCCACAATCATATGCTAGACGCTGCACAGTAGGAATAGGTTGCAGAGCGGGGGTGTCGCGGAAGCTACGGGCGGCGGTCAGTTCGACATCTCCAGCGCCTTCTCCACCATCGCCACGCATTTCTCCACGCGCTTGCGCAGCGGCCCTTCAATCTCCTGCTGCTTCTGGCGCGTCGTAAACATTTCGTCCGCGATGTTCAGCGCCGCGAGCACGGCTACCTTCAGCGAATCCACCATGTGCGTCGATTCGGCGATCGTCCGCATCTTGCCGTCAACGTAAGCGGCCAGCTCCTTCAAATACTCCTCATCCTGCTCGCCATTCACGTTGTACAGCTGGTCGTAAATCTCAATTTTCATGTAAGGCTCCCGCCAGGCTAGCCCGCATTGTCATCCATTAGCAGCAACCGCGCAACGCCGGCTTTCTGCTTCTCGAACCGCTGGCCTCCGGCCGGCGCTTTTATCCTCCAACAATGACCCACTTCGCCAGATTCCGCACTCCATCGAATCCGCCGCTGCACTTCCGTACCGCCGGCTTGTCCTGAGACACGAAGGACGTCCCGCCGGCTCCTTTGACGTTGGTGTGGCCGTGAGGGGCAAAAAAACTCAACTCGCCCGCAGCACAGCCCCAAGTTTCTCCTGCAACGCCTTTACAATCCGCCCCGAAAACTCCGAAACCTGCGCTTCCGTCAAAGTCGCCTGCGCGCTCTGAAACGCCACCCGAATCATCAACGAAAATTTCCCCGGCGGAATCTGCCCCCCGCGAAACAAATCCGCAGCCTCAATCGTTTCGAGTTCCGCAATCTGCAGCCCGCGAATCGTTTCGGCCACCTGCGCAAACGTGACGCCGTCAGGAAGAATCAGCGAAAAATCTCGTTCGACACCGGGATAACGTGGAAGCGGTTTGAATCTGAGCCGAGCGCTCCTCCCATCGACCGCTTCGAGCAAAGGCTTGAGCCGCAATTCGGCCACGAATGCCTCTTGCCGCAGTTTGAATTCGTCGGCGACTCGCCGCGCAAGCTGACCTGCGTGCCCAACCAACGCGGTCGATCCGTTACTATGCGCCAGCGAAATTTTCGCAGCTCGCGCCCCCGCAAGCCAGCTCGGACCGCCCGTCTGCCACGCCAAACCCCCCGCAAGCTCACCGATGCGATCCAAATCGCCTTTCAAGTCCGCGAACGAATACTCCCGCGCCTCTTCCCAAATTGTCTTCTCGCCCGCCAATCCAGTCGCGCCAATCGTCAGCACCGGCGTCTCCTTCGGCTCGCCGTTATGCAGTTCGTATGTCCGCCCAATCTCAAAAAGCCGCAGATTGCGCTGCCCGTGATTCAAATTCCATTCGAGCGCGCTCGCCATGCTGACGATTCCATTCGAGCGCATCGTCGAAGCATCTTCCGCCAGCGGATTGCCGATCACCGCCGGCGCGGCGCCTTCGGGACGAAACAGCGCATCGAGTTTCGAATCAACAATCGGGATCGCGACAATTTCGTGATAACCGAGGCCGACGAGCCGCTCGATAATCCGTTCCATCGCTTCGGCATGAGGCAACGGGTGCGCGGGCTGTTTCGCGGGGGGCAGACGCGGCGGAAACTTTTCGTAGCCGTAATGACGCGCCACTTCCTCCACGAGATCAATCCCGCGCGTCACGTCGCGCCGCCAGGAAGGCTGCTGGCATTCCCATTCCGCGACAAGCGCGCCCGCGGCACCGCGATTGCCGTCAACGCGCACGGGACGAAATCCGAGCGCGCTCAAAATGTCTTCGATGTCGCGGTCGGGAATATCCGCGCCCATCACGCGCAGCAATTCTTTGCGTGTGAATTTGATTTTGCGCAGCGGTTCGGGACGCGGATACACATCAATCACGCCCGAGAGAATCTCGCCGCCGGCCACTTGTTGAATCAGTTCCGCCGTGCGCCGCGATGCAAGTTCCGCCATTTCCGGATCGGCGCCACGCTCGAATCGGTAGGAAGCCTCCGTGCGCAGGCCAAGCGCCTTCGAAGTACGCCGCACCGCGATCGGATCGAACCAGGCGCATTCAATCAGAATATTTCGCGTGCTGAAGCTGATTTCCGTTTCCGCGCCGCCCATCACGCCGCCGATGCCGATGGCACGCGCGCCGTCCGCAATCACGCACATGTCTTTCGCCAGCGTGCGTTCGGCGCCATCAAGCGTGCGAATCTTTTCGCCCGCTTTCGACTTGCGCACCACGATGCGGCGCTCATTCAATTTATCGAGATCGTAGGCGTGGAGAGGATGGCCCAGCTCGAACATCACGTAGTTCGTGATGTCCACCACGTTGTTGATCGAATTCTGCCCGATGGCTTCGAGGCGCTGCCGAAGCCAGTCCGGCGAAGGCTGCACCTTCACGCCGCGCATCACGCGCGCCGTAAATCGCCCGCACAATTCCGGCGCTTCGATATCCACTCGCGCCGCATCCGCACCTTTCTCGGCAATTTCTTTCAGTTTCGGCTGAACAGGCTTCAGCGGCAGGCGATAAATCGTAGCTACTTCCCGCGCGATTCCGTAATGTCCCAGGCAATCCGGCCGATTCGACGTGATCTCCGCATCGAGCACAGGCCCGGCCGGCGTTTCCTCAACCGAATCAATCGCGACGCCGCACAGCGAGAGCCGAGTGCCCAGTTCGGACGCACTCGCCTTCGCGTCAACAAATTCTTTCAGCCAGTTATAAACAACTTTCATCTAGCCAACCGCCGCTCCGGTCGCCCGTCCAAGCAACACTGTCATCCCGAGCGAAGACCCGCGTGCTTTTTCTTCCCATCGCGAAGCGCGAATCCTGCGTCCCGCCTCAATTTGCGGGGCGATGGCGCGGGTCGCAGTCGAGGGATCTCTCTTCGCCTTCAATGCGCCGACTCCGTCGTTACGGAAACTGCCCCAAAAACCGCACGTCGTTCTGGAAAAGCACCGGCAATTCACTCAACCCGTACTTCATCATCGCCAGACGATCGATGCCCATCCCGAACGCAAACCCCGATAGCCGCTCCGGATCGTAATTCACGAATCCATACACCGCTGGATTCACCATCCCGGCGCCAAAAAGCTCGATCCAGCCCGACTGCTTGCAAATCCGGCAGCCGCTTCCGCCGCACACGTGGCAGCTCGCGTCCACCTCCGCCGAGGGTTCCGTGAACGGAAAGTAACTCGGCCGCAGCCGGGTTTTTACTTGCGGCCCGAGAAAGGCGCGCACGAAATATTCCACGGTCCCCTTGAAATCGCAGAACGTGATGTCCGTATCCACCGCGAGGCCTTCGATCTGATGAAACATGTACCCGTGCGTCGCGTCAGGATTGTCGCGCCGGTAGACTTTCCCCGGCACCACGATGCGCACTGGCGGCGCCTGCTTTTCCATCGTGCGAATCTGCATCGGCGAAGTGTGCGTGCGCAGCACGTCGTGATTCTTCGCGCCCTCGATGAAAAACGTATCCATGTTGTCGCGCGCCGGATGATGCTCGGGAATGTTCAGGGCTTCAAAGTTGTAGTAAGGCGTTTCGATCTCAGGCCCTTGCACCACGCTGAACCCAATCGAAAGAAAAATGCGCTGCAGCTCTTCGGAGGTTTGTCGAATCAGATGGCGTGTTCCGATCGGACGCTCGACACCCGGAAGCGAAAGATCGAATCGTTCAGCTTCAGGTACAGTGAGGTTCTCAGGCACCCCGAGGTGGTATTCAAACTTGTCGTCCCAACGATTCAGGCTTTCGCCAAAAGCGCGCTCGATAGTTGCCTTCAGGCTGTTGAGCTCCTGGCCGACAACAGCCTTCATAGCTGGTGGTGCAGGCTTCAGCCACTGGTCCGTTATGACCGACAGGAACCCTGATTTACGTGACAGCCACCTCATCTTTGAAACGCCCAAATCTATCGGATCGATACATTCGCTAATCTCGGATTTGAAACGCGAAGCCAGCTCGCTGAAGACTTTCTGAACCGTTGAAGGATCGAACGAGTCGGGGCGAGTCGGAGTTGAGTAGAGAATTTGGATCGTATGTAAATCACTCTTGAGATCGTCGAGCCATCGAGCAAAAGTTTGGTGTAATTCGGCAGGAGCCGATTTCACAAATTTAGCTTCTACGATGAAGAACTGGTCATTCCATGTTTTGAGCAATGCATCCCAACCCAGCTTTTTTGCTTCAAGCCGAGCATCTTGTTCCATTCCTGCGCGAAGACGAGTTAGCTCCATCGAGAATTGAGAAGCCTTCTCGGCGGACCTCGGATCAAGACTAATTGGTTTCGGCGTTGGCTTCATTTTCCAAGCTTCCCCGAAAAGTGGTGCCGCACACGCTTCCTAACGCGACTTAACCTTCGTCGTGATGCCGTGCGTGCTCCGGCTTCGGAGCCTTTGCACCCGCCGAGGCTTTCGCAATGTGCTGCCTCGCTGAATCCACCAGCGAGGTGAAACCCGCCGCGTCGCGCACAGCCATATCAGCGAGAATTTTCCGGTCGAGCTCGATTCCGCCTACCTTCAGGCCGTGAATCAACTGGCTGTAAGTGATGCCGTTGTTACGCGCTGCTGCGCCGATGCGCTGAATCCACAGCGTGCGGTAGTCGCGCTTGCGCGTGCGCCGGTCGCGATAGCTGTAACGCAGCGAGCGATTCACGGCTTCCTTCGCTGAGCGGAAGAGTTTTCCCTTGGTGAGGAAAAATCCCTTCGCGTGCTTCAGCAGCTTCTTGCGGCGCGCGCGGCGCTTTGTTCCACGTTTAACTCGAGGCATAGCTTTGTCTCCTGATATGCGCCAGATCGGCGTTTGAAATATTCAAAATTTTAACGGGAGACAAACGAGGCCGCCGCTCGCCCAAAAACACACCAAGGCAAGCAGCAGACGGGTTTGTCTCATGGAACGGCAACTTGCTTATCCCGATCGCAATGACGCTTCGCCGGGAAATCCGGCCGACAGGCACCCGTTACGCTCTGCCTGGCACGAGAAAAATTCAAATCGAAAACTAGACGCCGTACGGAAGCGCGAGCCGCACGTTCGGCACGTCGGCTTTATTTACGACGGCGGACTTACCGAGCTTGCGCATGCGGCGAGGCTTCTTGGTGCCCAGCAAATGGCGCATGCCGGAATGCCGGCGAATAAATTTCCCCGTCGCGGTCTTCTTGAAGCGCTTGGCAGCGCCGCGGTGCGTCTTCAATTTCATTTTCTTGTTCTTCTTCACAATTTCCTCGTCTATCCAGTTCTTACGCTTTTAAGTGCCACAGGCACTCTTGCCTGTGCGCTTTTTCTCCTGGCTCGATCCAAATACTTGGCAATCAAGCGTGCTAGCTCGAAAGCCCTAAGCCTGCCCGCCCGCAGAAATCGGACGGCTCGGTACAGGCGCAGCGCCCGCGCCTTTTTTCGGGGCGAGCAACGCCAGCAAAATATTCGCTTCCATGCGCGGCCCGAATTCCACCTGCGCGTGGTCGGTGATGTCCATCAGCAGACGATTCATCTTCGCGCGCCCCACATCCTGGTGCGCCATTTCGCGGCCGCGATGAAAAATCATCGCCTTCACTTTGTAACCGTCACCCAGGAACCGAATGATCTGATTCTTTCGCACCTGATAATCGTGCTCGGCGGTAGAAGGACGGAACTTCACTTCCTTGATGTGCGAACTCTTCTGGTGCTTCTTCGCCTCGTGCGCCTTCTTGCTTTGCTCGTACAGGAACTTTCCGTAATCCACCAGCTTGCAAACCGGCGGCACAGCATTGGGCGAGATCTCGACCACGTCCAGTCCGGACTCTCGCGCTGTTTTCATTGCATCGAACAGGGTCATCACACCCAACTGATTCCCTGCATCGTCAATCACGCGAACTTCGCGAGCGCGGATGCGCTCGTTCACTCGAAGACCACCACCGCGTTCTGCTGGTATAAATCCACCTCCGGGGCCAGAAAAACAAGTTTCGACGCCCAATTGTCTGCTTCTCACGTACAGAAATTCTCAACGGGAGAGACAGGGCAAGAAGTATAGCACGCACTCCAAGCCCACCCGCAATAGCCCTTTTGCCCGGTAAAAACGCTCAGTCCGTTTTGCGTACAGTCGCCGGTCTGCAACGAGCCAATGCAGTCGTCAGTTAGCGACTCACGGATCCGTGCGCCAATTGCGCTAATTTTCGCCGCTTCACAATAACTCCCGCTACCGCAAAGGCGAGAGCCATCAAGCCGAGAAGACCGCAAATGCCAGCAGCAAATTCGAGAATTCCCGCAGCCACACCAACGTTCTCGCGCTCGCCCATGTCGGGGATCACGATCAAGTCCGCTTGGGTTTTTGCTGGGGAAACCGCTGAGTTGTGAAAGTCCACACGGAGTTTGCAGTGACCATCGTGCGCTGGGCGGAATGAGCCGATAATCGCATCATCTCCATCACTGCTAAGTTCCCGAGCTACTGCTCCGTGAGCAACTATGTGTTCATCTTCCAGTAAGGCCCAGGAAAGACTGTCTTGCTGAAGGTTCAGACTCATTGCTCCACGCACAACTTCGATGTCGTATGACCTGCCTCCTTTTGCGATAAATTCGCTGGTTCGTACTTCGCTGGCATTTCCCGACAACGAAATTCTAATCGGCATCCCGGCAAAACTTTCGCGAACACCGGCTGATTCTCGGTAGAAATACCCAGCGACTAGAAACAGTCCGACCGAGGCCAACAAGCCGATTCGAGTCAGCATGGGTAGTTGCATGGAGTCCCTCGATCCGCTATGCGACCGCTCGAGAATCAACTTCCTTTTTCAGGTCGGCGAGGAATTGGTCGAGGGGGCGGGGGCCCTGGTCGCCTTTGGTGCGGTGGCGGACGGCTACTGTGCCGGCTTCGGCTTCTTTGCCGCCGATTACGAGCATGTAGGGGATTTTTTGCAGCTGCGCGTCGCGGATTTTCGCTTGCACCTTCTCATTGCGCTCGTCGAGTTCGACGCGAATGCCCGCGGCAAGCAGTTTCTGCATCACTTCTGCGGCGTAGGTGTTTTGGCGTTCCGTGATGGGCAGGATTGCGACTTGCACTGGTGCGAGCCATGCAGGAAATGCTCCGCCGTAAAGCTCGATCAGGTAGGAAACCATGCGCTCCATCGTGCTTATCACGCCGCGATGAATGATCACCGGGCGATGCTCCTTGCCGTCTGCGCCTATGTAGCTGAGATCGAATTGGTTCGGCAGATGGAAATCGATCTGAATCGTGGAATAGGTTTCCTGGTGGCCCATCACGTCGGCGAGCTGGATATCCAGCTTCGGGCCGTAGAAGGCCGCTTCACCGGGAGCCTCGGTGTAAGGAAGTCCGAGCGAATTCATCGCTTCGCGGAGAACGTTTTCGGCCAGGTCCCACATTTCGTCGTTGGCCACATATTTCTCGGCATTCTCTTTGCCTCGCAGCGAGAGCCGATAGCTGTATTGAGTGATGCCGAGATCGCGGTACGCGCGTTCGACCAATCGCATCACGCCGGCGAATTCGTCTTTGATCTGCTCGGGAGTGCAGAAAATGTGCGCGTCATTCAGCGTCATCGCGCGAACGCGGCTGAGACCGCTCAGTACACCCGAACGCTCGTAGCGATACATGGTTCCGAGTTCGGCAATACGCACCGGCAAATCTCGGTAGCTGCGTTTCTTCGACTCGTAAACCAGGATGTGGTGCGGGCAGTTCATCGGCCGCAACACGAGATCTTCGGTTTCGAGCTCCATGGGCGGAAACATATCCTCGTGATAGTGCTCCCAATGGCCGGAACGCTTGTAGAGATCCACTTTTGCGAGGTCGGGCGTGTAGACGTGCTGATAGCCGGCCTCGCGTTCGCGCTCGAGAATATATTCTTCGAGCAGGCGGCGAATCGTTGCGCCTTTGGGAAGCCACAGAGGTAATCCCGCGCCGACGAGATCGCTTACGGTAAACAGTTCAAGATCTTTTCCAACTCTGCGGTGATCGCGCTTTTTTGCTTCTTCGAGCCTGTGCAGATATTCGTCGAGTTCCTTCTGATCGACGAAGCACGCACCGTAAATCCGCTGCATCTGCGGATTGCTTTCTTTGCCTTTCCAGTAGGCGCCAGCGACGCTCATTAATTTGAACGCCTTGATTCGGCCGGTGGAAGGAATGTGCGGGCCGCGGCAGAAGTCGATGAATTTTCCGGTGGTGTAGAAGGAAACCATCGGCTCATCCGCTTTTTCTTCGACGAGCTCACATTTGAATTCTTGGTTCTGCTGGCGATAGAGCTCGATGGCTTCGGGCTTGGGAATCAGTTTGCGTTCGTTGGGAATATCTTTCGAGGCGAGTTCGTGCATCTTCGTTTCGATTTTCACGAGATCGTCGGGAGTGAACGGCTCATCGCGCACGAACTCATAGAAAAAGCCGGTTTCGATGGGCGGGCCAATGCCGAGCTTCACGTTGGGATAGAGCTCCATCACGGCGGCAGCTAGAAGATGCGCGGCCGAGTGGCGGAACACCTGCACCGCATCGGGGTCTTTCGCGGTGAGAATCGCGAGCTTGGTGTCGTGATCGAGTGGGCGCGCAAGATCGATCAAATCGCCATTGGTGCGGGCGACGAGAGCCTCTTTCGCGAGACGCGGCGAGATATGCTTCGCGATATCAGCGGCGGTGGTGCCCTTGGGGACGTCGCGAATGGCGCCGTCGGGCAAAGTAATTTGAATGGTGTCCATGGTTTATCAGCTGTGCTCGCCGGCAAGTGCGCGGACGAAACAGGAAGCAGGTAGATTACTTTGCGGTGCTCGCAGGGTCAAGGTTGCGTGGGAAGTCGCGCCCCGGAATGCGGAGGACAAACCACCGCTTTTGTCCCGATTAGAATCAGTATTCGGCCAAAGTTTTGTTGGAGTTGCGGGGAATCCTAATCGCGGTGTCTCGATTAGAAAGGCTGTGGCTAGCGATTGCTTGAACTGCGGCAGCCCGACGTGAAAAATCGCAAAATATTTGCGATTAGGAAATTTTAGTTCGTTGATTCTTATGGGATTTACGTTCAATTCTAATTCCAGATTTGCGATTAGAAAGTGGGTTGGCGGGGCGCAAGGCTGGTGAGAGGCAGGCGACGACCCCTGCCCGAGGCTGCCTCGATTTCGCCCGGTCCGCTCCCTATCGCAATTTTTCGGCACGCAAAAAATCTCCCAACTCATGTTAACAGAAATGCAAACAGGTCTCAATAAGTAAAAACACGGTCTTCGAGCAAAGGTCGATGGGAACAAGATCGCATGGGGACGAGGACCTTTTTGTTGCTGGCCAGCGAACTTAGACGCTTTTGCCGAAGAGAACCACTAGCGTCGCGAGGGTAGCGACATGGAGAAGAATGTGCGCGGTGTTTGGCGCCATGCCGTTGCGCTGCGGCAGGAACGAGTGGGTATTGCCAAACATGATGCGATAGCGCTCGGCGCGCTGCGGCTCGGGCTTCAGAAGGTAGGGAACCCACCAGGCGCGAAACTGGCCGATGAATAAGAGCGCGTAGCTAATCCAGAGCCACATGACGAGCCAGTGCGGATATCCGGCGCCGAGATAGCGCGCGCTGAAAAACAGCCCAATGGCGAACGGAATCGTTTGGATACACGTAACAAGTATAAGGCGACGATACGTGTCCTGGCTGCGCACGGCGGCCACATCGTTCAAACGTCCGAGCGGGATCCAATCGTGAATCAGCAAAAAGAGAACCTGGAATGCCTGGAGAGCCAGCAAAACTTTGTCTAACACACCTACCTCTGCGCCGAGAGTATCAAACTAAGGGATGATAACGGCGGGTAGGCCTCGGAGTTTTGTGTTGGTGGTGACGAATTGAGCTTGGTGGGCGCGGGCGGTGGCGTAGAGGAGGGCGTCGGTCATGGCGAGGCGGTGATTGAGGCTGACGTCGGCGGCGGCGAGAGCCGTCATTTCATCGAGCGGGACGACGCGGCAGTGGAGCGCTTGCGAGAGAAAGCGATCAGCGAGAGGCTTGCCACGGTGGCGGGCGAGCTGGCGGTAGACCTCGTAGATGACAAGCGAGGGAACGATGACGGCAGCCTCGTTCTCCAGGTAGTGGGCGAACAATGGGGCCTTCGAGTCTTCGGTAAGATATTCGAGCCAACCTGAGGAGTCGACGAGGTAAAGCTCAGAAGTGGTCCGAGTGCTCACGGTAATCCTCTTTCCATCTCATTCCTTTGGCGGCGCCCCGGAGCTCTTTGACAGAGCGGCGAGGAAGAATCCGGATGGTGCCTTCGGTCGAAAACATGACGAGATCCTGGCCCGGTTCGATGTGCAATTCCTCGCGAATGGATTTGGGGATGACGATCTGGAATTTGGGAGAAACGCGGACACGGGCTCTCTCCATGGCTGGGAACCTCCGATTGCCGATCGATAGCTACATCGTATTACAAGCATGCCATCGATAGCAAATCGTATGCCAAGCACAGAGCTGCGCTGCGAAGCGCTTGAGTTGCAGCAGCTTGGAGGGGTTCGGTCGCGGTTCGTGATCACCTTGACGAGTTGAATGCGTGGAATTGCGAAATGGTTCACGGAATCATGCGCGCAGGAAGGAACAAATTTTACCAGTCGACCCGCCGACAATTACGAGGACGTTTTCAAATTTTTACGGATTGACACTCGAGTGAAAAAATATTCTACGCACTGGTGACGAGAAAAAACCGAAGAGAGATCCTTCGACTGCGACTCGCGCCCTCGCCCGGCAGATAGAGGCGGGACGCACAATTCGCGCTCCGCGAGGGAAGAAGAATCGCGCGAGTCTCCGCTCAGGATGACAGGCTGGTGTGGGCACGCGTCGGCCGAGTGTGAACACTCGGCTCGCTCCAAGCCTTCTACTTCTTGCGGGCGGATTCGAGCATGTCCCAGGCGGCGTCGGGGAGATCGACGAAGTCGTTGAATTCGCCGGCGCCGCGGAGCCAGAGGGCGCCGTCGATTACTACGCATTCGCCGTTGACGTAGTCAGAGTGATCGCTCACGAGGTAGACGGCCAGGTCGGCGAGCTCTTCGTGGCGGCCGAAACGCTTCATGGGGTGGTTATTCTTCGCGCGTTCTTCGAATTCCTTTGAGGGCATCAAGCGCGAGAAGGCGCCTTCTGTGGGGAATGGGCCGGGGGCGATAGCGTTGAGTCGAATGTGATGCTTGGCCCATTCGACGGCGAGAGAGCGCGTCATGGCGAGGACGCCGGCCTTGGCGCAGGCGGAAGGCATCACGTAGCCGGAGCCGGCATTGGTGGCGGCGTAGGTGGTGACGATGTTGAGGATGTTGCCGGGTTTTTTCGCGGCGATCCATTTGCGGCCGAGGACGAGCGTGCAGTGGAATGTGCCGGTGAGGACGATACCGATGACGGCGTTGAACGCGTTGGGCGAGAGCTTTTCGCTGCGGGCGATAAAATTGCCGGCGGCGTTATTGACGAGCGTGTCGACGGAGCCAAATTTTTCTTCGGCGGCGGCGACAACGCTTTCAACGGCCGCGAAGTCGCGAACGTCGGCGATGCCGTAGGCGGCTTGAGCGCCTTTGGCACGAATGTCGTCAGCGGTTTGCTTCAGGGGCTCTTCGCGGCGGCCGGTGAGAAAAATATTGGCGCCAAGTTCGGCGAAGCGCAGAGCCATCGAGCGGCCCAGGCCGGTGCCGCCTCCGGTGATGAAAATTGTGCGGCCTTTTAGCAGGTTGGGCTGATACATGGGAAGCCTCCGTGGTTTTGCGGCACCATTCTTCACGTATCGGCGCATTCATCGCAAGGCAATCTTGCGAGGGAGACGTCATTTCCTGATGGGTCGGGCTTTTGCTGTGGGCAGCGCGGGCGGCTCTTAGAGCCGCCCCTACTGTACGGGCGCTACTTGGCTACGGGTGTGAGGAATTCTTTTGGTAGTGGATTATCCGTGGTTTCTTCCTGCCACATTATGGTGACGACCCACCAGCGCGTGCCGTCGTTGTAAAGCTGAAAACTATTGATGCCGCGGGCGAAGGGCTTTTCGTCTTTGGCGTCGTGGCGCGATTCGTAGGTGCTGAAGACCTGCATGATGTTGCCGTAGCGCTCGGTTTTGCGGGAGGCTTCGCGCTCGACAAAACCATTTTTGTCGAAGTAGGCTCCGGCGCGGTCCGAGTAATCCTTGGGGGCCATGACGACGATGCCGATGCCGGGCTTGTCTTTTCGGGGGCCGATGGGAATCAGGCGGGCGCCGGGAGCGAAGAGGGAATTGAAGCGGTCCCAATCGCGCGGGCCGGCGGGGCCGGAGATTACGTCGTAGACGGCGGCGAGGATCGCGTCGGGTGAAGCGACGTCCGCGGGCTTAGCAGCGGGAGGTTCGGCGGCTTGCGGCGCGGGCGCTGGAGCTGCTTGGGGCTGAGGCTTCTCTTGCGCGCGGGTGGGAAGCGCGAGTGCAGATGCGAAGATTAGAACGGCAAACCAACTTGCACGTGGCATTTTTGAATCCTCCGGCGGCTCGCCGCTTATCCGTGATTGCCCCAGTGCCGCAGGGGCGGAGCTTAAACTGCGGGAGGTTGCGGATGCTAGGAAAAAAAAACCGGCAATGAGTGTGGGCACAGGATTGGGACTGATTGCGGCAGCAGTACCGGTTGGAGGTTGCGCTGGAAGGTCCCCGGCGAGGGACGGCGTTGTTGTGGCCGCGGCTGCGCGGTGGATGGGCACGAACTCGGGGTATCACAAAGGGCGGATCGCTTGGGATCCGCCCTCTTGTAAAGACAACCTGCCAACTAAGACTCGACTAGAACAGCAACTTCAAAGCGAACTGCAACTGTCGCGAAGAGCCTGAATCGCCGGTTGGAAACCGGGTTGAAGTGATGTCACCGAAGGCGCCGCTCTGAACGTTCAATACTGGATTCCCGAAATTCGCCTGGTTGAAAATATCGAAGAAGTCGGCGCGGAATTGTAAGGTGAACCGCTCCGTCAGCTTCGTGTTTTTCAGGATGGAGAAATCCGTGTTAAAGAAATGCGGGCCGGTGAACGCGTTACGCGGGAGATCGCCGAAATGACATGTAGTAGGTTGAAGCACAAAGCTCGTGGCTGCCGTAGCCTTTTGTACGTTGCTAAACGTGCACGGGACGGCGAACGCAGCATTTGGCGTGGTGGCACAGTCGGGCAGCGCCGGTTGAGGAGCTGGGGGAGGAAGAATGCCGGCGAGTGAGCCCGTGTACGTGGCGCAGGTGACGTTATTACTGAACCACTGTGCCGAATGGCCTGTTGGGTGCACGGGCTGCAATAGATCGGGACGGAGAGCGCCGCTGCCCGTGGTACCGGTGAACTGCGTAATACCGGTGACGACGAATAGCGGATTGCCCGATTGCAGAACGTTGATCAACCCGAATTGCCATCCCTCCACGAAGCGATTGGAATGGAAGGGCAGCTGATAAAAGCCGCTGAGGACGAAGCGATGCCGAGCATCGAAGTCCGAGAGACTGCGCGCATCGCCGACGTCCAAACTATTCTGAAGGAGTACCGTGTTGTTGTTTTGCGAGACGTTGTCCAGCGATTTCGAATAGGTGTAGGAAGTATTGAATTGGAGCCCGTGGGCGAAACGCTTATTGAGCGTGAGCCACAGCGCATTGTAGCTGGAAGTGCCCGGGCTGTCGGCTTCGATGATGTTGCCGAGGCCCGCACCGGGTCGGATCGGACTGCCGGCTGACAGCGTTGGGAAAGGCCGCACCAGGCAAGGACTCACGGTCGCACAGTCGGCACCACTCGCTAGCTCCAACTGATTGAGGTTCCGGGCAACTCGCAGATGCGTACCCTCAGACCCAACGTACGCAGCGGTGAAACCGAGCGATGGCGTGATTTGGCGCTCGATATTAAGGTTCCACTCTTGCACGTAAGGATTGTCGAAGTGGCGGTTGATGGTTGTGGGTGCGAGACCGGAAAATCCCGCCACGGTGGAAGCATTCATGAGCGACAGCATATTCGCAGCGGTCGGAGTGGCCGTGAGCGGTTGCGCAAAAGGCGGGTTGGCATTCAAGTTTGTAACGATGCCGGTAATCGGTTCATCCGTGAGAATGCCATAGCCTGCGCGGACGACGGTCTTACCGTTGCTAAATGGATCCCAGACGATCCCGAGCCGTGGCTGGAAATTCAGGTTATTGGTGTGGAATGGCTGGCCGAAACCCGGTGTGCCGATTTGATTGAGGCTGTCGGTGCCGGGATCGAAGACGACGAACCGGTTGTCCGCTTCCGTCGGAGTGGAGTACCACGAATAGCGTAAGCCCAGCTGCAGAGTGACGTTCGAACGCCATTTGAAGCTGTCCTGCACGAACCAGTCGTATGTTGGCGAGAGAATTCTGTTTGCGGTAAATCCGCCCAGAGTGTAGGACGCAGGCGCGTCATTAATAAAATCGGCGATGCTATTAAACACGAACCGAGAGGGATCCTGCGAGAAGTTGTTGTTGTAGAAGCGCCGGAGCTCGATGCCGAAGACCAGCGCGTGGCGGCCTTTCAGCCAGCTCAAGTTATCCCCGATGACAAACGTGGTATCTCCGCGGCCTTGCGGTTCGCCTGTAGGACCTCCGAAATCGAGGGCGCCAGTGCCACCTATGTTAAGTTCGGCCAAGCCGATTGACGAAGTAACGCCGCTATCAATTCCGAAGTCCCCGGAATTCAACAGCTGAGCGGGAGTGAAAGTGATGTGTATGCGGCTGTAGCCTACGCGGAAGGTGTTGGTGAGACTGGGTCCGAAGATGTGATCCTCCGAGAGCGTGACGATCTGGCGCCGCGATTGCCGAATATCGCCCCATGTAGGAAGAGTGTCACCTACCGTGGGGAACAGAGGCTCCTGGCGCAAATCCTGCTGCAATGCGAAATAGCCATGAAGCCGATCGCTATTGGTGAGTTGGACATCGACGTCGGCAGTCCCCTGATCGATATTCACGGGCGCGACGCTGGATCCGCGGAAGAAAGCGTTGCCCTTCGAATCTGTGAAATTGCCTGGAGGGATGAAATTCTGGACAAGCGACTTCACGGTGGCATCGCTGGTGGCTGCGACCTGGTCCAACTGGGCCTGGTTCAGAACGAGCGCATTGACTGTGAGGCCTTGCCGGTGACGCAGGCCTTCATAGCTGATGAAAAAGTGCGCTCTATTTTTCTTGATAGGGCCGCCCAATGCAGCGCCGAAGTTATTGCGCTTCAGGGTTGACTGGGGAACTCCCTTGGTGTTGAAAAAATTTCGCGCGTCGAGATCGCTATTGCGCAGAAATTCAAAGGCTTCGCCGTGAAAATCATTCGTGCCGGAGCGCGTGGCGATATTCACCACAGCCCCCACGTTGCGTCCGTATTCGGCGCTGGGAACAGAATTGTCCACTTTGAATTCGGCAACCGTGTTGATGGAGGGTTGGAATACGAGTTGGTTTTGCACCATATCGTTCAGATTGATTCCATTGACCATGATGTTGACGGTGTCTTCGCGCTGGCCGGCGGTATTAAATGCGAAAGAACCTTGGCCACGAATTGGCTGCGAAAGAAAACCATTGGCTGGCGCTGTCACCGATCCGGCCGTCAAGAAACCGAGGTCGAGGAAGTGGCGGCCGTTCAACGGTATTTCCTGGACGGTCTTTTGGTCGACAACCTGGCCGATCGTCACGGTGCTGTTATCGATTACCGGCGATTCAGCCGTGATCGTCACTTGCTGCGATAATTTTCCGACCTGCAGTTGAATCGTCTGGGTCACCGTTGAGCTGACGTCGAGAACCAGATTGCTGACGATAGCGGTCTGAAAACCTTCCGCGCTCACCGTGATTGCATATGTGCCCGGTGGAAGCGCTGGTACGACAAAAAGTCCGTCGGAATCCGATTCATTATTCCACTCAGCTCCCGTCGCTTGATTCCGGACCACAACCTTTGCGTGAACGACTGCCGCACCGCTCGGATCAATCACCGAGCCCCTGAGAACTGCCGTAGACTGCGCTTTGGCGATAGGGCTAAGCGCAACCCACAGCGCGAGCAACAGAAGAGAAAAGAAATGGCTTGTAACGAAGACACCCAGACTCTTCGAACGGCTCATAGTTCCTCCTCACTCTTGTGACAAGCCTGGAGCATCGTGCTGGAGGTCGCAGGAGCACCGAACGCAATTCCCGTTCAGGGCAACTCGGAGCTGGAAAGCATTTCAGCCGATGGCTTGTCTTTTTTTTCGCGTAGGCACACACCCATCGCGACGCGTTGGGGACGCGTCGCACCCGTTGACAAAATCGCCCGCAATTTCAGCGCCAGGATTCAGAGGAAACTTAGAAAGCGCTAACCTAAGGGATTTCAATTACCTATCAGGTAAATAGGTTAAGAAGGCGAAGTACCGGCGATTCTTGCCCTTTCATTTTTTGTAATAATTTGTGATTTTTGGAATGATTCTTGAATCTTGCGAACGCCGCAAACCAGTTTGGCGATCCAGGCGACTAGCTGAGAAACTACACACAAAGCCTTAGTACGACCCAAGCATCCCAATTGCCCCGAGCAGACATCTTTAGTAGTCTCTACGATTGCGTTTACGACAAAACAGAGGGCTGAGCGACTTGGGGATGAATTGTTTGCAGCGAAAACTGGGTTTCAACTTCTGGGCTCTTTTGCTTGCTGTGGTTCTGCTTCCTGCCTGCGAGCAGCAGATTAACTTTCCGAAGCCGTCGCTCAAAGCCATGTCGCCCACCACAGCGCAGGCAGGGGGTACGGCGTTTACCCTCACAGTGACGGGCAAGAGTTTTTCGCCGGGTTCCTTGGTCGAGTGGAATGGAAATGCGCTGGTGACGACCTTCCTGAGCACCAGCCAGATGACCACTCAGATTCCCGCAAGCCTGATTGCGAGTCCGGGTACGTCGACGGTGACTGTATTTACTTCCACCCCTGGCGGAGGCACATCGGCCACCTCTCTTACTTTCACGATTACGCCTGCGCCGAGCAATGTTCCCACGATCACGTCCATGTCGCCGACGACAGTGCTCGCCGGGTCGCCGGGCGTGACATTGGTTATCACCGGCACGAATTTCGCTCCGCAATCGGTTGTGAGCGTGAACAACACGAACCGGTCAACCGGCTTCATAAACAGCACAATTCTGCAGGTGAGCCTTACGGCAGCCGACGTGGCAACGGCGGGCACGCTTTCCATAGCGGTGACAAATCCCGCGGCACCACCGCCCTCGCCACCAAACGGCGGAACGTCCAACGTCTTTGCATATTCAATCGTGAATCCATTTCCTGTGATCACCACGGTCGCGCCCACCAGTGTGGCAGCGGCCGCAACAACGGCGCCGCTTCTCACTTTAACCGGCACTGGTTTCAATGCCACTTCTGTGATCGACATCAACGGAGGACCTCGAGCGACGACGTTTGTGAGTTCCACATCGCTGACAACGCAACTGGCGCAAGGAGATATCGCTGCCGGCGGGGTGAATCAAATCCAGGTGTTCAATGCGGCGCCGGGGGGAGGAACTTCTAATATTGTGGTGTTCTCCGTGAACCCGACAGCGACGAAAGGACTGCCGATAATACTGGACTTGGCTCCAGACGGTTCGCAAGCAGAGAACGGAATCTGCGGCACAAGTTCAACATGCGCGAACGGAACTCCAGATGCCATGACGTCTGGCCCGTCTACCAGTATGAATGGAGAGATGGTTGCGTTCGCCTCCATCTCAAACAATTTGGTGACAAATGATACGAATGCGTCGAGCGATGTATTCGTCCGCAATACGTGTGTGACCGTCGCCTCGTGCACACCCTCGAACACATTGATTAGCGTGGATCCAAATGGCAACACGGCAAACGGCCCAAGTTGGGAGCCGACGATTGCTTCGTCTGGCGGAAACGTAGCGTTTACATCTACCGCGTCCAACCTGGTGACGTCTGCGCCGCTTGACGGCAAGACTCGCCAAGTATTCTGGCGTCCGGTGGGCGCAGCGTCCACAACAACGGCAACGATACTCATCTCGATGGGAGCCGACGGTGTGAGCGCCGGTAATGGAGACAGTTTCAATCCTGTAATCAGTCCGGACGGGGGGTTTGTGGCTTTTGTATCGCTGGCGACGAATCTCGTGTCGAACGCGACGTTTGACGGAGTCACTCCGCAGGTCTTCGTGCGGAGCACGTGCGGCGGCGTCGCCAGCACCACATGTTCGCCCACGACATTCTTGGTTTCCACCGCGGATGGAACCACTCCTGGAAATGGAGCAAGCTCGGCGCCGTCCATCTCAAGCGCGGCGTCTGTGATCGCATTTGTATCCACCGCGCGAAATCTGGGCGCGACGGCTCCGAACCCAAACGGACTGGCGGAAGTGTTCTCGCGCACGTGCGCGACACTGATCACGACGTGCACGGGAGAAACCGACCTGGTATCTACGCCCGATGGGGTAACGCCGGCGAACGGCGCAAGTACGCAAACCGCAACCTCGGGCACGAATGGGCGCTTCATTTCTTTCACTTCAGCCGGAACAAATCTTGGCTTTACTTCCGGTGGAACGCAGGAAGTATACGTGCGCGACACCTGCTTCAACGTCAGCACGACGACCTGCACGCCTTCGACGATCCTCGCTTCGACGCGCGACGGAACGACACCCGCGAATGCACTCGCTGAGCGGCCATCATTCGATTCGACCGGGCAATTTATAGCCTTTGCATCTGCTGCGTCGAATTTGGGCGCAAATACGGCCAACGGCATCGAGAACGTGTTTGTGAGAAACACGTGCCTCAACATCACTACGAGCTGCACCACCTCCACGGTTGTCGCGAGCCAGCCTTCCGGCACACTGGCGCCATCCTTGAACGGGAGCAGCCTGGCGCCCTCGATCAGCGGTGACGCGCACACTGTGAGTTTCCTTTCGTTCGCGAGCAATCTCGTGGCGCGCGATACGAACGGATTGGCGGATGCGTTCCTGGCTTCGACGACTTTTTAATTTCGCGTTCCTCTGCGGGATTTTTAGCGCGAGGTGGTCGAGCCGATTCGCTGCAGAATCGCCGATCGTGTCCGATCGAGCGTGAACGTGAGCGATTCACGCGGCACGCTGTTCACATAGGGCCCGATCATCCATCCGAGTCCGGTGGGGATGTCGCGCGTGAGCGAAATCGACTGGCTCTCGATGTAAGTTCCGCCGTCCTTTTCTTCGAACCGCCAGTAGGTGTTCATTCGCCACAGAAATCCGTTGTCGTGTCCTTCGCGCTTGAGCTTTTCATGGGGCTCGCCTGCGTCTTCCACTTCCTGAACACGCGTGGTGTGGGAGCGGCTCCATTCGTGCGTGGCATCCACGGGCTGGTAGTGGACTTCGTGCGTAGTGTCGAGCACCGTGGTGATCATTTTCTTTTTGTAGAAGCGAAGATCCACCACGAAATCGCTGCCGCTGTGCTGCAAAATCTTCGAACGCATCACGTCGGGCCGAAAATATTGCAGCTGATTGTCGTAGTCCTGCTCAAATGCGACCACTTGGGCGAGAGTGGCGCCGGGCACGAAAATCGTTCCAATCCAGTGGTGGATGAGCCCGCCGGGCACGCTGATCTTTTTGCCGTCATCGAGCGTTTCGAGCCGCTCGATCACCACTTTTCCGTTGCGCAGATCCTGGTAGACAGATTCGCGGCGATTTTCAGGAAGACTTTCGATCCAAAGGAACGGCTCGCGGCGCGTGAGTTCGGAGGCAATCTGCGCTTCGGTGAGCTGCACGTAGCGATCAAAGGCGGCGATCGTCTCCGGCTTTAATTCTTCGGCATTTGCTGCGCCGGGCGCAATCAGACACAAGACAAGGGTCGCGATGAAATACTGTCTGATGGAACGCCGGATGATGATTTGCCTGTCCTGTTTCTCTTCCAACTGTCCGCCTAAGGCGCCTGCTCCCCGTCGTTGCTTGCTCTTAGGCCAAGATTCCCAAGGCTTTAGCGCGCGAAATCGAGACGGCGCATTGGTTAGGACGCAGGCGGAGTTCCAAACGATTCAATCGGCAGGCGAATCGGGCGAATCGAGAAAGCCCGGCCTGCTGACAGGGTCAGGGTGTGCCAGCAGGCGAGGCTTGGACGGGCTGGGGACTTGCCCCGGCTCCATTCGGAACCGTCGTCCCCGCAGCGCAGTCCCCAACCCGCAAGAACATTGTGGCGGCCTAAAGCGGCGGCCAACAATGGCTCGGCTGGGATAAATTTCGGGTACCCGGGTTTTAGTACCGGCTCGATTGGCGCTTTAGCCCAAGCCCAATCGCCGGCTGCACCCGGCTGCTCACCTTTCGTAGCCGTTCTCGTCTGACGAAAAGTCTCCCCTTGTTATTCTACAGGAGGCGTGGCAGACTCCCTGTAGTTTGACCTCTAGTTTATCTAGGAGAGAGCCCGAATGACCGCATCGACCGAAGTGCTGCAAGGCACGCTCGATCTTCTGATCCTGAAAACGCTTGCACTTGAAGCCATGCACGGCTGGGGAATCGCGCAGCGGATTCAGCAGGTGTCGCGCGAGATGCTGCAAATTCAGCAAGGCTCGCTCTACCCGGCGCTCTACCGGCTGGAACGCAAAGGGTTGATTCGAGCGGAGTGGGGCGCGTCCGACAACAATCGCCGCGCGAAATTCTACTCGCTGACGAAAAAGGGACGCGCGCAACTCGAGAAGGAACTGGCGGACTGGGAGCGGCTGTCGTCGGCGGTGGCGCTGATTCTGCAGCGCGTGTAACGGAGCGCGGGCTATGAGCTTTTTGCAGCGGTGGTTCCGGCGCGGTAGCTCGGAGCAAGAGATCAGCGACGAACTGCGCGATCACCTTGAGCGCCAGACCGACGCGAATATCGCAGCCGGAATACCGCGCGACGAAGCGCGGAGGCAGGCGATGCTGCAATTCGGCGGCGCCGAAGCCGTGAAAGAAGATTGCCGCGAGCAGAGTAGCGGTTTCTGGCTTGAGACGCTTTGGAGTGACGTTCGCTACGGCGTGCGCATGATGGCGCGCTCGCCCGGATTCACGATCGTCGCGATTCTTACGCTGGCGCTGGGAATTGGCGCGAACACGGCGATATTTTCGGTGGTGAATGGCGTGCTGTTGAACCCGCTGCCATTTCCGCATCCCGAGGAACTTGTTTCTCTGAGCGAGAGCAAGCCAAATTTCGCCACCGGCTCGATTTCCTATCTCAATTTTCGCGACTGGCAGCGCAACAATCACACTTTTTCGGCGATGGCCATTTCGCGCCAGATCTCTTTCAGCCTCACAGGATCGGGCGAAGCCGAGCAATTGCAAGCGGAACTGCTCTCCTCTGATTATTTTTCCTTGCTGGGCGTAAAGCCGGTGCTCGGGCGGATGTTTGTGCCCGGCGAAGACGAAGTGGGCGCGGCGCCCATCGTGCTTATCAGTGCCGGTCTCTGGAAACGGAAATTCGGATCATCGCCCGATGTGCTGGGACGCACAATCACCCTCGATGGCGGCGGTTTCACGATCGTCGGCGTGATTCCCGCGGATTTCGATCTCTCCACTCGCAGCTTTCGCAACAGCGAAATCTACGTCCCCATCGGCCAGTGGAAGAATAATTTTCTGCTCAATCGCGGCGCCGGTCTCGGCATCCACGGAATCGCCCGGCTCCGGCCCGGAGTCAGCATCGAACAGGCACGCGCAGACATGGACGAAGTGACGCGCAATTTGATTGCCGCCTATCCCGACACTGACAAAGGAATCGGCGCGGCCGTGCGTCCGCTCAAGCAGGACATGCTTGGGGAAGTGATGCCGCTTCTATTGCTTTTGCTCGGCGCGGTTTGCTTCGTGCTGCTGATCGCGTGCGTGAATGTGGCGAATCTCTTGCTGGCGCGTTCCACATCGCGCGCGCGGGAGTTTGCAATTCGCGCAGCGCTGGGCGCGGGAAAAGGCCGCCTGATTCGACAGCTGCTTACTGAGAGTATTCTGCTGGGCATCGCGGGCGGCGGCCTGGGACTTCTGCTCGCTGTGTGGGCCACACGCGTTGCGCTCCAACATTTGCCCGTCACTCTGCCGCGCGCCGCCGGCGTTGGCCTTGACGCGCGTGTATTGCTTTTCACGATCGCAATTTCGGTGGGAGTCGGAATCGTTTTCGGTCTCGTCCCGGCGCTGAAATCGCTGAAACCGGTGTTGCAGGTAACCCTGAATGAAAGCGGGCGAGGCGGAAGCGGCACGCGGCATCGGACGCAAAGCATTTTCGTCGTGGTGGAAATGGCTTTGGCTCTCGTGCTTCTGGCGGGCGCTGGATTAATGGTCCGCACGCTGGCACAGCTCTGGAGCCAGGATCCGGGGTTCAATCCGCGGAACGTGTTGACGTTCAATCTGTCACCTTCGCCGTCACTGATGAACTCCAACGCCGAAACCGTGCGCGCCTTCTCGCGCGAACTCGATCGCCGGATCGCCGCGACGCCCGGCGTTCAAGCCGTCTCGATGACGTGGGCCGCGCTTCCCATGTCAGGCGACGATGAAGACGTCTTCTGGCTCGACGGCCATCCAAAACCCGCGAGCCAGAACGACATGAACTGGGCCGTGAAATACGTCGTCGATCCCGATTACCTGGAGGTGATGCAAATTCGCCTGCGTCGCGGCCGCTTCTTCACTCCGCAAGACAACGAACACGCCCCGTCAGTCGCCGTTATCGACGATACCCTCGCCAGAAAATATTTCGGCAGCGACGATCCGATCGGCAAGCGCATTCGCCTGAAGTACAACAAGGAAATGGATGACGGAACTACAGAGATCGTCGGCGTCGTAGACCATGTGAACCAGTGGGGGCTGGCTTCCGACGCGCAAAATCTGCAGGCGCAGATTTATCTTCCGGCCATGCAGATGTCGGACGGTTTCACTGTGCTCGTTTCCAATGGCACAAGCGCCGTGGTTCGTTACGCAGGATCGGCGCCGGGCATCATCGACTCGATTCGCGACACGAGCCGCAAGATGAATAGCGAACAGGTGGTCTACGGCGAGCAGACCATGGAAGAAATCATTTCCGATTCGATTTCCGACCGCAAGTTCTCGATGGTGCTGCTGGGTACTTTTGCGGCTCTCGCGCTGCTGCTTTCAAGCATCGGCATCTACGGCGTAATTTCGTATTTGATCGGCGAGCGCACGCACGAAATCGGGATTCGCATGGCGCTCGGCGCGCAGCGCAAGGACGTGCTGACACTCGTCCTGGGCGAAGGAATGAAACTCGTGCTCGTCGGCGCCGCCATCGGTATCGCAGCGGCGCTCGGGTTGTCGCGCCTAATGGCCGGCATGCTTTACGGAGTGAGTGCCACCGATCCGCTCACGTTCGCCGCCGTCCCCATCGTGCTGCTCGGCGTCGCGATGCTGGCCTGCTACATCCCGGCGCGGCGCGCAATGCGCGTCGATCCCATGACGGCTCTGCGCTACGAATGAGCGCACTGAAGGCTGTCCGCCGCTCAACGGTTGAGCGGCAATTTAGCTGATCAAGTTGGAGAAGTGACCATGAATTTCTGGCGGCGATGGTTCCCGCGCAAAGATTGGGAACGAAACATGCGAGACGAGCTCAGTTTTCACGTTGAGAAGCAAACGGCCGCAAACATTTCCGCCGGAATGGCGCCCCACGAAGCAAGACGCCAAGCTGTGCTCCAATTCGGCGGCGCCGAGAGAGTGAAAGAGGATTGCCGCGAAGAAAAACCAGGGCACACGCTCGAAACCCTCTGGGCCGATATTCGCTATGGCACCCGGATGCTACGCAAGAATCCTGGATTCGCCGCAATTACGATCCTCACTCTCGCTTTGGGGATCGGCGCGAGCACCGCGGTCTTCACCCTGGCCGACGCGGTGGTTCTGCGCCCGCTCCCCTATCGCTCCCCCGAACAACTCGTCTGGATCACCGAAGAGACCTCAACGGGCGAGTCCACCGGTGTGTCGTGGCCGAATTTTCAGGATTGGAAGCGGCTGAACACAGCATTCAGTTCGATGGCAGGCTTTCGCGACGCGCGTATGTCATTTGCGGGAGAAACATTTCCCGAGCCGATCTCGGGGCGCTACGTTACGGCAGGCTATTTCGATCTCATCGGGGTTGCGCCGATGATGGGCCGCGCGTTTCAACCTGGCGAAAACGAAGTCGGCGGCCCGGAAGTCGCCATCTTGAGTTACGAATTGTGGCAAGAGCGGTTCGGCAGG
>Ga0209525_1000032_pt1 | contig 54770 bp, 35 predicted proteins | sample JacPin_JW_Ref_O1_FD_187958 | JGI IMG/M metagenome (GOLD analysis project Ga0209525, IMG submission 187958) | Forest soil microbial communities from Algoma, Ontario, Canada - Jack Pine, Ontario site 1_JW_Ref_O1 (SPAdes) (version 2) | ecosystem: Environmental > Terrestrial > Soil > Boreal... | reverse complement strand
AATAACACGGTAAGCTTTGGTGGGAATTTCGATCGCGTGAACACTTACGAATCGTTCCCTTTGTTTTATCCCTTCGAAGCGGATTTTGCGAACTTGCCGGCGTTTCTTGGAACGGACGGAACGGTGAAGGCGATCAATCCCCCGGCTTGCCCTGGCACGGAGATTTGCCCGGATCCGTTCGTGATTTTCTTTGAACGCTTCAGCACGGCGACAAATCCGCTGTTTACAGAGGGAGCCCTGACCGGAGGAACGGCTATTTATCAGGGAGGGCCGATCTCGCAGTCTGTGCGAAGACAGGCTTCGGCCACGCTTGCCCACACCTACAACGGCCTTTTCATTCAGGATAAGTGGCGCGTTACGCCTCGGCTGACTGTGAACGGGGGATTGCGCTGGGAATTTGAAACGTGGCCGTCCGGCGTTCTGAACACGCAGTGGAAAAATTTCGATCCGCGTGTAGGCGTTGCCTATAACCTGGGGACATCTCGAAAAGTGGTGTTTCGGGCCGGATTTGGTTTGTTTCACGGAATTATTCCGTCGCCTCTGCTGATGTGCCAGGCGCCATCGTGCGGAGGGCTTTCGACGTTTCCCGGACGCAATTTTGAAAACCAATTGAATGCGAGAACGGGTTTATTTAGTTTTGCGAGCAGCCCGGACATCAACTTTTTGGGACTGAATGCGCTGCTGACGCAAGGAACGTATCCGAACGGAACGCCCGAACCGTTTTGTCCCGACGGAACGCTGGCGACTTGCGGATTCTTGCAGGACGCGACGATCGTTCGCTTTGATCAGAACTCGCAAAATCCGTACGGAATTCAAGCCAGCGCGTCACTTGAGTTTCAGCCGTTTCGAGATTCAGTGCTGAGCATTTCGGGGATTCATCTGCGCGGCGTGCATCTGGGCAGTTTTTTCAACGTGAACCAACCCGACCCAAGCGGTACGGTAACGGTGTTCAATTCGGATGGGAGTGCTGGCTGCAAGAATGTCTACTTTGATTTTGCAGCAACGAAGACGCCGCCAACGGCCTGCCCTGACCGTTATCCTGCGGGATTTGTGATTCCGGGCACTCCTCACATCAACGCGATTCCGGGATTCCGCAATCCGCAGTTCAGCGTGTTTTTTGAGGCTCGTTCGTCGTGGGATTCGGTGTACGACGGGCTACTTGTGAACTTTACGAAGCGTTTGTCCCACCATTTTTCGGTGGAAGCGAGCTACACGTACGCCCATTCGATTGATGACGGGCCGAATCCGAGCTTCGTGCTGATTCCGCAGGACAGCAATGGCGGCAACTTCCGCGCGGAGCGGGCCAATTCTGCGGACGACATCCGGCACCGGTTTGTTGCAAACGCTATCTTCACGAGCCCGGCACAAAATAAATATATGCGCGATTTCACATTCAGCACGATTATGACTTTTCAATCGCCGCCTTGGTTCACGAAATTTGCAGGCTTCGATGCGAACGGGGATGTGTTCGGGAACAACGATCGGGTGGGTTCGGAGCCGCGTGATACGTTCCGAGGGGACAGCCTGCAGACGGTGGACATCCGGCTGGAGCGCACTTTTCCAATACGCGAGCGGTTCAAGCTGCAGCTGATGTTTGAGGCTTTCAATTTGATGAATACCGTGAATGTGCGCTACTTCAACACGAGCTACGGCGCGGCAGATTTTTGCCCGTTCGATTCGGGGGCGCCAGGATGCGCGGGCGTGACGCAGTTCTTCAAGGAAGGATCGCCGAATCCGTCGTACGGGACGCCGAGCGCGGTGTTTAATCCGCGGCAATTGCAGCTGGCGGCGCGGATTAATTTCTAGCGGCGCAGGTCTTCAGTCTTCAGTTTGTCCAAGAAACTTGATCAAGAAGGTTCAGCGGAGTTAGAGCATGCGATTCGGCATTTATGCGGAAATGCAGACGCCTCCTGGTAAATCGCATTCGGCGATGACATGGGAGATTCTGCGGCAGATCGAGCACGCGGATCAGGTGGGATTTGATGTGTACTCGGTGATTGACCATCACTTTTTTCAGAAGTTTTCCATTTCCGCGAATCCTCTGGCACTTTTTGCCGCTGCGGCTCAACACACGGAGAGGATTCGATTTCGCGTGGCGCTGTTTACGTTGCCGCTTGAAAATCCGATGCGGCTTGCGGGACAAATTGCTGAGGCCGACATCTTGACGAGGGGGCGCCTGGAGTGTGGGTTGGGGCGCGGGCATGCGTGGCTTTTTGCGCCGTCTGCAATGCTGCTCGAGGAGAGCCGTCCGCGGTATGAAGAGGCGATTGAGATTCTGGAGCGCGCGTGGACGACGGATCGGTTTTCGTACGACGGAAAGTTTTACAACGTGAAGGACGTGACCGTGGTGCCGAAGCCGGTGCAGAAGCCTTATCCGCCGTTGTATACCGGTGGAACCAGCGACATCACCTATCAGATGGCCGGGGAGCGCGGGTGGGGAATTTTCGTGCCGCCGCTTTTGCCGTGGGGAGTGCTGGAGAAGCCGCTGGGGATTTACAAAAAGGCGTGCGCGGAACATGGGCACAAGCCGAATATTGTTTACATCCGGCCGGTTTACTTGGACGACGACGAGAAGCAGATTCGAAAAGAAGTGGAAGCCGCGCTGCATAATTTTCTCGCGTTCAACGCCTCGCCGGTGGAATCTTTGCAGGATGAATCGAAGAAAGCGGAGCTTCGCGCGAAGGGCTATGGATTTTATGCGAGCGGAGCGCTTGAATCGCTGACCAAGCTCACGTACGACGAGATCGTCGAGCAGGAAATCGGATTTATCGGCACGCCGGAGAAAGTCGTGCGTCAAGTGCAGAATCTTCAGGACAAGGGTGGAATTGGAGAGCTGGCGATCGTTTCGAATTTTGGCGGAATCGAGCATTGGAAGTCGATCAAGACGCAGCAGCTTTTCGCCGAGCGAGTGATGCCTGCATTTCGGTCGAGTTCCTTTGGCGCTCACGCGTCGGCGTAGAAAGCAGCGATGCCACCTACCGCAATCGCTAATTCGAAACTCCGATGAGCATTCATGAAGGTGCAATCGGCTCCGGCGCTGCTATGGCACAGTCCGCGGAGCGATTTGCGCCGCGCAGTGCGCGACGAATCTTTGTCCTCGGCGGAATCGGCCTCATCCTTTGTGGAATGATCCTCGGCGATATTTTTGCGGCTTTTATCCTTCATCCCAACGCGAATCGAATCGGAGAGAACCTGCTTGCGGCCACGCGTGCTGTTGCGTCGCACGATCCCCAGGCGGCTGGCACCGCTTTTAAGAATATCGGCGGCCTGCTTGAGAATCGGGGCACCAAAGTGGACGCGCATTCGCACATGATCGGCTTTGGTTACATTGCAATGCTGGTCGCGCTGCTTCAACCGTATGTGGCGTTTTCTGAGCCGGTAAAGAAATTTCTGGCCAAGCTGTTTCTATTGGGAGCGATATTGCTACCGGTGGGAGTGTTTCTGATTCATTACGTCGGATTGGCGGGAAGCCCCTTTGCGGCGATCGGGTGGGCCAGCGTGTTTGCCGATTTTGGCGGCTTTTTGGTTTGGGTTGTGTGTCTCTGCGAGTTGGCGGGCCTCGCAAAATACTTCCACGCGCAATCAGCGGTCCGAGCTTCCGATGAACTTCTCAACGATCGCAGCTGGGCAGCTCGTACATTGCTGAGCGGCGGAACGTTGTTAGTTCTGATCGGTTTTCTTCACGGAAGCTATTACGCGGGCGCGCATCTTTTCCGCTATGAGACGAGAGATAGCGAATTGCTCTCGGCGATGACAACGCAGGCCGCGGCCGGAGATTCAGCGGGGGCCGTCCAGGCGGTTGCTGATTATGGGCAGTTGCAGGGAGCGAAGGCGGTGAACGTAGCGGCGCACGCGCACGTGATCGAATTCGGCGTTCTGGCAATTCTGCTGGCGTTTTTTCAACCGTATGTTTTTCTTAGCGAGACGTGGCGACGCATTTGGGCGGTGATATTGCTAATTGGTTCGTTGGCGCTCCCGGTGTTTGTTCTGCTCGAGTTGCGATGGGGATTGCTGGCTGGCGGATTGGCAGACGTTGGCGGCTTACTGGTGATCATCGCGCTCTTTGGAATGCTTGTCGGGATTTGGCGCTATACCGGGAAGCTTGATTCGTCGGCGGGTGTGGCGTGACGCTTTCGCGTAGGCTCCTGATTTTCGGCGGACTCGCGCTAGCAGTCTGGGGAATGGGTTACGGCATCTGGTACGCCGTGTTCGTCGAGCACCAAACTCTCGATGGACTGGGCTCAGCACTTGCGACGGGTTTTATGCGCGCGGCGGAAAATCGAATGACGGAATCGCGGGCGGCTCTAAGCGACGCAGCCTCGCGAAGTTTTGTATATGTCCGGCAGGTGGATGCGCACGGACACTGGATCGGTTTGGGATTGCTGCTTCTGATTCTGGGAATTGCGTTCGACCGGGTGGGATTTGGAGAGCGCATGCGCACGTATCTTGCGGCCGCGCTTCTTGCCGGCTCGGTAATTTTTCCTCTTGGTGTGCTGCTTGAAACCTGGAACCGAGGCACAGGCCCGCAGGCCATTGCTGTTATTGGATCGGCGTTAGTAATACTCGGCCTATCGGGGACAGCCTGGGGATTTGCGCGCAGCAATTCTTAGAGCGTTGCTCAGTGGCCGCCGATGGAATCGCGCACTTTGCCGTACTGCGCGCCCCACAAGTCTGTCATCTGATGCCGGATGTCCCAAAGTTCGGGGAAGAATCTCACACGCAGTCCTTCGTTCAGCAACTCCACGGAACGCCCTTTCAAGGACTTTGAGCCCATACCGATGGTTCGCTGGATCAATTGCAAGTGAACGAATCGAAAGCGCTGGAAGAGTTCGTCAAATTCCGCGAGGGCTTCGGCCACCACGTACGCATCGGAGTGAGTGTAGTTTGAGTTGTAGATCTGTTCGACTGTGAGATTGTGCTTGTCGAGATAGTGCTCTTTGAACGATTGCCAGATGTGAGGGTGCATTTTCAGCAGGGTGCGAAAACCGGGGGATTCCTGGCCGCTGCCGTTGCCGAGCTGCAGCCGGATTTCCTGGTATTCCTTGGGCGACATCGTTTCGAGAAGGGCGAGCTGCTCGATCAATAGCCGCATTGCGATGTGAACGCGCTTGAAAAGCGTGACCACTCGATTCGTATTTTCCTGCTGCAAGTAGTCATCAATATCGAGAAGCGTGTAACCGATCAGCTTCATCCAGAGCTCTTCCACCTGGTGGACCAGCTGGAACTGCAATTCGTCCGCGTTGCAAAAATCCTTGAAGTCTTTCTGGCAGGAGAGGAGCGCCTTGGTGTTCAAGTAGATTTCGTAATCGAGCGTCCCCTCGCCATTCATGATGGAATAAAAATGCTCGCGATCCATCGTATTCCTCTCTTTCAGTGATGCTTCACAGCAACGGGGCCTTGAGATAGCCGCCTCTAAAGCGTCGAAAGTTCCTGACGGCGGGAGCGATGATACTCATGAAGCTTCGCATTGGCGGATACAATCGTCTCTAGCTCACTGGCGACGCGCTCCAGATCTTTTCCCGGCACCATCGAGTACAGTTCGCCATCAGCCAAGTCCGTGTAGACTCGATTGCCGATGCAACCGGAACTGATGATGGCTCCTTTCGCCATTGCCGCCGGAATCGCCATGCAAGTGGGACGCCCCAACATCGGAAGTTGCGCCGTGCGCCCGGCGCGGTGAGCGGCTTCTTGCAGCAACATGATCTGCGCTGCCGGGCCGGCAAAAATCACAACATCGGGATCGACCGGTGTCTCGCCGAGGGGCGAATAAACCACCGCGCCGGGCATCTTAGCGAGTTGCGGGATGCCGGGGATTTCTTCCATCTTGATGTAGCCGACGTCCGCCATGAAAGAGAGAGTTTGTTCGAGTTCCTTCGCGCGCTCCGGCGGCAGGGGGATGCTGTGCGTAAGGCTTCCGACCGCGCAGTTGTAATGGTCTGAAGGCACGGTGTAGAAAGTTTTTCCAGCGGCTGCAATTCGCCAAAAACTGCAGCCGGAAGGCTGCGCCCCTTCAAATTTCGTGACACCTTTTGGCGGAGTTTCCAGAAATTTCACCGCGACCGGACGTTTCTTCAAGCCGATTGATTTCGAAATCTTCGTCTCCAGGCTGCTGTACTGATTCATCGCGGCTCCTACCGGCATGAGTGGTTGCAGCATTTATCCTAACCTGAATTCGAAGAAGGCGAGCTCGAATACGCGGAAAATCTTTGGGGCACAGCTTAGTGCAGAAGATGGAATTCTATACTGATGTCTTCATCAGTTTCGACGGGTTCTCCGTTGCGGATGGCAGGCACGTAGCGCCAGTATTGAGCGGCGCTAAGGGCGGCGGACGTGAGCGAGGCTGGGCCGCTGATGACTCTGAGGTTCTTTACCCTCCCATCCTGTCCTATGGTAGCGTGAATTTTTACTGTGCCTTCCACGCGCTGCTGCAACGCTTCCTTGGGGTAGAAAGGCTCCACCCGATAAATCAAATGCGCCGCCACGAGACGATCCGCAGGCGGCTGCGTTCTCGGCGCTGCAGTCGAGTTCGGAATAACGGTGGCGTGGGTGGCTGGCGCGGCGGCACTTATCGGAGCCGCCGGAAGAGGTGTGACTGACGCGCCATTCGTGCTCGTATTCGCAGGAGAGAGCACCTGCGAACTGGCTTGCACAGTGGACCCACCTGCCGTTGTGTTATCCGGTGGATCATCACTGCCGCTTTCCGACGAAATTACATCATCGCCACTAGGTGGTTTGGAAGCAGGCATTCGGTGCGATGCTGCGCCGAGCGAGGACGGCTTTCTCTCATTGTGGTTTTGACTAAGCTTCTGACCGGGCGATGCCGCCTTAGTGGGGACAGGATGATCAGTGAGTGCGGCTTGTGCGGCGTCGCTATCGCCGGAACTCGGACTATTCGGGGAATGCATCGCTACACTTCGGCCCACAACAATGCCTAACCCAAGACACCCTGCAGACAGCAATAGGCATAATGCCAACAGGCCTACAAAACTGCGCAGATTCAAACTGCGCTCCGACGGGGAAGCCTTCAGCTCTTGTTTGGGCGCTTCCAATCGAGCATTTGGCAGCCGGGAGGATGTGCCAGGCCAGGCCACACTCGAAATGGATGTTTCGGCCGGCAGCACTGAAGTGGCAGCCAAGCCGGACATAGGAGCCGCTAATGAATGCTCGTTCAGGTTGTCCTTGGCGTGCAGCTCCGCTGACGCTGCCCGGATGGAATTCAAAATCGAGGCGGCGCCGTCTTTAGGGCGGGGCGCAGCTCCCGGCACGCTCTTGGGACCAAACAGTTCGCGCGTCTTTCTGGCGAAATCTTCGCCATGGGCAGCGCTTGAACCAGGGTCGAGCCGGTTTCGAGATCCGTTCGTGTTGTCGGTCTTGTTATCCCTCGGAACGACCACGTCCGAACGCTGCATGGAACTGAGCAGCTTGTCGCTCGGCAAACCAACCTCTGAATCGCGTCGACGATATTGCAGGTCGGCGTTTTCAGGAGAATTCGGAGAAAGAGGGCGCTCAATCGGGTGCGCAGCGATCGAACTGGATTCCAAGCCCGGCTGTTTACACTCGGTGAGGAGCGACTCGACGTTTCCAAAATCTAGCGCCGGTGTGTCCGTGGCTGGTTCATCGCCCGCCAAGATTGCAGCCAAATCCACAGGTGCAACCCGTTCCTGGACAGGCATGGACTCCGTAGTCATTCCCGGATGGGCGGCAGCTCGTGGGCCTTCTCCAGCGCGATCGATCCCTGCGGGAATTGACGACCATTCCGAGACCAAGTTCGTCCATTTGTCCGGGCGAGCCTTCGCTCGCGATGATGGCGGTTCGGGAGCCGACGGTTGAGTCTGAACACGCTGTTTTTCCCGGGCGACATAAAGCGGTTCCAGGTTCTCCAACGCGAGCCATTCTCTGATTTCCAGCCGGACTTCCTCAGGCAGGTCAATGAACTCAACGCCAGCTTCCTTCTGCGTGTCGCTCATCCATGCAACTTTGGCTCTGGTTTCGAGTCGCTTGCATGATTTGTGTAGCTGGAGCCGGAGGTCAACGGTGGGGTCGGGCGGCAGGACGCTCACCGCATGAACGGCGAGGCCGCTCTCGCTGATATTCAAGACGATTCCGCCATTATCGGCGCCAATGTCCAGGTAGGCCAGTGACTTGACCTGGTGGCGCACACACCGCCGCCTATCGAGTCCGTCGAGCGAACTTCCTGTCTGTGTCGGCGTCATGGTTTGCACGTGCTGTGAGCCGGGTTTCCCTAATCTTGCCGGATGTTGCCTGATTCTACGTCTTTAGTGTCCCCACGTCACGGGACGTTTCGGGTAAAATGTGTTTTTTAATTATGTATTTCAATGCTGGTGCCTACGGCCTTTCGTCATCACGGGCGGACTTTTCTCTTCCCCCACCGCCACGCGGACCTTATAGCAAATGAGCGTCCAGTGCGACAAATTTTGGCGCATGAGCCTAAACTTTTGTTGGAAAAGGATTTAAAGAACGTTGAAGGTTCGAGCGGCAGCGATTGCTTGCTCGGAGCGTCTCTAAACGGAGACAGCTTCAACGCCTGTGGAATCAGCGAAGATACACTTTCGTAGCCGATCCGACCCCTCCGCAAAGACCGCTGCCGGACAGCCACAAGGCGAGTAGCGCCGCTCCGGCGAGGTTCGGTCCTTCATCGTGCGCCTCGACTAGCCGACAGACAGCCCAGGAACAGTTTGACGAAGAGACGTCGAAAAGGTGGCGCGCCCGGCCCGATTCGAACGGGCGACCCTCTGCTTAGAAGGCAGATGCTCTATCCAACTGAGCTACGGGCGCATCCTAGAGAGATTTTAAATCATTTATCGCTGAAGAGAGCACGATTTCGTTGCGCTTAGGTCGAAAGATATCTCAGCGTCATCGTCATTCAGGGGGTTACACAGGGGACGACGTGGCGGCTGTGGCGCCGGTAAACTCGAAAATCTTGGTCAGTCGTGAGGATGATGGGATCCGCAAGCGTTTCGGTCATGCGAACGAGGCAAGCATCAGCGAGTCCCATCGGAACGTTGGAATACTTCTCGATCAGCTTCACGACTGGCTCTAGGTTCTCCGCAAGCGTGAAGGAGATCAGTACAGCACGGCGTCGAAGTAGTGCACCGAGATTAGGGATACCGCGGTCACCGAGAAGGTGAAAAGCCTCGGACAAGGCAGCTTCGCAAGTGAACCAGGGCGGAGGTAACTCGGAAGCCTGCGTCGCGGCCCATTGGTGGTGTGTGTCGCGGGTGCTGAGCAGCGCCACCAGGAAGCCAGCGTCAACGAGGACGTTTCTTGCCATAACCAGTCGAGTGCAAATACTTCTTCTTGCGCACACTCAGGTCGGCCGGCAAGCTTTTCACCGACCCGACGAGGTCGGCGATGGTGTCGAAGGAGGCAGCGCGCCGCCGTCGGCGCGGAGCACGCTCTAGCCGTTCGCGAACCACGTGCGACTTCGAGAGCTTCCGCCCTCGTGATTCCGCCTCAATATCCGCCACTAATGGCTCGGGCAGTCGTACTGTCAGGGTCTTCATGAAAACAAGTGTATTACACAACTGGCAGGTCTGCAATACAAGAGAGGTTAGCCCACGCGCAAAAACCACTATTCGATCATTTTGGTGTGCGGTGCTGATTGACCGGCGGGCCGAATTCTCTAGCCGGTCTCCGCAGCGGTTCGAGCCGCGACGGGAATGATCGTCATCACGGCTCCGTCGATCTTATTTTCCAGGGTGCGACAAGGAAGAATTCGCACCAGGTAGCGATTCTTGTTTCTGTCTGTCAGCTCTCTGTCGATGGGTTTGAGAGTTGACAACACGTCCTTCACAAGCGCCTCAAAATCCAGAATTTCCACCGACGGATGGATGTTCAGAAGCGGGCGACCAACATCCGTTGAGATGAGTCCGAGGAATTTTTGAGCTTCGGGTGTAAATCGGCGGACCGTTAAGTCACTGCCGATCATCACCACGGCAATCTCGATGCTGCCAAAGAGATTCGTGAGGTCGGTATTTACCTGCGTGATCTCCAGGTTTCGGCCGCGCAGCTCGTCATTTACCGTCGTCAATTCTTCATTCGCTGATTGCAGTTCTTCCTTCGCAGTTTCCAGTTCTTCGTTTGTACTCTGCAGTTCCTCATTGCTCGAAAGGATCTCTTCGTTCGCCGATTGTAGTTCCTCGTTGGTAGCTTCCTGTGTTTCTATCACCGACTGCAAATATTCCTTCGCGGCTGCGAGTTCCTGTTGCAGCTTTTCAATTTGAGCGGCGGACGCTTTGGAATCGGCACCCCGACGGCCCTTCCTGGCAAGTACCGGCGTTTGCCTCTCGCTGGTTTTGTCGTGAAAGACGATCATGTAATACCGTTCTTTCAGATTCGGCACGTTGATGGGCGTGACCTCAAATCCAGCCGTTCGCGCGGACAGCCGGTCGGAGGAGGGACCGCCATCCTCGCCGCCATCTCCCTCTTTAATTTGAACATTCTCCTTTCGGACTACGACGTTTTCTTTCTTCGCTCGGGCGATGGCATTCCGCAAGTCGAGCAGGAGTCCCTCTTGCGCCATTTTTAATATGCTGAGGCTTGCTCGGCCGGGCATCAGCTTAAGAAAATGGTTCACGTTGCCCCGCGTGTAGATGACTTCGAGATCGTCATTTACGAATACCGCGGCGGGCGAATACTCGCTCAACACTCGGCGATCGAACTCCTTTTGCGCCTCCAGAAAGTTCCACGCCGAGTCGGTTGGCTTCAAAGACGCACGGATTGCGGTAGGCCCGCTGCGTCCGGACGGGTGTTCGAGCGAAAAACTCACCACCTGGCGCACTGCCGTTGTCTTCCTTGAAAAAATCTTTTGGGTACGATCCACAGCGGTGAAAAGGTTGCTGGCCGGGCCGATGCCCTCCGAAGTGCCGAGTACTAAAAAGCCGCTGGGCCGTGTGGCATAGTGAAACAGAGAAATTACTTTAGCCTGCAAGACCGGTTCGAGATAAATCAACAAATTCCGGCAGCAAATCAAATCCATCTGTGAGAATGGCGGGTCACTCAAGATGTTATGCTGAGCAAAGATGCACAGGTCCCGGATGCCTTTGCTGATCCGGTAACCGCCTTCAACCTTGCTAAAGAACCGGCGCAGCCGCTCGGGAGAAACATCAGCTTGGATATTATCCTGATATACGCCGCTTCGGGCGCGACCTACGTTGCTTTCACTTACGTCCGTCCCGAAGAACTGAAGCGAATTCGTTGAAGCCTTGTCGCCCAAATATTCCAGTAGGGTGATCGCAACGGAATAAGTTTCCTCGCCCGACGAACAAGCGGGGGTCCAGATTCGAATTGTGCGGTCGGCACTGGATCCTTTGAGAATCTCGGGAAAAACCTCCGCCCGCAGGGCCTCAAACAACCCGGGATCCCGGAAGAAACTCGTAACGTTGATCAGCATATCCTGATAAAGCGCTTTGATTTCGGGCGGATTCATCTGCAAAAACCGTACGTACTGTTCTAAATTATCGATTTTGTGGACAACCATGCGTCTTTGAATTCGCCGCAAAATCGTGGTTTGCCGGTAATGCGTGAAATCGAGCCCGGTCGAACGCCGCAGCATCTGAAATATCGTTGCGAGACCGTTGCCCTGCTGAGCGGGAACCTCTGTGGCCTCCGTTCTTGAGTTTGCCGTATATGGGTGGCGCGCGATGCGGACCAACTCGCGAGCGATAGTTCGCGGTGGAAGGACGTAGTCGGCGCAACCTGCGTCGATAACGCTTCGCGGCATGCTGTCGTACTTCGCCGAACCTTCATCCTGGGCGAACGTCACACCACCTTGGGCCTGAATTTCCGCCATTCCCAAGGTACCGTCGCTGCCCAAGCCCGAGAGAATAATGCCGATCGCGCGATTCCCTTGCTGCTCGGCGAGCGATCGCATGAAGAGATCTACGGGCATCGGCGTTCCACCCGTCTCAATTCGTTTCTCGAGTTGCAACGAATGATCCGAGACGGTCATCGTTGCGTTGGGAGGGATCACATATACGTGGTTCGGTTCGAGGCGCATGCCCTTCGTCACTTCCACGACAGGCATCGTGGACTTCTTAGCGAGCACGGCGCTCAGAAGACTTTCATGCTTCGGATCCAAGTGTTGAATCAGCACGAAAGCCATTCCTGTATCGGAGGGAAGATTCGTCAGTAGTTCGGTGAACGCTTCAACGCCGCCAGCAGAGGCGCCCACGCCGGCAATCAAAAAGTCTCCTGCGCGGGGCGACGACGCGATGGAATCTTTTTTTCGATTATTCGACGATTTCGATTTGGGCCGCTTGGTTGCCATTTGTCGACCCCTCTCGCGCGACCTTGTGGGCGGGGGCGAACGCGCGATTTTAGCGTAACGGTACGCGATAACAGCCGCAATGCCCTCCAGAGGCCGATTCTGACGACAAACAGCGCTGAGCTAAAGGGAATTGCGTATTGCCTGGGGCTGGCCTAGCTGTAGGATACTCTTATTTCCCGAGCCTCCTGTGCGAAAGAACTCCATGCGCGGATCCGGTGCGAACCGGGCGCGTTCAAAGAAAATCCGCGGCGAAAAGGGACTCCCCGGCGGGTGGAACGGGCATTCGGGCAGTCCTCTCTCCTCACTGATGGACTCACTAGCCTTCGGAGTAGCCATAGCCACCCATAACGGTAATCTACTATACACGAATAGTTATTTCTTGGAAATGTTCGGTCAACCCTCCCGCAAAGTTTCTTCAGGATCAAACCTCAAATCGTTCGTAGCGGCAGCTTCCTGGCGTCCTCTTCAGGAGGCGATGTTTCGAGGTGCACTCGAGACGACAGATGGTGAGATTAAGGTTCCGAGTTGTGATAACGGCCTTCGGACGATACGCATTTCTTTTTCGCCATTTCTCGAAGCGTCTGAGACGATAAAAATCACGGCCACCGACGTTACCGATCTCACCAGTGCGCAGACCGCTTTAAAGTTGTCAAAAGATTCCATGAATTCTTTGAGCGCACGAGTCCTCGAATTGCAGGACGAAGAACGAAGGCGGTTGGCGCGCGACCTGCATGACACAGTTGGCCAGGAGATCGTTGTCGTTCTGATGACCTTGGATACGATTGCGCGCACGTGGGACAAGCCCGATCTAAGTGCCCGGCAGAATCTGCTCGAAGCGGTCGATTGGCTGCGCAAGGTGGAGTCCGAGATTCGCACATTTTCCTATCTCCTCCACCCGCCCCTTTTGGACGACATGGGCCTCGCTTCCGCGCTGAATTGGTATATGGAGGGCTTTTCGAAACGTTCCGGCATCTCCGTGCAATTATCGGTTCCGGACAATTTACCGCGCCTCACCCTGCAGGCGGAGACTGCCTTGTTCCGTATCATGCAGGAGAGCCTTTCCAATGTGATCCGCCATTCTCGGAGCAAGCGAGCATGGGTTCGGATTGAGCTCGAGCCGCATTACTTGAAACTGTCTATTCGCGATGCAGGGCGAGGCTTTGACCAGACGCCTCATAGTGGTTCAGGGCCATCAGGCGTCGGCATCGAAGGAATGAGGGGACGGCTCAGATCCCTGGGTGGGATCTTGGATCTGCAATCGGGGCCGCACGGCACGGAGGTTATTGCGAGCGTTCCATTACGCGATGGTGCCGCCATCCGTCCGGATAGCGTCCGTGCGCGGCGTCAACAGAAGGGTGAAGCCACACAGGCTGCCACCGGCCTCGCGAAGCGGATTCTCATAGTGGACGATCACGAAGTCGCTAGGAAAGGCATACGCTTCCTGCTCAATGACGAAGACGACTTGGAAATCTGCGGCGAAGCACAGGATGGATTGGAGGCTTTTGAGAAGGTTCAGAGGCTTAACCCGGATTTAGTGATTCTCGATCTCAACATGCCCGGGGGAGGAGGCTTTTCCGCTGCGAATAGGATTCGCAATGCCGGCCTTACGCCAAAGATTTTGGTCTATACCACGCACACCTTTCCTGGATTGGAACGTATCGCTCGCGCGGCGGATTGCGATGGGTTCGTCGTGAAGGCGAATGCAACACAGGATTTGATCCGCGGAATTCGCGCGGTGCTGCGCGGAGAAGAGTTCTACAGCTCGCTCAATGCCAGGGCGCAAAACGCCTGATACTTCCGTTGCGATGGACGACGCCTCACCTCATTTGGCCTTTGAGCCCCGATGGTCTGGCGCCACCAGAGGGTCTAGTTTTTGCAACTTTTCGACGAGTTCTTCCCTCATGGCCGCCGACAGATTCGTCTCTCCTAGATACTTCCTCGCCACTTCAACGGCTTTCCTGGCATGGTTGAGGTTGCGTTTGGAGCGTTCCTCGTCGTTCGTCGATTTGGAAATGCTGACAAATGTGAGCGCCAGGTTGAGTTCCGCCGAGATGAACTGGTGCCGCAGAGCGTCCTGCTCTCTCCTTAAAGCTTCATATTGGGAGAGCTTTTCCATACACGCTTCGCGATCGGGTTGCTTCGTAAGAACGCTACAGCTGGAGCTTGAACCGGTTTGGTTCCAATGTTCCCTGTACCGTTCTGTGCGAGAATCTTGTGTCTAGCCCAGCCGCCTGCGCTGGCCCGCTTGGGAGAAAAGAAACAATTCCGGTGGACACGCCGGGCTATTCTCATGTCAAATTATGGACGTAGGACGAGGCAGTGTTATCTGGGGGTTTGGGCGATGCGACATGTTCTATTTCTCTTCGGACTCGTGTTGTTTGTCACCGGCGCTTCGTACGCACAAAGCAGCGCGGCAAATCCTCTGCTGCTAGCTGCTCCATTTACAATATCTTCCACGGGAGACGTGTCCGCAGTTCCCGCGTCGTCCTCCTCGACCACCATCTCACTCTCACCGGCATCGGTCGCACCCACCCCTGGCGATTCAGTTGCAGCTAATCCTTTTTCGAGTGCGCCGACGCCCAATCCGGTGCCTGACCCGCAATATGTCCAGGGTGTCTTTGTAAACTACAACTGGCAGGCGTATGTGGGCTACACCTATACCCACTTCAGCGCCAAAGGCGGCATCAGCCGCAATCAGAATGGTTTCAACCTGAGCATCGTCCGGTACTTCAATTCTTGGTTTGGAATTGAGGGTGAGCTGTTCGCGACACACGATTCGCCCAACAACCAGAGCTCGTGGTTCCTGTTTGGCGGTGGTGGACCACGATTTCGCTGGCAAGCTCGGAGGGGAATCGAAGTATTCGCCCACGGCCTCGTAGGCTATTCGCACTTGACTCCGCAGACCGCCTTCGGAAATCAAGAAGCGTTTGGCTATGAGTTGGGTGGCGGCGCAGACTTTCCCACTCCTTTTCGCAGGGTGGGGCTGCGCGCCGGAGCGGACATGATCGGGACGCGGTATTTCGGCGACAATCAATTCAACCCGAAGGTTTACGGCGGAGTCGTATTCAAATTCTAGGTTCCACAATCAACGGGAAAAAATGTATGGTGCCCCAAACGCGTCGCCCTCAAAAATCTGCGGCTCCCAAAAAACTCCGGACACCGGAACCAACGCCGGTTGCGGTGCCACCGAGCCTCGACGAGGAAGTCGACGAGGCTTCGCGGGAGTCTTTTCCAGCAAGCGATCCGCCTGCGTGGACTGGAGGCCACGACGAGCCAGCGCAGAGCAAAAAGAAGCGCAGATAATTTTTGCCACTTTCCTGTCCTCTCTCACATCGAATAGCTGCGACCGAATTCACCGCAGCGGCCCCAAAAAAGCAAGGAGATCCGCATGGCTTCTAGTTCGAATGAAACCAAAATTTCGCTGCAGGTCGGATCCGAGCTTCGAATCAAGAACAATGGAGACATCGTGATCGACAATCCCGAGCTTGAGCTTGCTGCCGACGATCGCGCTGCGGACGCTGTGCTGATTTACCGTTTTGACGCAAGGGCCGGCGAGCATGTGCTGCGGCTGCTCGAACCGGTGGCCGATCATCGCCATATGAAAGTTCATCGCCGCGATGACTGATTGTTGAGGGCTAGTGTGATCGGAGTTCCGAATACCGTTGAGCTTCACGCTAGAAAAGCTCCTTGCTATCCTTGCTTCGCCGCAAGAACCACGACAGTGAATTTCTGGGAGCCGCCCAATGCTCTTCGATAGCCTGCAGATTCGCGATGTTCTGCTTCCCAACCGGATTATCGTTTCGCCGATGTGCCAGTATTCGAGCACCGATGGTTTCGCGACGGATTGGCATCTCGTGCACCTCGGCAGTCGCGCCGTCGGCGGGGCTTCGCTTGTTTTTACGGAAGCAACGGCCGTATTGCCCGAAGCACGCATCAGCCCCCAGGACCTGGGAATCTGGAAAGATGAGCACATCGAGATGCTCGCGCGCATTACCCGATTCATTCACAGCCAGGGCACGGTAGCCGGAATCCAACTCGCGCATGCCGGTAGGAAAGGCAGCACCGCCCGCCCGTGGGAGGGCGGCAAGGAGATTCCCGTATCACGAGGAGGATGGACTCCCGTGGCGCCGAGCGATGTGCGATTCGCAGACGATTATCCGAATCCAATCGCTCTCGATGATCGGCAGATTCGTGTCACCGTGGAGGCATTTGCCGAGGCTGCTCGCCGCGCCTGTGATGCGGGATTCGACGTGATCGAAATCCATTCAGCGCATGGCTACCTGCTGCACGAATTTCTTTCGCCGCTTTCGAATTTCCGTTTCGACTCCTACGGCGGTTCGCTCGAAAACCGCACGCGCATCGTCCGCGAGGTCGTCAGCGCGATTCGCGGCGTGATTCCGAAAGGCATGCCTCTTTTCATTCGTATTTCTGTAACCGACTGGATCGAAGGTGGCTGGGATATCGAACAATCAATCGCGCTTGCCGGTCAACTTGGTCCGCTGGGCGTCGATCTCGTGGATTGTTCGTCCGGTGGAATTTCTCCTGCCGCCAATGCCAAGATTCCAGTTGCGCCGAACTACCAGGTGCCGTTCGCGGAGGAGATTCGGGGCGAGACTGGAATTCTTACTGGCGCGATCGGAATGATCACGTCAATGAATCAAGCAGACACGATTCTGCGGGAAGGCCGGGCGGATGTGATCCTGATGGCTCGCGAGTTCTTGCGCGAACCGTACTGGCCGCTGCATGCGGCGCATGTCGAAGGCTTCCAGGCCTCATGGCCGGCTCAATATCTGCGGGCGGCGCCGCAGGGAACTCCCGCGCGCGAGCCGATGGAATCACCCGAGTCCGCGCGTCGCGCTTCGGTGCGGACCGGCGCCGCCGAGTGAATCGCAGTTTCAGATTATTTCGGCGGAAACACTTGCGGCCAAGCCTCTAGTTCCACAGCGACAAACCATCTACCATGTCGGTCGTGACGACCGGCACCCTTCATCGCCGCATCTTCGCGGCCACCGGAATTGTAATGGCGAGCGTTCTGCTCAGCCGCATCCTGGGATTTTTTCGCGACTGGACCGTCGCGCATCAGATGGGTTCGAATGCCGGCACAGATGCCTACTACGCCGCGTTCACCTTGCCGGATTTCCTGAATTATCTCATCGCTGGCGGTTCGCTGAGTGTCACGTTCATCCCGGTATTCGCCAAATACGTTGCTGAGAAGTCTGAAGACGAGGGCTGGCACGTTTTTTCGACAGTCATTAGCGTGATGGGCTTCGCGCTAGTTGCGCTCATAGTGATTGGCGAAATCTTTGCGCACAAACTCGTCCTCGTCATCGCTCCTGGTTTCAGTCCTGCGGAGCGCGAACGGGTCGTCTTTCTCACTCGGCTGATGCTGCCGGCTCAGTTCTGCTTTTATCAGGGCAGTATCTTAAGCGCCGTGCAGTATGCCAAAGGGCAGTTCGTGATTCCCTCGCTCGCTCCGCTCGTCTACAACGTCGGAATTATTCTCGGCGGCGTGCTGCTCTCTTCGCGAATCGGCATGACGGGTTTTGCGGTGGGCGTTCTGGGTGGCGCTATTGCAGGTAATTTTTTGCTGCAGATCTATGGCGCGTATCGAGCGGGCGCGAAGTTTTCTCCTAATTTCAACGTCCGTCATCCTGGTTTCTGGCTTTTTCTGAAGCTTTCGGTGCCGATCATGCTGGCGGTGTCGCTTTCCTTTACAGACGACTGGATCATCCGCTGGTTCGGCTCCTATCTTCAGCCTGCGTCAATCACGTGGCTCAGTTACGGCAAGACTCTGATGCGGGTGCCGCTCGGCATCGTGGGGCAAGGAGTCGGCGTCGCATCGTTTCCCGTTCTCGCCCAGCTCTATTCGGAGAAAAAGTTCGATGAGCTCAACCGCGTTCTGAATTCAATTTTCAAGGGGATTGTGTTTCTGCTGGTTCCGATTTCCGCGCTCACAATCGCTCAAAGCCTGCCGCTCGTGCATCTTGTTTTTTCGCATACACGGCTGCGCGCACCGGACATGCAGGCCACGGCTGTCACCCTCGCTTTTTTCTCGATCGGGATGTTTGCCTGGGGCGCTCAATACAACTTGGCCCGAGGCTTTTATGCCACTCGCGATACGATCACGCCGGCTATCGTCGGCACGGTGATGACGGCGCTGAATCTGCCGCTCTATTGGTGGCTCGTGCGGCGATCCCAGCATCTTGGCTTGGCGCTGGCCAGCTCACTCGGCATTATCGCCTACACGGTGGTCCTATTTGTTCTGCTCAACCGCCGCACCAAGAACCACGCGCAGGCCCGTCTTACTCTCTTTTTCTGCAAGGTAACGGCTGCGTCTGTGGCAGCAGGTTTCGTTTGCTACAAATTGGTGGGCTGGCTTGAAATGCGCATGCCCTGGCAAGAACCCTTCGGCGCATTATTGCTTCTTGCGATCGCGACCACGATTGGAATCGTGGTGCTTGCAGCGTCACTAAAAATTCTGCGAGTGCCCGAACTCGAAGTCTACCTCGAGAAAGCGCTTACGCTCGCTGGTCGAGGAAGGGTGCGTACGCAGGTTGATATCACAAGTCCTGACTAGGCCATCAAGGCTGACTGGAAGATGAGGCCTGAAGCTCAAGCACAGGACGCAGCGCCACCTGGCTATCCCTCAATACCTCGAGATCGCGCTGCCAGGTCTTGCGTCCCGTCGCTTTGACTACCACAACATGCGACCCGGGTTGCACGCTGATCGTTGCTGGTGTTTGTCCGACGAACTTTCCGTCGAGGTAGATGTCCGCGCCGTTAGGTTCGGAACTGAAACTCAGCGTGCTCGCAGCGGTATGCGCCGCTTCAAGACTTGCCTTCATCATCGCTCCGGATTGTTCGCTGCTGGCTCCTGCTCTGGCGTGTCCGCCTGGGGGCGCCACAGGCGTTTTCGCATTCGCTTCAGAAACTTGCTCAAGCTGAAAAGTGAAATGGCCGCCCTTCAACAAAAAATAGCTGCCATGGCGCCGGCCCGTCACCGAAATCCACTGCAATGGGCCATCGGTTAAGGTGATTTGCTGCGATGTGTACCCATCCCTGTGGATCTTGAGGATGAGCGCATGTTCGAGGCGAGAGCTGAACACGGTATGCGGCTTGTGAAAATACGAAGACGGATAGTCGATCGTGTAAGGCGTCACTCCAATTGCCGCGCCGTCAATTTCGATGGTGGCGCCAGCTGGCATACTTGTTATGGTCAGGTGCTCGGCGAGCGATCGCGGAGCGAGCACTGTGCCTGCGACCAACACAATCAAGGTGCATAGACAGAGACGCCTGGGTGCCTGCATCGTCGGTCTCCCGGTGAATTAGAAGTGGGCTGCCACTCTCACAGGCGATAAGGAAAGATGTCAATTCGGGGAAATGCGCAGAAATACGGTCGGCATGCGTATTCACCGCAGCCAGCATCGGGATGCTGCCAAACCAATGGTTAGGTTAGTGCAAATACTTTGCCAGCCAATCGAGAAAAGTTTTGTACCAGAGCTGACTGTTTTGCGGCTTTAGCACCCAGTGACCCTCGTCGGGGAAGAGCAGCAGCTTGGAAGGCACGCCCTGGCGTTGCAGCGCGGTGAAAAACTCAAGATCCTGCGTGTAGGGAATGCGGAAATCCAGCTCGCCGCCCACCACGAGCGTCGGCGTCTTGTATTTACCTAGCGCAGGCGCATATTCGCTTGGCGAATACTTCTTGTACAGTTCCGCATGCGACCACGGGGGCCCACCGAACTCCCAGTCCATAAACCAAAGCTCCTCGGTCGCTCCGTACATGCTCACCATGTCGTAGGAACCCGCGTGGCTGATCAGGCATTTGAATCGGTTCGAATGCGTGGCAATCCAATCCACCATGTAGCCGCCGAACGAGCCTCCAGCCGCTGCAAGCCGCGTGCCGTCGATAAACGGATACTTCGCGACCGCGGCATCCGCTCCTTTCATGACGTCCTCATAAACTTTTCCGCCCCAGTCGCGGCTGACATCTGCTTCGAATTTTTCGCCGTATCCGGGCGAACCGCGCGGGTTGACCATCACCACCACATATCCCGGCGAAGCCATCATTTGCTGATTCCAACGGTAGCCCCAGGCGTCAGTCCAGGCTTGCTGCGGGCCGCCGTGAATCAGGAGCAGCATCGGGTATTTCTTTGACGCGTCGAAATTCGGCGGCTTCACCATCAGGCCTTCCACCTGCGTCTTGCCGGCGCCAGCAAACCAGAACGTCTCCATCGGCGAAAGATCAAGTTGCGCGAGAATTGCTTCGTTCTGATGCGTAATCTGCCTCACGTTTTTTCCATCTGCATCGGACGTGAAAACTTCCGCAGGCATCGTCAAGCTTGTGCGCGTGAATACCAATGCGCGGCCATCATTGCTGACTCCGATTTCATTATTGAAACTGTCGCCCAGAATCAATTTCGGCGTGCTCCCGGATACCGGAGCAATCGAAAAAACCGGCATTTCGGATTTTTCTTCTGTCGCGAAATAGATCGCCTTGCCGTCGGTGCTCCACGCAAATGAATCGATACTGCGATCAACATTCTCAGTCAAATTAATCGGTTCGCCCTTCGAGCGGTCGTACAGCCTCAATCGCCATCGATCGCTCTCCCAACCAGGATGCGTCTGCGCACGATACGCGATCCATTTTCCATCCGGCGAGTACGCTGGTCCCCAGTCGTTCGCTGGATTTGTCGTAATCCGCTTCGGCGCGGCTCCGCCAGCCACTGGCACCGTGAAGAGATCGCCGTTTGTGCTGAGCGCCGCATCCGGATCGGTGTTTGCTGTGAAACATAGCTCGCTACTATCGGGAGAAAACGCAATCGCGTCTGGGTCGCCTAGATTGAATGGAGGGACATCGTAATCGGCGCCGGGAGTAAGATCGCGCGCAGCACCTCCGCCGGCCGGCATCACGAACAGATGACTGCGGGTGCCATTCGACCAGCCGTTCCAATGACGATAGAGCAAATGCTCGTAAATTCTCGCTTTCACTTTGCTTTTGTCGCTCTGCGCCTTGCGTTCCGCGTTGCAGGCCTCGTCTTTACAATCGGGATAGACGCTCGAAAAAAACGCAATCCATTTTCCGTCGGGCGACCACAGCTCGGTGTCCGCGCCTCCGGAGAGTGACGTCAGCCGATTCGCATCGCCACCATCCAGCGTAATCCAGTAAACCTGCTGCTCGCCGTCGCGTGACGAGAGAAATGCGATCCACTTGCCATCGGGTGACCAGCGAGGGCGCATGTCGCTGCCGCCGCGCGTGATTTGCCGCGCGTCGCCACCCTCCGCGGAAACCAGCCAGATATCGTGCACCACCCGATTCGCTTCAAGATTCGGCGTGCCGGCTTCGTAAGCGATCCACTTACCGTCGGGAGAAATCTGCGGACCGCTTAAACGGTGCATCGCAGCCAGATCCTGAAAAGTGATTGGACGCTTCTGCTGCGCCGCTACCGGAACCGCTGCCGCGCAGATCAATACAAACGCAACAAACCCGACCGCGCCCGTTCGCGAACTCATCCGTCCTCCTAAAGTCTTCTGTTTGCGACGCTGATTATAAATCTGTGTGATGATTGCACTTCCATCTGTGCTTTCCAAGCACTAGTGTGCCGATTCAGCTTGATGTAATTAGGTAGGACGAGCTACACAATTTATGTCTATCGCAACATGTCAGGAAAGGTCAGCATTTCCGAGGAAGAAGGGAACCAGCATTACTGAGGGTGAGCACGCGTGGCCGTCGTGATCATCTGCGACGCAGATTTGGATTCACCTGGCTCAAAAATAAAATAGCACCGCCCGCGACCACCAGAAGGACTCCAAGAATTTTCGGGATTTCCACCACCCTCCGCGTTTCCATGATCACCTTGTTGCCGGCAATCTCGAGTTCCTGTTTTTTCGCAGGCATCACCACGTTCGGATGGGCCAAACCCGCAATTCCGAGCACGACGAACAGCACGCCGAAGATCGCCATTGAGTTAAATTTCAGGTCAGCACTCCTTCAGCTTTCGTTCTAACTCCGCAGCCTCATCACCCCGATTAGCCCGCTATTTCCGAGCTTCCTTCGCCTGAGCGAGAGGCTGAATGATCTCGCTCAAGTAGTCCGGACGCGACTTGTCGCGCTCGATGTGGGGATACTGAATGCCTCCGTGATAATCCACGGACACAGTCTGATACTGCGCGCCATTCGCAACTAGCAAGCGAATAGGTTCGGACGAACCCTTCGCTGATTCGATCGTCTCTCGGATTCCGTCCGGCGAAAACTGCCGCCCATTTACCGCCGCAATTTTCATCCCCGGCCCGATCCCCGCCACGTACGCGGGTGCACCATGAATCACATCGCCCACCGTGCCGTCCTCAGCCACAGTCAAACCAATCGAAAATGCGAGATCGAGACGGCCGGACACCACATCGTTGTTCGACTCCATCTCATTAGGTTCTTCGTTGTAAACCAGCTTCCAACCGTTATTTTCGATGGCCTCGATCGGCGTTTTTGTCGCAACTCCGTCGAGATGCGCCCGTAGAAAACCGGTCCAGTCGTAAGGCGCAAGCCCATTCAAGGTTGCAACAACATCTTCGAACGTATACGTCTTCAGTTCGGGTGTCCCGCTCGATCCGCCGTGAAAAATCCGGCAGAAATCATTGATCGACTTTTCGTCCTTCGTCAGCCGGCGCAAAGTTCCGTCCACGGCCATCCACAAAAGTTCCCCTTCCTCGTAAAAATCCGTGCCCCGGCGCCAGTTCGCCCAATCTGACGTCGCGTCATATAGAAACGGCGCAGAGTCCGCCGTGTCCTGCAACGACCGCCAGTCACGCCCCGGACGATGCTCGTACGTCGCCACTTCAAGTGCCATCGACTCGCGCCACTGTTCGGGCGTCAACAACCCGCTCCGCGCGGTGAGCACATCGCCCAGATATTCGGTCAAGCCTTCGTACACCCACAGCAGATCGTCCTTCATCGGCTCCTGGTAATCGGGCGTCGCAAGACCTGCCGGTCGCCGATACTTTCCATTCCACGAGTGAACAAACTCATGGGGAAGCAGTCCGGCGAATGCGATCCGCAGCGGTTCGTCAATCAAGCTGCGCTCGTTCACGCGATCGTCGCTCGATTCGTGATGCTCAAGCCCGAAATGCGCCACGTCATCGCTCAAGGTGACCAGAAAATGATAGCCACGATAATGCCGAGCCCCGAACAGCGCTCCGGTCTCCAGTACCAATTGATGAAAATGCATCTCCTGATCCGGAGGCATCGCCAACGCCGCAGCACTGTCTGCCGCAATATCCATCTCGTGCGACGGCTGCTGGCCGGGCGTCAGTTGAATCTTGCGAAAATACTTACCCGAAATTACCGGCGAATCCACCAGCGTATTCAATGGAACCGGGTCGAACTCAATCGTGTCGCCATTTTCCTTCGCGCCCGGCAGAGCCGTCCCGTATTTCCAGCCGGCCGGCAGCCTCAAACTCGGCGCAAACGTGATGTCCTTCGCAGCGTAGCCCTTCGGATACAGCAGCACCTGATTCCAACTCAGAAGATCGAGAGATGCCGTGGCAGAAGCGCCAGCCGAAAAGCCCGTGGCAGGAGCAGTAAGCAGGCAATCAAGGTCTGCATCCAGCGAGGTCACACCCTTTGGAATATCCAGGTGAATCGAATACATCTCCACCAGATCGCGCCGCCATGGAACTGCTTTCCCTCCGGCGCTGAATTTCATTCCCGCCACTTGAATAATGGGCCCGTCCGGGATGTGCTCGCCGGGAATCCACTTCGGGTAGTACAAAGTAAGCGGGCCAGCCTGAACCGGAATCTCCATATGCGCATGCAGGATTTTCTGCGGCGCCTGGCGTGCGTCCACTGCCAGTCGGATCGTTCCCGGCAAGGGCTCCGCCCGAAGCGACATCGGCGCAAACGCGAATCCCAGCGCCAAAACGATCACTGCTGCAATTTTCCTCTGCGCACAGTCGTGCATCCCGTTCCTCTCAGTCATCTGGAGTATGGTTCGTTTGATTGTTCGCAGCCACGCCCGGGGCTGCGCAAATCGGCAAGCAACAGCAACAGATCACGTAACCGGCGTCGCCATTTTCCGCGCCGGATTGAAAAATGGAAGCTCGCGCGTCGTCGCCCGTACCTTGTGACGTACAGCCTCGACCGTCAGTTCCATCTGCAGCTCCGTTCCCGCCGCTGCATGCTCCCGCTTGATGCTGGCGAGCGCGATCATCTTCTTGAGGGTAGGCGACCAAGTTGTGGAGGTCGCTTTTCCCACCTGTAAACCGCCGCGGTAAACCGGCACCGGCACGCGGGAAGTCGTTCCCGGCACTTGCGGCGCAAGACCGATCGCGTCGTAGAGCCGTTCCACGTCGTCCCAATTGATGTCGAGTCCTGTGAGAAGCCGCTTCGGCTTTAGACGGTTCTCCTCTTCCAATGCCGCCCGCCCGATGAAATATTCTTTCTTCAAATCCACCAGCCGCCCGAGTCCGATTTCGTAGGGCGAATATTTTTGCGACTCGATCAGCGCCTTCTTGCTGCTGAAATAATCCACTTCGATCAATATCAACCCGGCTTCCACGCGCGCCACGTCAAGCGCCAGCATCCCCGCTGCATGCAAATCGAATTCTTGTCCGGCATCCACCAGCGCGTCCCACACCTTCGGTGCGTCGTTCCAGGGAATCCAGATCTCATACCCCAGATCGCCTGTATAGCCGGTTCGCGAAATATCCACTTCCACTCCCGCGATTTTTCCGTGCGTCACACGAAAATATTTCAGATTCGTGATGTCGGCGTCGGCAATCTTCTTCAGGAGACGCCCCGACGTCGGCCCTTGCAGCGCCAGCGCCGCCACCTGATCCGAAATATCCTCGATCTGCACGTCGAGCCCCAGCGCGTTTTGATGAAACCAGCGCATGCTCGGATCGGCCGCCGTCCACCGGTATACGTTTTCTTCCAGGCGCGAAATCGTCCCGTCGTCGATCACTTTCCCCTCTTCGTCGCACCAGCAGCAGTAAATCACTTGGCCTACGGCCACTTTGTTGATGTCGCGCGTAATCACCCGGTTCACGAATTTCGTCGCGTCCTTGCCGGTGATTCTGTACTTGAAGAGAGGAGTCACATCGATCAGCGCCGCCGCGTTGCGAATCGCGTTGTACTCGTGCTCGTGATGCATCTCATACACGCTGGCCGCGTAATATCCCGACCATTCGCGAAAGTTCAGGCTTTCGCAAAGCTTGATCACTCTCTCGTGTACCGCTGTTCCGATCGGCAAGGCCTCTCCTGAGCAGCAACATCGTCGAAAATATCGGCTCGCGATTATAGTGTGCGCCGCGCTCCACTCGCAAGGCGAAGTCCGCCACGGGCCTCTTTCAGGAGCGATTTTGCTTCTTTTTATCGGGCTTCCTGACTTCAGGTCACCGCGCAGCTTCGCTTCTTCCTTGTGACCCTTCACCTGCGCCTGTAAAATGCTTCGACTCTTTCCGCATTTGTTTTTCCCGCGGGGGACTCGCACAAATCCTTATGGCGAAGCGTTACGACGTAATTGTCATCGGAGGCGGCCACAACGGCCTCGTGAACGCGGCCTATCTCGCCAAGGCAGGGAAGAAAGTCCTTGTCCTCGAACGCCGCTACGTTCTTGGCGGTGCTGCCGTCACGGAAGAAATCATTCCTGGTTTCAAGTTCTCCGTTTTTTCTTACGTCGTCTCGCTTCTTCGCCCGGAAATTATTCGCGACCTCGACCTTCCACGCCACGGCCTCGAAATTCTTCCGCTCGACGGCACTCTCACGCCCATGCCCGATGGCAATCATCTCTGGCGCGTCAACGACCACTCCAAATCGCGCCGCGAAATCGAGCGCCACTCAAAGCTCGACGCCGAAGCCTACGAAGAATTCGGCAAGTCGATGGTCGCGATGTGCCGCTTCGTGAAACCAATTCTGGGCATGATTCCGCCGGATCCCACGTCACTCGATCCGCGCGACCTGAAAAAGCTCGCATTTCTTGGCAAGCGCTTTCAATCGCTCCCCGCCGAGGACAAATACAACCTCGTCCAGCTCATGACCATGAGCGCCGCCGATTTTCTCGACCAGTGGTTCGAGACGGATGTGCTCAAAGCGACGATGTCCGCCTCCGGAATTATCGGCACGTTTCTCGGCATCCGCTCGCCCGGCACAGCCTATGTTCTTCTCCACCATTACATGGGGGAGATTGACGGCGCATTTCGCTCCTGGGGTTTCAGCCGAGGCGGCACCGGTGGTATTTCCAATGCCATCGGCAGCGCCGCCCGCGAAGCCGGTGTTGAAATCCGGATGGAAGCGCCAGTTTCGAAAATTCTGCTGAAAAACGAAACTGCGCATGGTGTGGTTCTCGAAAGCGGCGAAGAAATTCACGCAAGTATCATTTCCTCCAGCCTCGATCCGAATCTCACTTTCCTGAAATTTATTGATTCCGGCGAGCTGCCTGGCGATTTCCTCGAGGAGGTCCGGCGCTACAAATATCGTGGCTCATCCGGCAAAGTGAATCTCGCTCTCGACGCACTCCCAGATTTCACGTGCATGCCGGGTCCCGGACGCCACCTGCGCGGCGCAATTTCCGTCTCGCCCTCAATGGACTATATGGAACGGGCCTACGATCAGGCCAAGTACGGCGAATACTCACGCCGACCTTACATTGACATGGTGATCCCTACGCTCACCGATCCTTCCGTCGCGCCGCCCGGCAAACACATCCTTTCCTGTTTCGTTCAATACGCGCCGTACAAGCTAAGTCACGGCACATGGGACGAGCAGCGCGAGGCGTTCGGCAACACTGTGATCGACACGATCGCCGAATACGCACCGAATATAAAAAACATCATCATCGGCAAGCAGTTCATCACCCCGCTCGATATCGAGCGCCAGACGGGCCTCACCGAAGGCAATATCTTTCAGGGCGAACTTTCGCTCGAGCAGCTTTTCTTTTTGCGTCCTGTCGCCGGCTGGGCCCGCTACCGCACGCCCATTCGCAAGCTCTACATGTGCGGCTCCGCCACTCATCCCGGCGGCGGGATCATGGGTGCTCCCGGACGCCTCGCCGCGCTCGAAATCCTGAAAGACGCAGGTCGGAAATAATGGCCATCCAGCGCGATATCGTGATTCTCGGCGCCGGCCACAACGCTCTCGTCACCGCGTTCTATCTCGCGAAGAAAGGTTTCAGGCCCCTCGTCCTCGAACGCCGCTCGATTGTTGGCGGCGCAGCCATCACCGAAGAGTTTCATCCCGGCTTCCGCTGTTCCGCGCTCGCGCATGCCGGCGGCCCGCCGCTCGCCTCGATCGTGGAAGACATGCAGCTCGCAAAATTCGGACTCGAGCGCCTTGAATCTCCCGTGCGGCTCTTCGCACCTTCGCCCGATGGCCGCGCCCTCACGCTGTTCACCGATCCCGCCGCATCCGCAAAAGAAATCGACAGGTTCTCGCAGAAGGACGCTGCCAACTATGTCGAGCTTCACAATTCGTTGACGCGCCTCGGTGAAATCCTCAAACAGCTGCTTTCACTCACTCCACCGGTAATCGAAGATCCGTCCAACGAGGATCTCTGGAAGCTTCTCAAGCTGGGGAAGAAAGTCCGCGGCCTGGGCAAGAAAGAAATGATGCGACTGATCCGCTGGGGCCCGATGGCCGCCGCCGATTTCGTCGCGGAATTTTTTGAAACGGATCTGCTCCGCGCCGCCGTCGCCGCACGCGGAATTTTCGGCGCCGCCCTCGGCCCTTGGTCGGCTGGCTCAACTACGCTCCTGCTTCTTCGCGCCGCCGCTGATCCGTATCCGGTGGGTAATTCCGCAATGCCGCGCGGAGGAATGGGCGCGCTCACAGCCGCCATGGCTGCGTCCGCAAAACAGGCAGGCGCCGAAATCCGCACCAATGCTGATGTGCAAAAAATCCTTGTAAAGAATGGCGCTGTAATCGGTATTGCGCTCGCGAGCGGCGAAGAGATCGCCGCCAAGTGCGTCGTTTCCGGTGCCGACCCGCGCCGCACTCTGCTCGGCCTTCTCGATCCGGTTCACCTTCCGCCAAGCTTCGTCGTGAAGATGCAGCATTTCCGAGCGCAGGGAACCGCCGCCAAACTCAACCTCGCGCTCGACGGCCTGCCCACCTTCACCGCGCTCAGGCAATCATCCGCCGATCGCTCTGCGCTTAGCGGCCGTATCCACATCGGCCCGGGCATCGACTATCTCGAACGCGCTTTCGATGCCTCCAAATACGGCGAATTTTCACCGGCTCCATATCTTGATATTTCGATTCCCACAATCCTCGATCCCTCGCTCGCGCCGGAAGGGAAGCACGTCATGTCCATCTACATGCAGTTCGCCCCCTTCCACCTGAAAGCAGGCGATTGGGCGCAGCACAGCGACGCGCTGGCCGACACAATCGTAAAGACGGTCGCCGAATATGCTCCCGATCTCCAATCGAAAATTCTCGGCGGCCACATCATCACCCCGAAAGATTTAGAGGAAACATACGGCCTAACCGGCGGCCACCCCTTCCACGGTGAACTCTCTCTCGACCAAATTTTCACCATGCGCCCGTTACTCGGCTGGGCCCGCTACGCCACCCCAGTAAGAGGCCTCTACCTCTGCAGCAATGGCACGCACCCGGGCAACGGCGTGACAGGAGCATCCGGTGCCAACGCCGCCCGCGAGATCCTCCGCGACCTCAAGAAGTAAGCACAACCCTCAGTCCGCACAGTTAGGAGCAATCCCGAGCCAGATTGAGCATCTCCTGAAGGCGAAGCTGCCATCCGTGACGCCGGGCTTGCCCTGAACATAGTGAACGGGCGTCCCGCCAGCTCTTTTGAAGTGCCTTTCGCGGTTGGAATCGGCCTAGGGAAGTGCTAGACTAACCCTAGGAGAACCCTATGGCCACCCTATACGTCGAAAATATCCCAGAAGAACGCTATGAGGCCCTTCGCCGTACCGCCAAGGAACGTGGTCACTCCATCGCAGCCGAGATTCTCTCTCTTTTGAAAACCAACTATCCTACTGAACGCGAATTGCGAAAACGGCGAGAATTTCTCAACTACGCCAGAAGTATGAATGCGCAAAAGTCTCCGTCAGGTCACTTTCCTTCTACAGAAGAGATGATTCGTGAGGATCGAGAGCGTTGAAAAGCGCCGTGGTAGACGCAAGCGTCGCTTGCAAGTGGATCCTGCCCTCTGCCGATGAGCCATATTCGAAACATGCCCTCGAGTTGCTCGATCGCTACGCTTTGAAAGAGATTCAGATCCTCGTACCAGATCTCTTCTGGGCGGAAATCGGGAATGTGCTTTGGAAGGCTGCCCGCCTTCATCGAATCACAATTGCCGACGCTAGAATTGGGCTGCTGAAACTCACCGACTGCAACTTCCCGACGGTTCCATCTTTTTCCTTGCTGAATCGCGCATTCGATATTGCGAGTGCATTCGAGCGTAGCTTCTATGATTGCCTCTACGTCGCTTTGGCTGAATCCTCCGAGACAGAACTGATTACCGCTGATGAAAAACTCGTGAACGCCCTTGGCTTGCAATGTCCGGTAAAATGGCTAGGCGCAATATAAGTCTCTAATCTGAAACGATGACTTCGCCGATGCGTTTTGCAGGCAGCCCGATCAATCGCGCTCACCTCGCGGCTCTTATCGCTCGCGAAGAAAAGAAATTCGTCGCCGATCACCCGAAATCCGCAGCCCTTTACGAACGCGCCCAGCGATCCCTCCTCGGCGGCGTTCCCATGAACTGGATGAAAAAATGGGCCGGCAGATTTCCCGTGTTCGTCGTGGAAGCCCACGGAGCACATTTCACCGATGTGGATGGCCGCGACTACGTAGACCTTTGCCTTGGCGACACCGGCGCGATGACCGGCCACTCCCCTGCGCCCGCAATCGAGGCCATTGCGCGCCAATCAAAGCAAGGCATCACTCTCATGCTGCCCACCGAAGACGCGCTATGGGTCGGCGAAGAACTCGTGCGCCGCTTCGGTCTTCCGTACTGGCAATTCACTCTTACCGCCACCGATGCAAATCGTTTCTCGATCCGCATCGCTCGTGAAATCACGTCGCGCCCGAAAATTCTCGTTTACAACTACTGCTACCACGGCAGCGTCGACGAGAGCTTCATCTCGATCATCAACGGAAAACCCGGCCCACGCCGAGGCAACATCGGTCCACCCGTGAATCCCGCCGAGACCACCCGCGTCGTCGAGTTCAACGACCCCGCCGCCCTCGAAGCAGCCCTGGCCCCTCGAGACGTGGCCTGCATCCTCGCGGAACCAGTAATGACGAATGTCGGAATTGTCCATCCCGATCCCGGCTATTGGCAATCCGCAGCCGAAATCGCCCGCGGCTACGGCACTCTTCTCATCATGGACGAAACTCACACCATTTGTGCCGGCCCCGGCGGCTACACCCGTGAACACGCCATCCGGCCCGATATCTTCGTCGTCGGCAAACCCATCGCCAGCGGACTACCCGCCGGAACATATGGCTGCTCCGCCGAAGTCGCCGAAAAAATCACTCATCGAATTCATCTGGAAGATTGCGATACGGGAGGAATTGGCGGAACTCTCGCAGGAAACGCTCTCTCGCTAGCCGCGATCCGCGCCACACTCGAACACGTTCTTACGCCGCAAGCATTCGCTCGTATGATTCCGCTCGCGCAGCGATTTGCAAAGGGTGTAGCCGACGCGATCGAGACGGTAAACCTTCCGTGGCACGTAACGCGTCTAGGTTGCCGCGCCGAATATCTTTTCCGCCCGAACCCGCCGCGCAACGGCGGAGAAGCCGCTGCCGCCGCCGATTTCGATCTCGAGCGCTACATGCATCTCTACGCGCTCAATCGCGGCGTTCTGCTCACCCCTTTCCACAATATGGCGCTCATGTCGCCCGCCACCACTGACGCCGACGTCGATCTCCACACTCGCATCTTCGAATCCGCCGTTCGCGAGCTCACCGCGATCTAAGACACGAAATCTCCGGCAGGGCCGCCGCCCCTGTTTCTCGGATCCTGGCATCGGTTGTCTCGGGCGGAAAACCAATCTGGAAGCATGTCTCATCGAACAAAGTGGCAATCCCATTAGGGAGAAATTGTATGCCTTGCACTCCGCCGCCCATCCACAATCCGGAAGCAGTCACTGCAATTTCCAACCGCCTTTGTTACACTGGCGCCGCTCGCAATACTGAGGAGAAAAGATGAACCGCACTAAATTCCTTCTAGCCTTTATGCTCACGGCCGCGCTCGCCTTCTCCGCCTACGCGCAATCGAAAGAACAAGACCGCGTCGAGAACGCAGGTAAAGTCGTGAAAGAAATCATGGACATCCCCGACAATATTCCGCAGAGCGTCATCGACAAAGCCGACTGCGTCGTCGTCCTCCCATCTGTCCTCAAAGCTGCCTTTGTTGTCGGCGCCAGCTACGGTCGCGGCGTCATGACCTGCCGCACCGGCGATAACATGCGCGGCCCTTGGGGTGCTCCCAGCATGATGGCTCTCGAAGGCGGCAGTTTCGGTCTTCAGGTTGGTGGCCAGGCCACTGACTTCGTGCTCCTCCTCATGAGCGAGCGTTCTGCCAGTAGCATTCTCTCCAGCAAGGTGAAAATCGGTGGCGATGCTTCCGCCGCCGCAGGACCAGTCGGCCGCAATGCTTCCGCTGAGACCGACGTTACTTTCCGCGCTGAAATCCTCACCTACTCGCGCGCGCGTGGATTGTTCGCGGGTATTTCTCTCGCGGGCTCAACTCTCCGCCCGGACAACGGCGGCAACCAGGCTCTCTATGGAAAGAGTATTTCCTCGAAGGACATAGTGCTGAAAGGCGCCGTCCCGCCGCCTCCATCCGCACAGCTCTTGCTGCAAACTCTCAACTCTCATTCGCCGAAGCACACGTAGGCCACCCGGAGTCGCATAGAATCGCCATCGAGGGTCGCCGCAAAAAACAAAAAAGCCCCACTCTCCGTTCCCGGAGAATGGGGCTTACTTTTGTGACCCGACGAGATAGCGAGCTAACTCACGCTGCCGCGAGATACTCCCACTTCCCATCCTTGGACTTCAATTGATGCACTCGGCCTTCATCCGCATGGAGAAAATATGTGCCATCAGGAATCTGCCGTGCGTGCTGCGACTTCACCTGGCACCTCGCCCAGCGTGCCTTTGCCACTGCGGGTGGTACACCATGTTGCCGAACTTCCGGAACCAACTCGATTCCGTATACCACGCGGTACTCCACTCCCGTAGGCCGGGTCGGTACCAACCGCCCCTCGCCTTTCAGTTTCTCGGCCATCTCTCTCCTCCTCTCAATTAGCGCTATAATCGCCCAATGTGTCGGCACCGGCGAAGGCGCCCAACGGGCACTTAGCCTAACGATCTGTATTTGAAGCACTTTCCCGGAAGGCCTGGCACTGGGCCAACTATCCCCCGGTATGATTTGCCCAACCGCCCCTAGTACACCCCTTAGATGCTCAGAGGGTATCAAAGCGTTTCTCTTATTTACGATCTCGCGCCCGAATCTGTTACCGAGCGAGCCATTCCTCCACACCCTCACAGGATGGCCCTCGAATAGAACCGTAAGTCCCTTGGTTGCTTAAGTTACGGGTGAAGACGTCGAAGAGAACAGCTGGAGATGTTCTCAAATCCCTACTTCATCTGCCACAGCGCAACCACAGCAGCCTCAACGTGATACGCAGTATATCACATTCCGGGCCTGAAATCCCGCCCATACGGCATCTTCACCGAATTTTTACATACTTAACCGGACGCGCTGAGCGGGGCACAAACGGGCACCGCAGCCCTAACGCTAAGACTCCGGCGTCATCGCCGTCACCTGCAACGGCTCTTTCCCCACGAATTCCAGCCCCGTCACAAACTGCCCCTGCCCCATCGGATCGCAATACGTCACTCGCGCCGCCGAAGTAAAATGCCCAGCCGGCAGCGACACCAGAATCGTGTCATCCGTATACCATTCGCTCGCTGAAATCACGCGCACCCCGCGCGAACTCACATTTTCCGTGATCGCGCGCTCCACTCCCAGCCTCCCATGCCGCCCAATCAAAAGCGCCGTCGTCTTCATCGCCAACCGCTTCTCCACCCGCTGGGCCACAACACTCTGCATATAAGCGCTCCTCGCACCCTGAGTTGAAACCGACCATGTAGAGCGATAACTGAATTCGACCACAACGGTGCAAAGTGACTCAGCCCCTTCCAGAACACACCCCGGGCAAGCCAAAGTACACCGCAAACTACGTACATCGTAATCGCTCAAGGTCACTCCACAACTCAATTCCGCACCTCTGCTGTCGTAAACGTAACGCCCCGCTCAGTCTCTTCGCTTTTGTTTCAGCCCCATTTTTGTACCGCTGGCTTTCTCCCTTGTATCGCCGGCATCCTGCGCGCTGTCCGCGTCCCGATGGTGTTCGCGGGGCCGGCTCTTTTGCCTTTGCAGTTCGTACCGCTGGCCTCCGGCCGGCGCCTTTTCTCTGGTTTTCTCCCTGAGATCCGGAATGCGAAAAGCGCATTTTGTAACGATTAGGAATTGAGGATGGCGTTTGTTTTGTTTTGATTGCGCGAAATTCTAATCGCGGTGTAACGATTAGAAATCTGCTGACGACGAGTCCTCCGGCGCCGTGTCGCCTGAGGCGAAGCGGGCAATGAGCGACGGCGTACGAAAGGGCGGATCGCGAAATCGCGATACGCCACGGCGGACGAAAAAGCGGCGAATATTTGCGATTAGAAAATCTTAGTTTGGTGATTCTTAAGGGGCTTACGTGGAATTCTAATTCCAGATTTGCGATTAGAATTTCGCCGCGGCGGAGAGGCCTCGAAGGATAGGGATGTGTCGACGGTGCGGGCGTCAGATTCTCAGAATTAAAGGCTCGCGGGATTGGAAGGTGACGGCGACCGGACGGTCTCTCGCGCTGCGCCCTGAGGCTTTCCAGGAGGCACCATCTGCTGCCGGTCGTTGTTTTCATTGTCGCAACTCATCGATGACGGTAGCAGATTGCGAAGAAAAATCTGACTGGTCGTTAGTACAGAAAAGGATTGCTGGGACTAGAACTGTACTTCAAATGAGAAAATCACCTCCCATCTGGGACACCCCACGCTCTACGTCTCGCTTTACCTCGACAACAACCCGTCACTCCAAGATCATCGCCTCTCGCTAACCATCGAAGCCCAACCGAACACGCCGGCGATAACTCCGAAGCGGCAGAATCCCCCACGCCGTCGTCAGCAGCAGCCGCGCCACCCGCACCCGCTCCCGCCAGACGCTAGCGCATCTCACCTCGCACGAGCCTGGTCCACACATGTAGCTTAGGTCTTCAGACCTGAGGCATTTTCTACTTCGGCCGGAGGTAAGTCGTCAGTTCCCGACAACGCGTGTGGGTTCAAAGGGGTCGGCGCAATGGTTCAAATTCCATTAGAATGCGGCCCTATGGTTCGACACTTCCTCGTTTTCTTGCTGGCCCTTGCGTTTGTTTTCACGTCGTGTTCGAAAAACGCCAAACATGAAACGTCATCCGAAGATTCTTTGGGTTTTCACACAACCTCGTCGGCTTATGTGCGCGAAGACAAAGATTCCTGGACTTACGTAACAGAAAACGGCTCGTTTCACTACAAAGAGGTTTTAGGTGACAAAGGAACCTACGAAGCTGTGCTGCTTCTAGAAGAGAACTACCACAATGAGAATACGCCTGGAATCGAAGGGATGCGCGGAGATGCGACGGTCAAAGCATGGACGTTAACGAGTCCCCATCAACGAGAGATGCGGTGGACGGCACATGAGAAGGCAAATGAGGGAGAAGTGCGTGACCTTTTCTTCCGTTTCGCCGCTTGGGGTTGCTGTGATTCACCAAATGTCTACACCTACTACAATATGTTGTCTGGGAAAAAGATTTATGTAACCAATTCCGACCTGCTCGAAGTAAGAGGCAAGGGCATAGGGCCGCTTTCCGTTCGGTTCGTTGGATTTGGGTACGACATCGTTAACAATCGGGGACATGACCCGGTGCTTCAATACGGAACTTACAAAGACATTTCTCAAAAGGTTTCCATACACTCAGGCAAGGACTATTACGAAACGCCCGAGGTGCTCGGCGATGCGAATGGCAAATCTGAAAAATTTCACCTCGACTTGAGTGACTCTCCGTTTACGTTCGTAATCGTGGTGCTCTACTCGGCCGGATCAGAAGTACGAATCCCCGTTGAGAACGACGTGATTCGCTTCGAAAAAGCTGCGCTCCCTAGGGGTTACTCGCTTCAACCGGAAAACTAGGAGGCGCCATTTCTGCTTAGATTTGGCGTCAACTTCTCGTGAGCGCGGTAAGCGGAAACTGACTCACAACCCTGCCGGAAGCATCTTGATTGGCTATCGCAATTATGCGATAACACTCAAAAGCAGGAATGAACGGCGAGTCCAGGATCAAAAGGCTGAAAGGGACACGATCCTCAGGGAGTTGGGGCTATGAAGCGAACCGTTAAGCGCGACAAACACAGTGAATTGGTCGAGCAGCGCGCACGTAAGAGCCCAAATTATCGGAAAGCCTTTTCCCAGACGTTGCAGCAGATTGATTTGGCTCTTCTTCTTCGCGAGATGCGTGAAGACGCTGGCTTGACCCAGTCAGAGCTGGCGCGAAAGATTGGCACGACCCAATCCGCGATTGCGCGGCTGGAGGACGCAGAATACGCCGGGCATTCGCTCACGATGTTGGAGCGCATCGCAACGGCCTGCGGCGTCGCCCTGAAACTCCGTGCAGAAAAGAAGCCTCACTTCGACCGCGAAGTCGCCCTCGTCTAGGCTCGATCGTGAAATTGCGAAGGCTCAACAACGATTTCGGTGCTTCGCCTCCTCCATGTCTTGCTGCCACTCGTCGCGCACGCTACAATTCGGGTTCACACATCGAGGTGAACCAACCATGACAGCTTCCGCCACCACCAACACGGCCACCAAATCGGCCGAGGCACTAATCCGCTCGCGCGGCGAATTTGTGAACGAGCCGTTCACTGACTTTTCGAAGCCCGAGAATCGCAAAGCGATGGAAGATGCGTTGCGCCACGTGAAATCCATGTTCGGCCGCGAGTATCCGCTGGTGATCGCCGGGCAAAATCTCGTCACCACCGACAAAATCAAATCCACGAATCCTTCGAATCCGAAGGAAGCGATTGGCGTTTTTCAGAAAGCCACCGTCGAGATGGCGAATCAGGCCGTCGAAGGCGCTGCGAAAGCATTCGAGCACTGGAAAAAAGTGCCGGCCGAAGAACGCGTTGCCTGCGCGTATCGTGCGGCAGATATTTTGCGCAAGCGGCGCTTCGAACTCGACGCGTGGCTGTGCTACGAAATCGGCAAGACGTGGCCGGAAGCCGACGCGGACATCGCTGAGCTGATTGATTTCTGCGAATACTACGGGCGCGAAGAGTTGCGTCTGGCGGCGCCGCAGAAATTGACGCCACAGCGCGGCGAAAAAAATTATATGAAGTACATCCCGCTCGGCGTGGGCGTGATTATTCCGCCATGGAATTTCGCGGCAGCCATCATGGGCGGCATGACGCTCGCGGCGATCGTCACCGGAAACACGGCGGTGGTGAAACCCTCGAGCGATTCGCCGACCATCGCGGCGATATTCATCGACATTCTGTACGAATCGGGCGTGCCGCGCGACGTGGTCAGCTTTTTCACCGGCCCGGGTGGAACAGCGGGCGAAGCGCTCGTCAATCATCCGAAGACGCGCTTCATCGCCTTCACCGGATCGAAGGAAGCAGGCCTGCGCATCAGCGAACAAGCCGCGCGCAAACAGCCGGGGCAGGTGTGGATCAAGCGCACCGTGCTCGAGATGGGCGGCAAGGACGCGATCGTCGTTGATGACGAAGCCGATCTCGACGCGGCGGTAGAAGGCGTCGCCGTTTCAGCCTTCGGATACCAGGGACAGAAATGCTCAGCGTGCTCGCGCGCGATCGTCTCGGAAAAGATCTACGACAAGTTCCTCGAGAAGCTGGTCGAACGCGTTCGCAAAATTAAAGTCGGCCCCATCGAGGATCCGCAAAATTACATGGGCCCTGTGATCAACGAAGCCTCGATGAAAACAATCCTCGGCTACATCGACGCAGGGAAAAAAGAAGGCCGCCTCGTCGCGGGAGGGAAGCGCGCAGAAGGTGACGGATATTTCATCGAGCCGACGATAATAGCGGACGTCGATCGCAAAGCGCGAATTTTCCAGGAGGAAATCTTCGGGCCGGTGCTAGCGGTGTCGAAGGCAAAGGATTTCGACGACGCGCTCTCCATGGCCAACGACACAGAATTTGGCCTGACGGGCGCGGTCTATTCGCAGAACCCTGAAAAAATCGAACGCGCCGCCGAGGAATTTCACGTCGGCAATTTGTACATGAACCGCAAATGCACCGGCGCCATGGTCGGCGCGCACCCGTTCGGCGGCTTCAATATGTCCGGCACCGATTCAAAATCCGGCGGCCAGGATTATTTGTTGCTGTTCCTACAAGCAAAAACAATCGCAGAAAAAGAAGGCGCCACAAAGTAGCGCGACTGCTCTTTTGTACCGCCGGCGTCTCGGCTGGCTTCCAGCCGGCGTTCTTGAACTTGCTTTTGTAGCGCTGGTCTTGCGCGCTTTTTGCGTCCCGATGTTTTCATCGGGGAGACCAGCAGGGGTTCGATTTTGGCGGCGCGAGGAAACCCTGCCACCCTGAAGGGTGGCGCTACATAAGACACGCGAATTGCGTCACGGCGCGGTGGGGGAATAATTTGATTCCGGCACGGGCTTCATTTTGAAAACGCCGCGCAAAATTAAATACGCGACGGGGCCGGACGCCAGCAGCCACGGCGCCCAGCGCCAGACGTAATCTTCACTCTGCGCGATTTTCAGCGCGCACAAAAGCACCGGAAAAATCAGAACGTAAGCGAGGCCGAGCGAGCCGCCGGGAATGCGGAAGCTGCGCGGCGCGTCCGGCAATTTCGCACGCATGCGCCACGCCGCGAAGAGCGTAAGAATCGTGGTCGCGATGCGCGTCCAGATGTAGATGTTCACCAAGTCTTCCACCTGATATTTTGCGAGGATGCAGTAGACCAGCGCGGAGACGGCGATGGCGCGCGCGGGCGTGCGATAGCGCGGATGGATTTTGCCGAGCCATGCGGGAAGGTAGCCGTCTTCGGCCATCGTGGCGGGGATGCGCGTGGTGTAGAGGATGGTGCTGTTCGAGAGCGACGCGGTGCCGATCATCGCGGCGATGAGCATCGCGGCGCCAAGCCAAGGGCCGCCGATGAGGCGCGACGCGGTGACGATGTAGTCCGTCTTCCATTGCTGCCAATTGCCGAGTGCGGCGAGAGCGAGCGTGGTGGGGAGAATGTAGGTGAGGACGTTGAGTGGCGTCATCCAGGCGAGGAGGCGAACGAAAGTGCGCTGCGAATCTTTCATCTCGCCGGTCATGCTGGAGAGCTGTTCGTAACCGGCATAATTCCACATCGCGAGCGCGAGACCTTTTCCGAAAACGCTGCCGAAGGGCTGGCCTGGCGGAGTGAAGGGAACGACGGGATTGTAATGCAGCTTGAAGATCGAGACGATGCAGAGCCACGCGACAGGAATCAACACGGCGACAAGTAGCGCGACCGAAAGCCAGCCAGCGACTTGGATGCCGCGCGCGTTGAGGTACGAGAGAACGCAGAGCGCGAGACAAGCGCCGAGCCACTTCACGTTACCTGTGATCCACGGAAAGTACGAACCAAGGTAATCCATCAGCAGCACGCCGTAAAGGCTGTTCAACAGGAAAGTGCCGGTCCAATTCCACCACCCGCATTGAAATCCCCAGAAATCGCCGAACGCGGCGCGACTCCAGCGATAGAAACCACCTTGAACGGGAAGGAGGCTGTTGAGCTCAGCTGCAGCGAGCGAAATCGGAATGCTCCAAAAGAGCGGAACGAACGCGAGGAAGACGATTGCCATGCCGGGGCCGGAGCTGTGAAAAATTTCTTCGTAGCCGAATGGGCCGCCGGCGGTGTAGCCGTAGAAAAGCGCAAGGAGCGGAAGAAAACCAATCTGGCGGAGGCGAGCGGTGGATTCAGCAGATGGCGCGGGAGTGTTTTCGAGCGCAGATTTTGGCATCGAGCCGCAGTGGAACGGGCGGCATGATATCGGCCTGCTGCGGGCTTTTCAATTCAAAGTTTTGCTTGACGGCAAGAGGCGGGGCACAAGAGAATGCAGCCGCTCCCGCGTCGTTCCAGACTATCAAGAAGGCGTCCCAATCAAGCGCACAATGCGCGTTTTGGGAGCGCCCGATGCCCGGAGAGACCGCAAATAGCTTTTGCGATCTCAGTTGCGACCTTTCCGCCATGGTCCAGCGGAATCGTCTCATGAGAGGTGTTTTATGCCCAGGTCTGTCCTCGCATTGATTGGAATTCTGTTCTTCTTCTCGGCAGCCGCGACAAAGGCACAGGCGCCGAACACGATCACCACCGTTGCTGGTGGCGGAACGAATCCCACAGCGGCCACCTCCGCCTTTTTGCCGATGCCCCGCGCGGCAGTGCGCGATGGACAGGGAAACACATTCATCTCCGTCCCAGGTCTCAATATCGTTTACAAGGTTGACTCAGCCGGCACTCTAAGGGCCTACGCGGGGACCGGGCTCATCGGCTTTTCAGGCGATGGAGGGCCAGCGGCTCAAGCGCAGTTGGCAAACCCCGCAGGCTTGGCCATCGATGCTGCGGGCAACCTCTTCATCGCCGATACTCTTAACAACCGCATTCGCAAAGTGGACACCAACGGAAACATCACCACTGTCGCGGGCAGCGAGGATCCGGGTGTCCCAGCTTTTGGGGGTGACAACGGTCTGGCAACCAGCGCGCGCCTAGCCTTCCCGGGTGGTGTGGCAGTTGACCAGAACGAGGACCTTTTCATCGCGGACACCTCCAATGGTCTGGTCCGGCGCGTGGACGGCACCACCCAGATCATCACCACTTACGCCGGCTCCCAGACGGCTGCTGCCGGATGTCCCAGTGGCGCGGCCACTGGCGCGGGCTTCGCCCAACCGGTCGGAGTCGCGGTGGACACTACCGGCAATGTGTTCATCGCAGACGCCAATTTGGATATCGTTTGCAAAGTCGATGCTACGACCAAGAACATCTCCACGTACGCAGGCACCCTCAAAAATCCGGGCGCGCCCGGGGCAACGAATGGCGATGGGGGCGCGGCAACGTCGGCGCAGATAAGCGCGCCAAATGGGCTGGCGGTGGATTCGCTGGGCGACCTCCTCATCACGGATTCCGGAAACCCCAAAATTCGAATGGTAAATGCGACGACGCAAATCATCACCTCCATCGCGGGAACCGGTTTCATCTGTGGCAATGCCGCTCAACGCGCGTGCGGTGATGGGGGCCCCGCTGCCACCGCGTCCTTTAATTTTCCGCGCGGAGTGTCCGTGGATTCCAACAGCAATATCGTGGTTGCGGACACCAACGACATGCGCGTGCGTGTCATCAGTGCAGGCGCAAATCCGGCAATCAATGCGCTCGCGGGAGGTGGCTCAGGTGGGGATGGCGCGGCTGCAACCAGCGCGATTCTCGGCGTGGCACAAGTCCTCACCTTGGATGCAAACGAGAACATCTTCGCCCTTGAAACCGACGGTGAGCGTCTGCGCGAGATTGACACCAAGGGAACCATCACCACCTTTGCCGGCCTGGGCGTGGGCGGCAGCACAGTTGGAACCAACATTAATGGCGATAGCGGGCCTGCCACAAACGCCCGGTTTGTCACTCCCGTCGGTGTTGCCACGGATTCGAATGGCAACTTCTACATTGTCGACAGAACCGCCGCTGTTGTCCGCAAGATCGATACCAGCGTCCCGCCTGTGATTACTACTATCGCCGGGAACGCAATGCGCTGCGGCGCCCCGGGCAACCCGAATACGTTCCCTGCTTGCGGCGGCGAAAACGTCTCTGCTACCAGCGCAAGCCTGGCCAATCCGTCGGGCGTCGCGGTTGACTTGGCAGGAAATGTTTACATCTCGGACATCGCGTTGAATACCATCCGCGTGGTTTCCGGCGGAAACATCAGCACGTTCGCCGGCGTGCCGGGGCAGTCCTGCAATACCTTCCCGACGAATTGCGGCGACGGCGGATCGCCCACTTCCGCTTTGCTGAATACTCCTTTCGGCGTGGCAACGGCCTCTTCGGTAGTGTTCGAGGGTGCGACCGACGTGTTTGTGGCCGATAGCGGCGATAACGTGATCCGGATGATTGACGGGGAGCTGGGTACCATTTCAACTGTCGCGTTCAACGGCAATCCCGGTTTCGGTGGTGACGGCGGCTCTGCAACTGATGCGGAGATGAATTTTCCCGAACAGATCGTTGTGGACACTGGAGAGAACCTGTATATCGGAGGCGGTAACAACAACGTGGTACGCCGTGTCGACCAGCAGAACCAAACCGTCTTCACCGTCGCCGGCGACGTAAATAATCTCGGCGGCGGCTTCTCAGGTGACGGCGGCCCATCCACCCAGGCAATGATAAGCAACTTCGGCCTCGCCGTCTTCAACACTGCGCAGGGCACTCACGACCTCTTCATTGCGGACTCCGGCAACAGTCGCATCCGCAAGGTCAATCTCGCCCCGGTGATGACGTCCATCTTCCCGGCATCCGGTTCCACCCTGCAATTTCCGCCAACCGTTGCGGGCACTACGCAAGAGGTTACGCAAGACGTGACGTTCGAGAATACCGGCCTCGATGACCTGATCGTCACAGTCACCTCGCCCGCACCGACTTCAGGGTTCCAGCTTGGCCTTGACGTGAGTTGTTTGCCGGCTGGGACGCTCCCATGCAAAATAATCGTCCCGCCACAGGGTTTCGGCTTTGTCGAGGTGGCTTTTGCTCCGCCGGCGGGTGCCGTAGGCACGCTGACCGGCACGCTGAGCTTTACTACAAACGATCCCGCAAATAAGAGTTTTACTTACAACTTGTCGGGCCCAATCGCAGCGCCGGTTACCCTGAACGCCTCCGTGACCCAGCCCGGCAACGGAACGATTTTCAGCACGCCCACCGGAATCTTGTGCGACTCAACAACTTTGGCCCAGTGCGCGGCGTCGTTTCCGGTCGGAGGGCAGGTCACTCTTTTCGCATCTCCCAGCAACGGGTTCGCATTTCAAAGCTGGAATGTGGGGAACGCGCCGGACGCAGCGAATTGCGCGAGCGACACGACAGGCATCTGCTCGTTTACAATAACCTTGTCCGAATCCATCGGAGCCAATTTTGTTGTGGCCTCTCCTCCTCCCCCGGGCAATTTCGTCCTGACAGTGAATCCCATCGGCAATGGAAGCGGCACGATCACCAGCACTCCTCCGGGGATCAGTTGCACCTATGCTGGTTCTGGTTCGCCCACAGGCACCTGCACGTTCAGTTTTCCAGTGGCTTCGACTCCCACTGTTAAGCTCACGCCCGCGACTACTGGCACGGTCACCGGCTCTGTTTTCGCCGGGTGGCTCGACAGTCTGTGCGACACCTCAGGCGTGGGCCCTTGCACCAGTAACACATTCGCTTCGAACGTTTCTGTTGGGCCCGTGTTCAGCGGCCCGGTGCAGCCATTTGCCAAGGGGCAGGTTTTCTTGAGCACCGGTGACGGCATGATATTCGTTTACAATTCAAGCGGCACTCTCGTCCAAGTCCTCAACTCCGGCAATATTGCTGGCAGTATCGAGGGCATGGCATTCGACGGAACGGGCAATCTCTACGCCGCCAATTCCTCCACCACGGCCGTCGCTGGCAGCTCCGGCATTGTCGAATTCTTCGGGAATACGGGCGCTGGTCCGACTACCTTCGGAACCGCCTTCAATACTCCTAAGTCGGTAGTGGTGGATTCATCCAACAACGTATACGTGGGTCAGGCCATCACGCAAGGCGACAGGCTGCTGCAATTCTCTGGCGCAACCGGCAAGCAGACTGCCACCTTTTTCCCGGCTTACGAAAGTAACTTTTCCGGAATCGATTGGATCGATTTGCGCAGTGATGGCGACACGCTGATTTACACGCTGGGAACGAAGACGGTAAAGACATTTGACGTCGCCGACGTGATACAACTCCCCGATCTCGTTACCAATCTGAACGCTGCCTCTGCCTTGAGGGCGCTTTCGGACGGGACCGTACTAGTGGCTGATACCATCCGAATCGCGCGGCTGGATGTGAATGGCAACGTCACACAAACCTACACGATTCCCGGCGCCCCCGGGGCCGTGTTCTTCAATCTGAACTTGGATCCGGATGGTGTCACGTTCTGGACCGCTGACCAGGGCACCGGAATAGTCTACCGGCTCAACATCGCCACTGGTGCTGTGGTCTCGCAATTCAACACCAGTTTGGCCATTGCCGGAATCGGCGGCATCGCGGTGTCCGGTGAGCCGCAAGCGGGCGCCGGCGCGGACCTCGGAATCTCGATGACGGCCGCGCCGAACCCTGTGGGCACGGGGTCCAAGCTCACTTATTCGATCACCGTCTCCAATGTTGGCCCCGATTCCGCCCAAGCTGCGACCGTCACTGACGTGTTGCCCGCCGGTGTTACCTTTGTCTCTTCTACCGCCTCAATTGGTTCCTGCTCGGGCACCACCACCGTCACCTGCACCCTCGGCACTTTCGCGAACGGGGCCACCGCAACCATCACAATCGTCGTCACTCCCGCGGCGGCAGGAACGCTCACGAATACTGTCAACGTGACCTCGAGCACGCCTGATCCGATTCCTTCCAATAACACAGCGACGACTTCGACTACTGTGACGGGATCGGGAACCACGGTGCAATTGACGGCGCTAACTGCTGGGACGGGCACCGGAATGGTGACGGGCAACGGAATCAATTGCACCAGCGGCTCGACAAACGGATGCGTGGTGAATTTGGCCGCTGGCACGCAAGTGGTGCTGACGGCTACACCGACGGGTGGGTCATCTCTGGGAGGATTCAGCGCACCCTGTACCGGCACCGGAACGATGTGCACTTTCTCGATGCCTGCTACGCCTGTGACGGTAACGGTTACCTTCAATGCAGGCACTACAAATCAAACATTGACGGTCATTACGGCCGGAACGGGAACAGGGATGGTGACGGGTGCAGGAATTAGTTGCACAACGGGGTCGGCCAACGGATGCACGGCGAGTTTGCCTGCGGGAGCTCAGGTGGTGTTGACGCAGGCGATTACGAACAATTCGACGTTTGCGGGATGGAATGGCGTGCCGACGATGTGCACGGTGGCGGGCGCCACTTGTACGTTTACGATGCCAGCGGCGGCGGAGACAGTGACTGCGACGTTTACCTCGGGAGCGTTGATATTGAAGTCGATCGCGGTGACGCCGAGTACGGCGAATATCGGCGTGAACGGAACGCAGCCATTCACTGCGACGGGGACGTTCTCGGATAATTCGACGAAAGACGTGACGACGCAATCGACATGGACATCCTCGAACACGGAAGTTGCGACGGTGGGCGCGGGGACGGGGATTGCGACAGGCGTTGGAGTGGGCGGGCCCATCACAATCACGGCTACGGATGCGGGAATTTCAGGAACCGCGCAGCTGACGGTTTCCAACGTTCCGTTTACGCTGACGATCAATCCACCTCCCGGCGGTGTTTTTGGTCCAGTTGCGCCGGGAGGGACGTTTCCTGTGGGAGTGATACTGACGGCGATTCCCGGCACGACAGGGACGGTGACATTCGGCTGCACGACGTCGTCGCTGACGATCACGTGTTCGCCTCAGCCGTCATCTGTGGCGCTTTCGCCCAACGGGCCGTTGCAAGTGGCGATTGTGGTGAATACGTTCTGCAAAGGACCGACAACCACGGGACATGTGGTGCCGCCGGGCGGATTTGGCGGAGGTATCGGCCTGTTGCTGCTGTCGATGATGCTGGCGGGAACGGCGTGGATGTACCGGCGGAATCCGCGATGGGCGGTGTCGTTTGCGTTGTTCGTGCTGATCGCGCTCGGAGGAGTGGCTTGCAACTCGTTGCCGCGAAACCCGAACGGGGTGACGCAGCCTGGGAACTATCAGCTGTTTATAACGGCCACGTTCAACGGACAGACGGTGTCCGCGCCTGCAGTCAACTTCGTCGTTAACTAGCCGTGATTGCAGGCGGTTTCGCCGGGAGCGGGATACCGATCGTGGGCGGGGTGGGTTTCGGCTTGCAAGAGTAAGCCTGAGCGCGTAGCTCAAAATCTTACGACAATCAATCGTAAACGGTCCAAGTCTCATAGGATCAGTGTAATAGGGGTGGGATAGCGGTCATTCTGCGTTGCCGCGGAATGAAACAATGTACTAATCATGTGCAAAGCTTTTCTTAACTACAGCAACATTCGCACCGCTTACGGACGTAGTAACCCGACGGTTCCCACCTCGCGTTTGGTCGGTTTGCCCAATTGACACCCAGCGAATTCAAATTATGAGAGGTCTCAAGATGCGAAGGCCCGCCCTCGTATTGCTTGGATTTTTGATGTTTTTTGCAGTGACTACGACGAAGGCGCAGACGCCGGGTGCGGGAAGCAAACCAGCAACGGGTGCGCCGGCCCCGAGCGGGGCTCCGAAGCCTATTCACCTTCCGCTCTTTTTTGAGGCGAACCAAGGGCAGTCGGATTCGCGGGTGCAGTTTCTGTCGCGAAGCAAAGGCTACACTCTGCTGCTGACGCCGACGGAAACGATTCTTGCCGAATCGAAGACGCAGGTCTCCACGCGGCCCGGTACGTTTGGGACGTTCCAAAATCCACCAGTCACAACGAAGACATCTCGCGGAAGCGTGATTCGAATGCAGCTGGTGGGAGCAAATCAATCCCCTGCTATGAGGGGAGTTGACGAACTCCGCGGGAAAGTGAACTACCTGATCGGCCACGATTCCTCTCGATGGCAAACTGATGTTCCGCTTTATTCGAGAGTGACTACCGCACAAGTCTATCCCGGTGTGGACTTGTCGTTTCACGGCGACGACAGGCAGCTTGAGTACGACTTTATCGTCTCCCCGGGAGCAGATCCTTCCAGGATCGCCTTCCGAATTCGCGGAGCGGCGCGGACGGAGATTGATGGGCGCGGCGATCTGGTGCTGCATACAGCGGATTCTGATTTCGTCATGCATAAGCCGGTCATCTACCAGACGATCGCTGCCGAGCGGCGCCCGGTCGAGGGAGGCTTCGTCCGGAAAGGAAAAGACCGAGTCGGATTTCAACTTGGCCCCTACGACCGCACTCAGCCGCTCGTCATCGATCCCAAGATTGGTTTCGCTACTTTCATCGGAGGGAATGGATTCGAGGAAGTGTTTGCGCTACAAGTGGACGACACCGACCCGTCCAGCCCGAAAATCTATATTGCCGGGACGACCTCCGACTCAACTACGTTTGGAGGTAAGAACCCCTTGCCATTCAACACGATCCCCCCTGGCGGCTTCAGTCCTGTCGCTCCAGTGGGATTCGTGGCCAAGATCGACCCCAACGCAAACGGGCTTTCCTCGCTCATCTATCTGACCTTCGTGGGAGGCACGATACCCTTTCAAGCCGGGAACGGCTGTGTGACTCTATTTGAGTGGCTGGCGCTGGATAAATCTCAGGGAGCGGGAAATGTCCAGCCTGTGGTGGGCGCGATAACGACGTGCAAAGATTATCCGTTCACGGTGACGCTCAGTCCTGAAACCGCCGCGAGCGGTCAGGCCATTGCCTCGGCCCCGACGCGTTTGAACTCGAGCGGATCCGCAATCGATCAAGCGGCCCTGCTCGGCGGGGACGCAGACGTCCAAGTCCCGTTTACTTCGGTCAATAGCTCGGGAGACATCCTTGTCTCTGGCGAGAGCAATGCAAGTTCAACCAGTCTGCCGGTGGTGAATCCGTATCTCGGCACAAAGAACAATGGCGTCGCCGGCTTAACCGATTGTTATCTCGCGCGCCTCGAACGTTCCGACCTGAAGATTACCTACGCCACGTACCTTAACGCCGGCCAGGGCAGCACGAACTCGAGCAATGTGGGGTGTGGTGCGTTTGAGGATGCGTCCGGGAATATTCTGGCCGGCGGAAACACTAACTCCGGCGCAGTTTTCAATCTGGGCGGTGGCGGCGCAAATCTGGCTAATGGCTTCCAGACGACCTTTTGCCCCTTGGGCGGCACGTCTTGCCCCGGGACAACCTCCGCCACATTTGCAATGAAGCTGAATCCGAGTGCGCCCAGCGGACCCGGGCAGCTCGGGTATGCCACGTATTACAGTGGTGGCGGCGACACGCTTGCCCACAATGGCTCGTTTGACCTCGGCAACGGAGTGGTAGCGATTGTCGGCGCCACTACCTCGTCCACGACCGGCGCCACTTCGCCCCCCCTTATCACGGCCAACGCCTTTCAGATTACGAACAATGCCCCAAGCGGCGGACAGAACGGATACATGTTTCTGATCAACACAAATCAGACTGGCCTCGCAAGCCTTCTCTGTTCCACGTATATCGGCGGGAGCGGCGGCACCGACGCAGTAGACGGCGTTTCTTACGATGCGGGCGATCCGACGTCGTTTCGCATCGTTCTAGCCGGACAAACCAACTCCGTAGATTTTCCCGTAAAGAATCAGTTGCAGACATTCCAGGGAGGCACCGGAGCTGTCGATGCTTTCATTACGGTGCTCAAGGTGCCCCAGCCGGGGCAGCCGGCGTTCCCCGCCAGTCTCTATTTATCTACATTCATCGGTTCCGGCACGACGTCCACTGTGGGCGGGCAAGCGTTTGATAGTGAACGCATTGAGGGTTTGGCCGTTGATTCAAATCACACAATTTACGCAAGCGGCGATGCACTTTCCTCAAATTTCTTTGTTCCCAGCGGGACGTCGGTGACTGGTTTCCAGGCATCTTGCACTAGTTGCACGCAAACGCCGGCTCTCACTGACGGCGTGATTTTCTCGATTGGAACGGGTGGAAACGAACCTATTACCAGTATCGCTGTTTCGCCGTCAACTGCCACAATCGCCGCAGGCCAGACCCAGCAGTTCAAGGCGCTCGCTTTCTTTGGCGATGGAACCATTGGCGACATCACGAACACGGCCACGTGGGCGTCGTCGAGCACCGCGACAGCCACGATCAGCAACGCGGCTGGATCGCAAGGATTGGCGACGGGCGTGGTTAGTTCAGCGAACCCTGTGACGATCACGGCGACATCGGGAACTCTATCGGGGCAAGCCTCGCTGATGGTAACGGGAGGAGCGGCGGCGACGCACTTCTCGGTGACGACGCCCGGAACTGCAACGGCGGGAACTGCGTTCAGCGTTACGGTGACTGCGCTGGATGCGACGAACGCGGTGGTGACGGGATATGTGGGGACTGTTCACTTCACGAGCAGCGATGTGCAAGCGGTGCTGCCGCCGAATTCGACGCTGACGAATGGAATGGGAACGTTTTCAGTGACGCTGAAAACGGCGGGGGCTCAGACAATCACAGCAACCGATACGGTGACGGCAACGATTACCGGAGCTTCGGGGGCGATTACGGTGACGGCGGCAACGTCCATTACGCTGCAGGTGAAGACCGCGGGAACGGCGTTTGGCACCGTGACCGACAATTTAGGACAAATTAATTGCACGCAAGGGGGAGGCGCGAATCCATCGGGGAATTGTATGACGCAATATCCGAGCGGGACGCAGGTGACGCTTACGGCGACGACGCCGGGAACTGGGGCCTTCGTCGGAGCGCCGACAGCTTGCACGGGCACGGGGAATACCTGCCAGTTTACGATCACGGCTACGGAGACCGTGACGGCGACGTTTACGCCGGGGCCGGGGACATTTCCTCTGACGGTGGTGGCCGGAACTCCACATACCGGCGGCGGAACGATTACGAGTGCGCCCACGGGGATCAATTGCACGCTGACCGGAGCGACCACGAGCGGGACATGCACGCAGAATTTCCCGGCCGGGACACTGGTGACGTTGACGTCTGCTCCAGGGCCTGGGTCGGGTTTCTTCGGATGGTCTGGGACGGCGCCGACGTGCCTGGCGAGCAGCAGCGTGAGTTGCTTGCTGAACATGTCTGCAGCGACGACGGCGATGGTGGAGTTTACATCGGGTGGCGGAACGGTGAACGTCACGGTGACGGGCGCTGGGAATGTGACTGACACGGCGAACGCTGGCGAGATCAACTGCACGAATACGGCTGGGGGAACGCAGACGGGGACTTGCAGCGGGGGCTATACGCTGGGAGCGGGAGTTACTCTGACCGAAACGCCGGCTGCTGGCGCGACTTTCTCGGGTTGGACGGGAGCGTCGTGCACGAATCCGACGACGGCGACGTGCAGCTTTCAGGTAATAAACACGACGCCGATCGCTGTGGCGGCCACGTTTACGGCCGGTGGCGGCGCGGCGACGCATTTCAGCGTAACAGCACCCGCGAATGCAACGGCGGGAGCTACGTTCAACCTTGTGGTGACAGCCCTCACTGCGGCGAATACGACGGCGACGGGATACGCGGGAACAGTGCACTTCACGAGCAGCGATCCGAAGGCGGTGCTGCCGGCAAATTCCGCACTCGCGAATGGAACTGGGACGCTACAGTCGGTGTTGAACACGGCAGGCGCGCAGACGATCACGGCGACGGATACGGTGACGGCGTCAATCACTGGAGTATCGGGGACTATCACGGTGTCGAGTGTTGGTCCGCCTCCGCCAATGCTGGGCATTTCAAAAACTCATGTCGGGAACTTCTCGCAAGGTCAGCAAGGCGCACAATACACGGTGACGGTTTCGAACGCGCCGGGTGCCGGGCCCACCAGCGGCTCGCAAACCTCGGCTACGGTCCAATCGACAGGATCGATCTACGCTACCGGCGGCGGTAGCACCCCTCCGACGATGATCACTTTGCCTTCGGGCGCGACTTCAGTTGCGTTCAACAGCGTTACGGGTTCCATCACGACTGGATGTGCGTCGACCGAGGGTTGCATCATCTTGAACCACGGCACTGGAGACAATCCAAACGACCCGGATGGTGTAGGGGCAGTGCCTGCGATTTCCTCGAACACCGGGACGACCAGCATTTCGGGCATGATGGCGCCGGGAGCAGGCTACCTGGTTGGCCTTTTTGTTCCTGCAGGTGGGCCAGCAGGCGCCGCGCCCGCTGCGCTAGACTTCACGAGTTCCGGACTCGGCACCTCCTTCACCTCGCTTTCCCCACAGCTTGATCAGGTCTTCTTTATTGGGGATGGCCTGACTGGAAACGGCACGGGAACCCAGCAGACGTTCAACATTCCAACTGGAGCTGTGCAGCTTTGGCTGGGTATCAGCGACGCAGGAGGTTATGTAGGGGCGCCCGGAGCGTACGGCGACAACTTGGGCACGTACACCGTGGGTCTTACTGTGAATGCTCCCGGCTCGGGCGGGGTTACAGTGACTGAGACAGCTCCCGACGGGCTTACCCTCTTGTCCATGGCGGGGACGGGCTGGACTTGCGGTAACCCTGCCAACGTTTGCTCAAGGTCCGACGTTCTCGCCGGGGGTGCAAGCTACCCTGCAATAACAGTGACCGTGAATGTCGCAGAAAATGCGACATCGCCTCAAGTGAACACGGCAGGTGTGATCGGCGGAGGCTCAGCGCCGGCGAATGCTTCGGACTCTACAGTGATCGAGACCGCCGGAGCCACGGTGCAGTTGACTGTGCTAACCGCAGGGACCGGGACGGGAACTGTAACGGGTAATGGAATCAACTGCGTCAGCGGCTCTGCGAACGCATGCATGGCGAGTCTACCAGCAGGCACTCAAGTGGTATTGACGCAGGCGGTGACGAATGGTTCGACGTTCGCGGGATGGAATGGCGCGCCGACTTCGTGCACGGTTGCCGGTGCTACTTGTGCGTTTACGATGCCAGCGTCGGCGGAGACCGTTACTGCGACGTTTACGGCAGCAGCGGCGACGTTGAAGTCGATTGCCGTGACGCCGGCGAATCCGACTGAGCCGATTAGCTCGTCAGTGCAATTCACGGCGACGGGCACCTTTTCGGACAACAGCACGAAGGACATCACTGCCACCGTTACCTGGGCGTCGTCCAACACCGAAGCAGCGACGATCAACACTGCGGGCCTGGCAACGATGGGAGGCACTGCAGGTTTAACGACAAGTATCTCAGCGACGTTGAACGAAGTGACGGGGTCAACTCTGCTGACGGTTTCGAATTCGCCGATTTCGATTTCCGTGACGCCGCCCGCGGGTGGAGCTTTCCCGCCCGTGCCGCCGGGAGGAACATTGGCGATCGGAATCGTGCTGACGTCTACGCCGGGCTTCAGCGGAACGGTGACGTTCGGCTGCACGACGTCTTCTCCGACGATCACATGCGCGCCGGATCCAGCGACGGTGACTTTGACGCCGACTGGACCGACGGATGTGGCGATCGTGCTGAACACCTTCTGCAAGGGAGTGACAACCACAGGATCGGTACCGATTCCCGGTGGATTCGGAGGCGGCACCGCGCTGCTCTTGCTCAGCCTGACGCTGGGAAGCGTCGTGTGGATGTGGAGGCGGAGCCCACGTTGGGCGGTGTCGTTCGCGGTTCTCGTGTTGATGGCGATTGGCGGAGCGTCTTGCGCCAGTCCGCCGAAGGGGCCGAACGGGGCTACGCAGCCGGGTAACTATACGGTGACGTTCAGCGCTACGGTGAATGGTGTGACGACAAGTACGGCTCCGATTCCGTTCACGGTGCAATAAGCGAGAACGACCACGACAGAATTGTTTTGGATCAGACAGGCGTGATGTCGAAAATGTGCGCGTCAAACGCCTCGCGGCGAACGAACAGGCCGATCGTGCGCAGCTCCTGGCCCGCTCGCGAGTAATGCACGTCGTGCAGCTCATCGTAAAAGTCATACTGATTTGACGGCGAGATGCTCTCGTCCATTCGGACGCGTCCCTGCGAGGCAGAGCCAACGATATTTACAGCCATGATTTTCCACGCCTTCGCAGATCTCCATTCGTAGACCGCGAGATTCCCGGCTGTATCGTCGCCTTCGGCGGATACCGGAAGTAGCGACCAGTGACCGGTGTGAAATACTTCCTCATCCGTGATTTTCAAGATTTTTTCGAAGAAGGCGCGGATCGCGGGATTGACCGGTTCGTCCGAAACTCGCTGGAGCATGATGGGCAGACGAATTCTTCGGCCATCGAGCTCACCCTGATGGTAGAAGCGCATGCCGGGAAGAGTCCCCATCAAAGTTCCGGCTGCAATTAATCGCTCATTGGGAAAGACGACGGCGCAACGCTCTTCGTCGTGGTTCTCAAGGAAACGCGCGAGATGATTCTGATAATCCACGGGGGCTGCGAGAATACCGTGGACTGCTGACGGATTTGCGCTGCGAACAGCGTCGTACAAGGCTTTGTCGTAGACGAACGAAAATCCCAATTCGAGCAAACGTCCTTCCGTGCCCCAGTATGCTTCGGCCAGAAGAACAAGGTCCGGGACGGCTGCGTGCGCTTCCGCCCAGAATTCTTTTTCCGGCCGGGTAAGGGCGCCGATGAAAGGTCCCCAAACTTTTGCGAAGATATCGTTGAGGAGAAGCATCGCCATGTCGCAACGAATTCCGTCGCAATGCTCAGCAATGGTGCGCAGGATATCTAGCTGTGCGGCGCGCAGAGCGGGCTGGAAATGGTTTAACTGGGCGACGTCGTCCCAGGGCGGGAAGTAGGGATCCTTTCCGAAGGCCAGATATCTAACGCCAGCGGATGTCTGGACTTGATAGAACGCCGATGGATTCTGATCGTATTGCTCCTTGGTGCCCTGAATGTAGAATTCCGGGTGCTCGCGAGTCCAGGGACAATCGAGCGCTGTGTGGTTACCGACGAAATCGAGAAAGAGCGCCATGCCGCGGGTGTGAAGTTTCTGGCGGACGGCGTCGAGAGAATCCCAGGTGCCGATGCGCGGATCGGGAACGTACCGCACGATCGAGTAGGGAGAGCCGATCGCGTCATTTGGCGTCCATCCGGGAAGCGCAGCTTCGAACTCAGGATGGTTTTGCGGATTTTCGAGCTTGATGCGACGCGACTCAGGGCTGCGTTGCCACGCGCCCATCAACCACACGATATTGAATCCCAGCTGTGCGAGCGAGTCCCACTCAGCGTCGGGCACTTCTGCGAGAGTGATTCGGCGGCCGAGGCGGACGGAGAGTTCTTCGAGCCATTCCCAGGTGTTGATTTCGTAGAGGTGTGGGTGCGCGCGAATCGTGAAAGGAGAGCGAGTGACAAAGCGCGCGGCCATGGACGGCAAGCAGCGTAAATTGTGGTCATTGCTATGTCAATAAAGCGGTGTGTCCGCTGTGAGACTCCGCGAGAGCAGCTCAGGCCGGTTCGTCTGTTATACTGCGCGGCCGAATATTGGAAGGGAATAGCGCGATCCAAGAAGTGAAGATTGCGCAGCTTATGAAAAATCGATTCTTACCGGCAAATCCAATTTTATTTGGGCTGTTCGCGAGTGTTGTATTCGCGCAAGCGGCACCGGCGCAAACGCCTGCAGCTGCGCTCGCACACACACGAAATCTGACCGTCGACGATTACTTTCGGATTAAGGATGTGGAAGACGCACAGATAAGCCCTGACGGGAAATGGGTGGCATACGTAGTGACGACTCATGATGTGAAGGAAGATAAAGACAAGAAGCGAATCTGGATGACTGCGGTGGCGGGTGGTGATGCGATTGCGCTGACAAACGAGGATGCGAATTCGAGCCGCCCACGCTGGAGTCCCGACGCGAAATATCTTGGATTTTTGAGCGAACGCGGCAGCGAGAAAAAACAAATATGGCTGTTGCCGAAGGGCGGCGGGGAAGCGGAACAGCTGACGAAAACGGTTCAGGATGTGAATGCGTTCGAGTGGTCGCCAGCGGGCGACCGGGTGGTCTTGGTGCTGCAGGATCCCTCGCCCGAGGATCTGGAGGCAGCGAAGAAAAAAGAGGAGGGCAAGGCGGACGAGGAGCCGAAGGAAAAAACACGAACGCGACCGTGGGTGATTGACCGTTTGCACTTCAAAGAGGATGAGATCGGATATCTCGATCGGCGGCGCACGCACTTGTACGTCTTCCACCTCGCGGATCGCAAGATCAAGCAGATTACTTTTGGCGATTACGACGATTCCGAACCGGCATGGTCGCCCGACGGAAAATCGATTGCGTTCACGAGCAATCGAACCGCCGAGCCCGACAGCAATTTCAATTCGGATATCTGGGTGGTGGCTGCCGACAGCGCTGATCCCTCGAAATCGCTGGTACAGGTGACGACGAGTCCGGCCGAGGATTTGGCGCCGGCGTGGTCGCCTGACGGGAAGACGATTGCCTACGTTACTCAGATCGATCCGAAGCTATTTTGGTACGCGACCTATCACCTTGCGGTGGTGCCTGCAACTGGCGGCGAGCCGCGAATTTTGACGAAGAATCTGGATCGCGAGGTGAATGTGCCGCGTTTTTCGCCAGATGGCCGGTGGATCTACTTCATTGCGGAGGATGAAGGCACCCAGAATCTCTTGCGTGTGGCGCCGAACGGGGGCGAAATTACGCGCCCTATCGCGGGGCGCCGGAAGGT
>Ga0209525_1000031_pt1 | contig 56322 bp, 47 predicted proteins | sample JacPin_JW_Ref_O1_FD_187958 | JGI IMG/M metagenome (GOLD analysis project Ga0209525, IMG submission 187958) | Forest soil microbial communities from Algoma, Ontario, Canada - Jack Pine, Ontario site 1_JW_Ref_O1 (SPAdes) (version 2) | ecosystem: Environmental > Terrestrial > Soil > Boreal... | reverse complement strand
GTTCGCGGGCCGCAGGACGCGGGCGCGGTGTGGTGAGGCGGGAGATCGTTCGATTTGTCGTCAGACGGCTGGCGCCGGCTGACTTTCGTTCAGTCGCCTATCTCGACCTCCTGTCGGGCCTTTTGGCGTAAGGCGCCAATTAGCCGGATACAGAGTAACACGGGACGCGTTGGCGGGAGACTGGTCGAAAGTACAGGAAAGGTATAGGACAGTTTGGAATGAAGTCGAAAGGTTCCCACCCTTGGAAATCAAGGGGTCGGGCATCCGGCTATCTCGTTTCGAGATAGGTAGTGATAATCCCTGTTACCAACACCTATCAGAATGGAAGGGTCTGATTGGGCGGCTATACCTCCAGTGACTGGACACGTCCGTCCGATTCGAGGCAGCTGGATTGACCTCATTTGGCGAGCAGCCACAATAACTTGTACGGTGCCGCACAAAATATAACGTCTGTCGGTCGTGTTCCCTACATGAAGCACCCTATAGTGCCCACCATTTCATTGCGCATAACCTCGTTGAACATTGCCCACTCTTGGGACGAAATGGCAAAACGGGTTTTAGTAGCCGACGACAATTCGATGATCCGCAAGATGTTGTGTAAGCTTTTTGAACGCGAAGACGATTACGATATCTGCGCGGAGGCTGAAAATGGCCAGGAAGCGATTGAGCTTGCTTTGAAGCATCGCCCCGATCTCATAATTCTCGATTTCGTAATGCCTGTCTTGAACGGTTTAGACGTGGCTCGGAAGTTAAAGAAGATAATGCCTGAGGTTCCAATAATTTTGTTTACTCAGCACGCGACAGGCATAACGCTGGTTGAAACTGTTGTGAACATTGACCGGGTTGTTTCGAAGGACGACCCAGCAAGCCTCATGGGACACGTAAGGTCCCTCGCTCCGGTCTGATTGTGATTTGTCCGCATTCTTGCCAGCAACTGTAGGGTAGTTTTGGGCCTAATATGCGCTAGGATTAGGTCTAGTTCAAATGCAAGGGACGACATCGGGAAACCCTCAGCCATCGCCAGAAGCCTTTTCCACGGGATTGTCCGCGCGGGTTGAAGGCCGCTTCGGAGTCCTCCCAAACTTTTTCCGCCTCGCTCCCGAAACGCCTGAGATCACCGAAAAGTTGTGGGGATTTGCTCAGGCCGCTTATCTCGACAATCCCATGCCGTCGGTTTTCAAGGAGCGGCTGTTTGTTCACTTGTCGCGCTTCTGTGCTGTTCGCTACTGCATAGCCCGACATGTGGGCTTCCTTGTCGGACTCGGGAGACCGGCGGGAGACGCCGCAGGTCAGCCCCAAAGCATTGTGAATGTTGTCGACCTGCTGCGGCGCCCGTTTCCCCGCGAAAAAGAACTGCAGTTGCGGCTCTCGCGCTGCTTGAATTGTCCAGCTCCCCTTGCTGAAATGCCTGCTCCGGATTCGGAACTGGAAGATGCGCTTTTCACGATTGCAGGCCACGTCTTCCTGCAGACTCCCGATGCACCCGCCTGCCTAGACGCGATGGAACGGCTGTTGGGGGCCGCGCGGCTTCAGTACATGCTCCTGTTTCTGGCATTTGTTAGGGCGGCGCACTATTGGACAAAGGTGCATCCCGAAATTGAATTCGAGGAAGACATCAAGCATCTCCTTGCAACACATGAAGCGCTGGCGGCCTGCATTCTCAACGACCCGGAAGCCCATTCCGCTGCCTTGGGTTCCGTGGACCAGCTGCTGCTTGCAGAATTGCCGGAACTGCGTCTGAAAGCCGATAAGGCGATCGGTTTGCTCGCGGCGATAGTCGATTGGTCCGAGGATGCGATCGTCAGCAAGAATCTCGATGGCGTTATCACGAGCTGGAATAAGAGTGCGGAACGTTTGTTCGGCTATTCTCCGCACGAAGCAATTGGCCAGCACATCTCTTTCCTAATTCCGGCTGACCGCCAAGACGAGGAAGTAATGATCCTTGAGCGGATCAGACGCGGCGAGCGGATGGAGCATTTCGATACCGTTCGAGTGCGGAAGGACGGTACGCTGGTTGATATTTCCGTTGCTATTTCGCCGGTAAAGGATGCCGCAGGCCGTGTGATTGGTGCTTCGAAGGTGGCGCGGGACATCACGGAACGAAGACAGATCGAGCAAGCGCTGGCGGAACGAGCGCTGCTGCTCGACTTGAGCAATGACGCAATCCTTGTTCGGGACGGGGCTGACCGTATTACGTATTGGAACAAAAGCGCGACCGAGCTTTATGGCCACAGCCGCGAGGAAGCAATGGGTCGTGTGACCCACGAGCTGTTGCGCACCGAATTCCCCGAGCCGCTGGAGCGCATTACCGAACAACTTCACCGCGACAGCCGCTGGAGTGGCGAACTCGTTCACAGACGCAAGGACGGCACCGAAATCGTAGTTATCAGCCGTTGGGTGCTCAATCGAGACGACCTCGGAAATCGAAAAAGCGTTCTCGAAACTAACAATGACATCACCCAACAGAAGCAAAGTGAGAAGGCATTGCGTGAAAGCGAGAACCGCCTCCGCGCGCTGACGGATACGCTGGAGACGCAAGTTCGAATCAGGACGGAACAGCTGATGCGGCGGAATACAGAAGTGCTGAACCAAGCGGAGCAACTCAGGGACCTGTCGCATCGAATGATGCAGATACAGGATGAAGAAAGACGCCATATCGCCCGCGAATTGCACGATAGTGCGGGGCAGGTGCTTACGGTGCTTGCGATGGAACTGTCGACTCTGGTTCGTAACGCACAAGAAAAAGCGCCTGAGATAGCGGAGTCGGCAGAACAAGCACGCGAGTTGGTACACCAATTAACCAGCGAGATTCGTACAACCTCTTATCTGCTGCATCCGCCTCTCTTGGATGAAGAAGGACTAAAAGCCGCCATATCCTTGTATGTTCGCGGATTAGCCGAACGTAGCGGGCTCGACATTACTTTTGACATTTCCGAAGGATTCGGTAGGCTTCCACGTGACATGGAACTAGCCGTCTTCAGGCTGGTGCAGGAGTGCCTTACGAATATCCATCGTCATTCTGGTAGCAAGGTTGCCACAATTCGTATGAAGCGTGCAGGCCGGTGTGTTTTCCTGGAGGTTGAAGATTCAGGTAGCGGTATATCCCCCGAAAAGCTGCTAGAAATTCAATCGCAAGGGGGAGGTGTAGGTATCCGAGGAATGCGCGAGCGCGTTCTCCGGTGTCGGGGTGAGATGAAAATTGAATCCGAGGGCCGCGGCACAAAACTTTCGATTACCCTTCCGACCTGACTCACACCGACAAGAACCAGTCCAAGTCAGAAATAGCAAAGTAGTTTGACGCGGCTTCCCCGCTAGATTTTCTTTCGCGCAGATAGCTGTTGATAAATCCGCTTCGCACCACCAATCTCAGACTGAGATAGGCGATGGCTCGACCGGGTGCTCCACCCTTTGATTCTTAAGGGTGGGGGATCGGCTCCGCAAGAGATCAACATCGCGAGAAGAAAGGAACCGCAGCTTGGGCGCCAAGGTTATGAGCCTCCGACGATTTGCTGGTCGCATGCGGGAACGGGGAGCGCATGTTACGTAAAACGTTACTTATTTTCAATTGTGGGTTCGCAGCCGCAGGACGCGGGCGCGGGTTGGTGAGGCGGGAGATCGCTCGATTTGTCGTCAGACGGCTGGCGCCGGCTGACTTTCGTTATCTCGGACCCCCTTATCAAGCTTTTGGCGTCTGGCGCCAATTGGCCAGATAGAGGATAGCACCGAGACGAAGGGGCGGGAGACTGTCCGGAAGTACAGGAAAGGTATAGGAGGGTTTGGAGCGAAGTCGGAAGCTCCCACCCTTGAAAATCAAGGGTGGGGCACCGGCTTACAACCTAGCGAGGCCTCGGCGAATCTTGTATGGGTGGCCGTTCAGTGCTTACCTTCACGCTCTTCGGAAGATCCATTTTAGCGTCGCACTTGGTCGCCGGGTCCTGTTTGTAATTTCCTTCGAACGCATAGTCGTAAGTAACCGTGAATGTTGTCGGTAGATGGTCTGTAAACTTCCACGTTCGCACGTTTGCTTCCGCATACGGAGCTAGGACTCCAGCCGCGCGTAGCACCTTCACGCCGCTGACCCCGTGGCCGTCGGTGGTAATTTGCATAATTACGACGCCTTCTATGTGCAGCGACCTTGCCTTTTCGGGACACTTAGGGCATTCAAACTTCGTGACAATGGGAAGACTCTCTGTATCGTTCTGGCCGTTTGCAGGCGTGAACAGAGCCGAGCACAGCACTAAGGCCAGTATTCGTATGAGCATTTAATCCTCCGAACCTGAAGTGTCTATGTCCGGGCAACGATTCGTGAGATGTTTATCGCAACCGTCACATCCGTCGCTCGTCTCTCACTCCATGACTTCAGTGGAAGAGCAAATACAATCCACAAAGAGTGCCGACAAGTCCGGTTCCGGCAACAATTACGCGACGAAATGGGGTGGCTTTAGCATCAGCCAAATCCTCTTCTCTAATAGGCACATCGGATTCGGATATTAGAATGTCGGAAGTGAGACCCGATATAAAGAGGTAGAGACCCCCTACGAAAAAGAAGATCCCTGGTGCCGTGAGATTCACAGACATTTCCAACATTCTAACGTATTCGCGGCGGTATGGACATCAACGACCTTCCACCTCGCACCCGTGTTCACGGACGCTGGGTGCCCCAACCTTCGCGTGTGCTGCGAAGGGGGTTACCCATTTCCAATTTCAATTTAAAATTCCGCAGACGGGATTCTACGCAGCCGTTCTACGCAGTTTTACTGTTGACTAGTTCAGAATTGTTCTAGAACTACCGGTATCGCGCGGGTTGAAGGTAAAAGGGTTAAAGGCACAGGTAGTTCCAATTCGGGGAAAATCAAAATCCAGAGGGGTCGTCGCAAATTGAGATGGCTGGTGATAATTCCTGTTCGCAACAGTTATCGATCCCGCAGGGCAGGTATGCCGTTACATGTTTGTGATGAGAAGTGAACGCGCTCAGTTCACTTCTTCCGCCTTCGGCAGTTCAATTTAGAGGCTGAGCGCACATCGTCGTTTGTGAACACCGCAAAAAGGAACGGCTGTGATTCGAGGAAATGAGCCAGGTCGCGCAACGTGAGACCAAGATAGGACAGCCGGACCTCATCGACGAAGATCTGGCCGTTTTCCGGTTCGAAGGACGTAATCAGCTGCTTCGCCTGTGGATCAAACTTCTCGTGCAACAGGTCTACGATCGATGGTGCAAAGTGCCGGCGATCCGGAGACGATGGTTCCGATGGCATGCCATGGTCCGCGGTCACGGCGAGGAGATAGTCATTGCCAACCTTTGCCTCTAACACACTCAGAATCCGCTTCAACTGACGATCCATCTCGCCGAGCGTGACGCGCAGCTCTTCCGAATCCGGACCGTACTTGTGGCCCACGAAATCCGCGCCTTTGTAGTTCAGTAGAATGAGATCTGGAACTTTGTCTTCGCCCAGCGGCTCTCGCTCAATCATCGCGGCCATCGCATCGGCTTCGAATGCGGGAAACAGAGCCGAATATCGCACCGCCCCGCTCGAGTCGATTTTGTGACCCATCCACTCCCCGCTCGCCGGCCACAGTGTTTTCGCATTGCGATCCTTCAGATATGCAGGCAGCCGGAAACAGTCGGGGTTTGTGGTCCAGTTGCCCGTCTCCTGATCGTAGCTTGCGAGAACGACTGGCGCTCCATTCAGCTGACACGCACCATGCCCTGCGAGCGGCGTCGCCGCTCGGTCGATGCTGCCCTGTGCCAATATGATCGCGCGACCAGCCGTCGCCAGCTGCCAGACGTCAGCCAGCGTCAACACCATGAGGTCTTGCGGCGTTCCTCCAGCGAATAAGTCGTGGCGTCGGCGCTGCTGGGGCTCATACACGCTAACCCCTGTGATTCCGTGCACGCTAGGATCGGCCCCGGTCGAGAGCGTCGAGTGCCCAACGGCTGTGTTGGTCGGAAGAAAGTTAACCCGCGCCTGAGAGAACCAGGCACTGCGTCGGCGCAGGGCAGTGAGCGTTGGCATGGACGCGCTGTAGCGATCGAAGTAATCCCGGCGCATGCCATCCAGGACGAGCAGCATGACCACTCGTGGTCGAGCGAAACCCGTGTGTAAAACCGGTAATACACGGCCTGTCGTCGTGGGAGGCATCTGCACGCCAAGCGCAGCCGCAAGGGTTGGCGCAACGTCCTGCTGCACGGCCGGAGTCGAGTAGCTCCCCGTTCTCACCGCGGGGCCCACAAACATCAGCGGAATCGCGACGTCATAGGTCCACGGCGAACCGTGCATGTACGCCACGTCAGGACGCGTGATGAAGTCGCCTTCGCGCGGCACGATCAGGAGTTGCCCGGTTCGTCCCGGGAAGTATGACCGAGCAAACATCTCTAGGAAGCGCTGTCGCGTGGCAAGGGTGGTTGCGTCGGCTGGGGCTGCACGCCGGATTCGAGGTGCGTTGCTCTCAATCGATCGCTTGACCTGCTGGCTCGATACCGTCCAAGTCATCGCGACTAAGGTCAAGGTGATAGCGATCCGCGATCCTACTTTGCGCATGCGAGCACTCTTGGCTGATTACAGATTGTTCAGCTCCGCGCTGATCTTAGTTGCGTCAACAAGTATCTTGCAAGCGGCCGTGTAACGGGCTTGTGCTAGAGACATTATAAAATCCTCTTCCCACCACCTATCTCAGAGTGAAATCGACGGTCATAAACCCTGATGGCATAACGAAGTCGGCCTCCGAACAGTTCGAGTAAATTTTGCGGTGTTCACCCGGCAAAGCTCGGAACCGAGGAGGCCGAGATACAGATTATAGGCGTGGACTTGCATACGCGACAACAGACGGTTGCGATGTTGAATGTCGAGACCGGCGAGGTTGTCGAGAAGACATTGCAGCACGAAGGCGAGTCGGTGCGAGAGTTTTACTCGACTCTCCCGCGCATTACGGCTCTGGCGACGGAAACCTTTTGTCACGCAGCACGATCCACAGCGGCTCTTAGCCGATCAGATCCGGACGTGAGATAAAACCCCGCCTCAGTGGCGCTTCGGCAGAAAATTCCAGATCGCCGGATCCTCCTGCCCCAGAACCCACGAGCAGAAACCCTGCAATCCATTTTTCTCGACGAGCTGATAGCGCTCTTTGAAGGTGTGTAAGTCGGTAAAGAAGATCCATTCACGCATCTGGTCGCGGTAAAAATAAAAGTATGCGGTGCGGTCCGCAGAATCCCACTGGATGTTGCCGTTGTAGGCCTCGGCGAGCTGAAAAGCGTTGGGAGTGCCGATGTACTCCGCGGTGGGATTGGGTTTGTCGGGGCTAAGTTCCGTTTCTTTGGTGGGCGTCCCGGCGTACCAGTGATAACCGTACAGGGGAATGCCGAGAGAGAGCTTTTCTTTGGGCACAACTTTCAGCGCGTAGTTGAGATTCTCGACGGTCCAATCCCAGCCCGCAACCGGACCTGGCATCGTCCAACGGGTGTGCTGATCGTAGGTCATCAAGCAAAGCAGGTCGACATATTTGGCAATGGCCGCGATGTCGTATGCGCCGCGCCAGTCCGTGTAAATCCATTTCGCGAACCCGCCCGCGCCGGGGTAACCGGGAGCATTGGGCACCGTGGCGATGGTCAATTGCAAACCGGCTTTGTGCAACGCTTCGGCGGAGGTTCTTACCATGTCGGTCAATCGGTCGCGATCGATCCAATCGATATTCTCGAAATCGAACTGGAATCCGGTGTAGCCGTGCAGTTTGCATTCGCGGATCATCGCCTCGTTCATTTGCGCCTGCGCGATGGTACTCCCTGCGAACAAGTGGAACTTCTTCTTGTCGAAGAGCGCGATGATCGGCATGACCGGCACCTTCTCTTCTTGCGCTCGTTTGAGCACCATGGGATCGGGAGCGCCGGTGACCAAACCGTTCTCGTCTACCTGGTACCACGTGGGCACCAGCAGATCGATTTGCGAGGAATGCGCCAGAAAGGAACGAATGGAGTCCGGACTGCCGGTCATGTAGAAAAGCGCCACAGGCGGCGCCGCTTGTAAGCGCGGCACAACTGCGAGAAGAACCACCATCAAAAGAAGGAATCGCTTCATTGGAGCCTCGGTTGGATTTACGGGTAATCACCCAACGCACAGAATAGGGGCCTATGGCGACGCTCGCAAATCCTTTCTCGGCGACGGAGACACGATCCGAATAGGTGTTGGGGAATCTTCTTACCACTAGCTTTCTCAAACGAAATAGCTAGTGACAATCGCTGTTCTCGACACTTATTGAAGGCGAATGTGCAATAGGCGCCTCGGTGGGAATTACTCGAAACTCTTCAACCGCGAATCGCGTCTATCCGCTCGGCAGCCCGCGCGACCCGACTCAACTAAGCGCTTCAACGAAGGCCGGTGGGCCTAAGCCCGGAGGAACTGGAACCGATGCTTCCCCGCTCACGCCTTGGCTTTCTTGTTCTAGCGGTTCACTTGCTTGCGGCTGCAGCTTCAGCCCAACAGACTGGTGTGGCAGTCCAGCCTGGTACCGGTAGAATCTCTCTTGATGTCGTCGTCACCGCGAAGTCCGGCCCGCCTGTTGCCGGCCTTCAACAGCAAGACTTCACTCTTCTAGATAACAAGCACCCGCAAACCATCACCTCTTTCAAGGCCGTAGCAGGTCGCGAGGCTCCGATCGAGGTAATTGTAGTGATTGACGCGGTGAACGCTACTGTGCAGAACGTTGGCTACGAAAGAATCGAGATCGACAAATTCCTCCGTGCCGAAGGAGGTCACCTCGCATACCCCATCGCCTTTGCGGTCCTTACGGATAGCGGGATGCAGATTGTGGGGAACTTCTCGACCGACGGCAATGCGCTCAGTGCCGCACTGCAGCAGGTTGACGCGGGACTTCGTACCTTCGGCCGCTCCGCGGGTCTTGCCGGCGCAGCCGAACGCTGGAAGCTTTCGCTCGGGGCCCTGCGTCAGCTGGTTGCAAGCAAGATTCCGCGGCCAGGCCGCCAGATCATGGTCTGGATTTCACCCGGGTGGTCTCTTCTGGCCGGACCGAGCGCCGAACTCGACTCGAATCAGGAGAAACAAATTTTCGCCGATATTGCGAGCCTCTCGACCCGACTCCTCCAGGCCCGCGTCACGCTTTACGGGGTTGATCCTCTAGGCTCTGGTGAGTCTATGATGCGAACCTCATACTATAAGGACTTCCTAAAAGGTGTGAGCAAGCCGAGCGAGGTGAATTTGGGAGACCTAAGTCTTCCGGTGCTTGCCATTCAAAGCGGCGGTCTCGCTCTCAACTCCAGCAACAATATTGCAGGCCTCATACAAGAATGTGTGGCGGATGCCGCGCCCTATTATGAAATCTCGTTTGATTCATCTGCGGCTGAGCGACCGGATGAATACCATCACCTGGAAGTCAAAATCGCAAAGCCCGGCTTAACAGCGCGCACCCGTCAGGGCTATTACGCGCAGCCAGTACGTCACGAGTAGGCTGTTCTAGCGCCGTCGCGCTGGAATCCCTTTTCGCACCCCCGTTTTCAACATTTATTGAACGGATTCTATCGCCTTTACGAAAACCTTACACCTCCCTTATGCCTTCCTGATGCCGACCGAACTAAGCTCGCGAAAGTGCGCGCCACGTAACAGATGAGGAGTAGCCATGTTTGTGAAGACTGAAACGCTAGTAAAAATTGCAGAGCAACTACCTGAGGATATGTGGGTCACTGCACAAGACTGTATCAATCCGAAAGGTCACGCGTTGGCACCCAACACGTACTTGGTACAGCAAATTTTGGAAGCTGCTGATAAGGCGGGCTACAAACTCGAAGTGTGGTGTGATGTCGCCCGCCCGAAGCTCGCGCCATGACTAAGGCAGAGAAAATATTTTGGGCAATTGTAGTAGGTGTCCGCATTCGCTGTCGGAGTGGTTAGCGGGTACGCAAGATGGTGCTTGCAGTCTTTCTTATCAGTTGCTTGATGGTGGGAGGCTTTTTCATATATTTCTTGGTGCAGCTAGAACGAGAATACAGAAAAGAGAAACAGCGCAAGAAGCATTTATCGCAGCGCTCTGTTTGAAGGAGTGTGAAAGATGCGAAAAACAACACGCATGTTTTTGATTTGTGCGATCGCCGCTGTGTTCACCGCAGGAATAGTTACGGGAACCCCTTATCAAACAAGCCAGGCCTCAGACTCGGATTCACTAAGTCCTGGCGAAGTGGCACAGCTGCTTCGGCTAATCGACGTGAACAAAACAGGAAAGATTACGAAGCAGCAGTGGATGGACTTCATGGCAACTGAGTTCGATAGGTTAGACACGAAAAAGAGCGGCGTACTTGATAGCGCTGAACTGTCACGATCGAGACTGCGTGTCAGCTCCTTCGTATTTCCGCCAAGCCAGAAACACAGCGCGCGGAAATAGGTGCGCGACTTGACCCAAACTTGACCCGACAGAGCAACAACAATCCTCTTCTCACATCTATCTCAGAGTGAGATAGGTGGTGATAAGCCCTGTTATCGACAGTTACCCAGAGGAAGGCGGTTTCCGTTTGGCGGGTTTGTCCGGGAACCACCGTCAAGACGCTAGGTATCGCACTGATTTTTCGAGTTCATTCAGTGAGTCTGTGTAATTCCTATTTGTCCGCGAGGGGAAGCCCCTCATTTGATGAACGCTGTCGAATAGTCAGCAGTTTGTTTATTTCTCGATGATGATCGCCTGGATCTCTCCCGCAGAGTTCTTTTGGTGATTCGGGATATACCCGACCTTCAACGGTCGGCCTTTCAAATCCGTACACGGGGAGAGATCGCCCATCGCTTGGCGTGTATTCGCGCTGAAGACCACCCGCGTAAAGTCCTTCGCGTACAAGGTTATAGATGTGGCGTTCACGGACATAGTTAGGAACATTTCGTTTGCTTCGCACGAAACTTTCGCCGTCGTCCCTTCTACTGTGGCCACTACGGCATCTGCGGGGGCGTGACCGCGCATAATGTCTTCCGGCGCTTTCTCGGGCGGCAGGACTTGAAGCGTTTGCAGAACACCGCTGTCGTCGTTATCTTTGTCCGACACGTACCGCACTCTGACACTGCGGCCATCGAGCGACGCACACAGTTCGGATTGGCTCGGCTGCGCACCGGCGACGACAAATGTGACGGGGATACTCGGGGCGACACGAAGATCAACCGTGCCCGCGACGCTCGTAACGTCGAACTCCATCGCGCCGTTGCATTTCAGATTTGAAACGATCCCGGTAACGTCGATCGTTTTGCCTTCGACTGCGACGACAGCGGCCGCCCGGGCCGATTGGAGCCCGTTTGGAGCATATTGGCGCATCGTCTGTAAGGCGTTCAAAAAGGAGAGTGCTGAAGTCCTTTCCTCCGGGTCTCTGGTCCATTCCAAGGCTCGCAATCCAGCGAAGCGCGCATCATCATATCTGCCCATGTGGGCCAGAACCTGAGCCACACCTAGCTGAAAGCTCGCATTCGCGGGCTGGAGGGAAACCGCCTTTTGCGCCATGGCGAGCGCGTCATTCAGATTCTCATTGTTCGCTGCGAGGACGACAGCAAGCAATGCGTAGGACGGCGCAAAATTGGGCATAGAGACAATCGCGGTGCGGAGGTCCTCCTGAGTCTGCCGATTTCCCGTTGCCTGGCCTTCGCGAAAAGCGAGAGAGGCCCGCAAGTAGTGGGCCATCCCGGCATTCGGCTCCAAAGCAATCGCCTGTGACGCCTCTGAGCTTGCTTGCTCATGTTGGCCGCCGTAAAAATCCGCCAGAGCCAAATACTCGTGCGCGAGCGCGATGTGAGGATCTGACTTAAGCGCATTTTCCAGCATGGGCTTGGCATCAGCGGAGCGCCCACGAAGCAGGAATAGCGCGGCGCGGTGCGTTTCGGCTTCGGCTTCAGAAAGCGGCCGCGAAGTTAGCTGGGACTCGCTCACTTTCGGCGGGGACTTCATCTGCATGGCCACGAACGAAACACTGGAAATGTAGTTCATCAGAGTTTGCTGTAACTTTCTTGCGTCACCAAATGCTTTGGCTGCTGCCTGGTCCTGACTCGCTCCTTTAGACAGCTCATCGAGATACGCCTTAAGCATCGGCCGATGAGCCTCGCGGTCTCCCACCATCAAGTAGTGAGTAAGAGCCCATGACTCTGCATAGAAGATGGAAGTTTTCCCCTCCTGCGTGTAATACGGCGATTTCTGGTCCACTTTGAGAAGGACATCCAGAGGAATCGGTTGCGAATTCCGCAACTCATAGATCAAGTTCGGGTCGGGTCGACCTGTCGTCGTAGATTCACCTGCTACAACCGTATTTCCGTAGAAATCAGCAAGACCTTCAGCCAACCAAAGAGGTAAGCCCGGGTAAAAAGGGATTGTCAGCGAGTGGTAATATTCGTGATACATAGTGTGATAAGGATTGTCGCCGGGCGCGTCCATTTGAACCGCCGCGTACCAGATCTCCATGTGGTGTTCGAAGACTCCTGCCAGATGGGAGCGCCCCTTCTCCCAATATTCCGGCAACAACTCTCGCATGGTGGCTTCGTCCTTGGCGGCCAAGACGGTTATGACAGGGCTAGGATGCGCATTGGCGACCGCCAGCGATTGTCGAAACACGTCGCGGATCTGTTCAAATTGGATCGCAAACTTCCGGGCTTGTTTTTCCCCCGCATCACTGACAATGACGAAATTCGGGCTTCGGACTTCCACCCAGGCTTCATGCCGGGCGCCAGCCGGCGATTCTGGGATCAGGATGGCCGCGAGTATTGAAAGGGTAAGTATCCAGCGAGGCATGTACACAGGGACTTATACTAACCCGCCCGCAACGTCAATCTGAATCTGCTGGATCGGCCCAGGCCGCGTACGGTTTCCCTTTCGGCGATGGACTCCCCCCGTTCCAATGCTGATAGATGTTGATAAATCCTCTTACCACCTGCTATCTCAGTTCGAGATTGAATCGACAGTTATCTGGAAAAACGACTCCGACTAGAGCAAACGCTTGATAGCCTTTGAAACCGCCTGCTCGTTGAAGGGCCCGCGGATGATTTTCACTTCCCTGGCGTCGCGGGATACCAGGACATTCGCCGGAAGTCCGCCCTCAAAGCCTAGTTGGCGAGCAATCTCGTCAGTGCCTAGAAGGACGGGAAAGTTGATGGCGGTGGATGAGCCATCCACGGGAAATCGCTCTGTTTGGACAAAAGTCTTCACTGATTCTTCGCCCTGATCATCAACCGAGATAGCGATCACGGTGAATCCTTGCGATCCAAACTTCTGTTGGAGTTTGACGAGGTTAGGCATCTCGTCGCGGCAGCCGGGGCACCACGTCGTCCAGAAACTGATAAGCAGGACTTTCCCTCCGAAGCTTCGCGTGTTCACCCAGTCCCCACCGAGTCCAGGCATCACAACCTCTGGCATCGGCTGATTGATGTCGGCGATATTGGTTGAGTCGTCGCCGGAAGCCTCCACGAACCAGGAGAAGTCGGGACGAAAATGGCGCAGCGCTAAGACAAGGGAGGCGACCAGTAAAATAAAAACGAATAGGACCTTTTTCATCTGACTCCGTTTGTGGGTAAACGAGGAAGCAGGTTTGGCTAAGTTCAGAGTAGCGCACGAGCATGAGGTCACGGCGAAAATCAATCGGCTCGGTTGTCGAAACGCCGAGCCAGAAACGTTCCGCTCCTGTTACAGTACGGTTTTCGGCTGGAATTCAATTTACAACCAACTGTGAGGCAGTGATTATGGCCAAGATTGTTCACTTCGGTTTAACCGCGGCAGCGGCTTTCATTTTGGCAACGTGCGGCGGAAATGTACTCGCGAACAATGCAAACGCCGATGACACACCTGAAAGGACCGCTTCGACCGGACCTACGGAGGTTGCACTTATAACACTCGAAAAGAGTGCGTACGAGGCTTGGAAGTCCAAGGACGCAAAGTTCTGGGTTACATTCCTTTCCGATAAGTTTGTCGGGTGGGGTTCGTTTGGCAAGCTCGATAAGGCATCAGCGACAAAGGAATACACCGGCACTGATTGCGAGATCAAAAGCTACGCCCTGTCCGACGAGCAACTGACCTCGCTCGATAAGGACGCGGCGCTTATCACCTATAAGGCGACTGTTAACGGCACATGTGGCGGACAACAGCTCCCGACCAATAGTCGGGCGGCAGCGATCTATGTTCGCGACGACGGTAAATGGAAGCGAGCCTTCTACGCCCGAGCTGCGATTGTCGATCCAAAAGGGACTCTCGCGAAGCCGGGTGACAAGCAGCAGGCGCCCAAAGAGGACGAAGCTCAACCCACGAATCGAGAGGCTCGGACCGACACCCTGCTCGCGGCCGAAAGGGCTGTCTGGGAAGCCTGGAGAGCACACGATGCTAAAAGGATTGCGGACCTGACGGCTCCGGAGATTTCATTCATCAATATTTTTGGTGTCTACCTTGCAACCAAGACCGATGCGCTGCAGGACTGGTCCGGGACTTATTGCGATGTCAAAAGCGTCAGCCTCACCGATGCCGCGGGCACGATGCTCTCGCCGATGGTCGGCATCCTGACGTTCAAGGCCAGAGCGGACGGCACGTGCTACGGTCAGAAGGTTGGACCTGTTTGGGGTTCGTCGGTCTACGTTAAGTACGGCGATGTGTGGAAATGGACGTTTGGCATTAATTTACCCGCGGGTCGGGAGGGCACTTAGAGACTGCGGCGCATGCTCGGGAGTTTTCCAACCCACAACCCAACCCGCAGTTCCTGTACCCTTGTGCGATCCCGAATGCTCATTTTGGTTCTTGCTCTCGGAGCGCCACCAATACCACCTCAGGGTCGTGAACGGTCATCATGACCGAAGCCCTCTCCACTGCGAAGCGGATCTGCACCGAGGGAGCGCCCGCCGGATAAAATGCACGGTCACCTACGTGAACGAGTGGACGGCCCATCGTGCCTTCGCGGGTCCATGTCAGCGGGCTATACATAGACGACACACCCTCACGTCGTTCAACTGTCACCTCGATTCGCTGATTCGTGCTTAAACCGAAGACGTAAGTTCCTGGCAGTGCGATGATATCGCTATCGCTGAGAGGAGCTGTAGAGTCAGCGCCGGCATCTCCCAGCGACTGTAAGAAGTCGAATACTGGACGTGCCGCGTCGCCACCCATTTTTGCGTGTGAGAGCAGGCTGATGCCGTGTGGCCCGCGAATGCGCTCCGCGTGCGGGTTGGCATTCACCATCGCTTTGACTACGTCCAACTGGCCGAGCATTGCGGCGGAAAACAATGAGGGGCGCGCACCGTTCGAGATCAGGTACTCGGCAATCGCTCTATTCCCCATGTGAGAGGCCGCCCCCAGTGCCGACTCCCAATCGCCGAAACCCCAATCCCACGACGCTCGTGCAAGGGACGGGCGTGCCTCAACTAACTCCCTAACCCGGTTGAGACTGAAATGTGAGACGGTGACCATTTCTCGTGTCAGCTCTGGCGGCTGAGTCGGAAACAGATCCGTCACCAAGATGCGATCCGATAAGCCATCCTTCTCCGCAAGTGTTGAACGGAATCCAATTCCGCCAAAAGGAAGCGCAACCGAGGCCAATCTCAACAGACTTCGACGCGACCACGAATCTCGCACGTAACACCTCGCAGGCTCAAAGGCCTGTCCGAGAGTGCTCCGAGCGTTCTTGAGGGGCAAGCGAGTTTGCCAGGAGCCTCTGCCAGGAAAATGTTAGGCACTAACTCTCAGGAATTCAGCGGCTTGGAATCTCTGGTAAGGCACTTCCGCTGGAATCTTTCACGACGCGCTCGGAAAACTCCGCCCCGACCTTCTGGGCCGCTTCCGATTCGATGGTTAACGAATCTAGATCCGCAGTCGCACGATCTAGACGCGTGACCCATAGATGGGTTTGGCTCGGCAAACGAATCAGGTGAACGAGGATACGAACTTGCGCGCCGTCGGTTTGCAGCTGCCCGAGCACGACGTACCTAGCATGTAGAGAAGAGCCTATTGCGCTCAAGTCCCGCTGATCGCGCGGTAGACCTAAGATATGCGCGTTGCCGATTACCTCGAATCGCCCCAGGCTGAGCTTCGTGAGTTCCTCGACAACATTGTCCGTGAGAGCATCGCTGAAGCGAGTCATTCCCGGATCGCTTGTCTGATTGTCGAATCTCAACACCGCGATGATTGGGTGCAGAGTCGAGAGGTGCTTCGACCTCGTCCAGTATGCTGCGGTGGCTATTACCATCAGCACGACGATCGAGGCGCAAACCAAAGCCACCGCAGATGCTGGCCGAATTTTCCTTGCAGAAGGTGCCTGAATTCGCCCGGGAAAGGCGCTTTCGGGCTCGGCGGGTTCGCCGCCGGCACGTGCAACGCGTTCGACAGGGGCGATGAATTGATAACCGCGCCTGGGAAGCGTTCGGATATAACGGGGCATCACCGAATCGTCATTGAGTGCCAGGCGAATTTGTGCAATGCAGAAGTTCAACCCGCGATCGAAATCGACGAACGTTTCGACGCCCCAAACGGCGCTGCGCAGTTCCTCGCGGGACACTGTTTGACCGGCACGTAAGAGCAGGCATGAGAGCACCTGTGCCGGTTGCGACTGTAAGCGGATGGGGACGCCCTCACGGCGGAGTTCTCGTGCGGCGATGTCAAATTCAAACAGGCCGAATCGAAATCGTTCTGAATCCATTGTGCTGACCTGATTGTCGCACAGCCATAAGCCTACAAATAAATTTTGCAGGTGGACTTGGAAGTTCGGATAGATGTCGAGGAATCCTCATCCCACCAGCTATCACAAACTGAGATAGCTAGTGATAAACCCGTTCACAACATCTATCTGATGCTCGTAGTTTCGGTAAGCGCGTTTATCAACACACCTAAGCGGTCGAAGTTCCTAGCGATGCCGTTCTGAGACTATAATCCGTGCACTTACGATGCGCGCCACTGGCTCAAAGCTCGGACAGTACGAGATTGTGGGACCCCTGGGTGCTGGGGGGATGGGAGAGGTCTACCGCGGCCGCGATGCGAAGCTCGGGCGCGACGTGGCGCTGAAAGTCCTACCGGAGGCATTCGCACGAGATGCGGAGCGGATGGCGCGTTTCCAGCGCGAAGCGAAGGTTCTCGCTTCGTTCAATCATCCAAACATCGCATCAATCTACGGTTTTGAGGATTCAGGTCCGACCCATGCTTTGGTGATGGAACTGGTCGAAGGGCCGACCTTAGCCGGTCACATCAAATCCGGAGAGAGTCCAATCGAGGAAGTATTGGGCATTGCCAAACAGATTTGCGATGCGCTCGAGTACGCGCACGAGCGCGGGATCGTACATCGGGATCTGAAACCAAGCAATGTAAAGATGACGAACGACGGAGCGGTGAAAATTCTCGATTTTGGTCTCGCGAAAGCGTTGGATACGGATGCGTCTTCTGCCGACATCGAAAATTCGCCTACGATCACCCAGATGCCGACAGCGCCGGGAGTACTTCTAGGGACGGCGGCGTATATGTCTCCTGAGCAGGCAAAAGGTAAGGTGGTTGATCAGAGGGCAGACATATGGGCGTTTGGCTGCGTGTTGTACGAGATGCTGACAGGCAGGATGGCATTTCGCGGCGAGTCTGCAACGGACATAATTGCTGCCGTGATTCGCGGCGAACCGGATTGGTCTGAGCTTCCATCCTCGACGCCGCCACGCGTCCGCCGTTTGTTGCAGCGTTGCTTGCAAAAGGACCCGAAGCAGCGGCTGCGGGACATCGGCGACGCTCGTATCGAGATCGAGGAAGAGCTCACGGCGTTACACGAAGAAGCTGGAGCAAGTGTCTCGCCACCTACACATGTTTCGAATCAGCAGCTCGCTCCCGCGGAGATTGCGCCAAATCGTTACGCCTGGTTGCCATGGACGCTAGTGGTGTTGTTGGCGGCGGGATTCGTCGCGTGGATTGTCGCCAATCGGCCTCGGCCAACAGTCCAGAATCCCCTTTCCAATGCTCAGTTCACACGGCTCACCAACTTCAAAGGAACCGCGAACAACCCTGCCGTCTCCCCAGACGGTAAATTCGTCGCATTCATCTCCGACCGGAGCGGCAAGTTTGACATATGGCTTATTCAAACCAACGGCGGCAGCCTCGCAAACCTTACCCAAGGTCGGATCGGAGATGCGCGTGCGCCCCTTCGTGCGATCGGATTTTCTGGCGATGGGTCGGAAGTGTGGAGCGGCGGAACGGAAGGCCGGAGGCTCATGCTTTGGCCGCTGATGGGCGGAGCATCGCACAATTTTTTGGATGAACATGCCGCGGAGGTTGCCTGGTCGTCCGATGGCACCCGCCTGGTCTATCACACGTACGAACCGGGAGATCCCACATTTGTGGCGGATCACAACGGCGCCAATCAGCGCCTGATCTTGAAGGATGAGCCTGGATTGCACAACCACTATCCGACCTGGTCGCAGGATGGGCGCTGGATCTATTTTGTGCGCGGTCGGCCCGCCACGCGTGAGATGGAAATGTGGCGCATTTCGCCGGATGGAGGAGAACCGGAACAACTCACTCATCTCAACACGGACGTCGCGTACCCGACTCTGATCGACGAGCGGACGGTTCTGTTCGTTGCCCACAACGAAGACGGGGCAGGCCCATGGTTGTGGGCGTTCGACGCAGAGACCCGAACTTCACACCGCGTAAGTTCGGGCTTGGAACAATACAACGCTCTAGCAGCCACGGCAGATGGACAGCGTCTCGTCGCAAGCGTCGTGAACCCTCAGGTAAACCTGTGGAGCCTTCCGATTACCAGTCACATCGTCGAGGAACAGGAGGTAGAAGCCTTCCCACTTACAACTGCGCGCGCCCACGCGCCACGGTTCGGAGGCGGATCGCTGTTCTACCTCTCCTCGCGGGACGGGGCTGACGGATTGTGGAGCTATCGCGATGGGCAAACGCAGGAAATCTGGAAGGGCTCGGAAGGCGCGCTCCGGTCGCCTCCGGCCGTCTCGGCGGACGGGAGGAGCGTTGCGTTTCCGCTAAGGCGGAACGGGAAGCTCCAGATGCAAGTAATGGCCGCCGATGGGACGCGACTCCGCCGCCTTTCGAGCGACGTGGATGTTCGGGGCACAGCTTCCTGGTCTCCCGATGACAAATGGATCGTCGCAGCCGGTAGCGACCGCGATGGAGCGGGCTTGTTCAAGCTCCCAGTTGATGGCGGCGCGCCCGTTCGAATAGCCACAGGAGCGTTCCTGGACCCTGTGTGGTCTCCACGCGGGGACCTGATCGTGTATTGCGGCACGCAGGTGTTCACGCTCACGCCGCTACTCGCAGTGCACCCGGATGGTACTCCCGCGAAGTTGCCGGAGATTAACGTGCAGCGCGAAGGTGAGCGTGCGCGGTTTCTACCTGATGGCACAGGCCTGGTTTACATGCTCGGAAGTACCATGGCCGGGCAGGATTTCTGGCTGCTCGACCTAAGCGCGGGGCGTTCACGTCAGTTGACTCGGTTGAACAATCCCGCCGTAATGCGGACCTTCGATATCACTGATGGTGGCCGGATTGTATTCGACCGGTCGCTGGATGATTCGGATGTCTTGCTCGTTGATCTTGCGACGAAGAAAACTCGGCCGTAGTAGGTTAGGCTGTTTCGCGAGCAACTGCGCCGTCTAGCTCTTCCACGCATTACTGAACCGCCGTAGCAAGGTCCCTTGGGAATCGTCGTATTTGATGCGTGCCGTGTTTGTGTCAGATTGTTCGGAGCAAGCTTGATTTCGACTCTCTAGAGTCTTCCAATGAAACTTGGACGGCATCCTCTGGCGGACACGCCTACGCAACTGGGAAAACGACATTGCTGGATTTGCTGGGGGAATTCTGGATTGTAGCGGGATTAGGGTATCGAACCTGTCGCAGCCAACCAGCGCTGATCAACCACACCAGAACAATCAGCAAAGTACAAAGTACACTGCCCTCGGGACCGACTGTACCGCCAGATAGCCAGGGAGGGCCCGATGAACTGGAATTTAGAAGATGACCGGGCAGCGTCTGGCCGCTGTCTGCCACGCCATAGAAATATGTCTCGCCCCAGTCGAAGGCCGCATGGAGTCCAATCGGCATCCAGAGATTACCGGTTGTGCGCAACAAGAAACAGGCCCGGTCTCCGACATTGCTATGCGGCCTCGTAATGCGTTTTCGTGCGCGTGATCTTGCGAGGCATTCTATACGAAATGCTGCGGTGAGGAGATACTGAAGGTGAGCGCGGAGGCTTGTGGTCAGGCGCCCATTTGCTGGGCCAAGTCGACTATGCTCGAGGAGACCACGTCAAAATCGCCCGGGTTTGCTTTGTCCGGGACGCCGACGGGACCGTTGCCGTATTCGTTGGGGCGATGGATGAATCCGGTGCGGAGCCCGACGCTGCGGGCGGCCTGCAAATCGTAGATGTGGGCTGCGCACATCATCACTTCCTCGGGCTCCAAGTCGAGATAGTCGTAAGCGGAGACGTACACTTCGCGGTCCGGCTTGTAGTGGCGGACGAGTTCGGCCCCTAGGATTGCGTCCCACTCGAAACCGCGCAGTCTGGCCAGGTGAGCCATCAGGGCGATATTGCCGTTGGAAAGGGGCGCGATCAGGTACTTCTTTTTTATTCGCGCGAGGCCTTCGACGGAATCGGGCCAGGGATTGAGCCGGCGCCAGACGTGAGTCCAGGAAGCTTTTTCTTCTTCGGTGAGGCCTTCGATTTTGAATTCGACCAGGAGTTCTTCGAGGATCATGCGGTGCAGATCGTCGAGGCGGGTCCAGGGGATTTCGCCCTTGCGTACTTTGTCCATCGCCGGCTTGTAGCCGAGGCGCCAGCGATCGGCGAAGGCGACCCAGTCGAGGTGGAGGTTTTTGGCCTTGCCCCAGGCGAGGCTCTCGGCGATTACTGAGCCGCGCCAGTCGACGACCGTGCCGAATATATCGAAGACGAGCGCTTTCACGTTGGCTAGTTCGCGATTCATTTCTGTGGTTCACTGCGAGAAACTACGCTACTGGAAGGCGACGGCAAAGGCAAAAGCAAAAGAGCCGGCCCCGCGAAATTCGAGCGGGGCGCAACACGCGCAAACTGGCGCTACAACGGAAAAGGCGAAGGCGACGCTCGGAGGCCGGCGGTACGAAGGCAAGAGTGGACCGAACAAAGAACGATGTCACGACGGTAGCCGAGTATTGGTGTTATGTGCCGCTTGAGACTTGGGGCGCAGGCTGAAGCCTACGCTACTGGAAGGCGACGGCAAAGACAAAAACAAAAGAGCTGGCAAGATGCTGGCGCTACAAGGGAAGCCGACAAGAGCGAGTGTCACCGGGTAGCCAAGTATTGACTCGTTTTCTGAAGAATACGAGCGCCAGGATGCCTACGCCAAGCAGCAGAAGTGGATCAGGCTCGGGCATGGCGGTGAGGGAATCGATGGCTACGTAGCCGATGCCGGGCGCGAAATTCACAAAACCTGCTCCGCTCATGCCGTCGCCCAGATTCGCTGTTCCCTGGCAGGTGGCGTAATCCTTGCCGTCGCAGGGACTGCTAATCGACATACTGCCGTTCCAGATCAAAAGCGTGAATTTCGGGGTGCCAAAATAGAATTTGGAAACTGCTTGAAGGAAACCGGAGCTGACGCCGATGTCGCAGCAGGCGGTGAGGAAGCTAACGTCGCCGTTTGGCGAAAACTGAACGACGCCCTGTGCGGGTATGCCATTGAATGCTGGGAGGAGAAGGATGTCGTCTGTCGGTACCGCGGTCGAGTCCGCTTTTGCTGGGACGCCGAGAGCAAGCAAAAAGAGAAGGATCGCGAAGGCTGCCCGTTTCATGTTCTCCTCCAATTTAGTTCCCAAAAGAAGTAATTATTTGGAAGATTAACCGCCTAATTGGGCTGATGTTAACTAGTACTGCATGTATGGGGCCTTACTATGAAGGTAGGAGGTGAGCGGGCCCCGCGAATTCGACCGGTACGCGAACTACGCGCAGGATGCCCTTCGCTTCTCAGGACAGGCTGGCGCTACAGCGGAAAAGGCGACGGCGCCGGCCGGAGGCTCAGGGGTACGAGAGTCAACGGCTGAGGCGGGACTAAGAACGACGGTAGCCAAGTATTGGCGTTATGTGCCGCGTGGGACTTGGGGCACAGGCCCTTCGGTTCTCAGGATAAACAGGAGTGCCTGTGCTACTGGAAGGCGCCGGCAAAGGCAGAGGCGCATGAGGGTTGTCGCGAAAAGTGGGGCGGTGTATAAACGCGGGACTATGACAATTCTCTTGAGGCAGATTTGCGTGCTTGTGCTGGCTTGCGGGCTAGTGCCGCAGCAGCAGGCGGTGACGGAGACGATTACGCCGGTGCTGCTTGAGGTGCGGGATGCGCCGGTGGCGTTTGCGGGGTCGGATGGGAAGACGCATCTGGTGTATGAGCTGCGGATGACCAATTTTTCGAGCGGGAGTGCGACGATCGAGCAAGTGGAAGTGGTTGGCGATGCGGGGGCGGTGTTGAAGACGATGGACAAGAGCGAGATTGCGGAGCGGCTGCAGATGGCGGGGCAGCGGACGCCGACGGACGTGCTGGCGGGGAGCGCGGAGGCGTCGCTATTCATTCACCTCGTACTGACGGATGGCGCGCGCGTGCCGGTGAAATTGACGCATCGGGTGCGAGTGCGAGTGGAAGCTGCGCCGCCGGGCAAACAGGAATTTACGGAGGTGGGTGGCGAGACGGTGGTGGATCGGCAGGCGGTGGCGGTGCTTGGGCCGCCGCTGCGCGGTGCGCGGTACGTGGCGGCGGATTCGTGCTGCGACGCGAGCCGCCATACGCGGGCGGCGCTGCCGGTAAACGGGCGCGTGTGGATCGCGCAGCGCTATGCGGTGGACTGGGAGCAACTCGACGAGGAAGGGCGCATTTATCATGGGCCGCAAGCGGACGTGAAAAGTTACACGATTTATCGGAAGGAAGTGCTGGCGGTGGCGGACGCGACAGTGGCGTCAACGATCGAAGGAATGCCGAACCAAACGCCGGGGAAGATGCCGGAAAACATTGCGATCGAGGAGGCTGACGGGAACTTGGTGATTCTGGATCTGGGCGGCGGGAGATATGCGTTGTACGCGCATCTGGATCCGGGAAGCGTGCGAGTGCATAAGGGAGATGCGGTGAAGCGAGGGCAGGTGATCGGGCTCGTGGGCAACACGGGAAATTCGCTGGCGCCGCACCTGCATTTTCATGTGATGAGCCGTGCCATGCCGCTGGCGTCGAACGGTCTGCCGTATGAGATTGACGATTTTCTGGTGACGGCGAGCACGCCGGGTACGGCGGCGTTTGATGCGGCAGAGGAAAAAGGAACGCCGCTGGCGACCACACCGATATCGCCCCCGCGCCACGCGAAGAACGAGATGCCGCTGGATCAGATGATCATTTCGTTCGGGCCCTGAGCGCGCCCTCGAAGGATTCATCAGATGTGCTTTAATCGAATCAAATGCCTGCAAGGGTCGTCGCGATGGAGGCGGTGATACTCGTGGGAGTGCAGGGAGCGGGCAAAAGCACGTTCTATCGCGAGCGATTTTTCGATACGCACGTGCGAATCAACCTGGACATGCTGCGAACTCGCAAACGCGAGGAGCAGTTGCTGGCCGCTTGTCTTGACGCGGGGCAAAGCTTTGTGGTGGACAACACCAACCCGCAAGCGAGCGACCGCGCCAAATATATTGGAGCAGCGCGAGAGAAGGGATTTCGCGTGGTTGCTTATTTTTTCGATGTGCCGTTGCGCGACGCGATGCATCGCAATAGCCAGAGAAAGCTCCGGCAGAAGATTCCGGCTGTCGCCGTGGCCGGCACGCACAAAAAACTCGAGCGACCCCGCAAGGCCGAAGGATTTGATCAGATTTTTACGGTGCGGGTCACCGAGCCGAGCGGATTCGTCGTCACGGAAGGCGCGTAGATCAATGGCGCAAGGGCAAGAACAGAACGCGCGAAAATTGACGACGCACCAGAAGGCTGTGTTGATTCAAGTGCTGCGAACTTTCCCTGATGAGCGCGTCGAAATCCGCTACGCGCCAGAAGCGGACGATGCGCTGTGGTATGCGCAGGATTTTCTCTCAATTTTCAAAGCAATCGGCTGGGATGTGACCGGACCGGAGACCGAGAGACTTGGAAACCGTTCCGCTCTCGCGCTCCTGGTTTGCGACGCGAAATTGCCGGCATGCGCGGAAGCATTGCGGGATGCTCTCCGAATTTATGACATTGCAGTTGAGACGCAGTGCGGCCCCGGCAGCCCCGCCCACACGTTTACTCTGTGGGTGGGCGCAGGTTCCGCTTCCAGTGGGTAGCCACGACGACGCCTTCCTCGCCGTGGGCCTTTCAGTAGAGTAGGCTTCAGCGTGCGCCAGAACCCACTCAGGGCTTGACTGTTTCTTCGAGCAGCTTGGCCCAGTGGGAAAGATGATTCAGCGATGGCATGTGCGTATGGTCCAGCACCAGCGGCGTGATCGAAACCGCGCCCTCGCGAATCGCGGCAATGTCCGTATCGGGCTCGATGCCCTCAACGAGATGCTGCTCGTGCAGCCAGTAGTAGCGGCGGCCGCGCGGATCGGTGCCCGGCTTCAATAGATTGCGCGTGATTTTTGAAGACTGCCGCGTGAAGCGCACTTTTCCGCTCCATGGCTGCGGAAAATTCACGTTGAGCAGCACGCCCGGGGGCAATCCTTCCTTCATAATGACCGGCGCAAGCTTTCGAGTGAATTGAGCCGCAGGTTCGAAATCCACTTCCTTCGTGCGATAGGTCTGCGACACGGCGATGGCCGGAACGCGGTTGATTGCAGCTTCGCGCGCCGCGCCCACGGTGCCGGAATAATAGACGTTCTCGCCCATATTTGCGCCGCGATTGATTCCCGAAATCACGAGGTCCGGTTTTTCCAGCAACAAAGTGTGAAACGCGAGAATCATCGCGTCCGCGGGAGTGCCTTCGACAGCGTATTCGCGCTCCGCGATTTCGTCACAATAAATCGGTTGGCGAAGCGTTAGCGACTGCGCCGCAGCGCTGCGCTCCTGCAAAGGAGCAACTACCGTGACGATGGCCCAATCCTTGAACGCGTTGACCAATGCGCGGAGTCCGGCGGCATGAATGCCGTCATCGTTGGTGATTAAAATTTTTGGCGAGCTCTCGGACATTCTCTTGATTACGTTCCAATCTGCTTGAAGCGGGCCTGGTGACACCCTTGCTTCCTGCTAAGTTCCGGCCGCGTCATCTGGCGTGGACTACCGGCGAAGGGAGCACAACCGAATAACGAATGGTCGGGACGACTGGATTTGAACCAGCGACCTCACGCACCCCAAGCGTGCGCGCTACCAGGCTGCGCCACGTCCCGACGACCAGCGCCAATCAGCGTATCACTCGCGTTCGAGAAGGGTCAAGACAGCGAGGAGCTCTTCGTGCAAATCGAGCAGGAATTTGCGATGAGCGCGCGATGCAGGCTCGCGGCGGGCGGTGGGGGCTGGCGCTTCCGCGCGAACTTCGCGCTCGGCCGGCGCAGCTTCTCCACCGCTGTGACCATTCGCCAGGTCGGCGAGATGCTTGCGGGCGCCAGCGATCGTGAAGCCTTCCTCGTAGAGGAGGCGCTTGATTTCGAAAACTGTTTCGATGTCGTCGCGGCGGTAGAGGCGATGGCCGCTCGGACTTTTTACAGGCTGCAGCGTTGGGAATTCGGTCTCCCAGTAGCGCAGGACGAAAGTTTTCGTCGCCGTCAGGCGGCTCACTTCGCCGATGCGGAAAAGGCTCTTTTCCGGAATTTCAGATGCGGCATGTGCAGCGGTGGCCATATGTTTTCTGTATCGTACTACTCCAAGTGGAGAGTTAGAAGATGGAAATTAGGGAAGGCTCCCTATTTGCGCCGGCTCTTATCGCGATTGCCGCGGCGTTTTTCGTGCTTCCGCTGGCGGCGCGGGCCTTGGCGTTTGCGTCGCTCGCGATCCTCGCCTCGCGCTGCGATGTGGGTGCGCGCGGCGCGCTTTTTGAGGCGCTGATTGAAGCGTAGTGGCGTACCGATAAAATCGAAGGCGGCGCGCAGGCGATTCTCGAGGAAGCGCTGATAGCTGAAGTGGAGTGGCTTCAGCTGATTCGTAAAAAGGACGAAGGTGGGCGGCGCGACTGTGGCTTGCGTGATGTAGAAGATTTTCACTTCGCGGTTGGCGGGTGAAGTACCGCGCTCCAGATCGACATTCGAGAGCCAGCGATTCAGCTCTCCAGTCGAGACGCGGCGCTGCCGAGCAGCCGCGACCCGGTCGAGCATGGAATAGAGCTTCTCGACCCGGTCGCCCGTGAGCGCCGATAAAAAGACGATCGGGGCATAACTCAGGAATTTCAATTTTGCGCGGACGATTAGCTCGTAGTCCGCCAGAAGCTTGTTGGGATTGCCGCCGCCTTTTTCTTCGGGTTTCTTGGAGGCTGCTGCTTTTTCGGCGGCTGCCTTCAATGCGAGGTCCCATTTATTCATCACGATAATCACGGAGCGGCCCGACTGTTCGGCGTAACTCGCGATCGTGGCGTCGTGCGAAGTGACGCCGACGGAGGCGTCGACGATGAGAACGGCGATGTCCGCGCGCTCGAGATGGCGGCGCGCCATGATAACGCTGAGCTTTTCGGCGATGAGTTTCGTCTTGCCCTTGCGGCGAATGCCGGCGGTGTCGAGAAAACGATAGGTTTTGCCCTGGCGATCGACGACGGTGTCCACCATGTCGCGCGTGGTGCCGGCCTCTGGCGAGACGATGGCGCGCTCGCTGCCGACGAGTTGATTCAGAAGTGTGGACTTGCCGACGTTGGGCCGGCCGATGATGGCGACGTTGATATCGGCGCGATCCTCGGATGTTTCGCCTTTGGGAAAATCGGCGGTGAGCGAATCGAGAAGCTCGTCGACGCCCAAACCGTGCTCTGAAGAAATCGGAAATACTTCGTCGCTCAGCTCGTAGAAAGGCGCGGCCATCGCGACTTGATTCGGCATATCCACTTTGTTGACCGCGATCACCGGTGGCTTGCCGGCGCGGCGGAGCAATTGGGCCAGCTCGGCGTCCAAGGGCACGAGGCCGGAGCGGCCGTCAACCACCTGCACGACGCGCGTGGCGTTTTCAAAGGCAACTCTCGCCTGGCGCAAGATTTCAGCAGGGATGAGGGCTTTATCGTCGGGGACGATGCCGCCGGTGTCGACGACTTCGAACGGGTGCCCATCCCAGTGGCCGGTGCCATAAATGCGATCGCGTGTGATTCCGGGCTCGTTGGTGACGATCGAGCGGCGCGAGCCGGTGAGGCGATTGAAGAGCGTCGATTTCCCGACGTTGGGGCGGCCGGCGATTACGATGGATGGAAGTTTGTCGTTCATGTCGATTGAATCCGGGAGAGCGTACGCTTGCGCTGCGATTGAGCAACGGCTGCGGTCTTCGCGACGGAACAGACATGATACTTTAGCGCGGGCTGAATCGAACGCAGATTCTTGTGCAAAACGGCGGGGCGCGGGCGCCCGCTAAAGCAACTGCAAAAGCGAAAGAGCCGGCCACGCGAAATTCGACCGGGACGCAAACTGCGCGCAAGGATGCCTTCGCGTCTCAGGGCAAGCCGGCGCTACAACGGAAAAATGGCGGAGACCAATCCAATTGCGCCGAGCATGGGCCGCGGAAATTTGCGCGAGGTGGCGGCTTTTTTTCTGAAGCTCGGATTGCTCGCGTACGGCGGCGCCGCGGGACACGTCGCGATGATGCGGCGAGAGCTGGTAGATCGCCGGAAATGGATTTCGGAGCAGGATTTTCTCGATCTTTTCGGGATCATGAATCTGATACCAGGGCCGTCGTCCACGGAGACGGTGATCGCGCTCGGTTACTGGCGCGCGGGATGGCCGGCGCTGATTCTGGCCGGGGTGCTGTTCATTTTGCCGGCCATGTTGATGATTCTCGCGCTTTCCTGGGCGTATGTGCGCTACGGCACTCTTCCAGCGGCGCAGTGGATTTTGTACGGAATCAATCCAATGGTGATTGCGATCATCGCCGATGCGTTGTTGAGCCTGGGGCGAACGGCTCTTAAGACAGTGTGGCTGGCGCTGATGGCGGTCGCTTCACTCGCACTCTATTTTCGCGGCGTTTCGATTGTGGCGATTATCGCCGTTACGGCGGTGCTGGCGGCCATCGCCGGTTATTCGAAGACGAAAGGCCAGCAGAAGGCTCTGGGCATTTTCCCATTGCCGGCGGCCGGGGCGCGGACTACGTTGACGAAGATTACGTTGACGACCGTCGCGGTTGCTGCGGCCGGTGCAATTCCGTTCAGCATGACGCGGCTGTTCCTGACATTTCTCAAGATCGGAGCGGTAGCCTACGGAAGCGGATACGTGCTGCTCGCGTTCCTGCGCGCGGATTTTGTGGTGCATCTTCATTGGCTGACGGACAAACAACTGTTGGATGCGATCGCGGCGGGAATGATCACGCCCGGGCCCGCGTTCGCATCGGCGACGTTCGTCGGTTACCTGACTGGCGGTTTGCAAGGCGCGCTGCTCGCCACGTTGGGAATGTTCTTGCCGTCGTTTGTTTTTATCGCGATTGTCTTCCCGCTCATTCCCAAGTTGAAGAAGGCCCCGGGGGCACGAGTATTTCTCGACGCGATCAATGCCGTGACGGTGGGGTTGATGGCGGCGGTTTCCTGGCAACTGGCGCGGGGTGCGATCTTGGACGCGTTCACGGCGGTGGAAGCGATCGCGGGCTTGCTGATCTTGAGGCGGTTTCAGATCAACTCGGCGTGGCTGATCCTGGGCGGATTGGTAGCGGGATTTGCGTGGAAATTCGCGATGGGCTCGGGGTAGAGGGGCGACGAAGCTCTGAAGTCGCGCTCTCTCTTCTGAAGCAAGCTCACACCCCACGGCCGACCCGAGAAGGACGACGGATTTGGTGGTTGCGTGGAGAAACTTCCTAAGCAAGAAAGATCACTTTGCTTCGGTCGGGATGAAAGAACCGAAAGGCTCGCGGCGCGAAAGGCCCGGGCTGAAGCCCAGCGTATTTTTCCACCGTGTTTCGCTGGACTGAAGTCCAACTCCCCCTGCTGAGGCAGGGGGCTCCCACCCTTCGGCCGACCCACCCTACGGCGGACGCAAGAAAAACCCACGACGAGAAAGGCGTCGTCGTGGCTACCGCTGCGCGCGTAAACCGCTCACGTCGCGTATGACTGTGGGTTACTTCTGGCGAGGGGTACGTAGTTCACGCGTTGACTCGCTTGCGAGTGCCGGTGCTATACTACGGCGTCATAAGACTAATTCCGGGCCACTTTCCTTCCGGCGCGCCTTACACTTTTCATAGAGCCGGGCTGCAAGAAAATGTGAATCGGATGGCGAGGTTTCAAACGCACCGATTCGTTTTTATACTTTCATAAGGTGCCATGATGCAACGGACCCCTAACGGACCCAACCGGCCGCAAAACACCACAGCAAATTCTGAGATTACAGCCCACAAATCCAACGCAGCGGCTCGCGCGCAGCAGCACGACCAGGTGGGAACATTCTGGGACATGCTGGCGATTCGCTTGGTGTTCGTGGCGATTTGCGTGGCGGCGGGATTTCATTTCCGGCCGTTCAGCGTGTCAAGGGAAGCGGGCGCGCTGACGGGATTTTTATTCGCGCTGGCGGTGATTCTGTTTGAAGTGCGGCTGCGGCGCGCGAGCATGCGTCGGCTGATTGGCGCGGCGACGGGTTCGATTCTTGGAATCCTGGGCGCGTATTTCACGACGCTGGTGCTGTCGCACACGTCGATGCCGGAGAGCACGCGGTCATTTTTCAGCCTGGCGATTTTCCTGGTGATGGCGTACATCGGGCTGATTCTGGGTGCGAACAAAGGCGACATGCTCAACCTGCAGGCGTTGGGCGGCCTTTTTGGCAGCGAGCGCAGCATGAAGCATTCGGTGAAGCTGCTGGATACGAGCGTGATTATTGACGGGCGCGTGGCGGATATCGCCGAGGCGCAGTTTCTGGACGGGACGATTATTATTCCGCAGTTTGTGCTGCGGGAGCTGCAGCTGGTGGCGGATTCGGCTGACCCGTTAAAGCGGCAGCGCGGGCGGCGCGGGCTCGAAGTGTTGCAGCGGGTGCAGAAGATGTCGCACCTCGAAGTGCAGATTGCGGAAGATGATTTCCCGAGCATTGCGGAAGTGGATTTGAAACTTATCGAGCTGGCGAAGCGGTACGATGCGAAAATCGTGACGAATGATTTCAACCTGAATAAGGTGGCGACGCTGCAGGGCATCGAGATCATGAATGTGAACCAGCTCGCCAATGCGCTGAAGCCGGTGGTGCTGCCGGGCGAGTCTATGCGCGTTTTTATTTTGCGTGAGGGCAAGGAATACAATCAGGGCGTTGCGTATCTGGATGACGGGACGATGGTGGTGGTGGATGGCGCACGCAAGATGATTAATAAGACGATCGATATCACGGTGACGTCTGTGCATCAGACGACGGCGGGCAAAATGATTTTCGGGCGGTACGACGAGCGCGGCGAAGTGGCGCGCGTGGCGATGGCAGGCCAGGGGCAGGCGGGTCAGTTGCAAGGCGAATCGCAGCCCGGGCCGCGGGCAGTGGAGAGTTCGGGGGGCGGGGAGCGCCCGCCGCGGCCGTTGTATCCGGAATCGAATCGGTCGTGACCCGCGATTACTTACCGATCAAGTCATAAGATGCCTTCGACCTTCAGAGCTGACTCTCTCTCCTAGCAAGTAGGATTTGACTGCGGGATCGTTGGCGACGATGTGGTCTGCGACTGAAAAAAAGTCGTCAAGCGAATTGCTCTTAAGTGCTTCCTGGCGTTTCATCCCTCTGCCAAGAAGATCTTTGCCGAAGTAGAGCGACTCCTCTGGATCTCGCACCATCATTTCGCAGCTATCCGTCGTTGGGCGAACCTCGATAAAGACCCAAATGCGTTCTTCAGTGCCTTCTCTGTCTCCCCAACCGCCGATGCTGATCGAAATCCGAGCCGAAGTCTCATCGTGGCCGGTCATCAAGTTTGCAAAGTAAACGGCATGAGCAGAATTGTCTTTCGCTACGGATCCCCATACGGTGATCGATTGTTCCCCGCAATGGGAGCATTTGAAAGGCGTCATTCGCGTGCTTAGGTCGATTTCGAAGTGTGGCATCGGTTAGATGTACCGACAGAATGCTATCTTCTCATCTGATGAGAGTACAAGTCCGGTGCGAGTAATATCTTTCATCGGATCACAGATAAGTTCGCTGGGGCCTCCAAACCGTTGCTCGCATGCCGGGTTTCCTTGCGTTAGACTGTTAGCCCTTTGATGAGCCGGATTGCCGCTATCGTGCCTGCTGCTGGACTTGGCACCCGCATGGGGGCTGAGACGCCGAAGCAGTTCCTCGAATTGGATGGCATGCCGCTGATTCTGTTTACGCTGCGTCGTCTTGCGGCATCTGCTGCGATCACCGAATTTTTTATTTCAACGCGGGCGGAGGATATCGTTTCGCTGCAGGACACTGTGGCGAAGGCGGGGCTTGGCCGGCCGGCGCGCGTGGTGCATGGGGGCGATACGCGGCAGCAGTCGGTGGCGAATGCGCTGGCGCAGGTGGATCCCACGACGGAGATCGTGCTGGTGCACGATGCGGTGCGGCCGTTCGTCACGTTGGGGCAGATTGAGCGCGTGATTGCGGAAGCGCGGACGCGAGGAGCGGCGATTCTAGGCATCCCGGCGATTGATACGGTGAAGGAAGTGAAGCGCGCGAGCCTGCCGCAGGACGTGGCGTTGATTACTTCGACGATCCCGCGGGAACGGATCGTGCTGGCGCAGACACCGCAGGCTTTTCAGTATGAATTGATACGCGATGCGTTTCGCGCCGGGCAGAAAGACGGCGTGACGGCATCGGATGAGTCCGGGCTTGTGGAACGCTTCGGGCACGATGTTTACGTGGTGCAAGGCTCGGATCGCAATTTGAAGATTACGCGGCCGGCAGATATGGAGCTGGCGCGGTTTTATCTCGCACAGGAGCGGGCCGGAAAATGACGCGTTCGGGCATCGGGTACGACTTGCACAGGCTAGCCGCGGGGCGGAAGCTGATGATTGGCGGCGTCGAGGTGCCGTTCGACAAAGGCTCCGTCGGGCATTCTGACGGGGATGTGTTGTGCCATGCGCTTTGTGATGCTCTTTTGGGCGCGGCTGGGCTTGGCGATATTGGTACGCATTTTCCGGATACGGATGCGAAGTGGAAGGGGGCGGCCAGTTTGGCGTTTCTCGAGCACACGCGGAAGCTGCTTGATGAGCTCGGGCTGCGGATCAGCCATTTGGATGCTGTGGTGATTTGCGAGCGGCCGAAATTGGGTCCGCATTTTCCTGCGATGCGGGCGGCGATTGCAAAGGCGCTGGGAATTGCCGCGGAGCAGATTAATTTGAAGGCGAAGACGAATGAGGGAACGGGGGAGATTGGGCGGGGCGAGGCGATTGCGGCGCACACGATTGCGACGTTGGAGGGGTGAGGAAGGAAAAGTCAAAAGAGCCGGCGGGACGCCCGTTCGCCTCGCTCAGGACAAGCCGGCGGTACGGAACGGCAGGCTTGCCATCAACATAGTGCTTGGTCTTCTTGGATTTTGCTTTTCGCGCATCCTACAACTGACCGAAATTCCTGCTATGCAAGGCTATAACAACGAAATGAATTGGTTGACTGGATTTCATGCTGTGGAAGAGGCGCTGGCAGCTGGGAGCGCGATGGATCGAATTGTGATTGCGCGCGGGCGTCATGGCGAGAGGCTTGAGGCGATTGTGCGGCTGGCGAAATCGCGGAATGTGCCGGTGCGGTTTGAGGAGCGGGTCCAGATTGACCGGTTGACCGGGACGCGTGAGCACCAGGGGATTGCTGCGCTGGCGGCTGCGAAGCCGGCTGTGGAGCTGGAGGATTTGCTGGGCGCAAAAAATGCGCAGGGGTTGCTGGTGATTTTGGATGGCATTGAAGATCCGCACAATTTGGGGGCGATCGTGCGTACGTCGCTTGCGGCGGGGGCGAATGGCGTGGTGATTCCTGAGCGTCGCGCGGCGGGGCTTACAGATACGGTGGACCGGGCGGCTGCGGGGGCGCTGGCGCATCTTCCTGTGGCGCGGGTGAAGAATCTTGTGCGGGCGATGGAGGAGATGAAGGAGGCGGGGTATTGGCTCGTGGGGCTTGATGAGCGCGCGGAGAAAAATTATACCGAGGCGGATTTTAAGGGTGCGGTTGGGATTGTGTTGGGCGGAGAAGGCGAAGGGTTGCATGAGTTGACGCGCAAGCGGTGCGATTTTCTGGTGTCGATTCCTACGAGTGGGCCGGTGCGGTCGTTGAATGTGTCGGTGGCGGCGGGGGTGGTGTTGTTTGAGGTTGTGCGACAGCGGGCAGGATCGGAAAAGGGGAAATAAAACAATAGCTATGTCTAGTCCAACCCTTCAGAGGCCACTTCACTCACCTTCAGGCGAATTTCGTAGGTGCGCGGTTCACTTCCCTTCATTCGGATTTTTTCACAGTGCGGAGAGAAAGCGGTTGCCGCTACGAAAATATCGTAGAGACCCGGAGGCAACTCTAATGAAAATTCCCCGTTCACGTCTGTCGAGATGACTTTGTCCTCGCTGATTCCGACATTGTGATTCCTGCTGGTTGAGTCCCAATGGATGATTACGTGGGCGTTTGCTATAGCAGCACCTTCTGAGTCACGAATTGTGCCAGACAGGGTAGCAGCGTGCGTGGAGACGGCGGCGATTAACAGAATCAGCGATATGCGGAGCGAGTTCAAGTTCATTTTACGTTCTTTCAAGTCGAAATTACTTGTCGTACTTTAGCAGGGAGAAGACATCTGTGCCGGGGAGTTTGGCGCGACCGTTTAGGAAATTTAGTTCGACGGCGAAGGCGGCGCCGGCGATTTCACCGCCGAGTTGGCGAATCAAGTTGATTGCTGCTGCGGCTGTACCTCCGGTGGCGAGGAGATCGTCGCAGAGGAGGACGTGCTGGCCGCGCGTTATGGCGTCGGCGTGGATTTCGAGCGAATCGCTGCCGTATTCGAGCTGGTAGGTGACGGACATTGTTTTAGCGGGCAGCTTTTTGGGTTTGCGGATGGGGACGAATCCGGCATTGAGGCGATAGGCCAGGGCCGGCGCGAAAATGAAGCCGCGTGCTTCGATTCCGGCGACGATATCGACTTTGTGACCGTTGTAGTGCTCGCAGAGGCGGTCGACGAGCGTGTGAAATCCGCGCGGATCCTGGAGCAGAGTGGTGAGGTCGTAGAAAAGAATGCCGGGTTTGGGGTAATCGGGAATTTCGCGGATCAGTTTTTTTAGATCGACCATCGCGTCTTTCAGATCTTGCATTGAATCCTCAGGACTGAGTGTCTCGCTCGACTGTAAACCTGGCCGTAAATCTTGGATCGACGGGTGCTTCTTCCTCGGTTACGCTGGCAACCGATGCGCCGTTTGGGCCGCGTTCGAGTTCCGGGCGTAGCGATGCGAGCACCGAAGCGGGACCGATCGCGTAGACTTCCACGCGGCCGTCGCGAAGGTTTTTCACGTAGCCCGCGATACCGAGCCGCTGCGCCAACTGCCGCGCGAAATAGCGGTATCCGACTCCTTGAACCATTCCACTGACGTAATAACGTCTGGCAAACTGCGTCTCGTGCATGCCCGAACGACTCGCGAACTGCAAACGCGGGATTCTAGCAGAGGTGGGGGCTTGCCATCACGCAAAAGCCGTAGTGGGTTGTGTCCAGATACCGGTGGTGCATCGCTGGGTGATCGGTTCCCAGGGTATACAAAAGTGCCTGTGCCATTAAAATCTGCGGCGCGCGTTGGCGCTCGTGCAGAAAGATTGGCGCCGTGTCCGCTCGAGGCGTTCCTTCAATGCGAAGAGTTGCGTGAAGTGAACGTGGGCGGCTCTGAGAGGCTGCCCCTACTGGGAGTACGCGCTTTGGAGCTTCGCGGAATCGTGGCAGAATTGGCGGAGTGTCCGCGCGGGTCACTCCTGGACCTCGATGCGTTTGCACCAGATGAGACGGAATAGACGGAGGGGCCTGCCGGTCGCACTTGCGATTGCGTGTGTTGCGGCAGTTACGGGCGCCGTCCCGCGGCAGCCGCCCGCCAGAATTTCACCGCGCTCTCAAAGCGCAGCCGCGCCGGTGAATGCCGGCCTGGAAATTGTCGAGAATGGCGGCTATCCGGAGCTTCACGTCGACGGCAAGCCATTTTTTATTCACTCTGCGGCATTCTTCTACTATCGGATTCCCGTGGATCAATGGGAGCACCTGCTGCGGGTGTATCACTCGTACGGGATCAACACGATCGACCTCTATATTCCGTGGAACTGGCATGAGCCCAAGGAAGGCGAGATTGATTTTGACGGGCACACGAATCCGCGCCGCAATCTTCGCGCGCTGCTGGCGCTGATCGAGCGCGAGAATTTGCGGCTTATCGCACGGCCCGGTCCGGAAATTGGCAACGAATGGAAGTATGGCGGCTATCCCGGTTGGCTGCTCGAACGGCCTGAGTACAAGATGAATCCGATCGATTGGGCCGAAGGGCGCTATGCGCCACTCGATGATTTGATGGCGACTGACGCGGAAGCGGCGGCGGAAGGCTGGCTCGCGAACCCCATACACATGGAGAAGTCGAGGGAGTGGCTGACAGCAGTGGCGAAGGAACTCTCCAGGTACAGCGCGCGTCGAATCGCCCATTTCGGGCCGGATGCAAAGTCAGCGGGGCGTGACGTTAGCGGGCCATTGCTGTTCGTTCAACTCGGCGATGATTTCGCGCTGGGCCGGGCAAATCGCGTGGGGCCGAATTTCTGGCGCTACGTGGAGTCGCTGCGCAGCGCGGTGGAAGCGGGCGGAGTGACGGTGCCGGTGTTCATCAATCCGACCGATATGCGCGTTTCCGCTTCGGGTTCGGATCGTGAACGGCCAATCGGCGTGATGGGACAATGGTACCTGGAGCGCCGGCCGGGAAATGCGGGCGGCCTGCGTCGTTTTACCGCGAGCGATGAGGCTGAAGTCGAATTTTTTACCGAAGAGCTGAAGACACAGCCCGAGTTCCCACCCGTGATGATCGAGTATCAGGCTGGCTGGTTCACGCCCGGCGACGATGACGGGCCGATGGCAAGCCCGCCGGAAAACACGCTGCTGAGCTCGCGCCTTTTGATAGCGAACGGGATTCACGGGTTCAATTATTTTCCTCTGCAGGATACCTATTCACCCGCGGGATATTCGGTGCCGTGGGCGAATCGTTCATATCGCTGGAATGCGGGGCTTGCGCCGGATGGCGAACAGCAGGCACGCGTGCACGCGGTGCTTCGCAACATGGAAATTCTCCAGCGGTGGGGACCGCAGCTCGCGGCTTCGCATAAGCGCGCGGACTTCGGAATCATTTATCCGATGGGCTGCTATCCACAGGAGTTGCTCGAGCGCGCGGATATTTCGTTGGTGTCGGCAGCGGTGATGCGAATCGAGCGCCTGGGGGATTCAGCGCTGCTTTCGAGCGAATTGCTGGATCCGCAGTATCAGCCAGTGGAGCAGCTATTGCGAAATCCGGTGACTTTGCTGCCGATTTTCGATCCGGGGCAGCCGCAATTTCAGCTTTCCGAGAAAGCGCAGCGTGTGATCGTGGAGTATGTGCGGCGCGGGGGAACGCTGGTGGTGTTTCCGCAGAGGCCGCGCGGCAACGTGATCGATGCTTTATGGAAAGACGCGCCAGCGGGCGAGGCGAGCGACCTGGGTAGTACAAACTCCTCCATTCGTGCGCGCTGGAAATTCGGCGAGGGCGAAGTTATTTTTTCGTCGAAGGACTTTTATTCCTGGATAGCGCTGGAGCGCGCGCTGCCGGAAATTCGCGCCGAGCGGCAGGCTGATTGGGCCGCTGGGGTCCTGCGCGAATTTATGCGAACTGCGGGCGTGCGGCCAAGCGTGAAGAGCGATGAAAAGCTTTCGCAGTCGAGCGACGTGCTGATCAATGAAATTGTTTCGAATGATGGGACGGAGGCCCTGGGGGCGCGCAAGCGTGGCAGAGGTTTTTTGAGCGTCACAAATTTGAGCGCAAGCGAAACGGCGGAGGAATCGCTCGAAATTCTTTCGACGGCGGCGCCCGCTCGCGGAAACGATTCGGCTTACATTCCGCTTCACGTGACTGTGCCGCCGCAGGAGTCGCTACTGCTGCCGGTGGAGGAGCCGGTGTGTTTTGGCGAACCCGCCAACGCCCCGTGCGGGGATTCGGTGACGATGGCGAGCGCGGAATTTCTGGACGCGCGGAGGGAGGGAAAAAGCCTCGAGCTGCTCCTCTATGCTCCGACGCGCGCGGAAATTCGATTGCGGCTGTCGCAGAAACCGATTCACATTTCGCTCGACGACAATCACATCGATGGGGAATGGGACCCGGGCGATCAGGAATTGCACGTAAAGATTTTGCGCGGGATGGCGCCGCACTTCATCCGCGTTTTGTCGCTCGATTTTCCGTCGAAGCCGCACGTGGCTGAACGAGAAAAGGCCGTGAAGCCGACGCTCGACGAGATTGATTATTTTGTTGCGAATGCGGTGCGATTGCCCACGGGCGCGGATGCGGGGATGCGGACCTATCCACCTCTCTTGATTGCGGAGAAGAATCGTTCTTTCGTGGTGGTGATGCAGGCGGATAACCAGACGGGAGTACCGAACCTGACGCTCGATCTTTCAGTGAGCGGAGTGCTACACGGTGGCGCGGTGCTTCGGCTTTTGCCACGCGGCGTCGCGGTTGAAAAGCTGGCGCTAAAGCCTGCGCAAACTGAATTAATGGCGCTGCCGCCATCGGCGGATGGCTTATTGCACGGCGGGATTGAAATAAAGATGGGGCACGAGCGGCGGAGCTTGCCGGTGGCGTTGTTGCAGCCGAGGGAAGACGGCGTGTATCACTACCGTTACGACTTCGATCGCGATGGAGCGGACGAATGGGTGCTGGAGAATTCGAATTTGCGTTTGATCGTTTCGCCGGAATCGGGAGGGCGGGCGCTGGCACTGGTGGACAAGGCCTCGGGGCAAAATCTATCGACGAGCGTAGGATTGTTGCGGGATAACTTTTCTTTTACGGCGAATCCACCGGGCGATGATGAGGCACGCGCACGGGGACGGTATGGTCTTTTTAATCGGCCGTATATTGCCGAATGGCAGGGTGAGCAGAAGGAGCCGAGTTTGAAACTTCACTACGATGCGGCCGACGTTTTTCCTGGGGGCGCGAGCATTGAAAAATCGATCCGGCTGGAGGGGCAGAACGGGGTGCGCGTGGATTATAACGTCGCCTTGAAGGGTGCGGCGGCGGGAAGGGGCTCCGCGGAGGATCAAGCGCAATCGTTTGTGGCAGTGAATTCGTTCCCCGCGGTGGCGCGGCCGGGACGCGAGACGAAGTTTTGCTGGCCCGTGGAGCATAGCTCTGACGATACTGCGGCCGCGAGTGGCGAACAGGCAAAGGGCGGCTGGCGCTGCGAGGATTTCAAGCCGGCGGGTGGCGCGATTGAATTGCCGCCCGGGATAAAGCGCGTTGAAGTGCGGACTACCGGGCATCCGGCGATGACTTTGGAATGGGATTGCGCTGCGGAGTGCGCGCGAATGAGCATCGAGCCAAAACATTTTTCGGCGCTATTTTGGCTGTCGTTTCCGCAATTGACGCCCGGTGCTAACCCGGCGCAATACACGATTCACATTCGAGCGAGCGGAAAAGAGTAAGAATCGCGTTACAAGAGAAACGGTGGACTCGGGCATCGCGAATCGCATCTAAGGCAGCATGGAAGGATCGATGAAACGTTTTGGCTTGATTGCGGCGATCGCGGCACTCTTGTCTTGCGCGGCGCCTTGCGTGCGCGCACAGGATCCTGGACCGATGGCGGCGCCTCCGAAATTTGATGTGAAGCGAATTCCCGCGCAGCCGCATCCGGGGCCGCCGCCGATTCCGGAGTCGGAAATCATTAGGAAATTTGCGGCGAACGAAGACGTGATGAAGAAGCAGTACGACGGGTACAGCTTCGCGCGCACGATTCGGATTGAGGAGCTTACCGATCCGGGCGGGAAATTTGTGATGTCCGGCGTGGTGTACACCAAGCCCGACGGCGAGCGGACTTTGCGCGTCGAGAAGCAGGCTGAATCCAACCTGAAGCAGACGGATTTCACGCTCGAAGACGTGAGGATCATAGCGCAGCTGCCGCTTTTCATTCTGACGACCGAGGAAATTCCGAATTACACGTTCACATATGCGGGCCAGGACAAGCTCGACCAGCTCAACACGTATGTGTTTCAGGTAAGACCAAAGCAACTGAGCCGCAAGCGGCGCTTTTTCGAAGGCGCGGTGTGGGTGGATGACCGGGACCTCACGATCGTGAAAAGCTACGGAAAATTTATCAGCGAGCTTGCGGGCAATGGAACGAAGCTGCCGTTTACGATGTTCGAAACTTTTCGCGAAAATTTTCAGGATAAATACTGGCTGCCGACATACACGCGGTCGGACGATTTCATGGAGAACGAGAAGGTGGGTGAGCTGCACATCCGGATGGTGATTCGCGATACAGATTTCAAACTGGCTGTGCCGGGAGCATCGCCGCCCGCGACCGGGAATGGCAATGAGGGGCCTGGCGGGGGAACGTCGCAAGACCCGCAAAAACCTTCGTCGCCCTAGGCTCAGCTTTGGATTGGCTCTGTTCATAGGTCAGAACAGAGGTGCAAGGCTGATTAATCGTCCGATTCTTTGATTCGCTGCAAGTAGTGAGGAAGCTCGCGAATCGAGTTGAGGATGGCATCGGGACGAGCCGCGCGAACCCGCTCGGCGGTGGGAAACGGGCCGAGGACGCCAATCGGGCGGACACCTGCGCGACGTGACATTTCGATATCCTCCGCAGTGTCCCCAACATAGATGCATTCCTCTGGGGCGAGACCAATCCGATCGAGCGCCATCTTCAACGGAGCAGGGTGGGGTTTTCTTTTTGGCGCGTCTTCCGAGCAAATGCATGTCGAAAAATAATCGGCGAGCGCGAAATCACGAAGCTGTTTGCGCACCCTGGGCCTATTTCCACTGGTGACGATGCCAAGAACGAATTCTCGCTTGAGCGTGCGGATGATCCCTCTTGCACCCGGCATCAGCCTGGGGTTTTCTCGCTTGTAGGCCAGAGTCCATATCCGATCGGCTTCATCCCATTTGGCGCGCGGAAGGCGAGCCGCACGATAGACGCGGTACCAATTAGGAGAATAGTGGCGAGCGAGATCGTCGAGGCCCCAAGTGACGCCGAGAGCTTCGAACATTGCGAGGTAGGCGCGCGAGTCCGCACCGTAGGAATTGACGAGCGTGCCGTCCCAGTCAAATAGAACGGCGCGAGCAGAGAAGCGCCTGCGTTTCACTAGAGAATCGTAGCAGAGATTTGCGATTACGCCGTGCGGTAGCGAGTCGGAACGACGTCGTCGCGGCGAATAGCGAAGTCGTCAAAACTTGCCGCGTATCCGCGCCAGCCGGGCATGTCCGATTCCTCCGCTCGCACGATATGCGCGGCGGTGCACATCTGGACGGTCCCCTGACCGAACGGGCGTTCGACGAGTGCTACTTCGAGCTCGATCGCGGTGCCCGGTTCGAGCGAGCATGGTGCGAGAAAATAGACGCCGCTCGAACTTATGTTTCGCGTGACCAAGACCACGGGAATCGGCTCGATCTTGTTGCCAACACGAGTGAGACGAAGCGGCAACGAAAGATAGGCGCGCGGATTGCCTCGCCGCTCCCGAGCCACCCCAATAGCGTGAGTCGGAATGCGAGCGAAGCGTTGCGGTCCAGGCTTGTTAGAAAAAGCAGTTACTGTGGTAGTGCGGACTTCAGATTCACGCAGCGGCGAAACGAACGACAAGTTGCTACGTTCCGGAGCAGCCCCCATAGCGTCTCCTCAGCCCTGTCCTGAATTGAAAGCCTAAAACACCCCAAGTCGGTTCGATAAATATGCTCGCAGCCCGAAAGCGGGTCAACACGCTGCAGGCCGAAAGTGCTGTATCGTGTAACATCGCATGACCCCGGGTCAAGTCCTTTCTGATGTTGCTCTTGTGGTCATAAGAAAGATCTAAAGAGACCGCAGGACTTCGGCCGAAAACAAGGGCTTTTTTCCGCGCGATGGTTAAAGACACGCCGGAGGAAAGCGGCGGGGGTTTGGGCGCAAAAAACGGATAGTAGCGGGGCCTTGGGTGCGTTAATTTCGGGATATAACTTGAAGCGGATGGACCAGACCTATGACGCCAAGCACATTTCGGGCGGCAACCGAGAAGCAATACAGGCCAGCGGCAGCGCGATGGCACGCGGTTCAGTCACGCGATCGAGGCGCCGACGGTGTTTTCGTTTACGCGGTGCGATCTACCGGAATTTACTGCCGGCCGTCGTGCCCTTCGCGAAAGCCGAACCCTAATCAGATTGTGTTTTTCCCATTGCCCGAAGCAGCCGAGCAGCAGGGTTTTCGAGAATGCAAGCGTTGCAAGCCGCGAACGGTCAATTCGCGCGATCCACGGACGAAGGCTGTGGCGCAAGCGTGCCGGGAGATCGATTCACGCGTGCGCGAGGGAAACGATGCTCCAGTGACGCTTTCCGCTTTGAGCGCGCCACTTGGGGTGAGTCCCCATCAGCTAGAGCGCGCGTTTCGGAGCGTAATGGGAATTACACCGCGGCAGTATGCCGACGCGCAACGAATGCGACGGCTGAAATCTCAACTGAAAAAAGGAGACGACGTGACAACAGCACTGTATGACGCAGGTTTTGGATCGAGCAGCCGTCTTTATGAGCGAGCACCTTCGCAACTAGGAATGACACCAGCCACTTACCGGCAAGGCGGCGCGGGAATGCGCTTGAACTATACGATTGTGGATTCGCCCCTGGGGCGGTTACTTGTGGGAGCCACGGATCGCGGGATCAGCGCGGTTTATCTTGGAGAATCCGATGGGCGGCTGGAAGGGGCATTAAAGAAGGAATACCCACGGGCGGAGATACGGCGTGATCGCAATGGCCTTGAGGGATGGGTGAGCAAGATTCTGGAGCATCTGCGGGGGCGCGAACCAAACCTTGACTTGCCGACCGATGTGCAGGCCACTGCGTTTCAGCGCCGTGTGTGGGAAGAGCTTCGGCGGATTCCGTACGGAACCACCCGCACGTATAGCCAGGTGGCGCGAGCGATTGGACAGCCAGCTGCGGTGCGGGCGGTGGCGCGGGCGTGCGCGACGAATCCAGTCTCGGTGGTAGTGCCGTGCCATCGGGTGGTGCGGGGAGATGGCAAACTTGCAGGTTACCGTTGGGGGCTGGAGCGGAAGCAGGCGCTGCTGGAACACGAATCTGCGGGCGCGGGGGCAAAGAAAGCAAAAGTAGCGCGAGTATGAGTGGCAGTAGGTGATCCGATTGTCACCGACGTGCTTGACGGATGGAGGTAGCAGTGCCGCGTTCGAACATGGCATGCCGTGCCCCTGCTGAAATTCGCCTTCCCAGCAAAGCTAAAAGTCGAAGTCGCTATTGATGACAATGTGGAAGGCGAGCGCCGACTTCTGATTCCTTATTTTGCACCCTTGTGCTTCCTTGCGGCATTAGCCGGGTGGGCGGGATGAGCGTGATCAGAGTCTCCACCGAACCCATTGCGAACCATCGAGACGAAAGCCGCGGCAGAGCGAGGAAGTGTGCGATCGCGGCGGTAGACAAGGCCCAGCTCGCGCCAGAGCTCGACATCGGATATTTCGATTAGCTTCACTTTGCCGGCGCGCACTTCGTCGCGAGCAAAGCTCGAGCTGATAAGCGACACCCCGAGGCCCGCTGCAACGAATCTCTTGATCATGCCGACGCTGGGAAGCTCCATCGGAATGCGGAGCTGTGCGCGGTATGGGCGGAAGAGCTTGTCGAGCAACTGCCGCGTGAACCCGGTCTTGGGAATGATCAAGGGCTGGTCCGCGATTTCGGCTGGAGTCACCGTCTTGTGCTTCGCCAACGGGTTGCTGGGACTCACCATCAGCATCAGGCGATCGCGGAAAATCGGATGCGTTCTGAGGCTTGGCGATTTTACGGGAAGCGTGACGATGCCGACGTCCACGGCGCCATCTTCAACTTTCTCGATTACCTTTCGGCTGAAGTTGCGATAAACGCTAATCTGCACGGACGGAAATCGTCGGTGGAATTCGGCGAAGACATCGGGCAAGACGTAGAGGCAAGTTGCTTCGTTGGCGCCGACCGCTAGCGTGCCACGCGGGGCGCTGGACTGGTCAGCCACAGCTCGCAACGAATCGTTCTTCAGCGTAATCAGCCGGCCGGCATAACCGAGCAAGACTTCTCCGGCGGCGGTGAGTTTCATGGATTTTCCGACGCGGTCAAAGAGCTTTTGGCCGTATTCCTCTTCGAGCTGGCGAATTTGAGCGCTGACGGCCGGTTGGGAGCGAAACAATTTTTGGCCAGCGCGCGAGAAGCTGCCCTGCTTTGCGATTTCGAGAAATGTGGTGAGGTAGTCGAGATCCATTCTAGGTGCGATGAATTATAGCAAACACAATAGCTCACATCTCTCGGCGCAGCACACATAGGTCCCCGTCGGTTGCCGCCTGTCTCTCCGCTCTCAGGCAACCGATTCCAGCGGAGGCGAAAAGCTTGCGCGAGGTCATGCAGTGATGAACCGAATATTACCGGCGTCGCGGGCGATTCTCGAGGATCGAAATGCCGTCCTGCGCCACTTCCAGAAAGCGAATCGTGGCGGTTACGCCGGCGGCTTCAAAGCGAGCTGCGATGGCTCTTCCGATTTCGTCGAATCCAGCGGTCGCGAGTGCGACGATACTGGGTCCCGCGCCGCTCAGTGCCAGACCCAGCAGGCCAGGCATTTGCGGCATGGCAAGCGTTTCGGCCAATCCAGGAATAAGTTTTTGCCGGTAATGCTGATGCAGGCGATCTTGCATCGCGTCCCAAATCAAGTCATAGCGGCGCGTCTCAATTGCGGCAATGAAAAGAGCCGAGCGCTGTAGATTCTGCACGGCATCCTGACGAGGAACCTGGGCAGGCAGCACGGCACGTGATTTCTTCGTAGGAAGCTCCATGGAGGGAGTTACCGCGATCACGCGAATCATCTTCGGCCACGCGAGCCTTATCGCACCCACCCGGCCGTCCATTCGCGCATATGTTAGGACTAGGCCCCCATGCAGAGCTGCACCGGCATTGTCTGCGTGGCCTTCGATTTCGCTCGCGTATCGCAGCGCGTTTTCTCGCGAGAGAGGGCGTCCAGCTGTTGCGTACGCGAGAGCTGTCCCCGCAATTGCGGCCGCAGCGCTGCTCCCCAGACCACCGGCCATCGGAATTTCGTTTTTCACGGCAAGGCGCACCGCAGGCAATTGAAATCCTTCTTGTTCGGCAGTGTGACGCATCGCGCGAAAAATCAAATTCTGTTCGGGCGACTTAGGCAGAGAGGCGCTGCCAACTCCTTGGGTGCGAGCGAGAGTCCGAGAACCGGGACGAATTTGCACGGTGGCGCGAGCCGTGAGATACATTTCGAGCGCGAGGCCAAGACAATCGAAGCCGGCGCCCAAATTTGCCGTTGATGCAGGAACGCGAACTTCGATCGAACGCTGGCGCGGCGATGTCATTGAGGAGCGAGGGACATCTTAGATGAGCACAGGAGGCTCGATCGACGAAAGTGACGGCCGTTCACGAATTTGCGCGCCGCAACTGATCGAGAATTGCGTTCTTGGATGCAGCCACCTGCACTGGAGCATTGCGAAACGCTCCTATATTCGGCTGCTCGCCGGTTTTGCGATCCCTCGTGTCGGGTCCAAGAGGCAAGGTGCCACGGTGATATTGGCTCACATAGTCGGGATCTTTCAAGAGGTGCCCGGTAAGAACAGCCGCAACCAATTCGTCGCGTCGAATAAAATGCGCGGCTACCAGCTTGCGAATTCCTGCGACCGTAGTTGCCGAAGCTGGTTCGCAACCAATTCCGTCTCGGCCGATCATTGCCTTGGAATCTGCGATTTCTTTTTCGCTGACGGTGATTACCTGGCCGTGCGAGCCAATCACAGATCGAAGAGCTTTCTCCCAGGAGACCGGCGAGCCGATCTTGATCGCGGTTGCCAGGGTTTGGGGGTTTTCGACTGGCGTGAGCTCTTCCGGAATCGACGTGCGATCTGACTTTGGTTCCGCCTGGAGATTACCGAAGAGCCGGGCAAGAGGCCCTGCGCCTTCTGCTTGAATCACGCTCAGTTTTGGCAGCCGATCAATCAATCCAAGTTGGCGCATCTCTTCGAAGCCTTTGCCGAAAGCTGAACTGTTGCCCATGTTACCGCCCGGCACCACTACATGATCCGGTACGCGCCATTCGCACTGCTCCATCAGTTCGAAGGCGACAGTTTTTTGGCCCTCGATGCGGAATGGGTTAATCGAATTCGCTAAATAGATCGACGGATCTTCCGCGATTTCTCGGATCAGCCGCATGCAATCGTCGAAATTCCCGTCAATCTCGCAGACGATTGCGCCGTAGTCCATACTTTGCGCCAGCTTCGAGGAGGTGATTTGCCCGCGCGGCAGAAGAATCGCGCATTGCAGGCCCGCGCGAGCGGCGTACGCGGCGAGGCTCGCGGACGTATTGCCCGTGCTGGCGCAAACGACCGTGCGCGCACCCAATAGGGCGGCTTGGGTGACGCATGTCGTCATGCCTGTGTCTTTAAACGAGCCGGTCGGATTGCAGCCCTGATGTTTTAGCCTAAGCGCGTCTAACCCGGAATATCTGGCGCATCGCGGAGCGTCATAAAGGGGCGTATTCCCTTCGGCCAGCGTGACAATCGGAGCCTCGTCACCAAAGGGCAGGACTTCACGAAACCGCCAGACGCCGCTTCGGTCTCGCGGATCGAGAGACCCGGCGCGCGCTCTCCAGCGGGCACGAAGCGCCACAGTTTCGCTTGCGGACGGCAGTGGCACCGCAATTTCTAAAGGGCCGCCACAGTTCCGGCAGACATAGATTCGCTCGCGAATCCCGAATGAGGCTCCGCACCACGCGCGAATACAGCGCTGAACAGCAGCACTACTCGAGGGCACAGAGCGAGGAGATGCGTCCATCATTGCCGCGCGCCGCTTTCTGCGTGACTTGCTTCGGTTGCGCCCAGACCGAATTCGCGGTGCAGCGCGAGAACGGCCTTTTTCATATCTTTTTGTTCCACGACGAAAGAAATGTTTGATTCCGACGAGCCTTGTGCAATCGCAATTATGTTCACGTTCTCCCGTCCCAAGGTGCTGAAGGTACGGCCCGCCATTCCAACCGTTCCCCGCATATTTTCTCCCACGACCGCGACGATTGCGATGAGGGGATCGAGCGAAATATGCTCCACCTTGTGATGCGCGAGATCTTGAGCGAACTGTTCCCGCAACGCGTCCACAGTCCGCTTGGCATCGGCTGAAGCGACGATAAAGCAGATATCATTTTGCGATGATGATTGCGAAATCAGCAGAACGTTGGCACGCACCTTTGCTGTCGTGGAAAATGTACGGCCAACGACGTCCGGAAGGCCCACGATTCCGGGTCCACCCAGCGCGATGAGGGAGACGTCGCTTATCGCCGTGAGCGCCTTCGCGCCGCCCCCGCTACTTCGTCCGTGTGGCGTGATTTTCGTTCCCGGCTTCTCCGGTGCGAAGCTGTTGCGAATCCAAACGGGAATTTCCTGCGGCATCACGGCGCGCAGAGTCTTCGGATGCAAAACCTTTGCGCCAAAATAGGCAAGCTCAGCAGCTTCGCGATACGAAATCTCGGGAATCGTGCGGGCTTCAGGAACGAGGCGAGGATCGGCCGTTAGGACCCCATCCACGTCCGTCCAGATAATCGCTTCGTCAGCCGCAAGTGCAGCGCTCAGGATCGTCGCCGAATAGTCCGAGCCACCGCGGCCGAGGGTTGTAAGCGCACCATCCTGGCTCGCGCCGATAAATCCCGTAACCACAGGTACGACGCTTTTTTGCAGCAGCGGACGAAGGCGAGCTTCGCAGCGCTCCCGGGTGAGATCGATGAGCGGTTCCGCGCCTCCGTAAAATCCGTCCGTGACGATCAATTCGGTCGCCTCGATAGGTTCGCTCGAAGTTCCTGAAGCGGATATCGCCGCCGCAACCATCGGGGCCGAAAGGCGCTCACCTAGGCTCGATACTAAATCCAGCGTGCGGGGTGTGAGTTCGCGAAGCAATGCGGTGCCTTCGCAGAGCCGCGTGGCCTCGCCGAGAACGTCCTCCATTCGCTGCGCCAGCTTCTTGCGCACTGCCCCGTCGGCAATTAGCGCTTCGAGTGCCATTTCGTGCTGCTTGCGAATCGCCGCTAGTTGTTCTGATGACTTCCCGCTTTCGCCCGCCTCGGAAAAAGTGGCGGCTTCGATCAAGCGGTTCGTTACGCCATTCATCGCTGAGACAACGACCACGACGGAAGACTCTCGCGCCGCTGCAGCGCAGATTTGGGCAGTGCGCGCGATGCAGGGAGCATCGCCGACGGAGGTACCGCCGAATTTCATCACTACGAGTCTTGATTTCAATTTAGATCGTGCGGACGACGCTGACCGGGAAAGTGCTTTATAGGCCCTTCAGAAAAGCCGCCCGCTAAAAACTATATACCAACAACTTCCGTAGCCCGGAGGCGAATCCGCCCGGATGTCTTCAGCGAGTAAGCGGAGGGATGGTTATTCAGGCTGCGCCGCCGGCGGAATGGACGCCTTGCGCGGAAAGAAATTCTAGCACCGGTTTATGTGCCGCCTCGGGTTGATCGGTGGAATAAATGTGGCTCGCATTAGGGATCATGACAATTTTTGATCCCGAGATTCGCTGTGCGATCAGTTTTCCGTTTTCCGCGGGCACAAGTTGATCGGTTTCGCCTTGCACCACGAGTGTGGGGGCCGCGATCTGCGCGATGCGGCTGTACGCTTCCCACATCATGATGCCTTGCAACTGAGCCATATAGCCCTCGAACGTCGGAGTCCATTGCAGGCGAATTTTCAAGTCTTCTTCCACTCGCGATGGCGGCGTCCCTTTGTCATATATATAAGGATTGATGGCGCGCGCAGCCTCTTCGGGCGTCATGCCCTGGCGCGTGAGGACGTCGATGACCTCTGGCGCGGCGCGTTTCGCTTCCGGGCCTCCAGCAGCGGTGCAGCCCAAGATTAGCGATTTAACGCGCCTCGGGTATTGCAGCGCAAATTCCTGCGCGATCATTCCTCCCATCGACACGCCGTAGAGGTGTGCGCTCTCGACTCCAGCCGCGTCGAGCACAGCAGCGGCATCGGAAGCCATCGTCGCAATCGGATAAGGACCGGCAGGTACGTCGCTTCGCCCAGCACCTCGATTGTCGAAGGTAATCGTGCGGTATTTGCCGGTGAGCAGAGGCTTCGTGCGATACCACATGTACGACGGCCAGCCGAGGCCCATGATCAGGAGGACAGGCGCGCCCTTGCCTTCCTCCTCCCAGTAAATCTTCACCCCGCGATTTTCTGTGAACGGCATTGAGCCTCCCGATTCAACGACCGCCAGCATGAGCGTGCAATTCGAGAAATGCGCACTCTCTAAGCGCCCGCCACTTTGAGCATTAACTTGCCGGTGTTTTCGCCTTTGAAAAGCTTCAGAAACACTTCCGGGAAATTTTCGAAGCCCTCGGCGATATCCTCGCGTGTCTTGAGCTTTCCGGCCGCATACCAGCCAGCCATTTCCCGCGCCGCTTCACCGTATCGGTTCGCATAGTCGAACACAAGAAAGCCCTTCATCGTGGCGCGATTTACGAGGAGCGAAAGGTAGTTTGACGGTCCTTTGATGGGCGTGGTGTTGTTGTACTGCGAAATCGCACCGCAAATCAGGACACGCGCGCCACGCGCAAGCTGCGACAGCGCTGCATCCAGAATCTCGCCGCCCACATTGTCAAAATAAATATCGATGCCCTTCGGGCAGTTCTGCTGCAATGCCTTACGGACGTCTTCTGCTTTGTAATCGATCGCAGCGTCGAAACCGAGCTCCTTGACGATGAATTCGCACTTCGCGGCGCCACCAGCAATGCCGACCACGCGACAGCCTTTTATCTTCGCAATTTGACCCGCGATCATTCCGGTTGCGCCGGCCGCCGCCGAAATCACCACGGTCTCTCCTGCCTTCGGCTGCCCCACGTCGAGTAGGCCGAAGTACGCCGTCATGCCCGTCATGCCAAGCCCACCAAGGTACACGGGCAAAGGCGCCATCTTCGGATCGATCTTGTTGAGACCTTTCCCATCGCTGATCGCATATTCCTGGACGCCCATAAGCCCCGTCACGTAATCGCCCGACGCGAATGCCGGATTCTTGGACTCGACCACCCGGCCCAGGCCACCTGCGCGCATCACCTCACCAATACCCACGGGCGGGACGTAAGACTTGCTTTCATTGCACCAACCGCGCATCGCCGGATCGAGCGAGATGTAAAGAATTTTGACAAGCAGCTCCCCGTCGCGCACCTCTCGAACCGGCTCCTCTGCGTATTTCCAGTCGCTGCGCTTTGGTAATCCCGCCGGTCGGCAGGCAAGCTCGAATTTGTGATTGAGAGTCGTCAAAACATCCTCCGAAGGTCGAACGAATCGTATTCGCCGGACCGCAGGTCTCGGCCGATTTTCTGATAGTCGCCCACAGATGAAAGTGACTATCGTGCTGCGCATTGTATATAATCGCCGCCGTCATGCCAAATCAGGAGACGCTCTACAACGTTGCCGACCGCATCGCCACCATCACTCTAAATCGCCCGGATAAGCTGAATGCATGGACGGCGGTCATGGAGCAAGAAGTTCGTTCGGCCATCGAAGAAGCTGAGCGCGACGAGAACGTGCGCGTGATCATTATCACGGGCGCAGGCCGCGGATTCTGCGCCGGGGCGGATATGTCGCTGCTGAGCAGCGTCGTCGCAAGCGGCGTCGACGAACAAGTTCGCAAACAGGCCTCCAGCAGTTCGACGACCGGACCGGCCGACGGTGTCCGAGCGGACTTCCGCAAGAAATATTCTTACTTTCCCGCCGTCGGCAAACCCGTGATTGCCGCGATCAATGGTCCGGTAGTCGGACTTGGACTGGTCATCGCGCTGTACTGCGATCTGCGGTTCGCGTCGGACGCCTCAAAGTTCAGTACCGCGTTCGCGCGCCGCGGCTTGATCGCTGAGTACGGACTCGCTTGGATCCTGCCTCGGCTCGTGGGACACGCAAACGCGCTCGATTTGCTATTTTCCGCGCGGATGGTCGATTCGGCCGAGGCCCTGCGCATGGGTCTGGTGAATCAGGTTTTCCCTCAGGATGCATTTCTCGCAAAGGTAAACGAGTACGCGCGCGATGTGGCTGCGAATTCGAGTCCTCGTTCGACACGCATTATGAAACGGCAAGTTTACGACGCGATGTTCCAAACGCTCGGCGAAGCATTTGATGTAGCCGAGAGCGAAATGCTGGCAAGCCTGCAATGCGAGGATTTCAAAGAGGGCGTCGCACACTTTCTAGAGAAGCGCGCCCCTGCTTTTACAGGCCGTTAAGCCAAAGACATCCCGATGACATTCGAATTCAGCGAGAAAACCAAGGAACTGCAGAAGCGCCTTCAGCGCTTCATGGATGAACACATCTATCCCAACGAGCGGCGCTTCCACCAAGAAGTCGAACGCGACAGATGGAAGCCCACGAAGATCGTCGAGGAACTGAAGCCGAAGGCGCGTGCTGCGGGCCTGTGGAATCTTTTTTTGCCCGACGATTCTGATGGCGCGGGTCTAACAAATCTGGAATACGCGCCGCTGTGCGAAATCATGGGGCGATGCCACTGGGCACCGGAAGTTTTCAACTGCTCCGCGCCGGATACGGGAAACATGGAAGTGCTTGCGCGCTACGGCTCGCCCGAGCAGAAAGAGAAATGGCTGAAGCCGTTGCTGGCAGGCGAGATTCGCTCGTGCTTTGCGATGACGGAGCCGGACGTGGCGTCGTCCGATGCCACCAACATCGCATCCAGTATCTTGCGTGACGGAAGCGAGTACGTCATCAACGGAAGGAAGTGGTGGACGTCCGGCGCCGGCGATCCTCGCTGCAAGATCGCCATTTTTATGGGCAAGACCGACCCGTCCGCCGCGAAGCACAAACAGCAATCGATGATTCTGGTGCCGATGGATGCTCCCGGCGTGAAAATCGAGCGATTGCTGCATGTTTTTGGCTACGACCATGCCCCGCATGGTCACGGCGAAGTCACCTTCAAGAATGTTCGTGTGCCGGCAACAAACATGCTCCTCGGCGAAGGCCGCGGATTCGAAATCGCACAAGGCAGGCTCGGGCCTGGCCGTATCCATCACTGCATGCGTTGTATTGGTGTTGCGGAACGCGCGCTCGAGACCATGTGCAAACGCGTCCAGTCGCGCGTGGTATTTGGAAAGCCGCTGGCTGAACAAGGCACGATTCGAGCGGACATTGCGGTTTCGCGAATCGAGATCGAACAGGCACGACTTCTGACGCTGAAAGCTGCGCACATGATGGATACGGTCGGAAATAAAGCAGCCCGGGCGGAAATTGCGATGATTAAAATTGCGGCGCCGAATGTAGCACTCAGGGTATTGGACCGCGCCATTCAAGCTCACGGCGGAGCAGGCGTCTCGGATGACACCTTCCTCGCCGCTGCATGGGCCGGCGTTCGCACGTTGCGCCTTGCCGACGGGCCGGACGAAGTTCACGCCGAATCGATCGCGCGCTTTGAGCTCGGCAAATGGGCAAAGCCCGCGCACCATTGAGCATTCACGGAGATTCAGGTGCCGCCCGTTAAAATTGCCTCCATCGAATCTCTGCATGGTTCCGTTGGCCGCGAACTCGCAACAAGCGATTGGCTCGTCGTAACCCAGGAACGCATCTCCGCGTTTGCAGAAGCCACCGGTGACCGCCAATGGATTCACCTGGATCGTGAACGCGCCGAAAAAGAATCCCCGTACGGCACGACGATCGCACACGGCTTCCTGACGCTCTCGCTGCTCAGTTCGCTGATGCACGATGCGATGCAATTTGAGCAAGCGGGCCAGCGCGCGATCAACTACGGATTGAATCGAGTCCGCTTCCCCTCGGCCGTGTGCGCCGGTTCGCGTATACGCGGACGATTTGCGCTTGCTGCCTTCAAAGATTTCGGCGATGGCGTCGAGCTTGTGCTCTCGGTGACGGTCGAATGCGAGGGATCAGAAAAACCGGCGTGCATCGCGGAATGGGTGGTTCGGCATTACCGTTAAAAAGAAGCGACGGCGAATCCGGAACTGCCAGATCACTACCGCGCGTTAATCTCGATTGCTTCACGCTCATGCCCAACGACGTGCACGGCGTCCTGGCCTTAGTCGATCCAGTAGGGGCGGGTCTCAGACCCGCCCGCGTACAAATTCAGCACAGCCTCTGCGACATCATCCGCGCCTTCAAAGGTTTTTCCGCACGAGCCATAGCCGAACCGCGCTAGATCGCGCCAGTTTCAGCGGAATGCAGAGAAGCCTGGAGCAGCGCCTCGACCACGACAGGCATTCCGGCGAATCGTTCGTCCTTCGTGAGCCCCTGGTGATAGCGGTAATAAATTTGCTGGACAATCACCGCAACCTTGAAGCGTGCGAACGTCACGTAGAAATCCATGTGCGAGACGTCGCGGCCGGTCTTCTCTGCATAACGTTCCACCAGTTGCGCGCGCGTCATGCTGCCGGGGTGCGTCGTAGGACCCCATCGAATTTTCTGCAGCGGATCGGGATCGTCTGCGTCGGTCCAATAGGCGAGAGCCGTACCCAGATCGGTGAGTGGATCGCCAATCGTGCACATCTCCCAATCGAGCACTCCGATGATTTTTGTGATGTCGCTCGGATCTAAAACCAGATTGTCGTACTTATAGTCGTTGTGAACGAGGGCGGCCCCGCTCGGCGTAGGCATGTGCGACTGCATCCAGCTCGCGATGCGCTCCACTTCTGGAAACTCGTGCGTGCGCGAACCATGGTAGCGCTCGGTCCAGCCTCGCACCTGGCGCTCGAGATAGCCTTCCGGCTTGCCAAGATCACCGAGACCAATGCTCTGGTAATCCAAACTGTGCAATCGCGCGAGATTCTCGACGAATGATTCGCTCAGGCGGCGTGCATTTTCCTCTGTGAATTCGAGGCTCGCGGGCGGATCCCGCCGGATAATCACGCCGTGAATCGGCTTCATCAAATAAAACGCTGCGCCGAGCACGGTCACGTCGTCGCAGTACAGCAGAGCTTCGGGCGCCTGCGGGTAAAAGGCGTGAAGCTTCGAGAGCACGCGAAATTCCCGGCCCATGTCGTGCGCGGATTTAACTTTGCTGCCAAACGGAGGACGCCGGAGCACCAATTCACGATTACCCAGGTGCACAGAGTACGTGAGATTCGAATGTCCGCTGGGAAACTGCTTTACGTCGAGAGGCCCGCGTTCACCCGGGAAATCCGCTCGCAGGTAGGCGTCGAGCGCCTCGAGATTCAGCTCTTCGCCGGCCCGGACGGCCGTTGCGCGATCCTCGAAATCCGGCAACGCGCGCTCCTCAAGGCTTCGATGCCGCGACGCCCTGTTCTCTTGTGAAGTCCGCGAATTTCTTGCCCTGCTCCGCCAATTGCTTCAGCAAAGGCGCCGGTTCCCAAATTTCGCCATGCTGCTTCTGAAATTCGAGGACGCGATCGTAAACTTTCTTCAACCCAACCGTGTCTGCGTACCACATCGGGCCGCCTCGATACGCCGGAAATCCGTAGCCATTCAGATAAATGATGTCGATATCCACGGCGCGCAGCGCAAATCCCTCTTCCAGAATACGCGCGCCCTCATTTACAAGAGCATAGATGCAACGATCGACGATTTCATCGGTGGAAATTTGCCGCTGCGGAATTTTAGCTTCGGTTGTCCATTTGCGGACTAACTCTGCGACTTCCGGATCGGGCGTGGCGCGGCGATTCTCGTCATATTTATACCAGCCAGCGCCCGTTTTCTGGCCGTAGCGTCCCATCTCGCAAAGCTGATCCTCGGCAATCGGCTGGCGAATGCCGGGCTTTTCGAGATGACGATATTCCTTGCGAATGCGCCAGCCGACGTCGAGTCCCGCCAGGTCGCCAGTCGAAAGAGGACCCATTGCCATGCCGTAATCCACCAGCGCTTTATCAACGGCCTCGACGCTCGCTCCTTCCTCGACAAGAAATTGTGCTTCGCGACGATAAGGGCCGAACATGCGATTTCCCACGAACCCGCGGCAATTTCCGACAAGCACCCCGATTTTGCCCAGCTTCTTCGAAAGTTGCATGCACGTGGCGATTACTTCTTTGCTCGTCGCTTTACCGCGAACGATCTCAAGCAAACGCATCACATTTGCGGGGCTGAAGAAGTGTGTGCCAATCACGAAAGCGGCGCGTGAGGTAGCTGATGCGATTTCATCTATATTCAGCGTGGAAGTATTGCTGGCCAGAATTGCTCCCGGCTTGCAAACGCGATCGAGTTCTGCGAACACCTCCTTCTTCAGCGCCATCCCCTCGAACACAGCTTCAATCACCATGTCCGCATCCGAAAAACCATCGAAACTGAGCGTCGGCTGGATTCGCTTCAGGCATTCGTCCACAAATTGCTGCGTGAAACGGCCGCGCTTCACGGAGCTCGCGTAGTTCTTTTGAATGTTCGCCATTCCGGGGTCGAGCGCCGGTTGGTCGGCGTCCTTTAGCAGCACCGGAATTCCGGCGTTCGCAAATACCATCGCGATGCCGCCGCCCATCGTGCCAGCTCCGACGACGGCCGCTTTATTCACCGAAATCAGCGGAGTGTCCTTCGGAACATCCGGAATTTTTGCCACTTCGCGCTCACCAAAGAAGACGTGAATCAGCGCCTTGGATTGGTCCGAGAAGAGGCATTTGACGAAAAGCTCCCGCTCCTTCTCGCAGCCCTGCTCGAAAGGCAATTTCGTGGCAGCATCGATAGCGTCAATCGCTGCCGAGGGCGCCATCAAACCACGCTGTTTCGTCCGCGCGTTCTCGCGAGCCGCAGCAAAAATTGGCGCATTTTGCTGCGCCGTTCCGAGCTTCTCGTTCCTCTCTCGCGTCTTTGGAGCAGGCTTCTCCGCAATTTCGCGCGCAAAAGCCATCGCGCCCGCAAGCAAATCGCCTTCGATCAAACGGTCGACAATCCCGTATTTCAGCGCATCCGGCGCCTTTACCGGTTTGCCTTCGACGCACATCTCGACAGCCTTCTCTACGCCGGCCAGTCGAGGCAAGCGCTGCGTGCCCGCTGCGCCCGGAATGATTCCCAGCTTCACTTCCGGCTGACCCACCTGAGCATCGAGTGACGCAACCCGGTAGTGCCCAGACATCGCAACCTCGAGCCCACCACCGAAAGCGGTACCGTGAATCGCGACGACCACAGGCTTCGTCGAATTTTCAATCTTGAGAAGCAGCGGAAGAAGCCCCGCTCCGCGCTCGGTCTTTCCGGACGTCATCTTCTCGAATTCTTTGATATCGGCGCCGGCGATAAACGTTTTTCCGCCACCAATTAGAACCGCCGCTCTCACGCCGGAATCCTTGGCGATCTGATCGATTGCGTCGCCGATGCCCTCCGGTACACCCGGGCTCAAAGCGTTCACCGGAGGATTGTTGATCGTGATAATCGCGATATCGCCGTTCTTCGTCACTTGTACCAGGTCGCTCATCAGTCGCTCTCTCTTTTGAAAGCTTATGCGCTCTTCGCAAGCCGTTTATCGGCATCAATCACAAGCCGCGCGATCCGCTCGCGGTGAAATGTGGAATCACCGAAAGCTGTTTCCGAGGATTTCGCGCGCCGGTAATAAAGATGCACGTCGTTTTCCCATGTGAAACCCATCCCGCCATGCACTTGAATTCCGCGATTGCCCACGGTGCGAGCCGCGTCACTCGCATACATTTTCGCGATGGAAACGGCAACGGAAGCATCGGGCGCATTTTCTTCGAGCGCCCACGCAGCATAATAAGCTGCAGAGCGTGAGCTCTCCGTCTCGAGATACATATCCGCGCACTGGTGCTGCACGGCTTGAAACATACCAATTGGCTTGCCGAATTGCTTCCGCATCTTGGCGTATTCCACTGTGATGTCGAGCGTTCGCTGCATTCCGCCCACCAGCTCGCACACCAGCGCCGTCGTGGCGATATCGAATCCCTCTGCCAATGCGGCTACGTCTCCGATCTTTTCCGCGGGCGTGTTTTGGAATTCGATTCGATAGAGTTTCCGTGTCAGGTCCATGCCCAGCATCGATGTGATTTTCATTCCGGGAGCCTTCGATGCCACGGCAAATATGCCGTTGCGCGCAATTACGATGATGAAGTCCGCTACCGCGGCGTCTGGCACAAAGAGTTTCTCGCCCGTGAGCGTGGCATTCACAGCGGAAACGTGAATATCCATGAAGTTCCAGCTTGCGTTTGCTTCAAGGAAAGCGACCGTAGAGCGCGCGTCACCAGCGCAAATC
>Ga0209525_1000030_pt1 | contig 56412 bp, 50 predicted proteins | sample JacPin_JW_Ref_O1_FD_187958 | JGI IMG/M metagenome (GOLD analysis project Ga0209525, IMG submission 187958) | Forest soil microbial communities from Algoma, Ontario, Canada - Jack Pine, Ontario site 1_JW_Ref_O1 (SPAdes) (version 2) | ecosystem: Environmental > Terrestrial > Soil > Boreal... | reverse complement strand
TCTGGTGATCTGGGGCAAATACGAGTCCTCGTTCGACCCCTCAGAGCCGGAATCCTACCGCCGCGACGTGCCGAAGGCCGAAATCCACATCGTCGATGGCGGCCATTTCGCCATAGATACCGCAGCGGATCAGATCGCAATGCTCATCCGCGACTTCATGAAGTAGAAAGTGATGCAGGCTAGGTCAGTAGCTGAGAGGCCTCTTCCCACAACTCCTGAACGATAGTTCCTGCCGGCTCCGCGCGCGCAAACTTTGCCGACTGCCCAGCCCACATTTGCATACGATCGACGTCTCCCGCTTTCACTGCCGCTTCACGCATCGTTTGAGTCAGCCCGCGCTGCACAGGATATGGCGCCGAACGAGGAGAATCCGAAGCAGCTGCAGCCCGGACGTACGTCGTTGCCACGCTCCGTCCCGGCCGCCCACTGAAAGCTCGCGTGACCATCGTTTCGTTGGCTTCGGTGCGCGCGAGTCTCTCAGCATAAGCAGGATGCGTCTTCGCCTCCGGCGATCGCAGAAACCCGGTTCCAATGTGCACTGCGCTTGCGCCCAGTATCAGCGCCGCTGCAATTCCTCGCGCGTCAGCGATCCCGCCCGCAGCGATCACCGGCAGCGCCACCGCATCCACAACTTGCGGCAAGAGCGCCATCAGGCCGACCATCTGCCGTTCCGCATCTTCTGCATGGAACGCTCCCCGGTGCCCTCCAGCCTCCATGCCTTGCGCGATGATCGCATCGGCGCCCGCCGCTTCCGCCGCTTTCGCTTCAGCAACCGTCGTAGCGGTCGCAAACCACAAGATTCCCCGTGCTTTCAATTCGGCCACGAAGCCCGGCGCATACAGTCCCATAATTGACGACATCGCCTTTGGAGCCACAGTCAGCACGGCCTGGCACTGGGCCTCAAAGTCCGGCAGCTTCACGTCACCGGCCTCCGGTGGAACTGGCGGTCCCCACGTCCCGAGAAACTCGCGCTGCCGCTTTTCCAATTCGAAGTCTCGCAGCGGCGCCGCCTCTGGAATCCAAAGATTGATTTGAAACCCTCCCCGGCTGCCTTCGCGAAATTCGCCGCCCCAAGCTTTGATTTCATCCGGCTTCAGCAGCAGCGCCCCGCAAGCCCCGAGCCCACCTGCATTGGCCACCGCAATCGACAGCGACGGCGGACAAGCTCCCGCCATCGGCGCCAGCAGGATCGGCAGGCGAATGCCCAGGCGATTCGCGAAAGATTCGGCGCGCTCACGAGCCGATGAATTCTTTTTGTCGACCATAAAAAACACCTCCAACTAAATATTGCATCTCAATTCGTGCGTCAGTTCATCTTTCGTAGCTCAGGTCCCTCCCGGTCGACTTGGGATCAGGATGGCCTGAGGCCTTCAAATTTGATTTGTTCCGGTTTTGCGGCGGGGCGTACAAACCTGTCAGGGCAGCTTGAGTTTCGCGACGTTGTCTTCCGCCTCGTAAAGCGCGGTCGTCACGATCACAGGGGAGCGCACGCTGCCAAGCGTCACCCGTTTGCTCAGAATCGTGGTATCCGGCGCCGCGCTGGCAGGAACCACCAACCCGCTTCCATCCTGAACGCGTCCGAAAAGCACGCGAAACGGAAATGGTTTTTGGTCGCTGGTTCGCACGAACACGCCGGTGAACTCCACATATGCCGAATCGGCGGCGATATCCGCGGCTGTGAAATGTATCGCGGTCCCTGCTCCAGCCGGCTGCTTGAAACGCGCCACGGCAACCTCCACCTCAGACTTCATCTCCGTAATCATCCCGTCACCCAAACCCGTAAAGTGAGCTTTCACCGCGGCCGTTGGAAACGATTCAAACTTGTACATCATCCCCGTTTGGCCCCGCAGCTGTAACTTCCCATTCTGAAGCGGCAGCATCGTCGCGTCGAACGTGAATCCTTGTCCGGAAGTCGTCGTCATCACCTGCCGCCCGTTCGCGCTGGAAGAAATCGAGCAATCCAGCCAGGAATTGCTGGTGAACACCAGCGGAGGATATTGCCGTTCGTTTTTCCAGGGGTCATTGCTTTCATTAGCCGATGGATTCGGAGAGCGGCCGAACGAAGCCAACGCCACCACGAGAGCCACCGCTGCCAAATAGATTGCACAATTTTGCCGGTTTCGAAACTCCGCGATATTCATTCGAAGCCTCCCATGAAAACCTTATTTCTCCAGCGCGATTTCAAGGCTCAGGTGCCACCGCTGCCGGATGATTCAATAATCCTTCGGCCCAGGCTCAGAAATGCTTCCTCCACTCCCTCGTTTTCCTTGGCGCTCACCACCGAGACAGGCCATCCCCTATTAGCCAGCATCTCTAAATTCGACTTTTCAAATCTCCATTGCTCAACCAGATCGGATTTGTTCAACAGAAGAATGAACGGAACCTCTCGATACGGAAATTGGACATAAGGTTTTTTTGCATCAGGTTCACCGGCCTCAGTCTCCTCGACGCTCGGCGGCGGCTGCTCAAACGAGCATATCTGTTCGTAAATCTCTCGTGCCCGTTCCAGCGTTGAAGGACGAGTGCCATCTGCCACCAGTAAATAACCCGACATCCCTCGCGAGTAATTCATCAAGCCAGCTTCAAAGCGATCGAGATCCGCAACGTCCCAAATCGCCATCGTCAGATGCTGGTTTCCAACAACGACTACCTTCTTGCAAACCTGCACACCGATGGCCGCTCTATACCGTTCTGCCGTGGCATTGTCCCGGAATCTGGACGTGAGGCTTCTCTTGCCCACGCCATGCGCTCCGAATAGGCAGATTTTCCTCTCCAACATAAGTTTTGCCAAAAATTACGAAATTTGCTGGCGGCCTCGAATATCCGGAAAGTTCACGACAATTTTTTCCACTTCCAGCCGCCTCATCTCCCGCGCATCCGGCAGCTCGATTTCCAGGCGCGAATCGCGAAGCCACGAATGCTTCTCGTTCGCGCGAGACCAGTATTGCAGCACGCGAAGGTTGTAACAGCCCATCGACGCTCCGTCCCGGCAGTTGCCGTAGTTCGGCGGATCACCATAATGAATCTCGCCCTTCTGAATGGCTTCCGCGAGAGAGCCGCACTTTCCAATGGTTTCCTGCAGCCCGGGCCCCGGAATCGAAAAGGCCACCTCGAAATGCCGCCAGCACGCCGAACACGCGATCTCCACCAGCACCGTCTCTTGAGCGTAAATATTCGCCACCTGATAGTGATCGTACTCCGCATACCGCGGAACGCCGTATTCGTCCCACCATTTCGGCGGCTCCGCAATCCTCTCCGTAATGTCGCTGTAGTCGTTGAACATGTCCGTCCGGTTTTGCTGTGTCTATGTTCGAGCTTCAAGTAACTCCGAACTCGCATCCCTGCTATGCATTCCGTCCCTGCGCTGCAAAATGGGTCACAACTTCGGCGCCCTGCTGGGTTGTCAACGAAGCACACTTCGCGCTGGATCGCTTGACCCCGCCTGCTCGCCGCTCTACAGTAAGATGCCGAGCCAAGGGGGCTGTGCAATGGCTACCACACGCGCAATGCTTGAGCGTCGGCGCTCAAGCCGCGTTCTCATCCGCATCCCTATCCAAGTCTTCAGCAATGATTTCAACGGCGAGCCTCTTGATACCCCTGCCGAAGCGATTGCCGTCAGCCGCACCGGCGCCTTGCTGCGCACCCCATTTCAACCGGCGCTTGGTTCGCGCATCGAAGTGCTCAACGGAATTTCACAAGAGACCCAGGAATTCCGCGTGATCCGCGTGAGCCCCTGCAAATTCGACGGCTGCTTCGAATTGGGCGTCGAGATTCTCTACCCCACCCGCAATTTCTGGGGCATCCAGTTCCCCGACGAACGCCTCACCGCCTAGATTCTGCTCGCTTTGACAAACCGCCGAGCCCGCATCTCCAGCCTCACCATCCGTCGATCTCAGACCTATCTCCCATGCACTGCATTGGTGCTATACTCCCCGGAATCGGGCCCGCTCGGGGGCCGCTCTTCCACTTGGTTCTAGGCTCTACGTCCTGCGGGCGCGGGAGGTAAGCGATGCACGACTTCCTCATGATTCTAATGATCGCGTGGGGCGCTGTGACCGCGATTCTGATTTGCCTGCTTATCTATCGCGGCACACTCGAAGCTCACGAAGACGATCAGGTTTTTCTCGACGCCGCCGGCGACTCCATGGCCGCCGAACAGCGCATGATCGTCGCCAAAATTGACAAACTCAGCCAGCCAATCAAGATGCTCATGATCGCGTCTGGCGCATTGCTGCTGATCGCGGGTGCAATCTGGGGTTGGGACGCGTACCAGAGATTCTAGCCGCGGCTACTGCTGCGGTTTTGCAGGCGTAGGCGCGGGCGCAGCCGGATTCTGTGTCGGCTGCGGCGTTTGCACCTGAGGCTGCTGTGGCTGTTCCGGTACCTGGTCGCAAACCTGCGAAGTGTGATTGTGTACGATCAGCCAGTTGTCCCCGATTTTCTGCAGGATCAGAGTCGTCTGCCCATGCGCTGAGTAAGGCTTATTCTGGTAGGACGATAGAAACTCCCACTGGTAGGAAGCCCACGCGATATCCCCGTGCACAAACACGTCCGTATTTCGCCGGATGAGCTGCATCCCCTGAAACACCGCCAGGCTTCGCTGATAATCCACCACGTAGTTTTGCCATCCCACGATGGGCGGCGCAAACGCGCCACTCACGAACACCGCATTGTCCGAATAATATTTGTGCATCATCTCGATCTTGCCCAGCTGAAAAGCCGCCAGCATCTCGCCGATATCGTGATCGATCTCGTCGGACACAGACATCGGCACCTTCGGCATCGGTGACTGGTCGGCCGCTTTATTCTTCGGCTTCTTCTGCGCCCAAGCAGCACCGGAACCAACGAGGACGACGAGAATGAGTGCAGCGGTGCGACGACAAACCCAAGCGAATCCCCCAAGCTCTTGTTTCATTCGCTTTTCCTCCCTGAAACCGCCCGAAGCATAGCACGCGCACAAAAGCGCGAAACGAAACGTGTCACCCCATGTGTCGCGTATGCGACGGGTCGGGTTTCGTGGCGCGCGTGCAACGCGATGTCATCCCGACCGGAGCCTCGCGTCTTGCCTTTCCGCCGCGCAGCGGCGGCGCGAGGCGCAGTGGAGGGATCTGCAGTTTGCCCTGTTGCGTTGCAGGTCGAGTGACCCGCCCCGCCGCAAAACCAGCGAAGAGTGGGGCGCCCGCAAGGACCGAGACTGAACTTCGAAGTGACCTACCCGAGTGCTATCATCCTCACGAAAGCGCCGTCACTTGCGGAAACCACGCATCCGCAGCAGAAAAGCGTGGGCTACCCGCCAATTTGAACCACTTCCAAACTCAACAGAATGGATGACCTCTATGACCCAAGATGGCGTGACAGGAAAACCGCTAGCCTCCGGTAGCGCATACAGTTTGAATACCGCTGCGATCTGCCTTGCGACCGTGGCTGGCTATACCGACGGATACGGTCTTCGCCAATTCAACACATTCATCTCTTTCATGAGTGGAAATACAACCATCGCGGGTGTGTCCGTGGGAGAACAGAAGTTCCATGCGGCTTTGCCTGAAGCAGTGGCAATAATTTTCTTCTTAGCGGGCACGTTTCTCGGACATTGGATCGTGGTCGGTAAATATCGCCATTCCCATCGAATCGTGCTCCTGACTTCTGCTGCATTCATGGCGGCGTTCGTCATCCTGAATTTGCGCGTTGCATTCATCGCTGAAGTGGGAATCGCCCTGCTTAGCGCATCCATGGGCATCATGAATCCCGCCGTGGCCAGGATTGGAGCAGAGTCTGTGAACCTGACATTCGTTACCGGAGCACTCAACAAAATCGGAAGTCATCTTGCCCTGGCTGCTCGCGGGACGATCCCGCCGGACGCGCAGGGCTCGCGGGACACTCACCTTCGACGCGCTGGGTTAGAAGGCGGTCTGTGGCTCGCGTTCTGTGCAGGTGCAATATTTGCTGGCGTTGTGACGAAACGCGTGGCAGGTTTTGAACTTGTTCCTGCCATAGGCATCCTCATTTTTTTCGCTCTGTTAAGTCGTGACCGTTGATTAAATGACCGGCGTTTACTCTGGCGAAGGAGGCTCTTATGACTGTTAAACACTGCATCCCGGTCATCCCGAGCGCAAACCTGGAGAAGAGTCTGCGTTTCTGGGTTGATGGTCTCGGATTCTCGATGAGTTCAGAAATGCGCAAAGACGACAAACTGATCTTCTGTATGCTTCAGAAGGACAACTTGCATTTTATGCTGAACCAGCGCGCGGGCACTCCGGCGAAGCCGGAAGGCTATGATGGCATTCGACTCTACTGGACGCCGACGGATTTAGACAAAACCAGGGAGCGATTGAGGCACCTTGGGTACGGTGTTTCAGAACTCGAACATCGAGAGTACGGACAGACCGAGTTTTTCCTTACCGACGACGACGGCTATTCGCATTGCTTCGGCGTCCCTACACAAAGCTAGGCATCCCCAAACTACAGAGTCGAACTAATCGTCTGCGTCCGCAGTTCCGCATTTCTAAATCGGAGTCGTTCACTCGGCTGCCGGGCCAGCAAAGAGGATGAGATTCTCATCTGGGTCCGAGACGATAAAGGTTCTGGCCCCCCACGGCTCTTTCTTGAGTGTCTGATGGAAGGGGACTCCTGCAGCCTGATAACTCACAAATAGTTCTTCGATTTCGTTCGCGGTTGCAACCGTGATCGAAGCGGAGAGCAGATGTTCGCGCTTGCGAACATCACCAACGAACACAGGTTCGGAGACAAGCTTCAAGTTGAGTCGTGCATTGTCGCGGATCACTTGCCCGTAGTTCGGCGGATCGCCATAGATGAATTCGACCGCGAAGCCGAGCTTATTTGCATAGAAATCAAAGGAACTCTTCATGTTCCTGACGAAAAGTTGTGCCTCAATTGAATTGAGAATGACACTTGGCGTCGTCAGTCTCGGTTCATCATCGGTCATCGCATCTGCTCCTGATTTGAGCGCCTTGCCATCCGTCGAACCCCATTTGGGGGCAGGTGGCCCATCCTTCGCTGATGCGCTTCCGACCGGTAGACCGGCCTTCGCATCTCTCAATTACACCGAGTTGTGACGCAACAAAAGAACAAACTGTAAGGGAACTCCTCCGAACATCTACGGCCTTCACTCTATGTGCTCCTATCCCGCCGCGACCTAGTTTTGTAGAAGCTCTCCAACCTTCGCACTGAGTTTCACTCTCTCAGGAGGCACAGAAAATGGCAACGAAAGGGCTCCTCTTAGGGCTCATCCTTGTTGGAGTCACGGCTTCCGCAGCGTCCGCACAAGACACGGCTTCTAAACCGAAGGCCGAAGTCCGCTCCATTACGGGTTGTCTTTCAAAGGGCGACAGCGCTGACGAATTTCTGCTCACCGCCAAAGATGGCAGCACCTGGGAAACTCACAGCAACACTGCTGTCAATCTTGCTGACCATGTGGGTCACACCGTAACTCTGAAAGGCGTGGTCGCGAATGCCAAAGCGCACAACATGAAGGAAGACGCCAAAACTGCGGCAACCGACGCCGGTGTCAAGAAGACCGACACCGAGCACGGGCATTTGAAGGTAACGAGTCTCAAGATGGTGAGCGAGTCATGTAGCAAATAGGATTGGCGCACTCCCGCGCGGACGATACCCGAGCACATCACTTAGAAGTTTAGTCCCAGTCTTTGCGGGTACCCCATCCTTCGCCGCCTTTGCGAAGGGCGGGACGGGTTTGCCATTCTGATTTGGTTCATTGATTTCAGCTAACGCAACGCCTGGATGTCGCGCGCGACTCGGAATCCATAATCCGCATACTGAAACTCCGGCGGAATGCTCGACCGCGCTGCGCAGCGCGACACTTTCGTCTGATGCCGCCACGAACCGCCGCGTGACGCTCTCCGCGTTCCTTCCGCCGGCCCCTGCGGATTGCGCTCCGGCGAAACGCGATAGTAATCCGCATCAAACCAGTCCGCACACCACTCATGCACATTCGCGCCGATATCGAATAAGCCGTAAGAGTTGCGTTCCGCGCGGCCCACGCGCTCGGGCGCTGTCTTCCAGCGCGACGCGTAATTCGCCAGCGATTCGAGCGGCTCATCGCCCCATGGGTAAAGTTTCTGCTCGGCCCCGCCGCGCGCGGCGCGTTCCCATTCGGCTTCGGTTGGCAGGCGGTAATGTTTATGGGTGAGCGCGCTCAACCATTCGCAATACGCCACCGCGTCGAACCACGACGGCGCAACCACCGGCTGCTCCGGATGCGAGAAATCCGGATCGTCCCAGTGCAACAGCTTGCGATGGCCCTTATGCTCACTCCCTGCTGCGAGAAATTTCGCATACTCCGCGTTGGTCACCTGGCAGACAGCGAACTCGAAGGCATCGATCCACACGCGATGCACCGGACGCTCGTTGTCCTGGCCGGTTTGGCCGGCGTCGCTACCCATCAGAAACCAGCCTTCAGGGATTCGAACCATCTCCGGCTCGATGCATTCGCCGTGCGGTGAGGGTGTCAGTAGCACAGGCAATCCTGCTTGCCCTGGGGAGCGAAGGGCTCCTGAGAAGTGAAGGGCCTGTGCCCCAAGTTCCTACCGGCGTGATGTCGCGAGACGAGGTAACCCGAGCTAGCGTTTTTCGCCTTTTCTTCGCTTTTGTGGGTTCGGGTGGCGAATCGACGGCTCCGACCGGCGGTTAGCTTTTTGCTGCAACCTGTTTGCTGCAGTTGCGACACCTTTTTGTTCTCTTTTTCTTCGCTTTCATCAACCCAAAACAAACGGCCTCTAGTCGTGCCCTTGGCCGTGCTGAGTCTGGCTCAGCAAGTTGACGAACAGACGATACGCGCCCGGCACGCCCGCCGGCAGTTCGCGGAAAAATGAGAGTCCCGTGTAAATGTAGACGCCTTTGCCGTAGCGCGCGTACACGAGCGAGCCGTTTGTTTCCGGCTCGCCGGGATCGGTGAGGCTGAGCACTGCTTGATAGTGCGAATCGAATGTGCCGAGGAAATAGAGGCCACGCTCCTGGTCCCAGCCTTCGAAATCGGCGAGCGTTATCCTGTTCGGCGAATTCAACAGCGGATTATCGGGCGCAAGAAAGTGCACAGGAGAATTCGCGTCGGTTACGCGCGAAGTCTGCCCCGGCATCGTCCCGGGGTAGGGCATCGCGGAAACCCACTGCGGATCGCGCTGATACTGCACCACTAGCGACCCGCCCTGCTCCACATAATCCAGCAGACGCCGATTCGAGCGCATCAGGTCCGGACGCAAATCGTAAGCGCGGATGCCGACGACGATGGCGTCGTACCGGCTCAGATCCTCAAACGCCAGCGCAACCTCATCGAGCACATCCACTTGAATGCCAATCTGGCGAAGAGTGTCGGGAATCGGATCGTTGCTAGCGGCGATGTAGCCGACGCGGAGATGTGTTGGCACCGCGAGATTCAGCACATGCACCGTTACGTCGGCGGGCTGGCTCCAATCGCGCGTGGGCAGCGCTGGAATTGGTTCGAGCGAGGTGGTGAATTTTTCGCCGTCGAGCTGCGCGAATGGGTGCAGCGGATACGCGCCGGGGGCAACGTTTGCGGCGGCCGTCACTGTAAAGCGGATCAGTTGATCGCCTGGGCCGGAGAAGTCGAGGTGAAGCAATCGGTCGCCAGCAACGTAGAACAGACCCTCCGGCAATACTTGCCAGTTGCTCGGCACATCAACGCCGACGCGGACTTTTTCCGCTTTTGTGCCGTGATAGCGGACGCGAGCTACCAGCGTAACTGGTTGCGAGGCGCGCTCAGCGGGCACCATGATTTGCTGGGGATCAGGGGTGAGCGTGACGGCGGGGACGAACTCGAGCGGGTACGTGTCGATGCCCGTGGTGGTAGCTTTCAGGGATTCAACCGTCTGTGCGAACGCGAACGAATAGCCGTCAATTTCTATTTTTGGCGCGATCCTCACCAGCGGCGGCGGGTAGGGAAAGATCACATCGCCGGGCAAGCTGGGCGGCGTGGCGCGCGCGGGAATTTCTACCTTGAATTTGTAGTTTTTGTCGCCGCTACTCTTGTCCCCGTCACCTTTGTCGCCCTCACCTTTGTTGATTGTTACGTTCCATCCTTTGGGCACGAGCAAGCTCGATGCATCCACGGTGTATTTCACCGGCACCGCCGGTTTGCCGAGAAAGCTGACGTCAACCGAGAATTCTTCGCCCGCCACAAGCTCATGTCGGTCGGCTTCGACAATCATTGGCAGCGCAATATCGTCGTGGAGTGCAAGGTCGACTTCTTCGGTCTTGCGTTCCAGCTCCCAAAGAAGCTGGGCGCTTCCGTTTTCGTTTTGATTCGAGATTTGCTCGTGCAATTTCGCGATTTCCGCGGCGGCCTCTGCGAGGCCTTTCGCCGCGATTGAACGGTGCAAAGCGAGCGCAGCGTTGCGCGCGGCTTCGAGATTTGAATCCACCTGCCTCAGCGGCTGTGCCAGCATCTCGCGGTATGACGGAAATCTTTCTGCGAGCGATTCCAAAGGCTCCGCTAAAAGCTTTGAGTCGAATGAGCCTGCGGGATCGCCCTTTTCGTTTTCGCGCACCAGAGACACCGGGCGGCGGAAAAACGGATTGCCGAAGAAGGATGGGGTGCCTTGCGAGCGATGTTGGGCGTGGCCTTCCATGCCCATGTCGACGTAGCTTTTGCCCCAGAGCGGCGAGACGTCGTTGATGGGAAGCGGTATGGCACCGGCGACGTTGGGGTCGCGCGCGGGTCGCAGATCGAGCGTTACTTTCCAGGCCGGCAGGCCCTCGGCAATTTGCTCGGGAAACATTTTGGGATCGGCGGCGGCGGCGATGGCTTGCGGCGTGAGAATTCCGCTCTCTTGGTGATGGCCATGTCCACCGTGAACGCCGGCCCAGCCATTGATCACAACTTGCGGGCGGAAGGTGCGAATCACGCGGACCATGTCCTCGAGCGCGACGCCGCCCCAGATTTTTTGGGCTTGCTCGGGCGTCTTCACGTAACCCGTGTCCATGGCGCGGGTGAAAAATTGGCGCACGCCGTAGTGCTTATCGGCAGCGAGAAGCTCCTCGGTGCGAATCACGCCGAGTTCAGCTCCCTGTTCGGGGCCAATGGCGTTCTGCCCACCCTGGCCGCGGGTGATGGTGAGAAGCCCGACGTCGGCATTGAGCCCGCGCGAGAGGTAGGTGAGCAGGCTGGCCCATTCGTCATCAGGGTGCGCGGTAATGAAAAGGATGCGGGTGGTGACTCGGGCCCTGTTGATGGCCTCAACGGTTTCTGGGAGGGATTGAGCGGAGGTGAAAACGGTGATCGTCGCGGCGAGCGTAGTCAGCGTTAGGACAGCTCTGAGGATGCGGCTGCAGAAAATCCCGGGGCTAAAGCCCTTTCGTAGCAGGCAGCGTTTTTTCGCTGGACTGAAGTCCAGCTCCCCTTGCTGAAGCAGGGGGCTCCCACCTTGAGAGAAAGTCAGAGCGCGGGGAATGCGCGGACTTCGCGAGAAAAATACAGACATCAGGCGGCCTCCTCGAATGGCCATTGGTGGAGCAGGCGGGCGCGGGTGAAGTAGACGAGAATTCCGGCGAGCATCGCCGCTAGCGAGGCCAGCATCGGACGGCGCCCTGTAGAAATAAAAATTGCGATCCAGCCTGCGATCGAAAGAAACACTGGCACGGGGTAGAGCCACATGTGAAAAGGCCAGCGGTCCTCCTTCCATCGCTGATGCAGCCTCATCAAGCCTACTGCCTGGGCCACAAATTGGATGAGGCAGCGCATCGCCAGGATGGAGCGTATGACGGAAAAGAGGCCGATGAAGATACAGACGAAAATCGAAGCGAGGCCGAGGGCGATGAGCGAGACGTTGGGGAAGCGTTTGGTGGGATGCACGCGGGCGAAGATTGAAAAGAAATTGCCGTCGAGGGCGGCGGCGTAGGGCACGCGCGAATAGCCGAGCGTGGCGGAAAAAACGGAGCCGAACGCGGTGACGAGAATCAGCGCGGTGGCGAGCGAAGCCCAGTGCGGGCCGAAAGTGCGTTCGACGAACAGGCTGACGACGTAGGGCGATTTCTGGGCTTCCTGCCAGGGAACGACGGCGAGAATGCACGTTTGCAATGCGAAATAGAGCGCGGCGATGCCAAAAATCGAAAGAAAAATCGCGCGGGGAATATTGCGCTCGGGATTTTTCATTTCGCCGCCGAGGTTGCAGACGTTGTAGTAGCCGAGGTAGCTGTAGATTGCTTGCACGGAGGCGTGGCCGAGGCCGGCGAAAAAAATCCAGGAGAAGCTCCAGGCGCCGGCGGGGTAGGTGAAGACGAGGTCTTTGTTGAAGTGAGTTGCGCCGCCGTAGATGAGCCAGGCAATCGTGGCGGCGGCGATGATCCAGAGAATTGTGGAGATTTTGCCGATGGCGGTGATGCGGCGATAGAGCAGGACAACGGCGATCACGATCAAGAGGATCGCGACGAGGCGATTGTAGTTTGCGAGCGCGAACATAGATTGACGGGGGTGTGCTCCGAGCCACGCGTTTACTGCAGCCATTTTCGCTGTGAGGTAGAGCGAATAATCCGCGAATCCTAGTGCGCCGGAGGAAATACTGAGCGGACCTTGAAAGAGCGTTTGCCAGATGAATAGGAACGACATCAGGCGACCGAAGCGGTTCGGCCCGTACGCTTCGCGCAGAAAAACGTAGCTGCCGCCGGCTTGCGGCATGGCGGCACCGAGTTCTGCCCAGACGCAGCCGTCCACGAGCGCCAGGGCGGCGCCGATGACCCAGGCGAGAATGCATTGCGGGCCATTCATGGCGCGGATCATGAAGGGAATCACTACGAAAGGGCCGATGCCGATCATGAACGTCATGTTGAGGGAGGTGGCTTCGAGGAGGCCGAGGCCGCGTTCGAGTTTTTCGGGTTCGGTCATTTCGTGGCGACGCGGTGCTGCAAAAGAACGGAAAGCATAGCAAGAAAGGGTGGGAATTGCGGGCAGATACTAGGACGTAAAAGACCGCCGCAGGACCGAGGAATCTCTATGTCATGCGACGCCAAGGCGGGAAGGAGTCGTCGTCAGATTGGGAACTTTCGTCGGAGCTTTCGCTCCCCTCCACGGGTGAAGACAGCACGTCGCGCGCCGTGATTGCATCATCCTCACGCACCACAACTTTGAAGCCTGCGCCGGACCAGGCAAGGTGTTCACGCATTCCGCCCGCCGTGTCAGCCTGGATGATTGCCTTAATGCCGGCTTCTTCCAGAGCGCCCTTGGCCAATTCCGCCTCGGCGCGGCTACCACACGACCTCACGACTACAAGCTTGATGTCCTGCACAGTACTATTATATCGCGGATAAGAGCACTTGCTTGACGACCTCCAGCAGCGCTTTCGGCTTGATGGTTGTCCGATATACAATCTGTGCATGCCGGAACGCAATCCACTAGCAGGCATCGTCCCGAAGGTCGGCCATTCGGCAAATGAAGACGAGGCCACCATCTCCCAATAGGTGGAGAAAAGGGAAGGAGAAGTTGCTCTCGATGCCTATGTAAGGGCACAGGTATCCGCGCCCGAGGTCGTAAAGCGCATCACCGAATTGGAGAACTGCTTGCAGCGCCTCGCGAATGCGGTGTTGGCTTCCAGCGACATTGACAACCATCCAGAATTGCGAGCGGTCGCCGAGGAAGCAAAACTCGTCCTCAAGAATCGGCTGGAGGTCGATAATACGAAGCATCAAGTTCATACCGAATTAGGAGTTTTTCCGGACGATTTGCGGATTTTTAAGAAAGAATAATGCTCGATTCGGGAACACTTTTCGAATTGCCCGCCCGCTTCGCTTAAGTTCGTGGTCGCCTAAGCATCCGATTAACCCACCAGCCAATGGTCGTCATTCCGTTAGAAAGCTGCCGACCTGCGTTACGATGAGGTAGATGGTGACGCTTGGAATTGGCATTACAGCGGCGATTGTTGCGGGGTTGGTGGTGGGATATTTTCGCGTGCGGCGACGGCGACGCCGCTTTCCTGCGCATGGGTGGCTGGGATTCGTCGCGCTTGCTGGGGCTGAGTGGCTGCTATTTCACCGCGTCGAACCGGTGGCCACTTATTTCACGCCGATCGCCTGGAGTGCCTACATCCTGATTGCCGATGCCGCCACCTTTGCCATCACTGGCCGGTCGCGCTTGAACGATGCACCGCTTTCGCTTGCGCGGATGGCGCTGCTTTCGATTCCTCTCTGGCTAATCTTCGAGGCTTATAATTTGCGGCTCGATAATTGGGAATATGTTGGCGTGCCTTTACCATGGGCGGCGGCGATGGTCGGTTACGGGTGGTCGTTCGCTACGATTACGCCAGCAATTTTCGAGACTTCCGATTTGGTGCAGGCGATGCTGCCAACTGTGGGCGGCGAGCCGTGGAAAATTTCACGCAGCGCTGAAACTGCGATGATGATTTGCGGCGCGGCCTGCTTGGTTATTCCGCTGGTGGCGCCTCGGGCGGTTGGTGCGCACCTTTTTGCGCTCGTGTGGGTAGGTTTCTTGCTGTTGCTCGATCCGATCAACCGGCGGCTCGAGCTTCCATCGTTTCTTGGCGATCTTTCGGAGGGATTTCGGCGTCGTTTTTATGGTTTTCTGGCTGCGGGATTCGTTTGCGGGTGGCTGTGGGAGTTCTGGAACTACTGGGCGGCGGCGAAATGGCATTACACATTTCCGATGTTTCAAGGCATGAAGATTTTCGAGATGCCTGTTCCGGGGTATCTGGGGTTTCTGCCCTTTGCGCTGGAGTGCTTCACCATGTACGTTAGTGCAGCGTGGGTTCTGGGCTGGGTGAAACGAATCAAATGAATATTGCGCGCGAAACAGCTTCGCGGAATTTTGCCTATGCCCGCTTACTTGGCGGCTTTGCGGCCTGGGCTTTTCTTTTTGGCTTCGCCACGGAAACGGCGCAAGCGGGGCGCGTGCAACTTCCGCCGGAAGCGGCGCAGGCGATCGAGAAAATGTATGGGGGTGATCCGGATGGCGCGATCGCGATGCTGCATACATATGAGAGCGCGCATCCCGACGATCCCTTGCCGTACACAATCGAAGCGGAAGCGCGGTGGTGGAAAATGTTTTGCGACGCGGCGGAAATCAAATGGGGAATGATGGATTCGCAGAAGCGCGGTAAAAGACCCGGGGATGAGTCTTATTTTGCGCTAGCGGATCGCGCCATTCAGCTGGCGCAGGCGCGGATCGCAAAGGACGACACGTCGGAAAATCATCTCTATGCAGGGATCGGGTATGCGCTGAAGACGCGGCTCTATGGATTGCGCAACGAAAACAGAGTGGCCGCGCACAACGGCGTTGCCGCGCGGACGGAATTTCTGCGGGCGCTCGAGCTTGATCCCGACAATGCGGACGCATCGGTAGGAATCGGCTTTTACAACTACTACGTGGACACGCTTTCACCCATCGTGAAATTTCTGCGTTTTTTTATGGGGATTCCCGGCGGCAATAAGCAGGAAGGATTGCGGCAGATTCGAGTGGGCGTGGAGCATGGCGTGTTGCTGGCCGTGGATGCGCGATTTTATCTGGCGCGCAATTTGCGGACGTACGAACAGCAATATCAGGAGGCGCTGAACGTAGCCGAGCCTCTTGTCACGCGTTATCCGCAGAATGCGATTTTTCTGCTGCTGGTGGGGAATTTGAATATGGAGCTGGGTCGGAATGCGACGGCGGCGGAATATTTTAATGCGGTGCTGAAACTGCCGGGGGGGGCTTCGGCGAGTGATTGTTGTGCTGGATGCGCAAATTGCGACCCGTGTCCAGTGCATGTGAGAAGCCTGGCGCAGGAATTTTTGAATTCGATTCATTGAGCTTTCCAGCCAAAAGGGCAACTGCAGATCCCTCGACTGCGACCCGCGCCATCGCTTCGCGATGGGATGAAAAGTCACGCGGGTCTCCGCTCGGGATGACACAAATTCTCAACGCGCCTACGCGGTGACAGCTTCGCGCTTGGTGCCCTTCGTGTCGATGCGGCTCATCATTAATGCCGAAATGCAGCCTGAGACGAAGGCTACTCCCCATAGGCCGCGTGGGCCCCAGCGCTGGAGAAGTTCTGCGCCGAGGAATGGGCCTAGCGAGAACGCGATGCTGAACGACATTGTGTAGAGGCCCATGTACTCGCCGCGACGCCCTAGCGGGGCGATTTCGGCGGCGTAGGCCGAGCTTCCGGGGTGGAGGATCATTTCGCCGAAGGTCCAGATGACGACGCAGGCAAAAATTTGCGCCGGGCGAGTGACGAAAGCGAAGGAGCCGAAGCCGATGGCATAGAGGAGAGCGCCGAGCGTGAGAGTGCGGCGGTGCGACCAGTGCACCATGGCTGTGTTGAGCGGGACTTCGAGCGCGACGATGATCAGCGTGTTGATCGTGAACACGGTGCCGTAGAGCGATTCCGGCAGACCCAGATTGCGTACGAGGAAAAGCGGTAGCGATGAGGTGAGCTGAAAGAAAACGAGCTGCGCGGGAATCATTGCCGCAAGGAAGTAGAGCATGCGGGGATTTCGGAACGCGCGGAGATCCCGGGCTGGATGAGCGGCTGCGAGCGGCACTACCGAATCGGCCTCGATCTCGCGGCCCAGATCTTCAGGATCTGACCAAGCGGGATCGTGGGAGGGTTTCAGGCGAGCTGAATCCCAGCGGGCCATTGCGATCACGACACCGGCCAGAATCGAAGTGGCGCCGTCGACAAAAAATAGCCAGCGAAATGAAATCAGCGCGAGGACGCCGCCGATCGCGGGGCCTACGCTCATTCCCAGATTCACGGCGAGACGGCTGAGAGCGAAGGCTGCTTTGCGCTGCGACGGACGGACGACATCGGAAATCATCGAGAGGCTTGGCGGACGGACGGATTCGTTCAAGATGGCGAAGAGAAATGTGATGGCGAGGATTGTGGGGAAACTGTGCGCTAGCGGAAAAAGAAATAGGAGGACGCCTGAAAGAAATAGCGACGTCTTAATTACCGCGATGGGCCCGACGATATCGGTGAGGCGGCCGGCGATCGGCATCGTGATGAGAGCAGCGATTCCGTAAACAGTGAGCGAGAGGGCGGCGTGAGTGGGCGTGATGCCGAGAGTGCGCGTGAGGTAGAGAACGAGGAACGGTAGGACCATCGTGCCGGCGCGGTTCACGAGTGTGGCGGCGGAGAGCAGCCAGACTTCGCGGGGGAGATCTTTGAGACCGCGCCAGGGATTCATGGGCAACGAGCGTAAAACGGCTTGCGAGAATCGCAAAGCCTGCGCCTCAGCCAGGGGTTAGTAATAGATGACGCAGCTCGCGGCGGGTTCTATGATTTGCCAGATACCGTGGCGCTTTTCGAGCGTGTAGAAATGCGCCCCGCCACAAAGATTTCCGCAAACGAATGATACGTAAACGAGGGCGCGGTCCTTTGTATCGTTAAAACCTACGGAAGAAAGCGAGAGGATCCCCGAGTAATCGGAATATCGCTTTTCAAAGCCTGCCCACAGTACTCCGTTCTCATTGATCTCGGCGTCGAGCCGGTCACGCGACACCAATCTTACGTGAACCCTTGAATCAAAGCGATCTTCCAACAGCCGCGGAATTCGAGTTTCTCTTTTCAAGTCCAACAGGGGCTGCCAGTTGGAAAAATCCGACTCATTCTGCGCCGGAAAGCACTTCTCTAACGAATCGGAAGAAAGATCGTATCCGGCGTCCGCTGTTTCGGTTTCAATGAGCCACCTTCGCTCGGCACCGTTGGCAAAATATCTGCCCGATAGGATATCGGAATAGACCCGATAGGCTTGTGATTCATCGTATTGACGGGAAACAGCTCTATCGGCGCGGAGCATAACCAGTTGAAGAAGAATGAAGTAGAACGACATCCGTCGAAAGCTTGACCGAATTTTCATCCAGCCAGCCTCCACTATTGCCGCGCGGATTCTTCTTGTTCGAAGGCGTGGTAGGAGGAGCGGACTAGAGGGCCAGCTTCTACGTGCTTGAAGCCCATTGGTTCGCCTGCGCGCTTGAATTCAGCGAATTCGTCGGGGTGGACGAAGCGCTCGACGGGCAAGTGCTCGGGAGTTGGCTGCAGATATTGGCCGAGGGTGAGGATGTGGGTGCCCTGCGCGGCGATTTCTTCCATCGCAGCCAGTACTTCGTCGCGCGTTTCGCCGAGGCCTAGCATCATGCCGGTTTTTGTGGGCAGGCCTGGCGCCATTTCGGCGGCGCGGCGTAGCAGTTCGAGCGAGCGCTCGTAGACTGCGCCTTTGCGAACGCGGCGGTAGAGGCGCGGGACGGTTTCCATGTTGTGGTTCAGCACGTCGGGCCGCGCGGCCATCACTGCGGCGAGCGCGGACCAGTCGCCGCGAAAATCCGGGATGAGGACTTCCACTTTGCAGCCGGGGACGCGTTCGCGAATCTGCGAGATCGTGCGGGCGAAAATTGCGGCGCCGCCGTCGGGTTGATCGTCGCGATTCACGGAAGTGACGACGGCATAACGCAGGCCCATGCGCTCGACGGCTTCGGCGACGCGCTCGGGCTCGTCTTCTTCGGGAGGGCCGAGGGGCTTGCCGCTGGGCACGGCGCAAAAGCCGCAGGCGCGCGTGCAGATATTGCCGAGGATCATGAAAGTCGCGGTGCGGTGCTCCCAGCATTCGCCCATGTTGGGGCAGCGCGCGCTCTCGCAGACGGTGTGGAGATCGAGCGTGCGCATGATGCGTTTCAGTTCTTGATAATTGGGGCCGCCGAAAAATTTCACGCGCAGCCAGGGCGGGCGCGGATGCGCTGCTGTTGGTGGCGGCGCGCCAGGCGGCAAATTCGAGATGATGTTAAAGGGCGAAGCCATTCGCGTGGTCTTGAATTAGGTATTTTACGCCCGCCGCGCGGCTCACACAACCGGTCCGCGGCATAGCGCGACGATTCCGCCACATCTTTTCGGCGAGCAATTTGGCGGTAGGAATCGCTCAAGTTTTCTCCACCGCTTGCCGATACCGCAGGTAAGCCAAAGTTCCGGCTGGGCAGCGCGAGCCAAATTGACACACTGGCTATCGCTGATGTTGCCAGCCCGATGTGGGAACAGGCTTCGAGTTGTTGAGTTGATCGTGGGCCTATCATCATGAGCGCCATCAATTTCCCGCTCAGTGCGGATATTTCGAGCGCGACGAATCAAGTGTCGTCGCAGAACGCGGAACGGTTGCCCGCCGGAGGGTCCGGTCAGTCAACTGTGCTGCGGCCGGACACCGTGACGTTTTCCGCGGTATTTCCGCCACCGCCGCCGGTGGATGGTGCGAATTTCGTTCAATTTCAAAGCCCCGCGCAGCATGCGATTCAGACTTTCCCACCGGCTTCGGCTCAAACAACTGGAACCCCGGCACGGCTCACGCCGGGATCGAACGCGACGACGGCGCCCACTCCGACTCAGCAGGAGCAGCTGGCGGAGCTCGATCGAGTACTCGAGCGGCTCGGCATCAGCCCGCAAAGCATCAGTCTCGACAATCGCCTCGCGCTGATCAAATCCGCGAATGATCCGCCGGCTCTTTTGAATCTGGTTCGCACGCTCGGCGTGCTCGACCAGGAGACGACGAGTGCGCAGATCAGCGCGCTTAACGCGAACAATCTCTCGATCCCGGCCCCCGCCGGAAATCAATCACAAGCCCCAGCTCAGAACGAATCTCAAGCCCAGCCTCCACTTGCATCGACTGCTCCGCTTCAAAGCTCAAGCCCACCGGCGGGCTCCGGGTTCGGGTCAACTTCCCAGGCGCCTAACGGCTCAGCGTCATCATCCACAGTCCAAGTTAACCTGGCCAGCAATGCGGCTGTGCAGTTCCAGGAACTGCAGGCTGTTTTTCAGGACGCCAACCAAGCCAGCGCGGTCGGTTCAGACGCTAATCACACGTCGTCGCTGAGCATCCGAGTCTGAGCAGTACAATCGTCCCAAATCGCCACATATCTGCACCGTACTCTGTTGTATTATTACCACAGGGAAATGCTTGGTTGGCAAGATGCCTTGCTTATGATATTGATTATAAAGGGTTAATATTTAAATACAGCGGCCACCCAAATGCTTGGGAGCGGCCGGGCGAATGTCCTCTCAACTCACGATTCAGCGTCCAGTCGAAACGGAAGGAATCGGGCTTCATACCGCAGTTCGAAGCCGGGTTCGATTTGTGCCTGCACCTGCCGACACGGGCATCGTGTTTCGTCGCGTGGATCTCGACAATTTTGAAATCGAGGCGCACGTCCGCAATGTGGCGAGGGTGAGTTATGCCACGAGCTTGATGAAGCAGGGCGTGCTGCTTTCCACCACCGAGCATGTGCTTGCTGCTCTGTACTCTTGTGGCGTTGACAATGTGTACGTGGAAATTGACGCGCTCGAGCTTCCGATTCTGGACGGCTCGGCGAAGCCGTTCATCGAACTACTGGCGCAGGCCGGAATAAGACAACTGCGCCGGCAGCGGCGCTACATCAAGGTGATCAAGCCGCTTGAATTTGCCGATGGCGATCGGCTGCTGGGGATTTATCCTGCGGATGAGTTTCGCGTGCATTGCTATGTGGATTTCCGGCATCCGGCGGTGCCCCCGCAGGGAATCGAGCTAAGCGTGAATCGAGACACTTTCAGCCGCGAGCTGGCGCCGGCGCGCACGTTCGGTTTCACGAAGGATTTCCCGGGGCTTCAAGCGATGGGGCTGATTCGCGGCGGATCGCTCGACAACGCCATCGTGATCGACGACAAAGACGTCACGAACGGACCGCTGCGCTTTCCCGATGAGTTCGGGCGTCACAAGGCGCTTGATCTGATTGGGGACTTGGCGCTCGTTGGGCGGCCGCTGCTGGCGCGCATCGAAGCGCATAGGGCCGGGCACGCAACGCACACGCAGCTTGTTACGCGGCTGCTGGCTGACCGCTCGCTGTGGACGGAAACCACAAACGGGCATTCGGCGGAAACGACATCCTCTCGCCGGTCGGTTCCTATTACTGTTCCGGCTTCTTCGTAGCGACCCCTACGGCAGCTCGTCGCTATCGGCCGAGGCGGGTCCTGATTTTTCCACGCGAATCACTCCCGTTTCATCCGTGTAGTAACTTTGCATGCCGGTGGTATTACGATTCACGGGATCGGCGTTCACTGTGAATCCGCTCGCGCCTGATTCCGCGCATCCTTTGCCGGGTAGGTCGGAAGACGGCTTCGCACTGTAGGTGAAGGTGTAGCCGTTCTTCAGACCGCTTGCTAGGGCGCGATCCAGCAGCATGGCGTGCTCGCAGGTAGCGGCACCGCGGCCGGAACCGTCAAGCTGATCGAGGCTCATGGCGAAACCATTTCCGTAGGTCGAGCTGTAGGTGACGTCGGCTGCCACGATGGTTCGAAGAGAGCCAGCGGCGCTTGCCTGATTCGCAACCATTTTCGCGCGCAGCAGATTGGGAATTGCTATCGCCGCCACGATCAGGACGATAGGCACTATTGCCACCCCGATGTAGCCGAGAATCAATCCGGCCATCGCCATGCCGTGCCCGGTCAAGCGGCCGGCTGATTTTCGAATTTCCGACAGCGACAAATGCCCGAAGACGATGGCAACGACGGCCGCCGGAAAAACGAAGAAGAAGAGCCCGAAGACAAGACTGGCGAGCGCCTTTCCGCTCGACTGAGCCGGACAGATGGCGGGTTGTGCTGCGCCCGGGACTGCGGGGGCGGGATTCGTGGACGCTGGAGCGTTGCTCAGCGCTGCTCCGCATTTGCTGCAGAATTGCGCTCCGTCAGCGTTCGCCGTACCGCATTGGCTGCAAAACATCGATCTCCCCCCTAAAAACCCCCGGAATCAGGACTGTGGTTATCGCTTCCGGGCGCAGATGTCAATCTTGCGTTTCGCAAAACGCCGACGGAGACTGGCTTCGCCATTGCCAAAGGCGGTAGTGCACGCCACAATAACGGCCGATGCCAAACCATCCCGACACAGCGATCGTGATTCTTGCCGCGGGCAAGGGGACGCGGATGCGTTCCGAGCTTGCGAAGGTGCTTCATCGCGCAGGTGGACGCACGCTGATCGAGCATGTGATCCGCGCTTGCCTGCCGCTTAAGGCCACGCAGGTTTTGGTTGTCGTTGGGCATCAGGCGGATGAAGTGGGCGCCGTTGCGGAAAATCTTGGCGCGCAGGTGGTTTTGCAAAAACCGCAGCACGGCACCGGGCACGCCATGCAGGTGGCTCGACGCGCGATTCGGAAGAGCGCGAAAGTGGCGCTTGTGGTGCCAGGAGATGCGCCGCTGCTGCGCAGCGAATCGCTGGTAGCGCTTCTCGATGCACACAGACGAGGCGAAGCGGCTGCGACTGTGCTGAGCGCGGAGCTTGAGGATCCGACAGACTACGGCCGGATCGTGCGGGATTCGGAAGGGCGCGTCGAGGCGATCGTGGAAGAAAAAGCTGCGACGCCCGAGCAGCGGTCGATCCGAGAAGTGAATTCGAGCATTTATTGTTTCACGCTGGAGAAACTGTGGCCGGCGCTCGCGGCGCTGCGGCCGAATAATGCGCACCGCGAGCTATATCTCACGGATGCGATAGCTCTGCTGCGGCAGCGCAACGAACGGGTGCTGGCGCAGGTGGCGGGAGATGCAGAAGAGATTCTGGGGTGCAATACGCGCGCGAGCCTGGCGGACGTGGACCGCATTCTACGTGCGCGCAAAGCAGCGGAATTGATGGAAGCGGGAGCAACGATTTATCTGCCCGAGACGGTGGTGATCGATCCGGACGTGACCGTGGGGCCAGATACGGTGATTGAGCCGGGCGTGCAGCTATTGAGCAACACTCGCATCGGTGCGCGATGCACGATTCAGACGGGCAGCGTGCTGCACGATGTGCGCGTGGATGATGACGTTACGGTGGGCGCGCATTGCGTGGCGACTGCGAGCCGGTTGCATGCAAAATCCACGATCGGGCCGTTTTCCCGATTGCGGCCCGGCGCTGATATTCGTTCGGGCGCGCATATTGGAAATTTTGTGGAAGTGAAAAAATCCGTGGTGCATGAGGGCGCGAAGGCGATGCATCTGACGTATCTGGGTGATGCGTCGGTGGGGCGCGGGTCGAACATCGGCGCTGGCACAATCACTTGCAATTATGATGGGGCCTCCAAATATCAGACGAGCATCGGCGAGCGCGTGTTTATCGGGAGCGATACGGCGCTGGTGGCTCCTATTCGTGTCGGGGATGGCGCATACGTGGCCGCTGGCTCGACGCTGACCGAAAACGTGCCCGCTGAAGCGCTTGCAGTTGCGCGAGGGCGGCAGGTAAATAAGCCGGATTGGGCGCGGAAGCGGCGGTTGGAAGTGAAACGCGAAGAGAAGAACTCGCGTCGTTCGAAACGCAAGCCGCGAAGAAAGGCTGCGAAGCCCCGCGCAAAGACAAAACACCGGGTGCGCAGCCGGACACGCAAGCGGCGCTGAGGTCCTTCGCTGGGCGAAGCAGGCCACCCTGAAGGGTGGCCCTACAAAATGAAAGAACGACGCGGCGCAGCGGGTGGCGCTCCTACGGGGCGTAACGCCGGAGCCGATGCTTCAGGGTTTCGATTCGTCCAGTAATTCCTTCAAATATTCCTGCCAGACTGCGGCGTACGTGTGCGTGCCGTGGCCGTGCGTTTGATCGGATACGGGAATCAGAACGAAGCGGCCTTTTCTCACGTGCTTGATTTCACGCTCGGCGATTCCGAGTTCGGGCGGATTGATGAAATCGTCCGCGGAATTCACGAACATCACCCAAGCTTGGATTTTACCGAGCTGGCCCGAAGGATCGTAGTTGCGGGAGGCGTTTAAAGCATAGAGCAAATCGTTGCCATCGAAGCCCGCGACGAGGCGTTTTTGCGAATCCGCCAGAAGTTTGTCCGCGTCGTCACGCGTGGGAGCGCTTTTCTGCATTTGCAGTGGCGCGCTCGAAGCGAGAATGAAAATGTCGGCGGCAAATTTCAGGCTTTCCTGCGGCTCGGCGGTGTAATCGCCATTTTTCCAGTCGGGATCTTCGCGGATGGCATCCATCGTCATTTTGCGGAACATGCGATTGCGTCCTGCAATTTGTACGGGCTGGCAGGCAAGCGGCATCAGCGCGTCCATGAAATCCGGGTACGTTTCACCCCAGACCCATGAGTGCATGCAGCCCATTGAGGTGCCCATCACGAGGCGCAGGTGATTCACGCCGAGACCTTTTTCGACGAGCTCGTGTTGCGCGGCGACCATATCGTCGTAATCGTACTGCGGGAACTTCGCGTGCAGGCCGTCGCTGGGCTTGCTCGACTTTCCGTGACCAATGCCGTCGGGGACGATGACGTAGTAATGCGAGATGTCGAGCACGCCGCCGGGAGCGAAAAGTACACCTGCAAAAATCGGATTCAGCAAGCTTCGCGAGCTGCCGCTGGTGCCGTGGAGGATCAATACGGCGTTCGTAACGCGGCCGTCTTTGTCGCGCTCAGGCTTGCCGAATATGACGTAGTGGATGCGCAACTCGGGGAGAGACTCGCCCGATTTGAAATGAAAATCGTGAATCACGTAGTTAGCTTCGTTTCCTGCCGGCACGTTTGTGGCTTGCGCGTGCGACGGCACGGCCGTTAAAGGCAAGAGAGCGGCAAGCGTGAATATCAGTTGGAGTTTACGGCGATTCAAGTGGGACTCCTTCGGTTTGAAGTGCTCTTCAGTTTGGTTCTGGAAAAACAGCGTACGACCCGAGAAGGGTGCGGGTCAAGAAAGTAAGGAGGTGCCGGACTGTGGCGCGGAATTCAGGGCGTTTCGATGTGTTAAAATCGCGGGAGGGAGGCGCGACGATGAAATTTGGAGTGGTGCAATTTCCCGGGTCGAATTGCGATGACGACGCTTGCCATGCGATCGCGTCGGTAATCGAACAGCCTGTCGAATTCATCTGGCACCAGTCTGAGGATCTTGCGGGATTTGACGCGATTATTCTGCCCGGCGGATTTGCTTACGGAGATTATTTGCGGACTGGTGCGATTGCGCGATTTTCGCCTGTGATGAAAGCTGTAGAGCGGTTTGCGCGCGGCGGTGGGCTTGTGCTGGGAATTTGCAATGGGTTTCAGATTTTGCTCGAGGCGGGGTTGTTGCCCGGGGCGATGCTGCGAAATAAGGGGCTGCGCTATTTGTGCCGGCACGTGCATATTCGCGTGGAGCGGACGGACACGCCGTTTACGGGCGCGGCGCATCGCGGCGACGTCCTGAAGATTCCGATCGCGCACAATGAGGGGAATTATTTTTGCGATCCCGGCACGCTGGAGGAACTCGAGCGCGAGAACAGAATTATTTTTCGTTATGTGCACCCGGACGGAACGGATTGCGCGGAAGCGGCTCGGCGGGACGCGCGTTCCGTTGAGTTTGACCGTGAAAATAATCCAAACGGGTCGCTGCACGCGATTGCGGGGATTTGCAGCCGCGAGCGCAACGTGCTGGGGTTGATGCCGCATCCGGAGCGGGCGGTGGAGTCGCCGCTTGGGTCCTCGGATGGGCTGGTGGTTTTTCAGTCGATGGTTGAATACCTCACGCGCGGGGAGCGCAAGGCTTCCGGCAGTCGCGTGGCGGTGACGGCATAAATTTTCCACGAGAATCCGCGGAATTCCACAAAGAACGGGGCGGCCTTGTGCTTGCCCGGGTTTTTGTTTGCTGCGACAATTTGCGTGCGTGCTGCGAAACATCGCGCGGTGGTGCGTCGTATCCATACTGTGGCGTGGCGCGCGTTATACAGAGGTCCACGACGAAAAATGCGTGGCTACCCCGCGTGAGAGCGTGCGAGGTCAAGAATGGCGGTGGGCGCTGCGTGTTACGGGGGCACATGCAGGGTTGCCTGTGCTACTGAGGAGCAAGACCTGATGCAGAAGGCGGTACAGAGCGAGATTCATGTGACGCCGGAGATTGCGGCCGAGCATGGGCTGACGGCTGAGGAATACGCACGCATTCAGAAAATTCTGGGGCGCGATCCGAATTATACCGAGCTGGGAATCTTCAGCGTGATGTGGAGCGAACACTGCTCGTATAAATCGTCGCGCGTGCATTTGAAGCGGCTGCCTACCACGGGCAAGGGCGTGGTGCAAGGGCCGGGAGAAAATGCGGGCGTCGTGGATATCGGCGACGGGATTTGCGCCGTTTTCAAGATCGAATCGCACAATCATCCGAGTTTTGTAGAGCCGTTTCAGGGTGCGGCGACGGGCGTGGGCGGAATTCTGCGCGACATTTTCACCATGGGCGCACGGCCGATTGCGGTGCTGGATTCGCTGCGCTTTGGTGAAATTGGGGCGGCGAAGGAAAAAGGCCAAGGCGAAGAGAGATCTCTCGACTCCGCTCGAGATGACAACGTTTCTACTCCAACGGCGGACGAGGTTGCTCGGAACCGGCGGATTTTGGACGGTGTGATTCGCGGGGTGGGATTTTACGGGAACTGCTTTGGCGTACCGACGGTGGGCGGCGAAGTGCAGTTCGAGTCGTGCTACTCGAATAATCCGCTGGTGAACGCGTTGGCGCTGGGAATTGCGCGGCGCGAGGAGCTTTTCTTCGCTCGGGCGCGGGGCGCGGGCAATCCTGTGATTTACGTGGGCGCAAAGACGGGGCGCGACGGAATTCACGGCGCGTCGCTGCTGGCATCGGCGGAATTCAGCGAAGAATCGCAGCAGAAGCGGCCGAACGTGCAGGTGGGCGACCCGTTCATGGAAAAGCTGTTGCTGGAAGCGTGTCTCGAAGCGATGCGCACGGGCGCTGTGGTGGCGATTCAGGATATGGGCGCGGCCGGGCTTACGAGCTCTAGCTCGGAGATGGCATCGCGCGGCGGGATGGGAATTGAAATTGATCTTGCGCGCGTGCCGCAGCGTGAAACCAGCATGACGCCGTACGAAATTATGCTGTCGGAGTCGCAGGAACGGATGCTGCTGGTGGCGGAACGCGGGCGCGAGCGCGAAATTTTTGGCGTGTTCAGCAAATGGGGACTGGATGCCGTCGAAATCGGAAAAGTGACCGATGACGGCAAGTTGCGAGTGCTCGATCATGGGCGTGTGGTGGCGGAAATTCCGGCGCATGCGATCGCGGAGGAAGGGCCGCGGTACGAGCGGCCGATCGCCACGCCTGCTTCGGCGGCTGGCGCTGCTGGGCCTTTCGTTGAATTCGCAGCTGCCGGCGCTGATCTCACCGAGAATTTTCGGGGGTTGCTGGCGTCGCCGGCGATCGCGTCGAAATATTGGATCACTGAGCAATACGATTCGATGGTGCGGACTAATACGCGGTTCGGGCCGGGGGCGAGCGATGCGGCGGTGTTGCGATTGAAGGAAACCGAACGCGGGCTGGCGCTTTCGACGGACGGCAACGGGCGATGGTGCTTTCTTTCGCCGCGCGTCGGCGCGATGCATGCGGTGGCGGAGGCTGCGCGGAATGTGGCGTGCAGCGGGGCGCGTCCGGTGGCGGCTACGAACTGCTTGAATTTTGGCAATCCGGAGAAGCCGGAGGTGATGTGGCAGTTCAGCGAGGCGGTGGACGGGATTGCGGAAGCGTGCCGCGCGCTGGAGATTCCGATTACGGGCGGGAACGTCAGCTTCTACAACGAGACGTTGGGTAAGCCGATTTATCCGACGCCGATATTGGGCGTGCTGGGCGTGCTGGAGGATGCAGATTTCGCGGTGGGCTCCGCGTTTGATAAGGAAGGCGACGCGATTGTGCTGCTGGATGGCGCGGGGACCGCAGCCGCGCAGGCCAGCGATTCGCGCGCGGAGTTTTCGTCGTCGGAGTATGCGAAGACGATTCAGGGAATCGTTGGCGGCGCGCCACCAGCAATTGATCTGGCCGCTGAGAAGCGGCTGATCGAGTGCCTGGTGAGCCTCGCCAGCGCGGGTTTGATTCTTTCGGCGCATGATGTGAGCGATGGCGGGCTGGCCGTGACGATTGCGGAATCGTCTTTTGCGAGCGATGGGCTATCAGCAGAAGTGAACCTGGCACGCGACGCTGAACCCTCCGAAGTGGCGCTCTTCGGCGAACGGGGGGCGCGGGCAGTAGTTTCGCTTTCGGCGGCTTCGCTTGCCCGGCTCAACGCGGTTGCGGCACAATATGGAGTGGCCGCAAATCGGATCGGAACCGTCACCCGCAGCGAATTTCGCATCCAATTTAATGGCACGCCTGTTATAAGAGGAGACGTGAGCTCCTTCCGTAAGGCTTGGTCTGAATCCTTGGCGGCAGCTATCGAGAGCGGAGCGTGAGCAAGATTGTCAATTGGGGGCACTGGGTTGTCGGGGCGGTGTTCGCGGCCCTGGGATTCGATCTTGTTTGGAAGAGCATTCTGGGTGTTCCGAGCCTGCTTCGCGAGCACCCAACAGACATCACCTATAGATTTGTATCTGATGCCCTAATGTGGATAACGATTTTGATTTGCGCGTGGGGTATTTTTAAATGGCGGCGTTGGGCGCGTCCGCTAGGCATCGTTTGGTCCGCGTTCTGGGTCGTAGCGATCAGTATGGAATTTTCGATGGGGGTCCGGTCCGACTTGCGATCGAATCTCAATTGGCTGCTTTGGGTTTTGATTGGCTGCTCAGTTTTGGTTTGGTTTTTTATCCCTGCGGTTCGCTCTGAATATTCGAGAAGGAATCAGGTTGCGTGAGCAAGACAATCCAACTCGACGAGGATCGGTTCCACGATCATTGCGGCGTGTTCGGCGTCTTCGGGAATGACGAAGCGGCGAAGCTGACGTATCTCGGAATCTACGCGCTCCAGCATCGTGGGCAGGAATCGGCCGGCATCGCGTCGACGGATGGCACCGATGTGCGGGTGCACAAGGCACTCGGGCACGTGCAGGAGATTTTCACGCCGCAGGTGATTGCGTCGCTGCCCGGCGCGGCGGCGATCGGGCATACGCGCTATTCGACCGCCGGCGACACGACGCTGATGAACGCGCAGCCGGTGGTGATCGATTGCAACAAAGGCAAAATCGCGCTCGCGCACAATGGCAACCTGACGAACGCAATCGAAGTGCGGCGGCGGCTCGAGCATCGCGGTTCGATTTTCCAGACGACGAGCGACACGGAAGTGATCGTTCATTTGATTGCGCGCAGCGCGGCGCGGAATCTTTCTGGGGCGATTGCCGATGCGCTGAATCAGGTGGAAGGCGCGTATTCGCTGGTGCTGCTGACGCGGGACGAGATTTTTGCCATTCGCGACCCGCGCGGTTTCCGTCCGCTCAATCTGGGGCGAATCGACGGGACCTGGGTGGTTGGCTCGGAAACGTGCGCGTTTGATTTGATCGACGCGGAGTACGTGCGCGAAGTGGAACCGGGCGAGATGGTGCGGATTTCGCGCAGCGGTGTCGAGTCAATTCGATTCGCGCCGGAAAAGCCGCACCAATACTGCATTTTCGAGCACGTCTATTTTTCGCGGCCGGATAGCCTGGTGTTCGGGCGGCCTGTGAATCAAAGCCGCGAGCGGCTGGGGCGCTTGCTGGCGCGCGAACATCCGGTGTCGGCTGATATCGTGACGCCGGTGCCGGATTCGGGCGTGCCCGCGGCCATCGGCTATGCGGCGGAATCGGGCATCCCGTTTCGCATGGGCCTGATTCGCAACCACTACATAGGGCGCACATTTATCGAGCCATCGCAGGCCATTCGCGATTTCGGCGTGAAGCTTAAATTGAACCCGGTGCGTCGAATGTTGGAGGGGCAGCGCGTGGTGCTGGTAGACGATTCGATCGTGCGCGGGACGACGAGCCGGAAAATCGTGCGGCTGGTGCGCGAAGCGGGTGCGACCGAAGTGCACGTGCGCATCAGCTGTCCGCCGACGATTTCGCCCTGTTATTACGGCGTGGATACGCCGCGGCGCGAAGAATTGATCGCAGCGAACCAATCGACGGAAGAGATACGGAAGTTTCTGGGCGCCGATTCGCTCGGGTACCTTTCGCTCGAATCGCTGCGCGAAGCTGTGGAAGATACGGAACGAAAATTTTGCACGTCGTGCTACACCGGCAGCTACCCAACGGAGCTGGTGCAACTCGAAGTGGAGGCTCATCGTGGCGGCTGAGGTGGGAGAAGCGGTCATCGTAGAAAAAGTTCAGGCGAAACACGCTGATACAGTAAGCGACCGTGTGTGGCGCGAGGTGCTTTCGTGGTTCTGGGTGATTCTCGCGTTCCTGGTGATCGAAGGCGGATTCGTGCAGGCGCGGGTGATTCCAAGCGGCTCGATGGAGCAGACCGTGCTGATTGGCGATCACCTGATTGTGAGCCGCTTCGGCTACGACATGGGCATTCCGTTTACGGATTTTCACGTGCCCTTGTGGCGGAACCCGAAACGGCAGCAGATTATCGTGTTCCGCGCGCCGCTGCCGGGGAATCCGGATTTCATCAAGCGCACGATTGGCCTGCCGGGCGATACGATCGAAATCAAGCAAGGCGTGGTGTACGTGAACGGGAACGCGCTGGATGAGCCATATCGCAATCAGCCGCCGAACCCGATGGAGAACCGGCCTGCGCTTACGGTGCCGGCGGACAACTATTTCATGATGGGCGACAATCGCGAGAATTCTTATGACAGCCGCTATTGGGGCTTCGTGCCGCGCGCGAATATTATCGGCACGCCGGAGATCATTTACATGTCGATCGACGCGCCGGAGGAAGTGTGGGAGCCGGGGCACGTGGCCGAGCGGTTTGAAACGTATTTCAGTGCTTTGATCCATCCGCGCGAAGTGCGCTGGAGACGTTTGTTCCATACATTTTGAGCCATTAGATTTCGAGATTCCATCGGTCCCTTCCAGAAACGGAACCTCTTCATGCGTTACGCCGATGCCGGCGTCAATATTTCGGTTGCCGACGAAGCCAAACGGCGAATTGCCGCGATGGCGAAGAAAACATTTCAGCGTGGTGTGCTTGCGCCTATTGGCGGCTTCGGCGCGCTTTTTCAGCTTGACCGCAAGCGCTGGCGCGATCCGGTGCTTGTGGCGAGCGCGGACGGCGTCGGCACCAAACTGAAGATCGCATTCGCTACCGGCATTCACTCCACCGTGGGCGCGGATATCCTGAACCACTGCGTGAACGACATCCTGACGCAAGGCGCCGAGCCGCTTTTCTTCCTCGATTACCTGGCGATGGGCAAAATGGATGCGCGCGTGGTGGAGCAGGTGATCGAAGGAATGAGCCGCGCGGCGAAGAAGGCGCACTGCTCGCTGATTGGCGGCGAAACGGCGGAGATGCCGGACTTTTATCCTCCGGGCGAATACGATCTGGCGGGATTCATCGTGGGCGCAGTAGAACGAAGGAAGCAGCTTGATCGCCGTCGAGTGCGGACGGGCGATTTGCTGATTGGACTGCCTTCGAGCGGACTTCATACGAATGGCTATTCGCTGGCGCGGAAGCTGGCGTTTAGCGTTGCGAAGCTTTCGCCAGATACGTACGTGCCGGAAATCGGAAACAAAATCGGGGCCGAACTGCTGAAGCCTCACCGTCCTTACTGGCCACTGTTGAAGGGCGTGCTGGCACGTGGCTGGGTGACGTCGATGGCGCACATCACCGGCGGTGGCATCACCGGGAATCTTCCGCGCGCGCTGCCGAAAAATGTGCAAGCGGTGGTTGAGCTCGGTTCATTTCCTGTGCCGCCGATTTTTCAATATTTAGCGAAGGTGGGAAAGATCGATCGGGAGGAGTTGCTACAGACGTTCAACATGGGCGTGGGGATGATTTTAGTTGTGCCGGCAAAATTTGTGGCGCGCGTGGAATCGGAATTGAAGCGGCGCCGCGAGAAATTTTATTTGATTGGGCGAATTGAGCCGGCGGCGCGGGGGAAGTCGCGGGTGATTTACTCGGGTGATTTGGGGCTGTAAGTGGCGCAGGCACTCTTGCCTGCGTGCTTTTGGTGCGTTCCTTCCGATCAGGGCTTCCTTGCGAATAACCCTATGCGAGCGCAAGAGCACAGGCAGGAGTGCCTGTGCCACTAAAAGCGGGAACCGGGGTCTTAGCAGTAAGAAGGACCCTTCGACTGCGCCCCGCGCCTTCGCTTAGCGAAGGAAGGAAAAGGCGCGTGGGCTTTGCTCAGGATGACAATCCTAGTCGGATTGTCACTCGCCGATGTTGTCGATGTCGGCTACCGCTTTCCACGAACCATTGGCTTGTTTCTTCCAGACGACCACGTACTTGCCTTTTTCGTCGGCGACCTTTCCCTTCTTGGCTTCGGTTTTCATATCGTAGGTGCCGTATTCGTAGGCGAGATCGCCGGAGCGCGCGACTTCAACGTAGGTGGTCTCGAAAGTGAGGCCGGGACCGGGCGTTTCGAGCATCGGCTTCCAGGCCATTTTGATGGCGTCTTTGCCCTTCACTCGGGCGCCGTTATTGGTGAAATAGACGGCTTCATCCGCGTAATACGACGTGGCTTTGTCGAGATCTTTTGATTGCGAGGCTTTGCTCCAATCGGCGGACGCAGCGCGGATGGCGGCTTCGTCGGCTTTGCGCGTGTCGGACGGCGCCGCGGGTTTTTGCGCGGTCTGCTCGGCGCAAGCGATGGTGATGCCCATGGCGAAAAGCGCCGCGAGAGGAAGAAACGCGGAACGAAATTGCGACATGCGAATGCCTCCTGGACACACAATGTTGCGGACAAGATGCCTCTTGAGCGCCAATGTGTCAAGGAATCATCGGGTCTTTCGCCACCGCGGCTTTTTACTTTGGTTCTGGACGGGCGATTTTGAGGGCTCGGGGAACTATGCTAATTTCCTGCGGTGACGAAGAAACGCATTGGAGTGCTGCTCTCGGGGCGCGGCTCGAATTTTGAGGCGCTGGCGGATAGCATTGCCGCGGGGCGCATTCCGAATGCTGAAATCGCGATCGTCATCAGCAATCGCGAGAATGCGCCGGGGATTGAAAAAGCGCGAGCGCGGGGAATTACGGCGCAGGTAATTCCGTCACGGGGACTCGAGCGCGAGGCGTACGACAAGCTGGTGATTGCGGCGCTCGAAGAAAAGAAAGTTGATCTCGTCTGTCTGGCGGGTTACATGCGCCTGCTCAGTCCGGCGTTTGTCGCGGCATATCGCGGGCGCATCCTGAATATTCATCCGTCACTGTTGCCGGCATTTCCGGGGCTCGAATCGCAGAGGCAGGCGATCGAGCACGGGGCGAAATTCTCGGGGTGCACGGTCCATTTTGTGGATGAAAATCTCGACGCAGGGCCGATTATCCTGCAAGCAGCCGTGCCGATCAGGGATGACGATACGCCGGAGACGCTTTCCGAGCGCGTGCTGAAGGAAGAGCATCGAATTTATACGGAAGCGGTGCGCATTGTTCTCGAAGGGCGCTATCGAATGGAAGGACGGCGGGTGTTGTTGACAAATTTGGCGGCGAGTGCGGAGAAACAATAGTGGCGGCAGCGAAGTTCAAGCCGGTCGAAGAGCAACTCGCGTACCTGCGCAAGGGTGTGGCGGAAATTATTCGCGAGGACGAGCTGAAGGCGAAGCTCGAAAAGTCCGCGAAAGAGGACAAGCCGCTGCGTGTGTATCTGGGCGTGGATCCCACGGCGCCCGATATTCACCTCGGACACACGGTGGTACTGCGGAAGCTGAAGCAGTTTCAGGATATGGGGCATATCGCGATTTTCCTGATCGGAGATTTTTCCGCGATGATCGGCGATCCGACCGGACAATCGGAGACGCGGCCGCCGCTGTCGCGCGAGCAAGTGGAAGCGAACGCGCAAACGTATCTCGAGCAGGTGTACAAGATTCTGGATCGGGAGAAAACGGAGGTTCGCTATAACAGCGAATGGTTGGGGAAGCTTTCTCCGTTCGAGATCGTGCAACTCTGCGGGAAATACCGGCTGGCGCGGATGCTGGAGCGCGAGGATTTTCGTTCGCGGCTCGATAAGAACTTACCGATTTCCGTGCATGAATTGCTCTATCCGCTTTTGACCGCTTACGACGCAGTGGCGCTGAAATCGGACATCGAATTGGGCGCGACCGAGCAGAAATTCAACCTGCTGGTGCATCGCGACATCCAGCGCGAATACGGCTTGGCGGGCGAAGTGGTGCTGACGATGCCGATTCTTGTGGGGCTCGACGGCGAGCGCAAGATGTCGAAGAGTCTGGGGAATTATGTGGGAATCACGGAAGCGCCGGGCGAGATGTTTGGCAAGCTGATGTCGATTTCCGACGAGCAGATGTGGACTTATTACGAATTGCTGACGGATTTTGGTTCGCCGGTGATCGTGCGGTTAAAAGAAGAAGTGCGGACCGGCGCGCTGCACCCAAAAGAAGCGAAGATGCAGCTTGCGCACACGATTGTGGCGGGTTTTCACGGTGAAGATGCGGCGCGGAAAGCGAAGGATGAATTTCAGCGCGTATTCAGCGAGCGGAAGTTGCCTTCGGAGATCCGCGAGCATCAAGTTGCCGCGGAGGGCAAAATTAAATTGGCAAAGATTCTTCAGCGCGATGGGGGCGTGCCTTCGCGAGCCGAGGCGGACCGTTTGATCAAACAGGGTGCTGTGGAAATTGATGGGAAGCCGATCAGCGATGTGGCTCACGAGATCGATCTTTCGTCCGCAAGTAAATTTCTCGTCCGCATCGGGAAAAAGCCGCCTTTTTATGTGGTTGTGAAGTAGTTGCTTCCAGTCCGCCCGTCGCTAGCCACTAAAGAAAACATGAGTCAAAAGAGCCGGCGGGACGCCGGCGTTACGGAATGGCAGCCTCGGCATGAACGGCTGCGAGGTCTGGGGCGGTGTTGCTGGTTGATGACATTCGATGCTAACGGCGCTCGGCTAGGCGCTGGAGGCGATCGAGCCACGTGCGATCGCGTTGCGCGACTGCGAAGCGCGTGAAGGCAGCATCGATGAGGCGACCGGATAGACCGGGCATTTGGTAGGAGTCGCGCATGTGTAGACGCGTGCCAGACGGCTCGCTTTCCAGTTCCCAGCGCTGCAATCCTCGCACGCCGTAAGAATCCTGGAACTGCCACTCGAGCAGCTTTTCCCAGCGATAGGCTGTGATTACCACCGTGAGAGAGACTTCGCGCTTGCCGAGTTTGCCGGTGATTTGCACTTTCTGGCCCACGGCGAAATCGGAAGCGCCGCCCTGCACCTCGAAATGAGAATTCATTTCTGTGCCGTACCAGAGCGGCATGCGCTGCGGAACCAAGAACACGAAGACTTCGTTGGGCGCGACGGAAAAATCCCGGGAGAATTCGAGGTGTGCCATGGATGAAAGGAGGTTATCTCATGAAGCGGCGGGGAGAGATCCTTCGGTCACGATGTTCCCTCAGGATGACGATGCTGGTGGCATCGTCAACTATTTCATGGGCGCGGCGGTTCAAGAGCTGCGCGTCAGTGCACATCAACGAGCACGAGCGAAACGTCGTCCGATGCCGGGCCTTCGCGCCATGCAGCGACGCGGTCGAGAATCCCCTGCTTCATGTGCTTGAAAGGGAGCAGCGCGGCCTCGCGGACAAATTTCTGCACGCCTTCGACGCCCAGCATTTCGCCGCGCGAGTCGAAAACGTCGGTGATGCCGTCGGTATAGAGCACGATGCGGTCGCCGGGCAGCAGGTCGACGTCCAGCGTGGCTTCGCCATCGACGGCGTTGGGAAGCGCGCCCAGCACCATGCTGCGCGATTCCAGGAGGCGAGGCTCTTCGCCCGGCTGAACGATCATCGCCGGAGGATGGCCGGCGCCGGCGAATACCATTCTTCGCGCGCTGCGTTCGACGCGCGCCGCAGCGACGGTGAAAAAGAAAACGGAGCCGCCCAGATTGCTCATCACGAAGCGGTTCAGCTGCGTCAGCATGTCGCCAAGCGGAACTCCGCTGCGCAGATGCGAAATCGTTTCGGAATAAATGCGGTTCGCGACGAGAGCGGAACCGATACCGTGGCCGGAGACATCGCAGACGAGAAGATTCAGATGATCGGTGTCGAACGCGCTGACGAGGCCGAAGTCGCCACCGATTGTGCGTACCGGGTGATAAAAAGCTTCGACATCCAGGCTGCCCCAGGTAAGAGACTTCGGCGCGAGACTCTGCTGCACGCGAGCGGCTAGCGTGAGGTCTTCTTCGATCTCTTTTTGCCGCTCCTCGAGAAGTTTATTGGCAGCACGCAGCTGTTCCTCGGCGGTCTTCTGTTCGGAGATATCGGTGAAGCTGACGATCGTGAAAGTGCGGCCGTCGGGGTCTTCCATATTCCGCGCACTGGAGACTACGGGAAGCTTGGTGCCATCTTTCGTGGGAAGAAAAAACTCGTGGCGGGTTCGTCCGAAGGCGCGAACTTCCCGGCGCCGTTCGCGAATGAACTCGGCGTCTTCCGGGCCGTAATAGAGCAGAAGCGGATCTTTGCCCAAAATGTCGTCGCGAGAGACGCCCGTCATTTCTTCAAAACACGCATTGACGAAGATCACATGCTCGCAGTCGTCGACAATGACGACTCCTTCGTTGAGCGTCTCGAGAATGCCGGCCATTTGCTCGAGCCATTCGGGCTGTTCGAATTCCAACGAGAAACCCCCGCACACCCGCACGCAGCGTGGAGGTTAATCTTACCCAATCTGACGGAAACCCACAAAGCGGCCTGTCCGGCTGCATCTTACAGGTGAGAAACGGCTACCTGACGTAAACTACTTGCTCGCTGGGCAATGAAGGCCAACGCGCGTTCTAGCGTTTGGCTGCATCTAATAGCGCAGAAACACCATCATGAACTCAAACGGGTCAACGCAAACGCAAGAACTCAAACGCATGAGCGCAAACGGAAATCGCGTGCCGCCGGGGCCGAAAGGCCTGCCGCTGGTGGGTGTGTCGTTCAATCTGCTGCAGGACCCGCTGGAATTGATGCGCCGGGTGACGCGGGAGTATGGCGACATCGTCCGCATCCCGGTGATCCTGCAAAGCCGCATTCTGCTGAACCATCCGGATTACATCCAGCAATTACTGCTTTTCCAGCAGAGCAGATTTCATAAGAGCACGCTGACGAAAGAAACCACCGAGCGCCTGCTGGGGCAAGGCCTGCTGATCAGCGAAGGAGATTTCTGGCGGCGGCAGCGGCGGCTGGCGCAGCCCGCGTTTCATCGCCACCGAATCAATGAATACGCGCCCACGATGCTGGATTGCGCGGAAATGAAGGCGCGGGACTGGCGCGACGGCGATACGCGCAACATGGCGGAAGAAATGATGGAGCTGACGCTCGAAGCCGCCGTGCGAACGCTTTTCGGCACCACGCTTCCGGGCGAGGCACAACAGGTGGGCCGCGCGATGACTTTCTTGATGCGCTATTCGCTGCGCCGCGCGCGTGCGCCGCTTCGAATACCGGCCGGCTGGCCCACGCCGAAAAACCGGCGCGCCACAAAGGAATTCGGTTTCCTCGATTCGCTGGTTTATCGAATCATCGAGGAGCGCAAAGCGCAGGGAAACGGGCATCGCCACAGCGATCTGCTTTCCATGTTAATGGGCGCGATGGACGAAGACGGCACGCAGATGACGCCCCGGCAATTGCGCGACGAGACGATGACACTGTTTCTTGCCGGCCACGAGACCACGGCGCTGACGCTTTCCTGGACATGGTATCTGCTCAGCCAGAATCCAGCCGCGGAAGCGCGGCTCCACGAAGAGCTCAGAGGTGTTCTCGGTGAACGCCCTCCGGGCGTGGCCGACCTCGAACGCCTGCCCTATTTGAACGCGGTGATCAGCGAAGTGCTGCGAATGTATCCGCCGGCGTACATCATGGCGCGGACGTCGATTGCGCCATCGAGCTTTGGCGGCTACGATTTCCCGGTGGGCTCCACGATGATGGTTTCACAGTGGGTGATGCACCGGGATGCGCGTTATTACGACGATCCAGATTCATTCCGCCCGGAGCGCTGGCTCGATGGGCTGGCCGGCCGCTTGCCTGCCGGCGCATATTTTCCGTTTGGCGACGGGCCGCGGCGCTGCATTGGGCAGGGATTCGCGCTGCTTGAATCGGCCCTGGTGATTGGCGCGCTGGCGCAGCGGTTTCGTTTTGAATTGGTGCCGGGCACGGTAGTGACGCCGGAGCCGCTCGTTACGCTGCGACCGAAGAATGGGATTCGGATGACGATTCACGCGCGGTAGTTCTTTTCGATGCGAGCAAATCCCGGCCGCCGCGTGCAGAGAGATTCCTCGACTGCGACCCGCGCCATCGCTTCGCGACGGAAAAGAAAAAACGCGGGTCTCCGCTCGGAATGACAGTCCTTTGTAGACTCTATTTCACGAATTGCGGCTGCTCCCCTTTCGACCACGGATCGTAGGTTAGGCACAGCCTCACGCGGTGAGAAATTGGCGGGTGATCGTAAAACAGAAACACGTCTACGGGATTCGGGTCCGGGTCGCCGAGAAACGATTCACCTTCCACTTGAAACGAATCGGCGGCAGCTTGACCGGCGTCGGGAATCACGCCGTGCGTCACCTCCAAGCCATACACATCGGCCTGGTTTTCGATGTAGCGGTTGAAAGCATTCGAGATCGGGTCCGCCGCAAAATTGAAAATCGAGAGCAGCAATAGCAACGCCGGCAGCGAAGCCAAATCGTCCGGGCCGCGAATTCCCCAGCCGCTTCCCCAGCGCTTCAGCATCCAGCCTAGACACCGGAAGCCGAGATAAAAGAGCACGAACAGCAGGCCTGCCGTGAAAGCCAGGCCCTTCCAGATATGGCCCAGGACGTAATGCCCCATCTCGTGTCCGAAATCCGAAAGGATTTCCGGAATGGATTCCTTGACGATGTTCGTGTCCCAGACTACAACTCGCTTCGAAGCGCCGAGGCCGCTGACGTAGGCGTTCATCGCATTCGTTTTTTCGCTCGCCTTCATCCAGAACATGCGCTCGGGCGGAATTGTGAGGCCTGCTCGCTGCACCACTCGTTCAATCTGCACGACGAGCTCAGGATCTTTCTGGCTGAGCGGAGCGAATGTGAAAAACATCGGCTCGATTACAAACGGCTCGATAAAAGTGAGGAACACGACAATCGGCAGCGAGATCAGCCAGAAATAAAACCACCAGCGCCGCGGGCTGCGCCGGATCACCACGTAGAGTATCCACACAGTGAAAATGCCGCCCACAATCAAGAGGAGTTGCGCCTTGGCATAGTCCAGAGACCAGGCGCCCCAACGCTCCACCGAGATGCCATAGGACAGCGATACCCAGTGCTCGTAAGCGCCGGCGGGGAGTTGCAGGATCGCGATCGTCAAGACCAAGAGCGGCGCGAAAACAAGAGCCTGGACGAAACGATTGGATGAAGCTTTTTCGGCTGTGTCTCGGAATTTCGGGCCGAGCTTCCAGTGCAAGATGATCCAGAGAATGAGGAGGCCGTAGAAAAAGCTGATGATGTTGAAGCGGAACTGTGTGCGGCTGAGAGCTTTTGCCTTTTGGTAAAGATCGGGCGGAAGCGTGTAGGCGGTTATTTTTCTTTCCACCGGCCGCGCGCTGGCGGTGGCTGACTGCCCGCCCTGGGACTCCAAGCCGGGCGTTGATTGGGCGTGGCCAAGATGCGAAGCCCTTCCGAATGCGATGGGAGAGAGAGCGAGCGTGATTAGAATGAGCGCCAATCGAGCAAATTTCATTGAGCCTCGGTACAAATTGGAGTAATCAATCGAAACACCCGGCATGCACACGCGGATGCCTTCCGATTGAGGCCGGCCGCCGCGTCTCCTGACGCCGGCTTTACTATGGTGACCTGTCACCCCGAACAGGTTGCCTCTTTGGGTGCGCCTCTGAATGCCCTTTACCGTATTGGCCGCAGCGCGATTATCATAGACGAACGAAACTTGTCTTCGGGAGAACTGCGATGAAAAGCGCATGGCCAGGACTCGCGATTCTGCTTCTGTTGCCGGTAAATTCGGTTTTCGCGCGCCCACCACAGCCGCAGCAATATCACGAGGAAGATCCTTCGAATGTTGCCGATGCCGCCCGCCGCGCACGCGAACAAAAGAAGGAACAACCCAAAACCGCAAGGGTGTGGGACAACGATACGATTCCGAAGAAGCCGGGCGAAGTAAGTGTAATCGGCCAGACTCCAGCTGCGGCCGAGGGCGATGATTCCGCGGAAGGCGCCGGTGCGAAGGGTGCGGACGCCGCCGCGAAAACGGCAACTGCCGGAGCCGAGGGAACCGAAAACGCGGCAAGACCTGCCAATGAGGCTGCGTCTGGAGCGCCTGGAGCCGCTTCTGCCTCTGGAGCCGGCGACGCCGGAGAGCCATCCGAAAAGAAAGATGGCGACAAGCTTGCCGCGGAAATTGCGGCGATCCAAGCGGATCTCGCAGCCGCGAGGGCGCAATTGCAAACCGCAAAAGCTGACCTCGATGTTGCGCAGCGCAAATTCAATCTCGATTCGCAGACTTACTACAGCAAGCCCAACTACGCCGCCGACAAAGATGGTGCAGCCAACATCGACGCCGAAAAAGCCGAGATCGAAGCGAAGCAGCAGCAAGTGGCCGACGCGCAGATGAGAGTGGATCAGCTTGAAGCGAAACTTTCCAACGCGCGCTAGCCTCGTCAGCGAGCCTTATCGAAAGCAATTCCGGGCCAAGCACTAACCTTCTTACTTACTCGCCGCTTTTCCGTTCCATGTATTTTCCACAGCTTGGCAACAGTACCACTACTAATTGTATAGATTTGCCTTGACTCACTAGGGCCTCCGGCGCACAATCCCCGCCAGTTCTTGGCGTTTTGCAGTCGGGGCGCTTCGGCGGCATCGCTTTTCCTTCCGTCGCCGGGGCCGTGGTTTTGCGAGGCAAACGAATGCAATATCTGCCCGGTTGGACGGTGCAGTGTTTGAATCCGGGTTGTCCGGCGCGCGGCCACTGGCTGCGCGTGGAGAGCGCGCCTCAGGATCATTGCAGCAACTGCGGCGGAGCGCTTCACAACGTACCGCCGCCCCTGGCGCCGCGCTTCCGGATGCGGCCGCGTGCGTTGGCCAGTCGTCGGCCAGTCGGACGCCCGCGCTAGATTCAGTCGCCGCGAAATATCCTTGGAGACGGCGTCGTCCCCGCATCGTCTTCGTAGCAGCTTCTCTGTGTCTGTGGGGTGCGTCGCTTGCGCGGTGAGTCGGCCTAGCCCGGGTTGCCTAGCAGACGCTCCGCGCATGAAAAAAGCCCGAGTCCGCACTCGCAGACTCGGGCTTTTCCTTCCGAAGGGCTGGGCTTCCCCTCTAGAAATAGAATTTCAAGCCAAACTGAATATTTCGTTGCCCTCGATCAAAGCTGATCTGACCGAATGTGGAATCGGTCCCTTGATTGTCCGGATTTAAAAACTGGGCGTGGTTGAAGGCATTGAAAAACTCGGCACGAAACTCGACGTACTTGCTCTCAGTCACTTTGATGTGCTTCATCAGCGAGAGATCCCAGTTATTAATTCCTGGGCCGCGCAAGGCGTTACGTCCGAGCGTTCCAAATGTAAAGAGCGGAACTCCCACCTCACCTCCGGAGCAAGTCGGATCGTCGTTCGGACAAGGCGTGCAGACCAAGTTCGTGGGATCGAACCAGAAGTTCCCTTCTGTCGGAACGCCTTGGCCTAGGGCGCAATCGCTGGAAAAACCCCCATTTGCGGGGTTGGGGTTGGGATTCCGCGGGTTGACTCGCTGGATCGGTCCAACCACATCAGGGCGATCCAAGAAACTATTCTGCCCGCTCGCGTTGCCATTCGAATAGAGGGTGAATGGCTGTCCCTTTTGGAATGTTGCGATGCCGCTCAGCTGCCATCCTTCGGCGATTTTTTTCAAGATGCCATCGCTGTGTATCCCGTAGTCGAAAGGCAGTTCCCAAATGCCGCTGATCACGAGCCGCTGAGGCACATCGAAATCGGCGAGCGCACGGTCGAGGCGTGGATCGAGAGGATCGGTGTATTGCGCCGACCGCGCGCGGAATCCCGAGGTCAAATCAATCGTCTTCGACACAGTGTAGGCCGCACGAAGGGCAAAATGGCGGCTGAAGCGCTTGTCAACTGTCAGCTGGAATTCGTGGCTATCGGAGAGTCCATTGCCGGCGTTGGTGAATAGTTGCGTTGCGCCAGTCGGCGTACCGTTCGGGTCAATTGGCGAAACTCCGCCGGTGCACTGCGCGATGTCCGCTCCAGATACGATTTGGCGCCGCGCGCAGTCGGGATTTACGAGACCGAACTGGGCGAGCTGCTGTTGCATGATGACAGGATCGGGAAAGTTCGTTTCGATGCTTGATATCAGTTTTCTACCCAAACTGCCGACGTATACGGCCTCCACCATCGTGTCCCGCGTCGCTTGCCACTGAAACCCATAGTTGAAATTCTCCGAATAGGGCGTGCGAAAGTGCGGGAAAGTCGTATAGGCAAACGGCAGTTTCGGATCGAGGAACGTGCCGACCTTCCCGGCGGAAGCAAACGGGAACGGATTTTCGAAACCGAATGGGGTGTACGGGTCGCTTACAAAATCTCCGGTGATGCCTGCATAGCTTGAAGGAAAAAAGTTGGATACCGCGCCGAAGGGGGGCTGGCCGCCGAACTGAAGATTCAGGGCACCATCCTCGATGTCGTAGAAAATGCCGAAACCGCCGCGCATCACCAACTTGGCATTGCCGAAAATGTCCCAGGCGAATCCCAATCGCGGCGCAAAATTATTGTAGTCAGGATAGACCAGCGCCTTATTCGGCGTTCCGGGGTCACCGGGGTAGAGAATCCCGGAGGGAGCATCAGGAAATTTCGCTGATTGCTGACCGGGAAAGAACCCGAGAATATTATTGTGAACGTCGCTCTGCGGCGTGTTGTATTCATAGCGCAGACCGTAGTTCAGGGTGAAGTTCGGACGAACTTTCCAGGTGTCCTGGGCATAGCCGCCAAAGGTGCTCGCGCGGATGCCGTAGACGGCGTTCGAGAATTGGAAATAGTTGTCCCAGAATCCGCCGACGAAGTCCGCCAGCTCGTTATTTGTGAAATCGCCGTTGGTAAAATCGAAACTGCCATTGTTGAAGAAGTCGAAATTGTAGTTCTGCCGAATCCTAGCGATATCCACTCCAAATTTGAGTTCATGCCGCCCGCGAGTCCATGTGTAGTTATCGGACCACTGGAACGTCGCGCTGTGTTCCGTGGTAGGTCCTCCGGGCGCGGGGCCGAGATTGAACGAGTTCGTGAACAGGATTGGCGGCGCAGTGCCTTTCGCGTCGTCAGGGCTCACATTCGTAAAACCGAGAGAGGCGGGAGAAGTGGTGTCGGCGGGAACGTCGATGAGATTTGCTGAGCGGTTCGCTGCAAAACGGAATTCGTTCACTTTTCCGCCCGAGAATGTATGCACCCAGGTGAAGCTGCCGACCTGCGTACGGATGGCATCGGAAAACCCGGAGCCGAGAGGAACATTTCCTCCTGTAGATGCTCCTTTATTGATCAGGAAAGGATACGCGTCGCGCAGATCGTCAATTATGTACACGAACGACAGGGTGTCCCTGCTCGTCAAGTTGTGATCGAGGTGCACGACGCCCTGGTCCTCGTCAATTTTCGCGGTGGGGAACGATATGAATTGGTTCGTACCCACGTTGGCGTGCGGGAGATACTTGTTGATGTAGTTTTGAATAACCGGATTCACGAGGCCGGCAGTGGCCAAGTTATTAAAGGGAATATTGTTGCCAGTGGTGGGGTTTATCAGCTGAGTTCCGTTCGGGTCGGTGCAGTCTCCGCCGCCGCTGTAGGCGCTGCAAAGCTCTCCAAAATCCCCAGTACGTTCAGGATCGCTTAAAACGTCCAACAATCCCGAGTTCTGGCCTTCGCGCCGCCGCGTCCCCTGATAAGCCGCAAAAAAGAACGTCTTGTCTTTCTTGACCGGGCCGCCGATCGTGCCGCCGAATACGTTTCGTTTGAAATTCTGTTTTGGTTCTCCCTGGGGAAGGAAAAAATCTTTTGCGTTTAGCACGTCGTTGCGAAGGAATTCGAAAAGGTCTCCGTGATAGCTGTTCGTTCCGGACTTCGTAATCTGATTGACGATACCGCCGGACGTACGGCCGTATTGCGCGTCGTAATTATTCGTCAGGATTTTGAATTCCTGCACCGCATCGGGATTGGGACTGGCAATAATGTTGTTATTGAGAAAATTGGTGTTGTTCGCGCCGTCCAGCAGGAAGGTCAGCGATTCGGACCGCTGACCGCTAACGGAAAAAGGGTTTTTAGAACCGTCGTCGGGGTCAGGCGAAAAAACCCCCGCTTGCAGTAATCCCAGTTGCAACGTGTTGCGATCGAGCAGCGGCAGGTCTTGAATCATTCGCTGGTCTTCGACCTTACCGAGCACCGCGCCCGTCGTATCCACCTGCACCACGTTGCCTTTCACTTCGACGGTTTCAGAGCCCGAGCCTATTTTCAGATTCACGTCGAGGCGGCCGTTTTGGTTCAGTTCGAGGACGATGCCGGACTGGACATATTTGGCGAATCCGGATTTTTCCACGGTGACCGAATAAGTGCCCACTGCAACTGGATCGAATACGTAGGCGCCATCGCTCGCGGAGTTTGTCGTTCGCGAGATTCTGGTGCCAGTATTCGTCAGCGTGATTTTTGCTCCACTGACGACGCCGCCGGATTGGTCAGTTACCGATCCGCGCAACGACGTGGCTGTCTGCCCGTGGATCGAACCGGCGGAAAAAACAAATGCGATTAGCGCTACGGCGCACAAAAATAGCGAGCGAAACCTGGACACAGGATACCCCCGATGAACACTGTGCTTTCCTGACACGTACGCGCGCCCAGCGCATTCGGCGGGAGAAATGGAAAAGCTGCGGATGAACTAGACGTCCCGCAAACGTGTGTTGCCGCCCCGAATCGCCCGACCCACGCAACCCCGATGCGCTTTCTATAGAACTACGCGTAGGCGAAGTCAAGGCAGTTTGACTTTATGGCTCACATAACAATTGTTTCTGACTGACTTGAGGTCAGCTTGAGGCTAAAAAGAAGAAGCGGCCGGTGGGGGAGCCGGCCGCTCGGGGCATTGGGGTGTTGGAGGAGCAGAAACTCGAGGTTGCCATCCAGCAGCCAGCGCTCATGGGGGGTGAGCGTTTGCCGGCCGCCGTACAGTCCCCGAATCCACAGTGATTGTGCGCTGGGACGCCAACCGCGTCGATAGACCCTCGGTTCAGTTGGTGCCAGTACGAAGGTACTTCCCTTTCGCTTTCGAGCAATTTTCGCCGAGAGCAATCCCCTCGGATGTTCGCTCTTGCCGTGGCGCGTCCCATAAGCGAACGGCTATCATTCACCTTCGAGTAACGCCATGACTGCTAAATGGCGCTCCAGCATTTGCTTAAACGATGCCCTGCGATGGGCGGGGATATGCTTTAATCATTCCAAATTGTCCTGGAGGTGCGCGGATGAGCTCGCTCTGGCAAGACGTCCGATACAGCCTGCGCATGATCGCGAAGGCGCCCGGGTACGCCGCAATCGCCGTCTTGACGCTCGCGCTCGGGATTGGCGCGAACACCACGATTTTCAGCTGGATCAACTCAACATTGCTGAATCCGATTCCCGGGCTGGCCAGCCCGAACGAGGTGGTGGCGCTGACGCTGGGCCGAGGCGACGCTGCTCCGTTTCCGTTTACTTACCCGGATTTTGAGTCCATGCGCGATGGGCAGCAGAGTTTTGTCGGTCTCACCGCTTCGAACATCGCTCCCATGAGCCTGACGGGAAAAGGCAAGCCAGAGCGCGTGTGGGGGATGATGACCTCTGCGAACTATTTCGATCTGCTGGGCGTTCGGCCGATCCTGGGGCGCGGTTTTCTTCCGGAGGAAGACAATAAGCCGGGCGGTGCGCCCGTGGCTGTGATCAGTTACCGGCTGTGGCAGACGCACTTCGGCGCGAATCCGGATGTCATTGGGCAGACGCTTGAAATCAATCAGCACCCCTACACGATTGTCGGCGTAACGCCCGCGGTATTTCAGGGGAGCCAGACGGGGCTGCGCTCTGAAATCTGGATTCCGATAATGATGGAAGAGCAGTTACTGCCTCAGGGCGACCTGATTCATGACCATCACTATTTTTGGCTGGGCGTGCTCGGGCGGTTGAAGCCGGGAGTCCGCCCCGAACAGGCGCAGGAGGAGATGACGCTGCGGCTGAAGCGGGAGGCCAAGAATTATCCGGAGGAGCACAAAGGGCACGACAGCGTGAGCGTGTATCCCCTGTGGCGCAATCCGTTTGGCGCGAATCAGTTTCTTTCGACGCTGCTGCCGATGTTGATGACCATCGCGGGACTGGTGCTGCTGCTAGCGTGCGCGAACGTGGCGAATCTGATGCTGGTGCGGTCAGTGGCGCGGCGGCGCGAGATTGCGATTCGTCTGTCGCTCGGCGCGAACCGCTGGCGGCTGGTGCGGCAGCTGTTGGTGGAGAGTTTAATCCTGGCGCTTGCGGGCGGGTTGGTTGCGTTTGCGCTCACGTTCTGGACTGCAGGAACATTCATGAAATTCGTTCCGAAGACGGATTTTCCGATCTCGCTCGGAATGCGAGTGGACCACACCGTGCTGTTGGCGACGATCGTGATCTCGGTGCTTACCGGAGTGATCTTTGGGATTCTTCCTGCGCTACGGGCTTCGGGCGAAGCGCCGATCGCGGTGCTGAAGGAAGATACGGGGAGCGCATCGGGAGGAATGCGCAAGGCGCACCTCGCGAGCTCGCTGGTTGTGGCACAAATTGCGCTGTCGCTGCTTCTCTTGATTTGCGCGGGGTTGTTCATTCGGAGTTTCATGAGCGCGCAGCAGATTAATCCGGGATTTAACGCACATAACGTGCTGATCGCCACCTATGATCTCTTTACCGGCGGATATTCAGAGGCGAGCGGAGTCGAATTTGATCGCCAGTTGGTCGCGAAACTCGAAGCGCAGCCCGGCATTCAGTCGGTGGCGCTTTCGAGCCGCGTGCCACTTGGATTTGGCGGCGGCTCGACGGCCGTGAACCCTGAGGGCTACGTTTCGCAGGCGAATGAATCGATGGAAACGCAGGTAGCCATCGTCACTCCGAATTATTTCCAGACTTTGCAGATTCCACTTGTGAAGGGACGCGACTTCACCCCTCGGGATACGAAGGGTTCGCAGCGCGTGGTGATCGTCAGCGAAACATTTGTCAACCGCTACTGGCCGAACCAGGAAGCGTTGGGCAAGCAGCTGAACTCAGACTTGACGCACGAGTGGTTCACGGTGGTCGGTGTGGCGCGCGACAGCAAAGTGAACGGCCTGAACGAAAAGCCCACGCCATTCCTGTACCTGCCGCAATATCAGGTCTACCGCGCGACCATGATGGTTCTCGCGCGAACGAATGGCGATCCGCTGGCCGCCGGCAAGACCGTGGAAAAAACGATTCACGAATTGAACGCGGACCTCGTTGTGTTCGACATCACGACGCTCGAACTGCGCGAGCAGATTGCCAGCTTTGGCCAGCGCGTTGCCGGAACATTTGTGGGCGCCTTCGGTCTGCTGGCGCTGGTTCTCGCGGCGGTGGGAATCTACGGTGTTACGTCCTACACCACGCGGCAGCGCACGCATGAAATCGGCATCCGCATGACGCTCGGTGCGAGCAAGCGAGACGTCCTGCGCCTGGTGCTCGGCCATGGATTGCGATTGACGCTCATCGGCGTGGTACTGGGCCTGGCAGCATCGTTCGCACTGACGCGGTTTCTGACCAGTTTGCTGCTCGGAGTAACGAGCACGGATGCGCTCACATTTTCGAGTGTCGCGCTATTGCTCTGCGCGGTCGCGCTTTTTGCCTGTTTCATACCTGCGCGACGCGCGATGCGCGTGGACCCGATGGTAGCGCTGCGTTACGAGTGAAGCTCGGTTCTAGATTGCAAGAAGCCGCGAGAAAAATGAGCGGTATCTTCGCAATGCCACGCGAAGATCTTCGGTGGAGACGTTGTCGTTGCGGCCCCACTGCTGTTCGAGGTTCTGGCGTTCGTTCGCGAATACTTCGCTCAGCCGCTTGATCGTGGACGAAACCAGAGCATCGGCCTCCTGCACGGCCTTTCGCGGCTCGTCGACGAAGCCCACTTGAATGCTGTCCCATCGCGCGCGCAGCTCATTTGCCTCATTGCCTGCAAACAGAGCGGCTCGCTCCTCCTCCGGTGCGCGTGCCGCCGCGGCGCCGGTAGTCGCACCGCTCGCGACACTCGAGGCCCGAACATCGCCGGGGGGCGGAGTGACCAAAGGGCGTGAGTCGGCATCGTTCACTACTTGCCGTTCGGGAACCAGCAGGTTTGGATCGGCAGTGGTAGATAGATCAGGGTTCAGGCTTGGATCTCTGCGGAGATGCTCGGTCATTGGTGACTCCTTTTTTGTCGATTTGCTTAAATTTTTTCAAATAGTAGTCGCACTGACGATCCACCCGCTGATGCTAGCTGTGTCCTGCGGCGCGTGCGCGCATCGGCACTGGTTCTTCTCGCATTAATTCATCGAACAGCGCGCGGTAGTGAACCATTCCTTTTCGCAAATCTTCCGTGGTGGCCTGCCCTTGTGAATGGCGAATTGCAATGTCATGCCCCGCTCGATACTCCTGGACAACCATGCCGTGATCCACGGAAATCTCCGTGGCGCGATTCGCGAAATCGGTCGGCGGATACCCGCGAGCCAGCATCACCGCGCCTAAGAGCTGATCCGCTTCCACAAAAGCGCCTGCGGGATCGTCTACAAATTTGGCCTGGACCGCCCGCCACGACTGCTGGAAGCGATCACGATCCGCCGCGGTGAGCGGGCGGAGAGGATATTGACTGACGCGCTTTTCAACCTTCTCCAGCTGCGCCTCGGCTTTGAATTTGTTTCCACTCTCCGCGACGGCCCGGTCATATTCAGGCCCAAATCGAGCGCGGAGTTTCTTGGTGCGATTTTGCAAGAAGAGAAGCGCGGCCACAGCGACTACAGCAATCACGACAATCACGAGCAATGCAATTTGTGTTGAAGTCATCCCGGTAGCCTCGTGCATCCAGAGTTACCGAAATTTGAGCGCGCGGGAATCGGGCAGGGGCTGTAAAGCCTGAGTGATAAAGCTTGTAGGAAACTCGCACTACAACGGTATCGGCGGAGGGCAACCGTACAGAACTTTGTCGGCTAGACCGCTTTAAAGAACCAAATCGCGCCGACAAAGATGCAGGCGATGGCCGACCACATCAGCACGAATCGGACCCATAGAAGCGCGCGGTACCAGAGAACGTCGCGATCCCGAATTTCTTTTAAGGGAAGGATCCCAATCACGGTAGGGAATATCGCTCCGATCCACCATCGCAAGGCCCAATGAATCGCTCCTTTGGCGGCTGGGCCGGGATTCACCGCGAGGAACGTGACCGCGGCGACGATGGCAAAGCTGAGGAAGATTAGAACCTGCGAAGCGGTGTTGTTCAGCTCCCCAAGCCGGGTGGCGAGAAAATTAAGCTGTTCTTTTTCGGTCCCCTCGGCCGATGCGGCGGTCATGCAGGGATTCTACATCAGGCGAGATTTACAGCAGACCGGATTCCAGACGGCTTCCACAGCAGGCGCCATTCCAGATCGATCAGTTGATTGTGTCCGTCCGGTGTGTTCGCGCCACTGAAGATGAATCCCTTTTGAGTAGAGGCATTGCTGCGGGCACCCGCGCGGCAGGCCCAGTGTGAGGTGGCCAAATGATTTGCGTTCCAACCCCGGGGGCCGGCGTCTTTGGCTGGCGTTCGTGCTTGGCTTCGCTCTTCGAGAAAAGCTTTGCGGTGGCCAGCATCGCCGCGAACGTTGCGGCTAAAAGCCCGACTTGCTGCCAGCCGCTCAACATCGATGCATGGCCGAGCAGCGTGAGCCCGGCAAAACAAAAGAGCAGGTGCACGCAAAACACCTGCAGCGAAGCTTGCCCCATCAGCACCAGCGGCCGCACTGCCAGGGGTTTTAACCAGCGTTGCCCAACGATCAGCACCGCAGCCACGGCCGCGAAATCGAGGAGGCGCATCGGTCCCAGGTGCCATTTGTCGAAGAGCCACTCTGTCCCGTCAAGCTGCAACCCATGTGCAATCAAGCGCCGCATTATGAAGAACACCCCAGCGATCACCGCCGCCGGGATCACCACCTTCCGCGCGCTCTCCTCGATCGGCAAATTGTCCTGGGCCCAACGCACGCCGAGCCATAGCCCAACGATCCAAAGAAATTGCCAGGCCCACAAATCGAATGCCCCCATTTCGTGGATCGGAATTCTGGTCGGGATGTAGTGCATCATGAAAGTATGCTCAGCGGCGCGGAAGCCGAATTGTGCCAGCACCCAGAACGCGAAAGATCCCCACAGAATCGGTTTCCACCCGAACCGGCGCGCCAGTAAAATCAAAATGGACGACATCGCGAGAAAAATAATGTAGAGCGGCAGAATATCGAGCAGCGGCGGGCGGTAAATCAGAAGCGCCGCTTCCGTGATGGCCTGCTTCGGTCCGGCCATGAAATAGAAATCAAGGAGGTTGTGAAGTCCAGGCCTGTTGCCGCGCGACGCTATCGGAACAGCCACGAGAAACGCGAAAGCCAGCAGAAGCGCGTGGTAGCCGTACAAGCGCAACGTGCGGCCCCAGATTTTTCGCGTCATAGCCCGATAGCCGTCGTGCTCGGCGAGGCGGAAGTAGATGCGGCCGGTAAACAGCGCCGAAAGAAAAATAAATCCTTCAGCCGCGGAGATGAAGCCAAACGGCTGATTTACGTAAGCGCTCGCGGACGTGGGCAGGTGCGTGAGCGCGATCCAGACGAGCATCAGCCCGCGCATTGCGTCCAATTCCAGCCGGCGGCCGCTGGTTCCACTCACCTTTAAATAGACGCCGTTTTGTTGCCAGGGGTTTCTAGGCTAAGGCCTCTGATAGGGCGTTTTGCAATTAAATTTCGGAAACTACAGGGTTATACCTACGCCGGAAGGGCCGAATAGTCATGCTAGAGTAAAGAAGGGAGGATTTGAGTGCACGTTTCGCCGCCGCGAAGACTGCTTCCGTTCCTGATTCTGATGTTATCGCAATTGGCCGCCGCTCCCGTTTACGCAAGAAAACACGACACAGGGTTTCTCGATCGCACCATCACGGTGCAGGGCACCACTTACAAGTATCAGGTTTTCGTGCCGGATAACTGGAACTCCCACCAAAAGTGGCCGGTGATACTTTTCCTTCATGGCGCCGGTGAGCGCGGCGACGACGGCTTGCTCGAAACGGACGTGGGCATCGGCCCGGCCATCCGCAACGGCCGCAGTCGAATTCCCGCCATCGTGGTGATGCCCCAATGCCCGAAGAATCTTTGGTGGCTTCATCCGCCGATGCAGGATCTGGCGATAGCCACACTCGATGCCGCGATAAAAGAATTCGCCGGCGACGCGCAGCGCACCTATCTCACGGGGCTTTCCATGGGAGGTTACGGCTGCTGGCGCCTCGCCGAAAATAATCCCGGCAAGTTTGCAGCCATGATCGTGATTTGCGGAGGCATCCGCCCACCTGCCAACGCGCTGAAAGCCCATCCCGACCTTGTAAAATTGACACCAGCCGACGAGCCGAAAAGCTACTCAGATGCAGCCGCGAAAGTCGGCAATGTCCCGGTATGGATTTTTCACGGCGCCGCCGACGATATCGTGCCGGTCACAGAATCGCAGCGCATGTTCGCAGCAATGAAGAAGGTGAGCAGCGATCCGCACTACACAGAGTATCCCGGCGTAGGCCATCAATCCTGGGTGAAAGCCTATGACGAGCCTAAACTATTCCCCTGGCTCTTCTCGAAATCCTTAGCCACCAACCCAAAATAACTCTCGTCTGAATTACGCTCGCGCCGTCCTACGAAGCCTCACGATTTTTGGTGAGCCATATCTCCAGCCCTATGAGGTCGTCGCGGATCTCGATGCCGTGAAATTTTGTCTCTGCAATTAACTCTTCAAACTCACGCCTTGTGTAAGCTCGTTTCAGCAACATAAAACGGAACGTCAATTTGGTTATGACCCGGTTCACGGCGCCGAGGTTCATATCATTTACGGCCTGCGCGATCGATTCTTTCGACGCATCTCTTCGTAAGTCAATGATGAGAGCTTGCCCGCCAAGTTTAAGAACGCGATACATTTCCTGCAGAGCACGCTTCGGTTCAGTGAAATTCTTGAATGCGGCGCGGCAGAGAACAAAATCGAAAGTCTCGTCGCCAAAGGGCATGTCGGAGACGTTACCTCGGCGAAAATCCACTCTCATCCGTGCTTTTGCAGCATTCGCACTGGCAATCTCAACAAAGGTCTTGCTGATGTCCAGCCCAACGATTTCGTAATTCCCGAGTTTGGCCAACTCGATCGCGCAATATCCCGGGCCCGGGGCAACTTCGAGCACTTTACTATTGGGCGGAATTTGCTCCGCGATTCGCCGGGCCAGCGCTTTGAAGTCCTCAAGCGATTTTTTTGTGAGGGACGCATACCACTTTGCAACAGCACCCTCCATTCCCAACCCCTTATAGGGTTTTGCATTTGCAGACGATGCAGAAACGGACATGGGATCCTCCTTGCCTTAAGGTCTGGAGCAATTTTAATTGCATCGAGTAGGAGCCCAAGATCGATTCGACAAACGCAGGGACAAGACCGGCGAATGCATCATTCCGACCGGCCAACCCACGGGACTTGGTTCATTCGCAACCTTCGACGTCAAAGGAATCTTCCGTAAGTGATTCTGTATGAACGAAATTCAACGACCGGTCAGTACCGGAACTTGAACCACCTGTAGCGGGGTGGTAGGCTCGCCTCATCGAGGGTATTTGCGGGGTATTTGAGATTCGCACGCCGGGCGATACTTCGCCCTGACCATTCCTGTGGGCGCTGCCAAAATACAATTCGATCGCAAGGCCATCGTCGAGGCGGAGGCGCTTGCAACCGTCCGGCAGCTGCTTGTCGAGCTCGGCGGTTTGCGCGGGCTGGAAGAGCTTGGCGCGCGCGGCGCGCGAGCGCATCTCGAGCGCGAACTGGGCCTCGGTAGTCTCGAGCGCGTCGAACTCATGCTGCGGCTCGGCAATACTTGTGGTGTGCGGCTGCCGGATCAAGTCGTGGCCGAAGCCGACACGGTGCAGGATCTGATCGACGCGATCCTGCGCGAGAATCCTTCAGCGAATGGCACCAACAGTGCGGGCGCTGCCAGCACCGCCGCATCCGTCGCCGCGCAGCCTATCACCCGTGATGTAACTCCAGCCGACCTTGAAGAACAAATCCGCAAAGCCGAAACGCTCACCGAAGTAATCCGCCTTCGCGGCCGAGCCGAGCCGAATCGCGCTCACATCTTCCTCTACGAAGAAGACGAAAAGCCGCGCACGATCACTTTCGGCGAGCTTTACGAGCGATCGTCGGCCGTTGCAGACGAACTGCGCCGCCGCGGTCTCGAATCCGGCCAGACCGTCGCGATCATGCTGCCCACCTGCGCCGAATTCTTCTCCACGTTCGCGGGCATTCTGCTCGCGGGCGGCATTCCCGTTCCGATTTATCCGCCGTTTCGCGCCGACCGCATCGCCGAATACGCCGCGCGGCAATCAAACATCCTGCGCAACGCCGAAGCGCAATTTCTCGTCACATGGCGGCAGGCCGAAGGGCTCGCTCGCACGCTGCAGCCGCGCGTGCCTTCGTTGCGTGAGGTCCTGAACGCGCAGCGGCTCGCAAGCGGCCAGCCGGCCGATGCAGCCCCTTCCGCCGAATGGCGCCCCGTGGAACATCTTTCGCATCGCGCCAGCGGCGAAGATATAGCTTTCCTGCAATACACGTCCGGCTCGACCGGCGATCCCAAAGGCGTGATTCTCACGCACGCTAATCTTCTCGCAAATATCCAGGCAATCGTCGGCGGCATTCACATTCAGGCTGACGACGTCGCGGTCAGCTGGTTGCCGCTCTATCACGACATGGGATTGATCGGCGCCTGGTTCGTTCCGATTGTCACCGGCATTCCGCTGGTCGTGATGTCGCCGCTTGCGTTCCTCAGCCGGCCCGATCGCTGGCTCTGGGCGATTCACAATCACCGCGGAACGATCAGCCCCGCCCCGAATTTTGCCTACGAGCTGTGCGTGCGAAAAGTGGCGGACAAGGATATCGAAGGGCTTGATCTAAGTTCCTGGCGCGCCGCGACGAATGGCGCCGAGCCGGTGGCCGCTGCCACCCTCGAACGATTCGTCGCGCGCTTCACTCGCTTCGGCTTCCATCGCGAAGCATTGATGCCCGTCTACGGACTGGCGGAAGCGTGCCTTGGTGTTTCCGCGCCGCCGTTGGGCTCGGGCTTCAAGGTGGACCGCATCGAGCGCGCCGCACTCGAATCGAACGGCCGCGCGATTCCGGCGAAGCCGGATGACAAGGCCCCGCTCGAATTCGTCGGCGCCGGGAAGCCGATGCCGGGTGTCGAAGTCCGCATCGTCGACAAAGAAAAGAACGAACGCGCACTCGGCGAGCGCGCCGAGGGCCAGCTGCAGTTTCGCGGCCCGTCGGCTACGAGCGGTTACTATCGAAATCCCACTGCCACTCGCGAACTGATTCATGAAGGCGGCTGGCTCGATTCCGGCGATCTCGCCTATTGGGCCGACGGCGAAATTTACATCACGGGGCGCGCCAAAGACGTAATCATCAAAGCCGGCCGCAATATCTACCCGCACGAAGTGGAGGAAATCGCGGGACGCGTCTCCGGAGTTCGCACGGGATGCGTGGTGGCGTTCGGCGCTCCTGATGAGCGCACCGGCACCGAGAAGCTAATCGTCGCCGCGGAAGTTCGCGACATGTCGGCGGCGAAACGCATCTCCGGCGAAATTGCGCAATCCGTGAGCGAGGCGATGGGCGTGCCGCCGGACACCGTCGAGCTGCTTCGGCCGCAATCCATTCCAAAAACTTCCAGCGGGAAACTTCGCCGCAGCGAAACTCGACGCCTCTACCTCGAAGGCAATCTTGGCAAGAAACAGCAAGCAGTGTGGATGCAGGTGGCGCGCCTTGCGGCTCGCAGCGCCGTTCCTCGTGCGTGGACGTGGATGAAAGCAGGGACGAAGCGCTCCTTCGAAGCGGCATACGGCGTCTACGCGCTTTCCGCTTTTGGAATTATAGTCACCGGTCTGTGGATTGGCGTGTCGCTCACATCAGATCGTGAGCGAGCGGCGCGAATCGCGCATTCAGGCTCGCGGCTGATCCTGCGCGCAGCAAGAATTCCACTCCAAGTCGAGCACGGCGAACTGTTAAACGACCTCACGACGTCCGGCCCCTGGATTTTTGCGCCCAATCATTCGAGCTACGTGGATATTTTTGTGGCGCTCGCGTCGCTTCCTCTCGGCGTGCGGTTCGTTGCGAAAGGCGAAGCGCTCGACATGCCGCTCGTCGGCAAGATCATTCGCCGCTCGGGCCACCTCGCCTTCGACCGCAGCGATCCGCATGCTCGAGTGCGCCAGACCGAAGACGTGGAAGAAGCGCTCGGCCGCCGCGAGTCGGTGGCCATCTACCCCGAAGGAACTTTCACCTCGATGACCGGCATCCGGCCCTTTCAACTCGGCGCTTTCAAGGCTGCCGTGGATATGCAGCGGCCGATTTGCCCCATGGCCGTGCGCGGCGCGCGCCAGATTCTGCGCGATAAGACGCGCCTGCCTCGCCCCGGTCGCGTCACAGTTTCCTTCGGTCCGCTCGTCGTCCCCGACCCGTCCGCGGGCAACGACTGGCACGAAATTGTTCGCCTCCGCGATGCCACCCGGGAAATCATTGCCAAAGGTACCGGGGAGCCCATAATATAGACGGTGTAGAAGAACCCTTTTATCCGTAACCATTTAGGGCCACGCAGCATCCTAGTTTTGGACTCCAGCGGAAGGTAGTGCTTGACCCTCTCTCCCGGGGAGGGGAAGGGCGAAAGCTGGGCTGGCAAGCAACAAGACATCGCTGCCGGTTGGGCTCGCGGCGAGTCTGAATCCCAATATTTCTGAGGAGGAAGTTCTATGGTTCGAAAGCTTTCGTTATTGATGGGCCTGCTATTTTTTGTGCCGCTCACGGCGCACGCGCAACTGGGAGGGCTTTCAGATAAGGTGGAACTGTTCGGCGGTTACACGTTCATGCACAACGACAACCGTCCCGACGCCAACCTGAATGGATGGGAATTCTCGGGACAATACAAATTTACAAACTGGCTCGGGGTGGTGGGGGATTTTGACGGGCACTACGGTTCGAGCACGTCAAAGTATAACTACCTGTTCGGACCGCAAATCTCCTTCCCAGCTCGCGTGTCGCCGTTCATCCACCTCCTCATAGGCGGTTCACACGAGCACGTGAATGGCGTCGGCAGCGATTCGTCATTTGCAGCAGCGTTGGGCGCCGGAATTGATACGAAGCTCAGCGGGCCGATTTACTGGCGCATCATTCAGGGTGACTGGATCCACACGAGTCTTTTCGGAGGCAGCCAGAATAACGGCCGGCTTTCGACGGGCATCGTGATCAAGTTCTAATTGTGATTCGGCCTTGAGGGCGCTGCGAGATTTCGTAGCGCCCTTTTTCTTTTTCCGTTGACGCTGAGTTCAACTCATTCAGTTCAAAACGAAGTTCACCGTGACGTAGGTTTCCACTTCCACCGGTTCACCGTTCAATCTCGTCGGCTGGTAACGCCAATTCTGAACGGCAATTCTTGCGGCCTGAGCGA